>Ga0114946_10003620_pt1 | contig 10383 bp, 11 predicted proteins | sample WalLakDeSediment_FD_88676 | JGI IMG/M metagenome (GOLD analysis project Ga0114946, IMG submission 88676) | Lake sediment microbial communities from Walker lake, Nevada to study Microbial Dark Matter (Phase II) - Walker Lake 11/02/13 Deep Sediment | ecosystem: Environmental > Aquatic >...
CCTCTGGAGCCAACCCCGGATTCTGGCCTACCAGGCCAAGGTCCTGGCGGAGTCCATAGGTGAGGTGCTGAAGGGACCGGAGTTCTACGAGACCGTTTTCGTCTATCAGGGGGCGCTCACCCGGGAACTCCCGGAGGGCGTGGGCGATGCAGGGTTGGAGAGAATCTTCCTGGGGTACGATGCGGATGGGCGCCCCCTGGGCTTCGCAATCTCCGGTGCCAAGGCCGGGTACATGGATCTGATTCACGTGATCTTCGGCTACGACCCCGCCGGGAAGGAGGTCCTTGGGATGAAGGTCATGGACCACAAGGAGACTCCCGGGCTGGGTGATGTCATCGTCAAGGACGAGAAATTCATTGGGGGCTTCACCGGGGCACGATGGCCTTTGAAAGGGATCAAGGCAGGTGCCGCTTCAGGGGATCCCCACGAGGTCGACATGGTCACGGGAGCCACCATCTCCTGCAGGACCATCATCGAGCTCATCAATCAACGCATCGCGGATCTGGAGCCCCTGTTGGAGGACTTCCAGTGGACGATCCCCGTGGATCCACCCAGCGAGCGCGATCCTGAAATCGCTGGAAACTGGGGCGAGAGGGAGGAGGCCGCATGAGGGAGACCACAGCCCAATACGATCTCGTCCGGGGGATCTGGAAGGAGAACCCCGTACTGGTCCACCTCCTGGGGCTCTGCCCGGCCCTGGCGGTGACCAACACGGTGGAGAACGCCATCGCCATGGGCGTAGCCACCTTCTTCGTCCTCACCGGATCGAGCGTCCTCATCTCCCTCCTGAAGAACCTCATTCCCAGGGAGGTCCGGATCCCCACCTTCATCCTCATCATCGCCAGCTTCGTCACCATCGTGGACATGGTGCTGGCGGCGGTGGTCCCGGAGATCCACAAGGCACTGGGGGCGTTTATCGCCCTCATCGTGGTGAACTGCATGATCCTTGGTCGCCAGGAGGCCTTCGCGTCAAAGAGGCCCCTGGGACGGGCTGTCCTGGATGCCATCGGGACCGGGACCGGGTTCATGGTCGCCATGGTCCTCATGGGGGGGTTCCGGGAGGTCCTGGGCATGGGAAGCTTCCTGGGAGTCCCCCTCTTCGGGGAATCCTTTGAGCCCTGGGTCATCATGATCCTGCCCCCGGGAGGTTTCTTCGCCCTGGGCTTCATCCTTCTGTGGCTGGCCTGGTGGCGTGGCCGCAAGGCGCCGTCGGCGGAGATCCGGTACTGGCCCCATGGCGTGCGAGTTCCCACGAGAGAGGAGGCCGCGTGATGGGCGAGCTCCTGTTGATCTTCGTGGGGTCCATGCTGGTCAGCAACTTCGTCCTGGCCCTCTTCCTGGGACTATGTCCCTTCCTGGGCGTTACGTCGAAGGTGGGCACAGCGGTGCGGATGGGAATGGCCACCATCTTCGTCATGACCATCACCTCCATGGTGGCCAGCTTCCTGAACGTCTACGTCCTTATTCACGCACCCTATCTGCGGACCATCGCCTTCATCGTGGTCATCGCCTCCCTGGTGCAGATCGTGGAGATGACCATCAGGAAGTTCAGCCCTGCCCTCTTTCGGGAGCTGGGGATCTTCCTCCCTCTCATCACCACCAACTGTTCCATTCTTGGGCTGGCCATCTTCCAGACGAACAGGGACTACAACTTCATCCAGGGGCTCTTCTTTGCCCTGGGGGCGGGGGTGGGCCTGACGTTGGCCTTCGTCCTCCTGGCGTCCATCCGCCAGAAGGTGGACCTCTCGGACGTACCGGCCGTTGCCCGGAACATGGGACTGGTTCTTATTCTGGCGGGGACGTTGTCCCTCGCCTTCATGGGTTTTGCGGGACTGTTCAGTTGAGGAGAATGAGGTGACGGAGCTTCTTGGAATTGCCGCAATGGCTGTGCTCTTTGGCCTCTTTGGCTATGTGGGTACCCGCACGAGTTGGCGGTTCGACGGGTGTGACTGCGGTGAAGAGTGCGGTGAATGCGGTGGGTCCTGCTCCATGGATGACGGAGCTGGGGGCCACGGTGGTGGGAAGGCCGCCGCGTGGTGGCCCGTCGATGATGTGAGGCACGGAGATAAGCCATGACGCGCGAGAACGGAAATCGGTCCTTCCCAACCCGGAGACACTTCCTCTCCCTGGGCATCGGGGCCTTCGTGGTGGGTACGCTTCCTCTGGCGGCTCGGAGGCGGGGGAAGCTGGTGCGGCGCACCCTTCCCATCATGGGGACCCTGGGCGAGATCGCCGTGGTCCACCGGGACGAGAGATATGCCCAGGAGGCCATGGACGCCGCTTTTGGCGAGCTCAAGGGGGTGGAGACGCTACTGACCCGGTACCGGAGAGACTCGGATATCGGTAAGGTGAATCTCGGAGCCTTCGGCTCTCCGCAGCCCGTCTCCCCGGAGACGGCCCAGGTTCTGGCGGAGTCCCTCCGGTGGGCCGAAGCCAGCGACGGGGCCTTCGATCCCTGCCTGGCCCGGGCCATGGGGCTCTGGGACCTGGGGAACCGGACCCTGCCTCCCGACGTATTGGAGGTGGGACGGTACGCAGGTCGAGGTCTCTTCAAGGCACTGGAGATCGGTCGGTTCGCCGGCGAGAGGGTTGTCCTCTTCCACGAGGAGGACATGGGCGTGGACCTGGGCGGCATCGGCAAGGGGTACGGCGTCGACCGGGCGGTGGACGTTCTTCGATCCTGGGGGATCCAGGATGGCCTCGTGAACGTGGGTGGCGACCTCTACGCCCTGGGCGTCTCGGAGGACGGCGATGACTGGTCGGTGGGGGTCCGCTCGCCGGACGATCCCGGGCGGCTGGCCACGACCCTCCACATGAGTGATCGCGGAGTGGCCACGTCGGGGGATTACCAGCAGTATTTCGAGCACCAGGGCCGGCGCTACCACCACCTCCTGGATCCCAGGACGGGGGCGCCGTCGGAAGTCCGGGTCCGGAGCGTCACGGTTGCGGCCAATAGCTGCATGGAGGCCGATGCCGGTGCCACCACGGCCTTTGTGCTGTCGCCCCGGGAGGCCATGGGCGTCATGAGGCGGGTGGCACCGGGATCGGAAGTGGTCCACACGGTCTGACGGGGGTCTCGAGTGCGCGGGCGCCCGCGAGGTTCTTGGGGGATGTGGCCGAGGGTTTCCGGTCGTTGGCCGACATGAAATCCAGCCGGGCGCCTGCGGTTGGACGAAAAGGGGTAGTTGCCCATGAAGACCCACAAGGCTTATTGCTCAGCCTGCGATCGCCAGGTGGAGGTGCTGATTCCGGAGGATCTTCCGGAGGGCTCCCTTCCCTCGGCCCACGATCCGTCCAACTGCATCTGTATGGAGTTCGGCGAGACATGTACCGGCTCCCTCTGCCCCCTCTTCGAGGTTCCCACCGGGCAGATGGAGGAGAACTACAAGCGCATCATCCGGGAGGAGCGGGATCGTCGGAAGGGTGAAGAAGAGGAATGAGCCAGAAGCCCGAGACCCACAAGACCTACTGCTCCCACTGCCAGAAGGAGGTCCTGGTGGCCATCTCCGCCGCCCCGCCCAGGGGTGGCCAGGCCAACCTGCCGGACCACGACGAGGTGGTATGCCTGGACTTCGGTGGCGAGTGTGACGGGGAGGTCTGCCCCCTGTCCCTCCTCCGTCCAGTGGTCATGGGTGTGCGGCTGGCCCGGAGCGGGCTCCGGGAGGAATGGAAGACCGTCAGGGCCCAGTGCGAGGCTTGCGGCCAAGTGTCGGAGCTGGAGGTCCTGGACATGGAGCACGCCTACTGCACCCTCTGCGGAAGCACGAACAGCTGGATGGTCCTGGAGCTGGAAGAGGACGGGAGGGTGGTGGTGACGGGGCGGCGCAAGGAGGAGTAGTTCGCGCCGGGGGCTGGTGGGCCTTCGACGGATCTTCCCCACTTGGCCTCGGGATTCCCCCCGGGGCCTTCTTCGTGGACAAAGGCGGTGGTCCATTCGTCCCGCTCGATCGGACCCTCTGGTCTGCGGGATGGGTCGTAATGCCCCACATTCCCCCTGGGGACCCCTAGGAAGGATCCATGAAAGCAGTTGTCGGGCCTGTAAGATATTGTTCTATATGACAAATCTCGGAAAATATCTCCCTTGGCATCACCGTTGCTTTAAGCTGCAGACAATTCCTGGACGAGCGCCGCCGGCGAACGTGGCAAGGGCCCCGGGGGGCCTTCGGAGCGCTGGCGGCAGGTCAACTCATTCAGACGCATGAAGACGAAGGGACGGAAAGGCCCTGCATGAAGCGGCGGGAGTTCATTCGCGTGGCCTCCGTGGGGGTGGCCGGCACGGCGGCCCTCGGAGGCGTAACCACGGACTGGTACGGCCTCTACGGAAACCCCACGGTAGACCCTGGGACGGATGGGGACCGGGTGGTCCCTTCTTTCTGTGAGCTCTGTTTCTGGAAGTGCGGCATCCTGGCTCACGTGAAGGATGGCAGGGTCACGAAGATCAAGGGCAACCCCAGGGACCCCCTCTCCCAGGGGCAGCTGTGCCCCCGGGGGGCTGGGGGGACGGGACTCCTGTACGACCCGGACCGACTGAAGAGACCCATGATCCGGAGGGATCGAAGGGGGAGCCAGGAGTTCCAGGAGGTGTCCTGGGACGATGCCCTGGACGTGGTGGCCGAGAACTTCGAGAAGATCAAGGCCAACCATGGGGCCTCGGCCCTGGCCCTCTTCCTGCACGGGTACGGCGGGAACTGGATGCGACACCTCTTCCAGGCGTACGGTTCCCCCAACATCGCAGCGCCCTCCTATGCCCAGTGTCGGGGCCCCAGGGACGTGGGCTTCAACCTCACCTACGGGTGGGGTGTTGGCTCTCCGGAGAGGACCGACATCATGCACTCCCGCTGCCTGGTCCTCATCGGCAGCCACCTGGGGGAGAACATGCACAACACCCAGGTGCAGGAGTTTGCCGAGGCGGTGCGCAGGGGGGCCACTGTCATCACTGTGGATCCCCGGTATTCCGTTGCCGCCAGCAAGTCCGCGGAATGGATGCCCATCAAGCCCGGGACGGACCTGGCCCTCCTCCTGGCCTGGATGCACGTCATCCTGGGGGAGGGGCTTCACGACCGGGAGTACCTGGCAGCCTACGGCTACGGGTTCGAGCAGCTACAGGAGCATGTGAAGCCCTATTCTCCGGAGTGGGCCTACACCCGGACGGGCCTGGATCCGGACCAGATCAGGAGGACGGCCAGGATGATGGTCGCCGCCCGGCCCGCCACCCTGATCCATCCCGGGCGGCACGTCACCTGGTACGGGAACGACACCCAGAGATCCCGGGCCATTGCCATACTGAACGCCCTCCTGGGCTCCTGGGGGCGGAGGGGGGGGTTCTTCGTTCCCTCCTCCATGGACATCCCTTCCTACGAGTACCCCGGGTACCTGGAGGAGGGCGGTGATCCGGTGGACAAGCCCGATCCCAGCGACTACCCCCTGGCAGACGAGGCGCTGGCCCAGGGGATCTGCGAGGCCACCATCCCGGGGGTTCGGGGGGAGTCCAGGATCAAAGGCTGGATGGTCTACGGCTCCAACCTCCCCATCACCTTGCCCAACCCGGAGCAAACGGCCCGGGCCATCCAGGAGTTGGAGTTCCTGGTGACGGTGGACGTGCTTCCGTCGGAGATCGTGGGGTGGTCCGACGTGGTGCTGCCGGAGGCCACCTACCTGGAGCGCTGCGACGAGCTCTTCAATCCCCCGTGGCGCCAGCCCTACGTGGCGGTCCGGCAGGAGGTGGTGCCCCCCATGTACGACTCCAAACCCGGGTGGTGGATCGCCCGGGAGCTGGGCAAGAGAATCGGCCTCCCGGAGTTCTTCCCCTGGGAGGACTCCATGGAGTATGCCAAGACCCGGCTGGAGCTGGCGGGCCTGGACTGTGACGTGCTTCGGGAGGACGGGGTCATCCTGGGGGAGCCTGGCCCTCTCTACTTCGAGGAGGGCGCCCCGCCGGTCTTCCACACCGACTCGGGACGCATCGAGCTCTACTCTCAGAGGCTCGCTGCCCACGGCTTCGATCCCATGCCCACCTGGCACGACGAGGAGGTGGAGGATCCCCCCCCAGGCTACTACAGGCTCCTTTTCGGCCGTTCCCCCGTGCACACCTTCGGCCGCACCACCAACAACCGCCTCCTTTCCGAGGTCATGGACGAGAACGAGGTGTGGGTGAACCGGAAGGTGGCGGAGCGCTGGGGGTTGGATCACGGGGAGCGGGTCTACCTCCAGAACCAGGACGGGGTTCGGTCCTCCTTCTCGGCCCCCGTCAAGGTGACGGAGCGCATCCATCCGGATGCCGTCTACATGGTCCACGGGTACGGCCGGAACGCTCCGAAGCTCCGGCGGGTCCACGGGCGGGGGATCGATGACAACGAGCTCATCACCCGGTACAAGGTGGATCCCATCATGGGGGGCACGGGGATGAACGTGAACTTCGTCACCTTCCTTCGAGCCGCCGACGTGGAAGGGGCCGAGAGGGCCGACGGTAGGGAGGAGGGAGCCTCATGAACGCCTCACGCTACGGCATGGTCATCGACACCCGGACCTGCGTGGGGTGTGCCGCCTGCGTCATCGGGTGCAAGGCGGAGAACGATGTGGCGGAGGACTACTCCCGGGACTGGATCCGCACCCTCCTCACGGGGGAGTATCCGAGCCTCCGGATGGCCATCCACTCGGAGCGGTGCAACCACTGCGACCATGCGCCCTGCGTCCAGGTCTGCCCCACGGGTGCGTCCCACCGAGGGCCCGCCGGCACCGTCCAGGTGAACCCCGCCAAGTGCTCCGGGTGCAAAGCGTGCGTGGCCGCCTGCCCCTACGACGCCCGCTTCATCGATCCCCGGAGTGGAGCCGCCGAGAAGTGCACTTTCTGCATGCACCGTTTGGAGAAGGGGCTTCACACCACGTCGTGCCAAGAGATCTGCCCCACCCGGAGCATCTACTTCGGTGACCTGGACGACCCGTCCAGCCAGGTGTCCAGGCTCCTGGCCACCCGGGAGTGGTACGTTCTCAAGCCCGACGCCGGGACGAGGCCCAAGCACTTCTACCTGAAGTGAGGGATGAATGAACGAGATCACCACCACCCGGCAGAACCATCTCATCGATCCCGTCATGCATGTATGGGGTTGGGAGATTCCGGTGTACCTCTTCCTGGGAGGGATGGTTGCGGGCATCATGATTCTCACCGGTACCCGCCTCCTGGGGCGGGGCCGGGAGGAGCCCTCCACCGCAATGGGCCTCCTCCCATGGACGGCCCCGGTGGCCATCACCCTGGGCATGTTCTTCCTGTGGCTGGACCTGGCTCACCCCTTCAACGCCTGGCGTTTCTACCTGACCCTTAAAATCTCCTCTCCCATGTCCTGGGGCGCCTGGATCCTGCTGGGCATCTACCCTGCCTCCATGCTCCTGGCCTGGCTCACTACCCCCGAGTCCCTGAAGGCCAGGGTTCGGAGCCGGATGGAGGCCTTCCCCCGGTTCGCGAGGGTGGAGGCGTGGGCCGAGGAGCGGGTGCGGCTCCTGGCGTGGGTGAACATCGTCATGGGAGGGGCCCTGGGGGTCTACACTGGGGTACTCCTGGGGACCATGGCTGCTCGGCCCCTCTGGAGCTCGGCTCTGCTGGGGCCCCTCTTTCTGGTCTCGGGCCTCTCCACCGGGGCGGCCTTCATGCTCCTGCACCGCCTGACGGACCGGGAGCGAATCCTTCTCGGCCGCACGGACATGGGGCTCATCTCGGTGGAGCTCGTGCTCCTGGCCTTGTGGATGATCGGCCTGGCCGCGGGGGGAGCAGTCTCCCAGGCCGGACTGCAGGTGATCCTGGGCGGCCCTTACACCGCCGCCTTCTGGACCCTGGTGGTTGCCCTGGGATTGGTGGTGCCCCTGTTGGGGGAGTGGTTGGAGCACAAGCACGGCGCCGTACCCGGGAGGGGTACGGCCGTCCTCGTTCTCATCGGTGGCTTCGCCCTCCGGTGGATCCTGGTCTTCGGGGGCCAGGCCACGGGGTGGGTCACGGATCTGGCCATGAGGTGATGGAGCAATGAAAGCGAAGCCGTACTGGAATCCATATCTGGCGGGGGTGGCCCTGGGCCTGGTGCTCCTCTCGGCCTATCTGGTGGCTGGCAGCGGGCTGGGGGCCACGGCCCTGCCCAAGCGTTCCCTGGCCCTGGTGGGAGATCAGGTGGCGCCGGAGTGGACGGCCCAGAACACCATGCTCAAGGGTTACGTGGCCGGAGGCGCCAACCCCATGCGGAACTGGCTGGTGTTCGAGGTGGTGGGAGTGGTGCTGGGAGGGTTCCTGGGGGCCCTGAGCGCCGGGCGCCTGGCCACGAAGGTGGAGAAGGGTCCCAGCATCTCGGTGAGGGGGCGCCTGGCCTACGCCCTGGCCGGCGGCGTCATCATGGGATTTGCCGCCGCCCTGGCCAAGGGCTGTACCTCGGGCCAGGCCTTGAGCGGGGGGGCGGTCCTGGCCACCGGTAGCTGGATCTTCATGCTCATGGTCTTCGGCGGTGGTTACGCCGTGGCCTACTTCGTGAGGAGGCAGTGGACATGACCGGCACCCTCTTCCCCCTGACCTTCGCTTCCGAGGAGGTTCGTCTCCTGACGGGGATCGTCATCGGATTCCTCTTCGGGTTCGTCCTGGAACGGGGGGGCTTCGGCAACGCCCGGAAGCTGGCGGCACAGTTCTATCTAAACGACATGACGGTCTTCAAGGTCATGTTCACCGCCATCCTGGTGGCCATGGTGGGGCTCTTCAGCCTTTCGGCCCTGGGCCTGGCGGACCTCTCCCTCATGTGGATCAACCCAACCTTCATCCCGGCCCAGGCTGTGGGGGGCTTTCTTCTGGGTGTCGGGTTCATCATGAGCGGCCTCTGCCCCGGCACGGCCGTGGTGTCCATGGTGTCGGGGCGTATCGACGCCTGGGTGACCTTCCTTGGCATCGTCCTGGGCATCGCCCTCTTCACCCTCACCGTGGACTGGCTCCCGGGCCTTGGGGCCCTTTACGCCGCAGGGTCCGGAGAGGTCTCCCTCCTCCACGAGGTCTTCGGCGTCCCGGCCATGGCCATGGTGGTGGGGATCGTGGCCGTGGCTACCCTGGCCTTCGTGGGGGCGGAGAAGGTGGAGGCCTTCTTCCAGGGGAGGAGGCCCCCGGTGGAGCTGACGCCCCCGGCCCGTCCTCGCCTGAAGCTGGCGGTGGGGGGATCTCTGGCGGTGGTGGCTCTGGCGGTTCTGGCAGTTTCGGGACCCCGGCCCGAGATGCCCCCCGTCCGCATGGCCTCGGTGGCGCCCCTGAGCCTGGCCCAAGCCATCATCGAGCGGGAACCCGGGATCCTGGTCCTGGACCTGCGGTCCGATCCGGAAGGGGAGAAGGGCATCCCTGGGGCTGCCCCGGCGGCAGGCGAGGAAGGGGCCCTGGAGATCCTTGGCGTCACCCCACCCAGGACCGTGGTGGTCGTCTACGATGAGTCCGGTATCCTGACGGAGGTGCCCCTGGGCTGGCCCCGGAGCCTGGAGTACAGGTTCCTGGAGGGCGGTATGGAGGGCTGGCGGGAGGACGTGCTCACTCCCGTGGCCTTGTGGGGGAACACTCTGGAAGAGAGGGAATGGGTCCGGAAGCAGAACCAGATCGCGGCCTTCTTTTCCGGGGCCGCCGTCCAGGCTTCACCTGTGGCGGCTCCGCCCCCTGCCATGTCCGCCGGCGGGGGGGCGCCCCAGAGAAGAGCCGGGGGCTGCTGACCGGCCCGGGACCGTTTCGTGGAGGTTGCCTACGGACCGGGCGATCCCAGGCGAGGTGGGCCTCAGCCCACGCCGGGGTGTCCGGGCGGTAGCACGCTCCGGTGTGGGTCCGCGCCGGGCGGCATGCCGGGCGTCATTCCGCCCATCCCGCCTCCCATGCCTCCCCCCGGGTGCAGCATATCCAGGAGATCCGGGGACGACACTTCCAGCTTGGCCCGGAGGGAGTCCGCCAGGGCCGAATCTCCCATGGCCATGGCGGCCATGTAGGCGCCGAACTGAGGCACCGGATGCTCCGACTCGAGCTCCATGGCCTGCCGGTAGAGAGCCAGCGCGTCTGCGTAGCGACCCTCCCGCTGGGCCACGTTCCCACGATCCAGGAAGTCCTGGGCCTCCGCCGAGAGGGCCTGGGCAGCGGGGGACTCGCCGGGGCTGGCTCCGCCGCCCTCCTCCTGGTTTCCTCGCCGCTCACCGCACGCCGCCAAGAAGAGACCGCCAAGTAGGAAAAGGAGGATCGACACGTTTGGCTGACGGCCACGCTTCTTGGGCACGTGATACCTTTCTACTTGAGTGAGAGATGCCCCTCAGCCGGATGGCTCAGCGGTATCCCCAGAGCATGGAGTAGACGATGAGGGCGATGAGGGTCAGCCCGATGGTCAGGGCCGTGAAGCCTATCAC
>Ga0114946_10003621_pt1 | contig 10382 bp, 8 predicted proteins | sample WalLakDeSediment_FD_88676 | JGI IMG/M metagenome (GOLD analysis project Ga0114946, IMG submission 88676) | Lake sediment microbial communities from Walker lake, Nevada to study Microbial Dark Matter (Phase II) - Walker Lake 11/02/13 Deep Sediment | ecosystem: Environmental > Aquatic > Freshwater...
GCCCGCTATTTCGAAACCTGACGGGGGAAAGGCGGGCAACATGTCGAAACCACGGAACGGAAAACCCGAACACGCCGCCGGATTTGTCCGGAAGCGGACGTTTTACGACGCCGATCCCGACTATACCCGTCCACTCTGGAAAATCCCTGCGGATGTCCGCGAGCGGATGCTCGGAAGACTTCGCTTTCTTTACGGGGATTCGGCCGCTGATGCGGTACTGCCCGAGTTGGAGCGGATCCTGCAGGTCCACCAAGCCCATAAACCACCCGAAATGCTGGAAAAAGAGAAAACCTACGATCCGCGCGAACGGTTTTCCGAACAGGACATGATCCTGATCACTTACGGCGACATCGTCAAAGGCTCCGGCAAAACGCCCCTGTCCACGCTTCACGACTTCGTCAACACCTACAACCGCGGCGCCGTCAACACGCTGCATATCCTTCCCTTCTTCCCCTATTCTTCGGATCGCGGTTTCGCCGTCGTGGACCATAAGCTGGTCGATCCGGAATTGGGATCCTGGGAGGACATCCGGGAGAAAAAATGCCGTTACGACCTGATGTTCGACGCCGTCCTCAATCATGTCTCTTCGCGGAGCGAGCTGTTCCGGGAATTCCTCAACGGAAATCCCCGGACCTCGGATTTTTTCATCGCCTTCGACTCTCCCGCCGACCTGACTCCCGACCAGCGCAAAAAAATATTCAGACCCCGGACTTCGAACATTCTCACGCGATTCGAAACTCTTCACGGCGCGAAATGGGTTTGGACCACTTTCTCCGAAGACCATATCGACTTGAATTTCCGGAACCCCGAAGTCCTCATGCAGGTCCTGGAAAGTACCCTCTTTTATATCCGGAAAGGGGCGGATATCCTTCGCCTGGACGCCGTCACATATATCTGGGCCGAACCCGGAACGGAAAGCGTCCACCTTCCGCAGACCCATGAAATTGTGAAACTTCTCCGCGATGTCGTCGACAGCGTGGGGTCCGGCGTGGCCCTTGTGACGGAAACCAACGTGCCTCACGAAAAAAACATTTTGTATTTCGGGAACGGCCGCGACGAGGCCCACATGGTTTACAACTTCGCCCTGCCCGCCCTCGTGCTCCACACGTTTTACCGGGAAGACAGCCGCCTCCTTTCGCGGTGGGCCGAAGATCTCAAACCTCCGTCCGACACGGCGACGTTCTTCAATATTCTGGACACCCACGACGGCATCGGACTGCAGGGCGCAAAGGAGATTCTCTCCCCGGAGGACCTCACATTTATCGTCAAGACGACGCGCGACCGGGGAGCCTATGTCTCCCATAAAATGATGGAAGACCGGACTGAAGAGCCCTACGAGATCAATACCACCTGGTGGAGTGCCGTAAACGTCGACAACGGCCGGGAAAACCTGGCCGGGCAGGTTGGCCGCTACATCGCGTCCCGCAGCATCGCCCTCGTCCTGCGGGGCGTGCCGGGAATCTATGTGCACGGATTCATGGGAACGGCCAACGACCATCGGCACGTCGATGAAACGGGAGTCAAACGCGATGTGAACCGCGCCTTCATCGACAGCGAACAGGCGGCCCGCGATATGGCGGATCCCGGATCCAAACTCTTTCTCATCCGGAGTGCGGCGGCGAAACTCCATCTTCTGCGGACACGGCATCGTGCGTTCCACCCCCGGGGCGGGCAGAAGGTGTTGCATCTTTCCCCCGGCGCCTTCGCGGTCGTGCGCATCTCACCCGAGGGCGACGACCGGATCCTCGCCCTGACCAATGTCACGGGAAGAAAGATCCGACTGACAGTTCCGCTCGCGGATGTGGGGATGGATGCCGGAGTCTGGCTGGACCTGGTGAGTGAAACACAGCGGGAAGCGCGCGGCGGCGCCCTCGAAATCCCGCTCGAACCTTATCAGGTCGCCTGGCTCACACCGGTGAGATCATGAATTTGCGACTCGATTTGACGGCCGGCGCTCGTTTTGTTTAAAGTGATCTTCTGGAGGTAATCATGCCGTATATCAAACCGTTTCGGGGCGTCCGCCCGCGCCGCGACATCGTCCACCTGGTGGCCGCACCCCCCTACGACGTCCTGAGTTCGGACGAAGCCCGCGAGATGGCGAAAGACAACCCCTATTCCTTTCTCCACGTCGGGAAGCCGGAAATCAACCTGCCGCCGGGAACGGATCTTTATTCCGATGCCGTGTACGCCAAGGGCAAGGAGAATTACGAACGCTTCCTGCAGGAGGGCGTCATCGCGCCCGACCCCCGGGAATGCTTTTACATCTACAAGCAGGTCTGGGGCGACCATGTCCAGACAGGCCTCGTGGCCGCGGCCTCCTGCCGGGACTATCTCGACGACCTCATCAAAAAACACGAGCTCACCCGCCCGGACAAGGAAAACGACCGTATGCGGCACATCGAAACCCTGAACGCCCAAACCGGGCCGGTCTTCCTGACCTACCGGGCGTCGGAGGCGATTGACGCGATCGTCGCCGGCGTTTTGAAAGGAACACCCGAATACGACTTTGCCACGAACGACGGCGTCCGCCACATCTTCCATGTCGTTTGCGATCCCGACCTCATCGCCCGGATCCAAAAAGAGTTCGCGAACCTCGATTGTCTCTACGTCGCCGACGGCCACCACCGTTCCGCAGCCGCAACCCGGATCAAGGTCAAACGGGAAAAAGCCGACCCGGATCACACCGGCGAGGAAGCCTATAACTTTTTTCTGACCGTCATCTTTCCCCACAAACAGATGAAGATCCTGTCCTACAACCGCGTCGTCCGGGACCTCAACGGCCTCGACGGTCAAACCTTTTTGAACCGCGTCGCCGAAAGATTCGAAATCACCGCGGCCGGCCGCAAGACACCGAACCGGCCCAAAGAGATCTGCATGTATCTTGACGGGAGCTGGCATGTTCTCGAAGCCAAAACCGGCACCTTCGACGACGCCGATCCCATCGCCTCCCTCGATGTCTCCATTCTGCAACGCAATCTTCTGGAGCCCGTTCTGGGAGTGGTCGATCCGCGGACGGACAAACGCATCGACTTCGTCGGCGGCATCCGCGGCACGGACGAGCTCGAGCGGAAAGTCGACGGAGGCGGATTCGCCGTCGCTTTCAGCCTGTTTCCGACGACCATTGAACAGCTTTTCGACGTGGCCGATTCCGGAAAGACCATGCCGCCGAAATCGACCTGGTTCGAACCCAAGCTCAAGGACGGGCTGGCCGTCCACGCCATCGGCGGCTGACAAGCAGGGCGAGAAACGGCACGGATCCGGCCGGAAGGACGGGCTGCGCCGGTTCGAGGACGCCGAGTTTAGAATCAAAAAATGACAAAACTTTATCCCCACAAGCGGACAAAGAGGCAGCTCGGTAAAGATTCCGTTGAGCGCAATGCCGGGAAAGCCGCCCGTCCTCCCGCATCGGCGGCCGAGCGGAGTTCATCACCCGAAACTGGAAATCGCCGGACCGGGACCTCTTCGATCGCACCGGACGTCCTGGCCCGCATCATCGAAGACGCCCGGGGGTTTTTCCGCGAAGCGCGGGGCAGCCACGGTTGGGACCACACGGAGCGCGTACTCAATCTGTGTCTGCGGATCGGGAAAAAGGAAGGAGCCGACCTCGAGGTTCTTGCCCTGGCCGCCGTCCTTCACGATATCGGCCGCGGCGAGGAGGACCGCACGAACGGCGCCGTCTGCCATTCGCAGAGCGGCGTCACGCTGGCCCGCGGCCTCCTGAAAAGGCACGGTGTTCCGGAAAGGACCGCCGCCCGGGTCCTTCACTGCATCGCCACCCACCGCTTCCGGAAAAAAGCGGGCCGGCGCTCCCTGGAGGCCAAGGTGCTTTTCGACGCCGACAAGCTGGACTCGATCGGCGCGACGGGGATCGGCCGCGCTTTTCTCTTTGCCGGAGAGATCGGGGCCCGTCTCCACGACTCGAACGTCGACCCGGCCCGCACGAAACCTTACACCGCGGACGACACGGCCTATCGCGAATACCTCGTGAAACTCAAAAGCATCAAGGACAGGATTTTCACCTGCGAGGGCCGCCGCATTGCGGAATCGCGCCACCGCTTCATGGTCCGATTTTTCGATCGCCTGAACAGAGAAACCCAAGGCGTGGTTTAAGAACACCGGCCCTGGGCTTCATTGCAACATGCCGGCCAGGGCCTTCCAATCCAGGGACTCCCGGATGTCCCTCATGAAGTCGGGCCGATCCTGCGACTTGTCCGCGAAAGACTTCTATCTCTTCGTGAGGACAAGGGATAAAATGCCTTATTGTCAAAAAAAGACCTCTTTTGGTTGACATATATCATATTAAGATATATGTTCTATGTGAGAAAATCATGCCGGCTGTTTCGTTTTATCTACCGGAGGACATTTTGAAGGCTTTACGGACTGAGGCCAAGGCCCGGAAAACCTCGGTTTCACGTCTCATTCGGACCGCCGTCGAGAACCAGTTGGGCCTGGAAAAGCAGAAACGGGCCAAGGCGGACCTCCTCCAGGCCGTGCGCGCCGCCGATCTCGGAAATTGGGAAGATCTCCACAAGGAACGGACCAGGGAATCGGATGATCGGGGTTGACACCGGCTTTTTTTTCGCTCTCCGCGAAGGTCACCCCGAGGCCGAAAAGATTCTCCGGGACTCGGAAATCGCCGTCTCCGTCCTGACACGCTTCGAACTCCTGAGAATTTCCCTGCGGCGGGGACTGCCATGGGACAAGCTCGGCCGGCTGCTTTCGCGTTCGGCCGCCGTCATCGATGTGACGGAAGAATCCGCCGACGAAGCCGCCCGGATTTCGCATGGAACAGGAATGCCGGCCGTCGATGCGCTGATCCTGGCCGGACTGATCACAGCCGGATGCCGGACGATTTATACCCGGGACGAACATTTCACAAAATATTCCCGGAAAGGCATCGAGATCATTCTTCTCGATTGAATCCCTTTTTACCGGCAAGATCGGCGCAGCGGATGCCGCGCGGGTTGAAGCATCGGTTGCAGGAAATGCATGCGGACTTGGCGGCCGACCCTTCCCGGAAATGCCTGACCAGAAAAGGATCTCGGATGAGCGGCCGGCTGAGAGAGACGAGGTCGGCCCGGCCCTCTCGGACGATCCGCTCGGCGACGGCCAGGGTGCGAATTCCCCCGAGGGCGAAGACCGGGACCTTGACGGCCCGCTTGATCTCGGCGGCGTTTTCGGAAAAATAGCCCTCTTCGTCTTCGCTCCGCAGGCCCGGCTGGACCGAGCCGCGTCCGGCTTCGGCCATGCCGCCGCTGACCTCGATCCCATCGATGCCGTCATTCTCAAGAAGTCGGGCGATTTGGACGGCGTCACCAAGAGAAAGTCCGCCCTCCAGAAAGTCCGTCGAGTTGAGCTTGACGATCACCGGAAAATCCGGGCCGCAGGCGGCCTTGACTTCGCGAAGAATTTCGACGAGAACCCGGGCCCGGTTTTCGACCGAACCTCCCCAGACATCCGTACGGCGATTGGTGTGGGGCGAAAGAAAACTTGAGAGCAGATAACCGTGGGCGGCATGAAGCTGAACGCCGTGGAATCCGGCCCTGCGGGCCCGGACCGCAGCCATCGTGAAATCGGCGATCAAGGTGCGGATCTCCCCGGCGGCGAGTTCGCGCGGTTCGGTCTTGGAAACCGGGTCGGGAACGGCGGACGGAGAAACGGGGACGCAGCCGCAGAGTTTTTCCTTCGTCTGGCGCCCGGCATGGGCGATCTGGAGAAACACACGCGAGGGAAAACCCGCGACGGATTTGGGAATCCGCGACAACCCTTCGACAAATCGATCATCATAAACGGCCATCTGACGCGGGCTGGCCTTGCCCGACGGCTGGACATGGGCATGTCCGGTGATGATCAACCCGACTTCGCCCTCGGCCAACTTCACATACAGGTCAACCTGGGCATCCGTGACAAAACCGTCATCGTCGGATAGGTAATCATGGGTGGCCGACCGGACGAATCGATTGGGGATTTCGAAACCGCCGATGCGGAGGGACGAGAAGAGGATGTTGCCGTCAATGTCCATTTCGTTATGTCCTTTGGAAGGGATGGGACAACGAGAGAATCATGGTAAGGATTTCCGGATGTGTTTGTCAAATTCGTGTAAACCGGACATCGGCATCCGTCAAAATCTTTTCGGGGTTGCCGGGGACGGCCCGATCGGTTAAAATAAAAATACAACACATTGCAAATTATCGGTCATTCGGACTTTTGTTCTTCGCCGTTCATTCGGCAATACAGCACCGCAGGATGACGCCCGGCCGGAGGCCTTTTCCAAAAAACGCCGCCGCTCCGGGAAAGAGAGGATAACATGTCGCGTCTTATACTCGTATCCAACAGGCTTCCCGTGACGGCCGAAAAAAAACGGGACGCCCTGGCTTATCATCCCAGCGTCGGCGGGCTGGCCACCGGGCTCGGATCCTTTCACAAAGGGAAAAAAGACAATATCTGGGCGGGTTGGTGCGGCCTTCCGGCCGAGATTCTCAAAGGCGCGGACGACACGAAAATGCGGGCCGATCTCCGGAGCGGTTTTGGATGCCTGGCCGTCGACTTGTCCCGCCGCGAGATCGAGACCTATTACCACGGCTTCTGCAACAAGACGATCTGGCCTCTGTTTCACGGCTTTTCGTCCTATGCCTCCTTCGACAAAGCCCAGTGGGAAGCTTACAAGCGCGTCAACCTGCGCTTCCGCGACGCGCTGGCCGGGGACCTCCGCCCGGGCGACACCGTCTGGGTCCACGATTATCATCTCATGCTCCTGCCCTCCCTTTTGCGCGAGGTTCAACCGGAACTGGCCGTCGGTTTTTTCCTGCACATCCCGTTTCCCGCATCCGAGCTTTTTCTCCAGATCCCCTGGCGAAGCGAGATTATGGAAGGACTTCTCGGGGCCGACCTGATCGGTTTCCACACTTACGAATATGCTCATCAGTTTTTTGACACGTCCCTGCGGCTGCTCGAACTGAAACACAGCCTCGGCCGCCTGATGTACGGCAATCGGCTGATCAAAGTGGACAGTTTCCCCATGGGCATCGATTACGACCGGTGGGCGGGCGCATCCTCCCTGCCCGATGTCGGGCGCGAGATCGAAAAACTTCAAAAACGAACCCTGGGGCGGAAAGTCATCATCTCCGTCGACAGGCTCGACTACACAAAGGGCATTCTCCACCGTCTTCAGGCCTTCGATATCTTCCTGGAGAAATACCCGCAATACCGGGAAAAGGTCATCCTGATCCAGGTCACGGTTCCCTCCCGGACCAAGGTCGAGCAATACATGACCCTCAAGAGGAGCGTGGACGAGGCGGTCGGCCGGATCAACGGCAAACACGGCACGATCGGCTGGATGCCGATCTGGTACCTCCATCGCTCGCTACCGTTTCCTTCGCTGTCGGCCCTTTATGCGCTGGGCGACGTCAATCTCGTCACACCTCTCAAAGACGGCATGAATCTCATCGCCAAGGAATACGTAGCCGCAAAACCGGGCAACCGCGGCGTCCTCGTTCTCAGCGAAATGGCCGGGGCCGCCCAGGAATTGGGGGAGGCCCTGATCATCAATCCCAATGATACGGAAGGCATGGCCGCGGCGCTGAAGCAGGCCCTGGAGATGCCGGAGGACAACCAGGCCGAACGGATGACGGCCATGAAATCGCGTCTCAAGCGATACAGCCTCGATAAGTGGGCCGCGGATTTTCTGGCCCGGCTGTCCCAGACAAAACAGATTCAAAACGATCTCGGCGCAACCCTGATCACGGATAAAACAAAATCGGAGATCCTCAAAGCCTACACGAAGGCTCGAAAACGGCTGCTTCTTCTCGACTACGATGGGACGCTTGTTCCCATTGCCGACAGGCCGGAAAAGGCCCGTCCCGACGCGGACCTCCTCGACATGCTCGAAAGACTGGTCCGTCCAAAGGACAACACCGCGGCCATCGTCAGCGGGCGGACGCGTCAAGCCCTGGACGAATGGTTCCGAGGCCTGGATCTTCACCTCGTCGCGGAACACGGCGCATGGATCCGGGATCCGGCCGGAGCCTGGACGATGACGGAATCCCTGAGGAGCGACTGGAAGCCGGAGATCCGGCCCATCCTTGAGCTTTTCGTCGACAGAACACCCGGAGCCTTTATCGAGGAAAAAGAATTTTCGCTCGTCTGGCATTACCGCGGCGTCCCCCCGCGCCTGGCCTCGACGCGGGCCGGTGAGCTCAAGGAAGCCCTGTTCCATCTCGCTTCCGGCTTGAACCTGTCCGTCATGGAAGGCCGGAGGGTCCTCGAAATCAAAAACGCCGGTGTCGACAAGGGGGGTGCGGCCGAAAGACTGGTCCATGCGGGCAACCCGAATTTTATTCTGGCGGCGGGAGACGACTGGACGGACGAAGATCTCTTCGCCGTGCTGCCCGACTCCGCCTTTACCCTCAAGGTGGGGCGGGAGCCGTCCCGGGCCCGGAACCACGTCAAGTCGGTCGAGGAATTCCGCGGCCTTCTCGAAGATCTGATAAGGAGTGAAAATGCATAACCTCGAAAGCTACCTCGGCATCGTCGGAGACGAGACGATCGCCCGGATCCACCGCCGGGCCCGGGCACTCTACGATAAGCATATCCTTCATATCAATTCAAGTTTCCAGGGTGGCGGCGTGGCCGAGATCCTCTCGTCCCTCGTCCCTCTGATGAACGATGCCGGTCTGGACGCCGGATGGCGCATCCTTCACGGCAATCCCGATTTCTTCGGCGTCACGAAGAAATTTCACAACGCGCTCCAGGGCGGAGCGATGAATTTCACGGAGATGAAGAAGCGCGTTTACCTGCAGACGAACCGCGATTTCTCCATCTATTCGCACTTCAATCACGACTGCCTGGTCGTTCACGACCCCCAGCCCCTGCCGCTCATCAACTTCTTCAAGAAAAACCAGCCCTGGGTCTGGCGATGCCATATCGATCTCTCTTCGCCGCATCCGCAACTGTGGGCGTTTCTGAAGACGTTCATCCTCCGCTACGATCTTGTCATCGTGTCGAGCGAAGACTACAAAAAGGCCGACCTCCCGGTCGAACAGCGGGTCATCGCACCGGCGATCGATCCCCTCTCGGCGAAAAACATGCCGTTGACGCCGGACACCATCGCCAAGGCGCTCAAGAAAAACGGCATCCCGACGGACAAGCCGATCATCACCCAGATTTCGCGCTTCGACAAGTGGAAAAACCCCGAGGGCGTGGTCGAAATGTTCAAGATCATCCGTAGAGAGGCCGACGTCCGGCTCGTCCTCTGTGGAAGCATGGCCATGGACGATCCCGAGGGTTTCCGGATTTATGAGCGGGTCCGCCAAAAGACGCGGGCTCTCATCGAAAGCGGAGACGTCATTCTGCCCACGACCGAAAACCAGATTCTGGTCAATGCTCTCCAGCGCAGTTCCGCGGTCGTCGTCCAGGCTTCGCTGCGCGAGGGATTCGGCCTGACGGTGACCGAGGCCATGCTCAAGGGCAGGCCCGTCGTCGCCTCGCGGATCGGCGGCATCCCACTTCAGATCGAAGACGGCGTGGACGGATTCCTGGTCGAACCCGAAGATATTCCGGGCTTCGCCTCCCGCATCCTGGAGATTCTGCGTCTTCCCGACGGCGGCAAGGAGATCGGGGAAAATGCCAGGGAAAAAGTCCGCAAGAAATTCCTCATCACCCGCCTGCTTCTCGACTATCTGGACCTGATGAACGAGCTCCTGGCTTGACGGATCAGGCCCCCTGTGTTAATCAATCGATATTCCATGGTGCGGGGCACGACATGACGAAACTGGCCAGATTCGGCGTTTCTCTCGAGAGGGACCTTCTCGACAAGTTCGACCGGCACATCCGGCGGATGAACTATGCCAACCGGTCCGAGGCTTTCCGCGACCTCATCCGCCGGGAACTCGTCCGGCGGGAGTGGGAGGAGGACGAAGATGTGGCCGGCGCCGTCACCATCATCTACGACCACCACCGGCGGGAGCTCGTCACAAAACTCATGGACATTCAACACGACTTCCAGAAAAACATCATCTCCACCCAACATGTCCATCTAGACCACGACAACTGTCTGGAGATCGTCGCCGTGCGCGGAAGACCGGACGATATCCGCCGGCTGGCCGACAGTTTGTTGTCCGTCAAGGGCGTCAAGCACGGCACGCTGAGCATGTCCAGCACCGGCCGGGACATCCCCTGAGAAACCGCCAAGAACCCGTTTACAGATTATGCTTGAACTTGACGATATCGGGGGGATGCGGATCGCGGAACCTCAGGCTGAAGACGGCGTCTTTCGTGATTTTTAGAATCGCGAAAGCATCCGCCGTGATCCAGTGAACGTAGCGGCCTTCTTCGTCATATATATCGACGAACATTTTCCTGTCCTTGAAAAAGGATTCATCGGA
>Ga0114946_10003622_pt1 | contig 10379 bp, 9 predicted proteins | sample WalLakDeSediment_FD_88676 | JGI IMG/M metagenome (GOLD analysis project Ga0114946, IMG submission 88676) | Lake sediment microbial communities from Walker lake, Nevada to study Microbial Dark Matter (Phase II) - Walker Lake 11/02/13 Deep Sediment | ecosystem: Environmental > Aquatic > Freshwater...
CGCCGAGGTCGGCGCCGGCGCAGAAGTGGCCTCCGGCCCCGGTCAGCACCAGCACCCGGGTGTCGTCGGCGGCCGCGGCGTCGACCACGCCGAGCAGCGCGTCGAGCGTGGCGTGGTCGACGGCGTTGCGCACCGCGGGTCGGTCGATGGTCGCGATCGTCACCGCGCCGTCGTGCTCGACGCGGATCACGCCCCCCGCTCCCCGACCCGTGCTCGCCCGCGCATCGCCCGGCCTCCGTCCTCGCGTCGTCCGTCGGCGCCGGACCGTAGCCTCGGTGGCGTCGGGACGGCGAGGACCGGGGGGCATCGGCGAGCCGGTCCCCGACTCGCGCCCGTCGCGGCGCTACCGTCACGATCGTGCTGCTGACCGTCCTCGTCGTGCTCGCCGGCATCGCCGCCGGACTGGTCACCGGTGGTCGGCTGCGCAACGTGCGGCGCACCCGGGTGCGCTGGCCGTGGCTGCTCGTCGTCGCCGTGGTCCTGCGGCTCGCCGTCGCCGTCCTCGACCTGGGGGCGCCCGAGGTGGTGCTCGCCACGTCGATCGTGGTGCTGCTCGTCCTCGCCGGGGCGAACCTCCACCTCCCGGGGCTCGGCGTGGTCGCCATCGGCCTCCTCTGCAACCTGGCCCCGCTGGTCGCCAACGGCGCGGTGCCCGTCGACGGGGGCGCGCTGGTCGACGCCGGGCGGGCCGCCGCGGGCGCCGAGCCGACCCTGCCCCCGGGGCGGGTGCTCATCGGCCCCGACACGGTGCTGGCGCCGCTCGGGGAGCGCATCCCCCTGCCCGAGCTGGGCGCCGTGCTCTCCTTCGGCGACCTCATCGTGCTCACCGGCCTCGTCGCCGCCGGGTTCCGGGCCACGCGGCGCCGGCACTCGGGCGGCGTCCCGGCCCGGGTGCTCATCGAGGAGCTGGCCCGACCGGTCCCGAGATCCGTGGACCTCACCACGCCGGCCCCACCGCCGATCGACCTCGACGCACCCGCCCCCCCGGATCCGGCCGGGCGCGGGCGCAACGGCCGGTCCGGCGTGCCCGTGGGCGTCGATCTCCGGGTGCCCCAGGGGTGGGCCGAGCCCGCGCACCACTGACGTGCCGTGGCCACCTGCGCCCTGGTGTCGTTCCGGCTGGGCCTGACCGACGGCGTCTCGATCGTCGCCGAGACCTGGCGCCGCGCCCTCGAGGAGCTCGGCTGGGACACCCTCACCGTCGCCGGTGAGGGCCCCGTCGACCGCATCGTCGCCGGGCTCGCCCTGGGCGCGACCGAGCCGCCGTCGACGGGCGAGGTCGAGGCCGCGCTGGCCGACGCCGACCTCGTGGTGGTCGAGAACCTGCTCACGATCCCCCTGCAGCTCGACGCCTCACGGGTGGTGGCCGCGGTGCTGCGCGACCGTCCGGCGGTCCTCCACCACCACGACCCCGCCTGGCAGCGCACCCAGTGGGCGCACCTCACCGAGCTGCCGCCGGACGATCCGGCGTGGCGCCACGTGACCATCAACGAGTTCACCCGCCGGGAGCTCGCCGAGCGGGGCATCGCCGCCACCCTCGTGCGCAACGCGTTCGACCCCGATCCCCCGACCGCCGACCGGGCGTCGGTCCGCCAGCGGATCGACGTGGCCGACGACGAGGTGCTCGTGGTGCACCCGGTGCGGGCCATCCCCCGCAAGCGGGTCCCCGTCGCCGTCGCGCTCAGCGAGGCCCTGGGGGCCACCTACTGGCTGCTCGGACCGGCCGAGGACGGGTACGAGGACGAGCTCGAGCGCATCCTCGCCCGGGCCCGGTGCCGCGTGCTCCGCCGCCCCGACGCCACGCCCGCCGAGTTCTACGCCGCGGCCGACGTCGTCGCCTTCCCGTCGAGCTGGGAGGGGTTCGGCAACCCACCGGTGGAGGCCGCGGCCCACCGCCGCCCCGCCGCGGTCGGCCACTACCCGGCCGCCGACGAGCTCCGGGGCCTCGGCTTCCGATGGTTCGACCCCGACGACCACGCCGCGGTGGCGGGATTCCTCGGATCGCCCGACGTCGAGCTGCTCGACCACAATCAGGAGGTGGTCCGCCGTCACCTCTCGCTCGCCCGGCTCACCGACGCGGTCGGCGCCCTGCTCGACGCGGCGGGATGGAGGCCGTGACCGACCCGGTCCTCGCCCGTCGGGCCCGGATCGCCCGATGGGTGGGCGTGGGGCGCCGGGCCGGCGCCGCGCTGTTCCTCCTGGCCACCGTCGTCTTCTTCGCCGGGTTCGCGGTGGGCTTCTCCACCGCGGTGACCGTGGTGGTCATCGGCTCGCTGCTCCTCGGGTCCGTGGTGCTCGCGCCGGCGATCGTGTTCGGGTACGCCGTGCGCGCCGCCGACACCGAGGACCGCGAGGCCGGGCGGCTCCCCCCGGACTGAGAACGATCACCGACTTCCCCACCGGGGCGGGGTGGCGCGAGCATGCGGTCCCGATCACCACCACCAAGGGGACCCACATGGCCCGAGCTGCCGTTCTCACCGGCGTCGACACGCCGCTCATCACCCGTGACGACGTCGCCGTCGCCGCCCCGCAGGAGGGCGAGGTGCGCATCGAGGTCGCGGCCAGCGGTGTCTGCCACTCCGACCTGTCGGTCCAGAACGGCACCATCCCGCTGCCCACGCCCATCGTGCTCGGCCACGAGGGGGCGGGCGTGGTCACCGAGGTGGGTCCGGGTGTCACGACCCTCGCGGTCGGCGACCACGTCGTGCTGTCGTTCGTGCCCAACTGCGGCACCTGCTTCTTCTGCGCGCGGGGCCAGGGCTACCTGTGCGAGAAGGCCGCGGCCCAGATCATGGGCGGTCTGCTCGACGGCACCAAGCGGTTGTCCTCGCCCGACGGCGAGCTCAACCAGATGGCCATGTGCGGCACGTTCTCGAGCGAGACCGTCGTGCCCGAGATCTCCGCGGTGAAGATCCCCGACGACGTCCCCCTCACGGTGGCCGCCCTCATCGGCTGCGGGGTGCTCACCGGCGTGGGGGCGGCGCGCAACACCGCCGACCTGCGCCCCGGCGACGCGGTGGCCGTGATCGGCTGCGGCGGCGTGGGCCTGAACGTGATCCAGGGCGCCCGCATCGAGGGGGCGAGCACGATCATCGCCATCGACATGTTCGACTCCAAGCTCGAGATGGCCAAGGAGTTCGGCGCCACCCACGTCATCAACGCGTCCGAGGGCGCCGACGCCGTCCAGGCCAAGGTGATGGAGCTCACGGGGGGTCGCGGTGCCGACGCCGCGTTCGAGGTGATCGGCCTCGGCGCCACCATGGAGCAGGCGGTCAACCTCACCCGCTCCGGGGGCCAGGTGATCCTCGTCGGCGTCCCCCGCATGGACGTCTTCCTCAACCTCCACGCCGGCTTCACGTTCCTCTACACGGCCAAGCAGATCCGCGGCTGCTGGTACGGCTCGGCGAACGTGCGCGAGGACGTGCCCGCCCTGCTGGCCCTCTACCGCTCGGGCGAGCTGAAGCTCGACGAGCTCATCTCCCGGGAGATCGACGTGTCCGAGGTCAACGAGGCGTTCGCGGCGATGGGCTCGGGCGAGGTGGCCCGGTCGGTCATCGTCCACACCCACGACTGAGCGGACGCGTCGGAGCCGACGGTCCCGGGGCGACGCCGCTCGGCGGCGGCGCCGCGGGACCGTTCGGACCGCGCTGGTAGGGTCCGATCGCCGTGAGCCGATCGTCCCCGCCGTCCCGCCTGCCCGCCGCCCAGCGGCGTCGCCAGCTGCTCGACGTCGCCGTCGACGTGTTCGCGGCGGCGTCGTACACGGGGGCGTCGATGAACGACGTGGCCGAGGCCGCGGGCGTCACCAAGCCGGTCCTCTACCGCCACTTCCCGTCGAAGCGCGACCTCTTCCTCGAGGTCCTGGCCGACGTCGGCGCCCGCCTTCGGGGCCGCATCGCCGCGGCCACGATGGGCGCAGCCGGCCCCCGCGAGCAGGTCGAGCTCGGGCTCGCCGCGTTCTTCACGTTCGTCGCCGAGGAGCCCGAGGCCTTCCGGCTGCTCATCCGGGCCTCCCGGTGGTCCGACGACGACCTGGCCGGCGAGGCCCGCCGCTTCGAGGCCGAGATGGCCGAGCTGGTCACCGCCCTCATCGTGGTGCCGGGGCTCGAACGGTCCCACCGGCGCCTGCTCGCCCACGGCATCGTCGGCATGGCCGACGCCGCGGCCCGGGTGTGGCTGCTCGACGGGATGACACCGCCGGTGGACGAGCTCGCGGGCCGGCTCGCCGAGCTGGCGTGGGCCGGCCTGCGTGGGCTGCACGCCGATCCCCTCGACGCCGACACCGGCGCGGGCCGCGGGCCGCGCACCTCGTGACCGGGCCCGACGCGCCCTGGCCGGGCGACGCCTGCAGCCTCGTCGACGCGTTCCGCCGGGGCGAGCGCAGCCCGACCGAGGAGCTCGGGGCCACGCTCGCGGCGATCGACGCGTCCACGCTCAACGCCTGGTCGTACCTGGATCCCGACGGTGCCCGGGTCGCGGCCGCCGCGGCCGACGTGTCGCTCCCGTTCGGCGGCGTGGCGATCGGGGTGAAGGAGCTCGACCACGTGGCCGGGTGGCCGTTCACCCAGGCGTCGGTGCCGTTGCGCGACCAGGTGTCGCCGTACGACGCCACCAAGATCGCCCGGCTGCGGGCCGCCGGCGCCGTCCTCGTCGGCCTGACCACGGCGAGCGAGTTCGGCGGGGTCAACCTCACCCGCACCCACCTGAACGGCACCACCGGCAACCCCTGGCAGCCCGACCGCACCCCCGGCGGGTCGTCCGGGGGCACCGCGGCCGCGGTCGCGGGCGGCCACGTCACGCTCGGCACCGCGGGCGACGGCGGCGGCTCGATCCGCATCCCCGCCGGCTTCTGCGGCATGGTCGGCCTGAAGGTCACCTACGGCCGGATCCCCAAGGGCCCCCACGCCGAGATCGGCTCGATCACCGCGGTGCCCGGGTGCGTGAGCCGGTCGGTGCGCGACACGGCCCGCTGGCTCGACGTGAGCAACGGCCACGATGCCCGCGACCCGCTCAGCCTCCCCCGCGTCGAGGGGTGGGAGGCCGGCCTGGGCACGCACCTCGACACCCTGCGGGGGCGGCGCGTCGCGGTGATCCCCGACTTCGCCGGGGCCGTGGTCGCGCCCGACGTCGCCGGCGTCGTCGACGAGCTCGGGGGCTGGCTCACCGATCGGCTCGGGCTGCGGCGCGTCGACGTGGACGTGCGCATCCCCTCGATGGGGACGGCGTGGTCGCTCGCCGGTCTCATCGCCGAGTTCGCCGCCCTCGGCGACCGGTGGCCGGCGTGCGAGGACGAGCTGACGCCGCAGATCCGCCACGGCCTGCGGTTCGCCCACGGCCGCTACGGGCTCGCGGCCCGCATCCGGCTCGAGCAGCGGCGCACCGAGCTGTTCGAGGCCATGGCCGACCTCTTCGCCGCCGCCGACCTCGTGGTGTGCGCCACCAACCCCGACGTGGCCTTCGCCGCCACCGGCCCCCTCCCCGACACGTTCGGCGGCATCGAGTCCGACGCCGGCAACAACGGCCGGCTCACCATCCCCGCGAACATCTACGGGAACCCGGGCATCTCGATCCCGGCCGGCACCGTCGGCGGGCTGCCGGTCGGTGTGCAGGTGATGGCCCCGCACCACGCCGAGGCGCAGCTGCTCGAGGTGGCGCTCGCCGTCGAGCGCGACCGTCCCTGGCCGCTCGTGGCCCCCGCCGCCCCGGTCTGACCGCACCCCGGACGCGGGCGGGGCCCCGGGTGCGCCCCGGGGCCCCGCCGCGTGGCGTCGGCCGGGTCAGCTACCCGTGTTCCACACCTGCCCCCACAGGGTGATGCCCGCGCTGGCCCCGTCGCCCACGACGCCCTCGGGCGTCGTCCACGAGTCGATGCCCAGGATGTTGGGCTTCGCCGCGATGAACTCGTTGTTGCCGCCGGTCCAGATGATGACGGCGTTCTCGTTGATCTCGAGCTGGATGGCCTCCACCGCCGCGTAGCGCTCGTCGAGGTCGGTGGAGCCCTTCATCCGGGCGAGGGCGTCGAGGATGACGTCGCTGGTGTAGTTGGTGAAGTTGCCCGGGGTCGTCTCGACCGGTCCGTGGGCCGCGGACAGCGACGTGTACGGGTCGGCGTCGGATCCCTGCCGCCAGCAGTTGATGTCGAAGGTGCCCTCGATGGCGTTCTGGATGTGGATCGACTGCTCCAGCGCGTTGAGCGTGACCTCCACGCCGACCTGGGCCCAGTAGGCCTGGTAGGCCTGCGCCTGCTCCTGCAGCGACCCGATCGCCGTGCAGTTGAACTGGAAGCTCACCGGCGCGCCCACCGCCTTGCCGTCGGAGCGGGCCGGGTCGTTGATGTACTCGTCGAGCAGCTCGGTGGCCCGCTCGGGGTCGTAGTCCGGGTAGGCGTCGGCCGCGGCCTGCGAGTACCACTGGCTGGACGGGTCGAAGTACGCCTCGCGCCGTGGCGTCGCGCCCTCGCCGGCGATGACCGAGATGAGCGCATCGGAGTCGAGGGCGTGGATGAGCGCCCGGCGCACCCGGACGTCGTCGAGGGGCGGGCGCTCCACGTTGATGATCGAGCCCGACCCGGTGTTGCCCGGGTACTCGTACATCACGACGGTGCCCGCGTCGGCGAGCGACCGCATCTGGCCGAGCATGCCGGACAGGCGCACCGAGTGGGTGGCGTCGATGTCGCCGGTCTGGATGGCGGCGACGCGCACGTCCTCGTCGGGGATCACCCGGAAGGTGACGCGATCGAGGTAGGGCAGGCCGTCCTGCCAGTAGCTCTCGTTGCGGACTGCGACGAAGGCGTCGTCGCGCTGCCACGACGAGAACACGAACGGCCCGGTGCCCACCGGCGCCTCGCCGAAGTCCTCGCCCGCGGCGGCGGCCGCCTCCACCGAGAACGGCCAGCCGATGGGCCCGAGGAGCAGGTCGGCGAACGCGGCGTTGCCCTCGACCAGCACGTAGGTGTACTGGTAGGGGTCGTCGACGCGCACCTCGCTCACCTGGGCCAGGTCGCCCAGTCGACGGCTGCCCTCGGCGATCAGGTACTCGTCGAACGCCGTCTTCTGCACCTCGGCCGTGAGCTCGGTGCCGTCGTGGAAGAGCACGCCCTCCCGCAACGTCACCGTCCACTCGGTCGCGTCGTCGTTGGCCTCCACCGACTCGGCGAGGTACGGCACGATCTCGCCGTCCTCGGAGGTGCGCACGAGAGGGTCGAACACGGCGAGGGCCGCGTTGTAGCCCGCCGCCGTACCGGCGAAGATGTCCGGGCTGTAGCTGTTCGTCTCGGACTCGATGGCCATCACGGCCTCGCCGCCGTAGACCGGCTCCCCCTCGTCGGGGGGCGGGGCCTCCTCACCGCCGTCGTCCCCGGTCGCGGCGGTGGTGGTGGTCGTGTCGCCGGTGGCGGCGTCGTCGCCGTCGTCGCCGCAGGCCGCGGCCACGAGCGCGAGCGCGCAGAGCGCGGCGAGGAGCCGCCACCACCCGGGCGCGCGGGACGTCGCGGATCGAGATCGGTTCACCTGGTTCCCCCCGAGTTTCGTGCTGCCCCGGCGCGAGGCCGGCGCACCGGACCCCCCGATCCGGTGCCTCCACCGTCACGCGCTGCTGACACGTTGTCAAGAGGGTCCGCGGTCACCCGTCCGCGGGGCAGGTCGGCTCGTGGGGCAGCACCGGCCGGGCCGTCACCGCCCAGGTCTGGCCGCCCGCGGCGAAGCGGGTCAGCTCGTTCGCCTCGGCGAGGAGCGCGCCCACCTGCTGCGCCTCGACCCCCTCGACGGGCAGGCACGGTGAGACGGCGAGGGTCACACCGTCGACGGTCCAGGGCACCACGGTCGGCTCGATCCCGCCGTCGGTGCCGACGTCGGCCTCCGCCGCGGGTCGGACCCAGAGCCGGAAGCGCTCGGCGACGTAGGGCTCGTCGGGCCCGACGTGCTCGGCGCCGACGAGCGAGCGCAGGTCCGAGGTGGCGGCGATGAACTCGCCCACCGCGATCCGGGCGGCCTGCTGCTCGGGCGTCAGGGAGGGGTCGTCGTCGAACCCGAGCGCCTCGATGCGGTGGACGTAGGTCACCCCGTCGATGACGACGGTCACCACGGTCGCGGGGACGTCGGCCACCGGCGGGCTCCCGTAGTCGACGTCGGCAGTGTCGAGCCCGGCCCGGCGCGCCGCGTCGACCACGCCGGCCAGGCCCTCGTCGTCGAGCGGGGCCACGAACAGCGGGGGCAGCGCGGCACCGGGGTAGATCATGATCTGGGCACCGAGCGACACGGCCCGGCCGTCGGCGTACACCGCGAGGGTCGGCAGGGTGCGGAAGCTCCACTCCGGCGTGGTGAACCCGCCCCCGGTCTCGATGACCAGCACGGCCGCATCGGGGTCCGGAGCGGCCGGACCGCCGACGGCGACGTCGGTGCGGTCGTCGCCGCACGCCGACGCGACGAGGCCGACGACGACGGCGGAGGCGACGACGATCGGGAGCAGGCGGGGGCGACGGCGCGACATGGTGCCTCCTGGGAGGGTGGGACCGGGCTCGAGCGGTGGGGCTGCCCATGTGACGTCGGCCGCCCCGCCGCTGGTTCCCGATCGCCCGCCGTGGAATGGCCCGCCCGCCCGCGCGGTTGGACCCGTGCATGGCCGCCACCCCGCCCGCCCCCCGTCGCCGTCCGCTCCTCTGGATCCTCGGTGGGGCCGTCGCCCTCGTCCTGCTCGTGGTGGGTGGCACCTGGGTGTACATCAACGTCGTCCGCGACGACGCCCCCGAGCGGCTCACCTTCACCGACCGCGAGCCCGACGCCACCACGTCGGAGACCACCACCACCGAACCCACGACCACCCACGCGACGACCGCCGACCCGGACGCGGCCGGCGGCGACGTCACCGGCACCTGGACCGCCGGCGACGGGTCCATCGCCGGGTACCGCGTGGCCGAGATCCTCTTCGGGCAGTCGGTCGAGGCCGCGGGCCGCACGGAGGAGGTCAGCGCCGTCGTCGTGCTCGACGGGACCACCCTCGTGTCGGCCGACGTCGAGGTGGACATGGCGTCGATCACCAGCGACGAGTCGCGGCGCGACAACCAGTTCCGGGGGCGGATCATGGACACCGACACGTTCCCCACGGCCCGCTTCGTGCTCGCCGGCCCCCTCGACCTCGGCGAGCTGCCGGCAGGCGATGACGAGGTGGCGGTGACCGCGCCCGGCGAGCTCACGCTGCGCGGCACCACCCGCGCCGTGGAGGCCGAGCTCGCCGCCCGGCGCATCGGCGAGACCATCGAGGTGATCGGCACGATCCCGGTCGTGTTCGCCGACTTCGGGATCCCCAACCCCAACGTGCCCGGCATCACCACCGAGCAGGAGGGGCTCGTGGAGCTCCGCCTCGTGCTCGTGCGCTGAGCCGCCGGGTCAGCGCGCCGCGACCGCCCGCTCGTCGAGCACGGCGGCGCGCTGCGACGACGCGAGGGCCCGCCGGTCGCCCTCGATGAGCGATCCGGCCGACCAGCTCCGGGGGGACAGCCCCAGGGTCCGCACCGCGTTCACCTCGGCGGCGAGGACGGTCGACTGGGCGAGCAGGTGGAACCAGGTCAGCAGGCCGATCACCACCGCGAAGACCCCGTAGGTGTCGCTCGCCCCGGCGACGAACCGGTTGACGAGCAACGTGCCGAGCTGCTGGAGGACGAGGTAGGCGAGCCCACCGACGACGGCCCCGGGCACCAGGTCGGCCCAGTCGACGCGTCGGACGGTGAGCACCCGGAACGCGAGCAGCAGCACGGCCGAGTTCACGACGAGGTTGGCGACCAGCAGCGCGACCCGCCCGGAGGCGGGGAGGCCGGCGACGGTCGTGACGAGCGCCGCGACCGCGGTGGCGCCGACCACGCCGAACCCGAGCACGAGCAGCCCGGCGAGCGCCCGGGCCCGGGCCGCGGGCAGCGTCGGGCGCCGGAAGCGGGGCACGTCCCACACCGTGTTGAACGCGTGCTGGGCCGCGACCATGGCGCCCATGCCCGCCCACAGGGCGCCGACGAGGCCGATGGCGAGGGCGAGGCCGCTGCCGCTGAGCGACCCGGCAGCGTCGGCGATCTGCGTGCCGACCACGGGGATCTGCGCCACCGCGGTGTCGAGGAGGCGAGCGCGCAGCTCGTCGTCCCCCTCGAGGACGAAGCCGAGGATCGTGACGAACGCCAGCATGAGGGGGAAGATGCTGAAGAAGGCGTAGTAGGAGACCACGGCGGCGAGCCGGCTCGCGCCGTGCTCGCCGAAGCGCTTCACCACCGCGAGCGGGAACCCCAGCCATCCCACCCGCCGCTGGAGCCGATCGAGCGGCGCCAGTGCACCCTGGGGGGGCGCGACCGCGTCCGCCGGGACCGCCCCCGCCGCGCCCGGGTGGGGCGCGGGGCCCCG
>Ga0114946_10003623_pt1 | contig 10378 bp, 10 predicted proteins | sample WalLakDeSediment_FD_88676 | JGI IMG/M metagenome (GOLD analysis project Ga0114946, IMG submission 88676) | Lake sediment microbial communities from Walker lake, Nevada to study Microbial Dark Matter (Phase II) - Walker Lake 11/02/13 Deep Sediment | ecosystem: Environmental > Aquatic >...
ACGGCCAGGGCGAGGCCGGCCAGGGCCGCCACACCGAGCGCGGCGAGGGCGGCCCGCTTGACCGCCGCGGCCGACTTGAGCCCCGACCCGACGAGGCGGACCGGACCGACGCGGGCACCCTCGGCGTCGGTGCCCCGCACCCCGTCGCTGTAGTCGTTGGCGTAGTTCACGCCCACCTGGAGGGCGACCGACACGACGAGCGCAGCCCCGGCCCGCCAGGCGACGATCGGCGCCTCGCCCACCGCCGCCGCGGTGCCGACGGCGACGGGCACGAGCGCGGCCGGGAGGGTGCGGGGCCGGGCGCCGGCGATCCACGGGTTCACCGCGGGCAGGCTAGGGGGTCGTCCGGACGATGCCGTCGTCGTCGCCGCGGGGTCGCGGCGGCACGGACCCGACGCCCCGTAGCCTGACCTGGTGCATGAGCTCGTGGCCCTGATCGGTCCGGCGGGGCCGACGTGGGTCGACGCCCTCCGCGCCGCGTGGGACGCCGGCGATGCGGTCGTCCCCGTCGATCCCCGACTCCCGACGTCGGCCGTCGAGGACCTCCTCGCCGCGCTGCGCCCCGGCGCCCTGGTCGACGTCGCCACCGGCGAGCGCACCCATCGACCCCAGGGCCGGCCGGTGGAGCCGGGCGACGCCCTCGTGGTGGCGACCAGCGGCACCACCGGTGCGCCCAAGGGGGTCGTGCTCACCCACGACGCGGTGGCGGCGTCGGCCCGGGCCACGACGGCACGCCTCGGGGTCGACCCGGGCCGCCACCGCTGGCTCGCCTGCCTCCCACTGGCCCACGTCGGCGGGCTCTCGGTGGTCACCCGCGCCCTGGTGACCGGCACCCCGCTGGAGGTCCACCCCGGGTTCGACGCCGGTGCCGTCACCGCCGCGGCACGCGCCGGCGCCACCCACGTGTCGCTCGTGCCCACCGCCCTCGCCCGGATCGACCCCGCGCTCTTCGAGCGCATCGTCCTCGGCGGCGCGGCGCCGCCGCCGGACCGACCGCCCAACGCGGTGGCCACCTACGGCATGACCGAGACGGGCAGCGGCGTGGTCTACGACGGACGGGCCCTCGACGGCGTCGACGTGCGGATCGTCGCCGGGGAGATCCAGCTGCGCGGGCCCATGCTCCTGCGGGCGTACCGCGACGGCGTCGACCCCCGGACCCCCGACGGCTGGCTGCCGACCGGCGACCTCGGTGCGCTCGACCCGGTCACCGGGCTGCTCGCCGTGCACGGCCGACGGGGCGACCTCATCATCACCGGGGGCGAGAACGTCTGGCCCGCGCCGGTGGAGGCCGTCCTCGCCGGTCATGCCGGTGTGTCCGGGGTCGCCGTGGTCGGCCGGCCCGACCCCGAGTGGGGCCAGCGGGTGGTGGCCGTGGTCGTCCCGGCCGACCCGGCGTCGCCCCCGACGCTCGACGAGCTCCGCGACCACGTCAAGGCCGCGCTCCCCGCCTTCGCCGCCCCACGCGGCCTCGAGCTGGTGACGTCGCTCCCCACGTCCGCCCTCGGCAAGGTCGTCCGGCACGCCCTCTGACCCCGTCGACCGGGTCTCCCCACGTTCTGGCAGCGGGATCGTGCCCCTGGAGCACCGATCTCGCTACCAGAACGGGCCAGGCCGCGAACTGGCAGCGGGATCGTCGTCCTGAGGCGACGTTCCCGCGACCAGAACGGAGGGGGCAGACTGCGGAGGTGACCGACCAGCACCCGACCGACGAGCCCGACGACGCCCGCCGTGCCGCACGCTCGGCCAAGCTCCGCCGGCGGATCGGGCTCGGCGCCCTCACGGTGGTGGTGTCGGTCCTCGTGCTGGCGCTGTCGGTGCCCTGGCCCGTGGTCGCGGTGTTCATGGTCGCGTTCTTGGTCTACCTGGCCCTCGAGGCCTGATCTCGGGGACCGGGTCGGTCAGCGGGACCGACCGAGGGTGGCCAGCCGCAGGCCGAGGCCGATCATCACGAGGCCGCCGCCGGCTCCGAGCACTTCGAGCCGACCGGGCGAGCGACCGAACCAGCTGCGCGCCGTGCCGGCGGCCAACCCCCAGGCGCTGTCCGACACGAGGGCCACGGCCACGAAGACGAGGCCGAGGACCGCCATCTGCACCGACGCCGGCGCACCACCGGGCTGTACGAACTGGGGCAGGATCGCGGCGAAGAAGACGATGGCCTTGGGGTTGGCCGCCCCGACGACGAGGCCGTCGACGAACACCGAGCGGTGCGAGCGCGGCCGGGCCCCGATCTCCTCGATCCGGGCGAGCACGGCACGGTGGCGGATGGCCTGCACGCCGAGCCAGACGAGGTAGGCCGCGCCGACGAGCTTCACCGCGGTGAACACCGCGATCGAGCGCTCGACGACCACGCCGAGGCCGGCCGCGACGAGCAGCACCTGCCCGTACACGCCGACGGCGTTGCCGGCCACGGTGACGAGGGCGGCGCGCCGCCCCATCGAGACGGCCCGGCCGATCACGAACAGCACGCTCGGCCCGGGCACGACGATCAGCGCCAGCGAGAGGAGGGCGAAGCGGGCGATCGCGTCGGCCGGGGGCACGGCGGCAGCCTGCAGGCGCGCCCCTCGCGACGTCAACCCGGTTGGCCGACCGACCGGGGCGCGATCAGAACAGCGCGACCAGCACGCTCGCCACGGTGCCGAGGACGAGGGAGGCGACGGCGATCACCGCGACCCACCACACGACGGGGTTCCGGCGCCGGAGGTCGGGGAGGTCGTCGCCGGGACCACGGGGGGGCGTGTAGCGGGCCACGTCAGCCGCCCGGGCGCACGAGCGCGCCGCCGTCGACGACCAACGTGTGGCCGGTGATCCACGAGGCCAGGTCGCTGGCGAGAAAGAGCGCGGCGTTGGCGATGTCCTCGGGCTCGCCGATCCGGCCGAGCGGCGTGAGCGACCCGAGTTGGGCCTCGCGCGGCTCCCACAGGGCGCGGGCCATGTCGGTCTTCACCAGCCCGGGGGCGATGGCGTTGACCCGCGTGGTGGGACCGAGCTCGGCGGCGAGCGTCTTGGTGAGGTGGATGAGCGCGGCCTTGGTGGTGTTGTAGATCCCGATGGAGGTCTCGACCGACAGGCCGCCGACGGACGCGATGTTGATGACCGACGATCCCGGGCGCTCTGACATCGACCGGGCCCACGCCTCCTGGGTCCACACGAGCGGACCCCGGAGGTTGACCTGCCAGGTCTTGTCGTAGCGGGGCAGGTCGATGCCGAGGGTCGGGCCCATGTAGGGGTTCGTGGCCGCGTTGTTCACGAGGACGTCGACCCCGCCGAAGCGGTCGACGGTGGCCTGCACACAGGCCGCAGCGGCGTCGGGGTCGCCGGCGTTGGCCGCGAACGTGGCCGTCTGGCCGGGGATCCCGGCCACCGCCTCGTCGAGCGCCTCCTGCTTGCGCGACGAGAGCATCACCGCAGCGCCGGCGTCGGCCAGCGTGGCCGCGATGGCCCGTCCGATCCCGCGCGACGCGCCGGTGACCAGCGCGACCTTGCCATCGAGCCTCACATCCATGACCGGGACCCTAGACCGACCCCTAGCCTCGACGCGATGAACCGCCTCGCCGACGAGACCAGCCCGTATCTGCGCCAACACGCCGACAACCCGGTCGACTGGTACCCGTGGGGCGACGAGGCGTTCGCCGAGGCGCGCCGGCGCGACGTGCCGGTGCTGGTCTCGGTCGGCTACTCGGCGTGCCACTGGTGCCACGTGATGGCCCACGAGTCGTTCGAGGATCCCGCCACCGCGGCGGTGATGAACGCCCGCTTCGTCAACGTGAAGGTGGACCGCGAGGAGCGCCCCGACGTGGACGCGATCTACATGGAGGCGGTCCAGGCCCTGACCGGCGGGGGTGGCTGGCCGATGACGGTCTTCGTCGACCACGACGGTCGTCCGTTCTTTGGCGGCACGTACTACCCCAAGACCGGCCGGGGCGGGATGCCGGCGTTCGTGGAGCTCCTCGACGCGATCCACGCGGCCTGGCAGGAGCGCCGCGACGAGGTGGGCGAGCAGGCCGCCCGGCTCACCGAGGCCCTGGCCGCCACCGCGACCCGCCTCCAGCCCGTCGACGACGTGCCCGGTCCGGAGGTGATCGAGGCCGCGGTCGACGGGCTCCGCCGCGCCGCCGACGCCGAGTGGGGCGGGTTCGGGCGGGCGCCGAAGTTCCCCCAGACGATGAGCCTCGACCTGCTCCTCGCCCACCACCGCCGGACCGGCGACCCCGAGGCGTTGGCGATCGTCGAGCGCTCGCTCGACGCCATGGCCGCGGGCGGCATCCACGACCACCTGGGCGGCGGGTTCGCCCGGTACTCGGTGGACCGGCAGTGGCTCGTGCCCCACTTCGAGAAGATGCTCTACGACCAGGCCCTCCTCGCCCGGGTCTACCTCCACGCCTGGCAGGTCACCGGGCGCGACGACCATCGCCGAGTCCTCGACGGCACCGTCGGGTACGTGCTGCGCGACCTGGGCCTCCCCGACGGTGGCTTCGCCTCGGCCGAGGACGCCGACTCCGAGGGCGAGGAGGGTCGGTTCTACGTGTGGGACGCGACCGAGATCGACGCCGCGCTCGGTGCCGACGCCCCGGCGTTCCGGACGTGGTTCGGGGTGACCGACGGCGGCAACTTCGAGGGCCACACGATCCTGCACCGCCCCGTCTTCGGCGACCTCGCCGCGCCCGATGCGGTGGAGCGGGGGCGCCGGATCCTGTTCGAGCGCCGGGCCGGCCGCGTCCGTCCCGGGCTCGACGACAAGGTGCTCACCGAGTGGAACGCGCTCATGCTGGCCACGCTGGCCGAGGCCGCCGCGGTGACCGGCCGGGCCGACTGGCTCGCCGCCGCGGTGGCCAACGGCGAGTTCCTCCTCGCCCACCTGCAACGTGAGGACGGCCGGTGGCTGCGGTCGTGGCAGGCCGGGGACGGCGAGCGCCCGGCCCGGGCCCGCCACCTGGCCTACGCCGCCGACCACGCCGCGCTCGTCGACGCCTTCACCCGCCTCGCCGAGGCCACCGGCGAGGCCCGGTGGATCGAGCACGCCCGGCGCACCGCCGAGCATCTCATCACCTTGTTCTGGGACGTGGAGGGCGGGGGCGTCTTCACCACCGGCCGCGACGCCGAGGCCCTCGTCACCCGACCCAAGGACCTGATGGACAACGCCACGCCGTCGGCCAACAGCCTCACCGCGCTGGCGTTCCTCCGCCTCGGCACGCTCCTCGGCGACGAGCGGCTCGTGGCCCACGCCGAGGCCGTGCTCCGCCTGCTCGCGCCGCTCGCCGGCCAGCACCCCACCGCCTTCGGGCACCTGCTCGGTGCCCTCGCCCTGCACCAGCGGGGTCCGGTGGAGGTGGTGATCGTCGGGGACCGTCCCGATCTGGTGGCCACCGCCCGTCGCGACCTGCGCCCCGAGGCGGTGCTGGCCTGGGGCGAGCCGTACGACTCGCCCCTCTGGGCCGACCGCCGGGCCGGCTACGCCTACGTGTGCCGCCGGTACGCCTGCCAGACCCCGGTCGACACCCCGGCCGCGCTCACCGAGCAGCTCGACCGGGCCGCGGCAGCCGCCTGACCACGGCGTCGATCGGCCCGACGGCTGCCTACACTCTCCCGCCACGGCTCCGGGACCCGTCCGGGCGCCGCCCCGGTTCCGGCCTGCCGGACACGTCCCGTCGAGGAGCGCCCGTGCTCGCCACCTTCCTGACCCCGAAGGCCGAGGTCCGTCCGGCCGGCGGCAAGGGCCACGGCGTGTTCGCCACCGCCCCCATCGCCCGCGGCGAGACCGTGGCCGCCTTCGGTGGCTTCGTCGTCGACCGGGCCACCCTCGACGCCCTCCCCGAGCGGCGCCGGGTGCACTCCATCCAGATCGACGAGCACCTGTTCATGGCCAGCGGCGACGAGCCGGAGCCGTCGGACTACGTGAACCACTCGTGCGACCCCAACACGGGGATCGACGGCAACATCCTCCTCGTGGCGCGGCGCGACATCGCGCCGGACGAGGAGATCACCTTCGACTACGCGATGAGCGACGTCGACGACTACGACGAGTTCGAGTGCGCCTGCGGCGTCGCCACCTGCCGGCGCAAGGTCACGGGCAACGACTGGATGATCCCCGAGCTCCAGGCGCGCTACGCCGGCCACTTCTCGGCCTACGTCGAGCGCCGCATCCGGGCGGTGCGGGCCGAGCCGGGCACCGACGCCCTGCTCTGACCTGGAGCGGCCGCGCCGTCCCCGCCCGACACTGCTCGACCGGGGCCGGCCCGGACCCGGCGGTCAGCCGCCCCAGCGCCCCCGGTGCACCACCTCGGCCGCCGGCCGCCGGGGCCGGCCAGCCGAGCGCCCCGGGCGGTCGGCGCCGTCGGGATGGCCGAGCGCGACCGCGCCGATCGGACGCAGTCCCTCGGGGACGCCGAGCGCCGCCAGCAGCTCGCGCTCGCCCCGGAAGACCCCGAAGAAGAGGGCGCCGAGGCCGGCGTCGACCGCGCCGAGCAGCAGCGTCATCGTGGCGAAGGCGCAGTCGATGTCCCAGTACGGCACCGGCCAGGCGTCGGCCCCGGCGCCGAGCCCGGTGGCGGCCTTGTCGGGCTCGCCGTAGCGGGCCACGTAGGCGGCCGGGTCGGCCAGGGGCACCACGATGACCGGGGCGCGGAGCAGCCCGGGCCAGGCGAAGCCGGGCCGGCGCTCGGGGGGCAGGGTCGCGTCCCAGAACCGGGCCGTCTGGTCGGGTCCCTCGAGCACGACGAACGCCCAGCCCTGGGTGTTGCCCGCCGACGGGGCGCGTCGCACGTTGGCGAGCAACCGGTCGAGGACCTCCGGCGCGACCGGCTCGCGACTGAACGAGCGGACCATCCGCCGCCGGTCGATCGCGTCCTGGAGCTCCATCACGACCCCCGCGGCGTGGTCACCGGCGGTCCATCGCAGGGGAGCGGGGGGCTCAGGCCAGCTTGGCCAGGTCCTCGGCCATGGCCCACCCGAAGGCGATGAGCGTGTCGCCCTGCGCCAGGTCGAGCCCAGCAAACAGCTCGGCCACGTCGGGATCGATGTGCTCGGGGTGGAGCGACTCGTGGTCGAGCACGCAGGCCACGTTGCCCTCGCCCTTGGCCACGAACGTGCGGTCGTCGTAGCTGCCGTTCTCGATGCCGAAGCGCTTGGCCAGCCGCCGCCCCCACGCCCGCTCCTCGCCCGAGGCCTTGTGGCCCGGACGGGGCACGATGTCGTCGAGCGCCTTGTAGGCCTCGAACGCCGCGGCATCGTTGAAACGGGCCCCGATGAGCACGTCCTCGTCGGGGAAGGCCAGCACCGCCCGGCGGAGCTGCTCCTGCATGATGGCCCGGAGCACGGTGTCGCGCTTGGACGACCGCTTCACCGACGCCACGCCCACGAGCACGCTCGGCGTTCCCCCGATGCGCTCCAGCGTGGAGAACGAGAAGCCCTTCAGCTTGCCGTTCTCCCGGGCCAGGGTGATGAGCACCCACGCCTCGGCCTGCTTGGACAGGAGCCCGACGTCGATCCCCGACGCTCCCTCGGCGCACAGATCGGCCAGCTCGGCCAGATCGGCATCGGCCAGCGCCGTGCAATCCTTGGTCTCGACCTCGATCGCCATACCCTGCACCGACCCCCGGGTCAGATGGACGGACGGACCCGTCTAGTTCAGTCGCGCCACCATGATCGCGCAACTTGACGGGGTGTCAGGACAGGAGCCAGACCTCGCAGCGGCCCAGCTCGACGAAGCCGGCACTCCGGTACAGCGGCTCGGCCATGGGGGTGCTCTGCAGCCACACGAGATCGGCACCGGCCCGCGCCGCCCGGTCGAGCGCGTCGTGGGTGAGGGCAGTACCAACACCCCGTCGGCGGGCCACGGGCGCGACGGCCAGGCCGACGATCCCGGAGGTGGGCTGATCGAGGTGCACGAGCACCGAGCCGATGACCGTCCCGCCGGCGCCGCCCTCCTCGGCGACGAGGAGCGCGGCCCCCGGGGTGGTGAGGATGCCCGGCGCGAGCATCCCGTCGGCGACCGCCGGGGTGAGATCGAAGCTCGCGGCCTGGAGCGCCCGGACGGCGGTGAGGTCGTCGGGTCGGGCGGGCCGGACGACCACCGCCGCGAGGCCCGGGTCGACGGACGGCGCCGTGCCGACCGACGCCAGCGGGTCGAGACGCCGCACGAGGCCCGGGCGGGACGCGACGACCCGGTAGCCCCGGCCGGTGAGCGCCGCCTCGAGCCGGGGGTGGGCACCGGCCAGCAGGTCGAACCCCGGCGTCCAGCCCCGTCGGGTGAACAGCACCTCGGCGGCGAGGACCGCGGCGGCGGGGTCGTCGGGCTCACTCTCGACGAGGGCCACCTGCTGGGACTGGTCCGGCACACCGCTCAGCGCGACCACGAGGCCGCCGAGGCGGTGCCACGCCGCCACAGGCACCCATCCCCCCTGGCGGGCCCAGGCGGCGACCAGCCCGGCCTCGAACCGCCCGACCAGGTCGGCGTCCACCGTCCGGAGGCCGGCTCAGAGGATGACGGCGTCGGCGCCGAGCAGCACCCGCAGCTCGGCGACGAGACCGCCACCGGCATCGGCCGTGTCGGGGAGGCGCAGCACGGTGCGGTCGAGGTGCAGGAAGATCTCCGAGTCGCCGGGATGCTCGTCGAGCAGCGACCGCAGGCGGTCGAGCACCGCGTCGGAGAGCGCCGCCGGCGACAGCTGGATGCGCAGCGGCGGTGCACCGTCGGGCACCCCGTCGAAGCCCTCGATCTCCACGGCCCGCAGGCCGGGGACGTCGTCGCGCTTGTCGACGCGGCCCTTCACGATGACGATGCGGTCCTCCTCGAGCAGATGGCCCACCGCCTGGTAGGTCTTCGGGAAGATCATCACCTCCACCGAGCCCTGGAGGTCCTCCAGGGTGAGCACGGCCATGGCGTCGCCCTTCTTGGTCCACTTGCGCTGCAGCCCGGTGACGACCCCGCCGACGGTGCGCATGGCGCCGTCCTCGGTGTCGGCGAGCTCGGCGATGCCGCAGTCGGTGCGGCGGCGCAGCGCCGACTCGGCCCCCATCAGCGGATGGTCGCTCACGTAGAGGCCGAGCATCTCCTTTTCGAAGCTCAGCCGCTGCATCTTGTCGAAGTCGATCTCGGGGATGGCGATGCGCTCGTCGAACACCGGACCGTCGTCGGCGTCGCCGAACAGCGTCTGCACGCCCATGTCGCGCTCGCGGCGGCGGGCGAGGGTGGCGTCGACGATCTGCTCGAACACGGTGAGCAACCCCTGGCGCGGGTGGCCGAGCGCGTCGAACCCGCCGGCCTTGATGAGCGACTCGATCGCCCGCTTGTTGAGCACCGAGGGGTCGACCCGTTCGCAGAAGTCGTAGAAGTCGGCGAAGGGCCCGTTGGCGTCGCGCTCGGCCACGATGAGCCCGACCAGCCCCTCGCCCACGTTGCGGACCGCCGAGAGGCCGAACGGGATCGAGCCCAGCCGACCGCCGTCGGGGTCGGGGACGGCGACGAAGTCGGAGGCGGAGACGTTGACGTTCGGGACGAGCACGGGGATGCCGAGGAGCCGGCACTCGTTGAGGTACACCGCGGCCTTGTCGAGGTTGGCCTTCACGCTGGTGAGGAGTGCGGCGAGGTACTCGACCGGGTAGTTCGCCTTGAGGTAGGCGGTCTGGTAGGCGATGAGCCCGTAGCCGTAGGAGTGGCTCTTGTTGAAGGCGTAGTCGGCGAAGGGCTCGATGATGTCGAACCACTTGCGGCCGAGCTCGCGGCCGTAGCCCATGGCCTCACACCCGGCTTCGAACTTCTGGCGCTCCTCGGCGATGAGCTCCCGGATCTTCTTCCCGGTCGCTTTCCTGAGGTTGTCGGCTTCGGCCAGCGAATAGCCCGCGAACTTCTGGGCGATCCGCATGATCGATTCCTGGTAGATGCAGTTGTGGGTGATGATCCCGTTGGCCACGAAGTTGTGCGACGCGTCGACGGTGATGTCGTACACCGGTTCGCGGCCGGCCGCCGACACCTCGGCGACCGGAACCCACGACAGACCGAGCTTCCTGGTGGTGTCAGGGAGCCCGAAGCGCCGGGCGGCTTCGCCGACCTGCCGCTCGGTCACCCACGGGTGGTGACGGACGGCGTACGGGATCAGCCCGCTGCGGGTGATCCCGGTGGCGGCATGGAGCTTGCGGGATCCACCGGGCACCACCGCACCGAGCTCGGCCAGGAAGTCGGCGCGTCGGACGCACGCGCCCTTCGGAGCGGCGGTGAACTCGATCGCGGCCTTGGCGGGGTGGACCAGGTGCGGTCGGATCCACTGGTCCCACCGCACGCCGTCGTAGATGCCGACCTGGTAGCGCGTGCCGGTGACGATGCCATCGGTCCGCACGTCGCTCTCGTAGACCGAAACCTCGAAGCCCAAGCGCATCAGCAGGA
>Ga0114946_10003624_pt1 | contig 10377 bp, 7 predicted proteins | sample WalLakDeSediment_FD_88676 | JGI IMG/M metagenome (GOLD analysis project Ga0114946, IMG submission 88676) | Lake sediment microbial communities from Walker lake, Nevada to study Microbial Dark Matter (Phase II) - Walker Lake 11/02/13 Deep Sediment | ecosystem: Environmental > Aquatic > Freshwater...
ACCCCGGAGAGGACACGGCGCGGTTTGGTCATGCAGGGGTTCTCGGCCCGCGTCACCGGCCGTTGCGGTAATTTTGCCCGCTCCCGTCTGGCACCCCGCCCGAGAGTCATGGCCGCGTGACTGACGCGCTCTACTGTTCGCGTCGATCACGGACTGCTCGTCGAGTTCATCCACGCACTCGTTTGTAACGACCATCACGAACGAACGTGACATAGAAGATCGACCCGACCGAGACCCTCACACCGAGCGCAATTCCGCGCTCACCCACCGCCGATCTAGGATCCCCAGTCGCGACAAACCAGCGCAGGACCGCCAACCTCAGCAGGTCGCCCGAGCGCACCCAAGCCGGGCGCACATCCACCACGAGGCCCCATCCAGGCGCGATTGGCTGCTCGCGGCGTTGACGGGCTAGTGCTTGACCCCGCCGATGGTCCCGGGCGCGCCGTCGATCCACGGGCCACCGTCATCGCGCTCGTCGGCGTCGGCTTCGAGCCGATCAAAGGGCGCTCGATGAGGCCCCGCGCGGGGCTCGGTGGCCTCGGCGTTAGCGCGGGCGATCGTGGGGTCGCGCTCGGCTTCAGTCTCGGCCTCGCGTTCGGCCTCGCCTTCGCGCAGCTCGAGGCGTAGGGCCTTGCGGATCCAGACCAGCCAGCGGGGCGACCACCAGTTTGAGCGGCCGAGCAGGCCCATGGTCGCGGGCACCAACAACAGCCGGATCAAGGTCGCGTCGAGCACGATCGCTAGGGCCATGCCGATGCCGAGCTGCTTCATGAACACCAAGGTGCCCGACGCCAGGCCGAGCACGACGACGATCAAGATCGCGGCCGCGGTCGTGATGATCGGCCCGGTCCGGGTCAGGCCCTCGGCGACGCTGCGTCGATCGTTTGGTTCGCGGAGCCAGGCCTCGCGGATCCGGCTGAGCAAGAACAGCTCGTAATCCATGGACAGGCCGAACACCAAGGCGAACATCATGACCGGCACGGTCGGCTCAATCGTGCCGATCGAGCGGTAATTGAGCAGGCCCTCGAAGCGCCCGTCCTGAAACACCCAGACCAGCGCGCCGAAGCTCGCCGCGAGCGACAAGGCGTTCATGATCACCGCCTTGAGCGCGACCACGGGGGCGCCGAAGGCCAGCAGCAGGACCACGAAGCTGGCCAACGCCACGGTCAGCGCGGCCCACGGGAGCCGATCGGCCAAGGCGCGATCGAGCTCGCGGGCGTGGGCGGCGACGCCGGCGATCGATAGGTTGAGCTCGGGCGGGACCGCGAGCTCGATCGCGGCGAGCTGATCGCGAGCGGCCGGCGACGCGCTCGCGAGGCTGCTCATGACCCGCAGCAGGGTGACGTCGTGGTCGACGAGGTTGTCGACCTCGGCCGCCAAGCGCGGGGGCAAGGCGGAGACCGGGGCGCCGGCGGGCAGCGGCAGCGCGGGCAGGCCGTCGACGCCCTCGACGCCCTCGATCGCCGAGATTCGCTGGCTGAACTCGAACAGGGCTACGAGCGGCTCGGGCTCGAGCATCGACTCGCCGGTCCGGGTCGTCAGCAAGAGCAGGTGCGTCGCGGTTGGGTCGACGTCGAAGCGCTCGCTCGCGGCCACGTGGACCTGGTGGACCTCGCTCTCGGGCGGAAAGATCCGCGCGTCGGCGGTCGCGGTCTCCATCCGCAAGAACGGCGTGCCGGTCAGCAGCAGCGCGGCACCAACGACGCCGGCGACGATCCCCGGCCGGCGCATGACCCCCGAGGCGATCTTCGCCCACCACCCCTGCCGAGCTTGCTGACGCACGAGCCGGGCGTCCATCGGGCCGCCGCCGAGCGCCCCGCTCCCGGCGATCCGGGTGCCGAGCAGGGCGAGCAAGGTCGGCAGGATGATCAGCGCGCCGATGTTGGCGAGCACGACGACCAAGGTCCCGCCGACGGCGATGCTGCGCAGCAGCGAGATCGGCACCCACGCCAGAGCCAGCAAGCTGACGATCACCGCGACGCCCGAAAACAGCACGGTCTTGCCCGCGGTCTCGAGCGTGCGCCGGAGGGCGACGTTGACCGGGTTGCCGACGGCGAGCTCCTCGCGCTGACGCTGGACGATGAACAGCGAGTAGTCGACGGCGAGGCCGAGCCCGAGGAATACGACGATGTTGAGGGCGAAGAGCGACAGCTCCGTGAGCTCGGCGAGCCCGCGCAAGACCGGGAAGGTCCCGGTGATCGCGAAGCCCCCGACGATCACCGGCAGCAGCGCCGGCACTGGCCGCCTGAAGTAGACGAGCAAGATCAGCAGCGCGATCGGCAAGGCGAACAGCTCGGCTCGCTGAAGATCATGATGCGCGAGCTCTTGGGCGTGGACGTTGGCCGAGAGCCGGCCGCCAAGCGCGACGTCGAGCCCCGCGACCGAGCGCGCCGCGGCGTCGACCCGGGGGAACGCGTCTTGCTTCGCGCGCGCGTCTCCACGCAGCGAGACCAAGAGCAGCGCCTCGCGCCCGTCCCTCGACAAGACCAGCGGCATCTGGTCGGGGCTGACGACCCGGCCGACCTCCGGCAGCGCCCGGAGCCGCTCGAGCAGGCTCGCCAAGCGCCCGCTCACGTCGGTCGCCTCCAAGCGCAGACCTGCGCGGTCGCGTACCAAGATCAGCAGATCGACCTCGGCCGTGTCCAAGCGCCCGGACAGCGTCGCTTCGGTCTGCGCGACGGCCCCGCCGCTGACCTCGAAGCCCCCCGGCTCGAGGGCCTCGATGGTCCCACGAACCATGAACACGCCGACGATCAAGGTAAGGACGAGCGCGGCCAAGCCGACCCATCGCAGCTTGATCGTCGCTCGGGACCACGCGGCAAACATGGATCCGCGACCCAGCAAGGAGCATGCCCGCCGCCGCAGCGCCGGCACAGGCTCGGCGGGCCCCGGCCTCGCTGACGAGCGCCACGCAGCCGTGCGATCTGTGCCATGGCGCCGCTCCGATCGGGCGCCGACGACTCAGGCGCCCCCCTCGCCCCCCTCACCCCCCTTGCTCCCCTCACGCTGGGCCCGCTCGAGCCCCTCGAACAACCTGCTCATCGGGATCTCAAACCCGACGCACAGCTTCCCCAAGGTCGACAAGGCCGGCGAATAATCCCCCCGCTCGACGCGCGCGATCATCTCCACCGCGAGCCCGCTACGCTGCGCGAGCTGCTCTTGGGTCAGCCCCCGCTGCCTACGCAGCTCACGAATATAAGCAGCGAACGCGCTCAACGCCTCGCTCCTGTCGTCCGTCTGTCCGTCTGTCATTTGGTCCTGGTCCGCGACATCATCGAAGTCACACCAATTAAGTCGTGCCCCAGGCCAAATCGTTCCCGCTTTTTTACCCTACCGCCGAATCATCCAACACTGATGAACCCCCCGATTCCGCGAGAAGTCCCCCGGCACCGTCCCGGTCATCTCCTCCACCGAGACCGAGACCGAGTCGCCCTCGAGCCCCTCCCGATCCAACATAAATTTCCGTAGATTGGTCGAGAACACCAACACCCCCCCAGCCCGCAGCAACCCCACACACCGCCGGATCAACTCCACATGATCCCGCTGCACGTCGAAGGTCCCGCGCATCCGCTTGGAGTTTGAAAAGCTCGGCGGATCGCAAAAGATCAGATCCCACCGCCGAGCCCCCTGCTCGCGCACCCACTCGATGGCGTCGGCCTGGACCAGCTCGTGCACGACCCGCCCCCGGCGCGGCGGCGCGTCGAGCCCCTCGCTGGCGAACCCGTTGAGCGCCAAATTGCGCCCGGCCCACTCGAGGTAGGTCCGCGACATGTCGACGGTGGTCGTGCTCGCCGCCCGACCGAGGGCGGCGTGGACCGTCGCGGCGCCGGTATAGGCGAACAGGTTCAAGAAGTGCTTGCCGGCCGCGAGCTCGCGCAGGCGCGCGCGGATCGGGCGGTGATCCAAGAACAGCCCGGTGTCGAGGTAGTCGTCGAGGTTGACCCACAGCCGGGCGGGGCCCTCGGCGACGACGAATTCGTGGCCGCTGTCGTCGAGCTTCTCGTACTGCTTGCGGCCCCGTTGCCGCTCGCGTCGCTTGAGGTGCACGCGCTCCCGGGGGAGCTGCAGATCTTCGCGGATCACGGCGAGGGCCTCGATCCGCCGGCGCCGGGCCGCGACCTCGTCGACGGTCTTGGGCGGGGCGTACTCCTGCACGTGGGCGTGGACGAGGTGGGTGTCGGCGCTCTCGTAGAGGTCGACGGCGAGGTTGTACTCGGGGATGTCGGCGTCGTAGAGGCGAAAGCAGCTGACCTGGTCCCGGCGCAGGAAGGCCTTGAGCTGCTTGCGGTTCTTGATCAGGCGATTGGCGAAGGAGCGCGCGCCTTCGCTGCGCTCGCGCGGCGGGGCTTCGGGGCGCAGATCGATGGCCGCGGCGCGAGGGTCGGCGTCGAGCTCGAAGCGCAGGATCTGGCACTCGATCGGGCCGTCGTGGAGCATGTTGCGCCGCTTGGCGCGGACGCCCAAGGCCAAGCCCAAGCTCGGCTCGCCGGTCAAGATCGCGGCGTTCCACCCCGCGAAGCGCTCGCGCAGGACCCGGCCGATCGCGGCGTAGAGCGACTCGAGCTCGCGGACGGTGCCGAGCCGCTCGCCCCAGGGCGGGTTGGAGACGACCAGGCCAGCGCCAGCGTCGGGGCGAGCGTGCAGCGTGGGCGCTTCGACGTCGGCGAGGCTGCGCGTCTCGACGTGGATCAGGCCGTGGAGGCCGGCAGCCTCGACGCAAGCGAGCGCGGCCCGGACGGCCTCGGGTGCGGCGTCGTAGCCGATCAAGCGCGGCATCGGCTTGGCCAGGCCCGCGCTGCGGCGAGCCTCGGCCTCGGCCTCGAGCTCGGCCCACAGCCGCGCGTCGTGGCCCGCCCAACCGACGAAGCCAAACCGCTCGCGCAACAGGCCCGGGGCGATGTCAGCGGCGATCCACGCGGCCTCGATCAGCAAGGTCCCCGAGCCGCACATCGGATCGACGCAGGCCGGCTCGCGGCCGGTCCAGCCCGCGCGCAACAGCACGGCCGCCGCTAGGTTCTCACGCAAGGGCGCAGCGACCGACGCGACCCGGTAGCCCCGGCGATGCAGGCCCTCGCCCGAGAGATCGACGCTGAGCGTCGCTCGATCACCGGCGAGGTGCAGGCGCAAGCGTAGATCGGGGGCGTCGACGCTGACGTCGGGTCGATCGCCGCGCCGCTCGCGAAGCTGATCGACGAGCGCGTCCTTGATCCGCAAGGCGCCAAAGTGGCTGTTGTCGATGCCGCTCGCGGGCCCGGCTTGACCAGCGGCCGCGATCGCAAAGGTGGCGCCCGGAGCCAGGTGCTCATGCCAGGCGATCGCCGAGGCGTCTTGGTAGAGCGCGTCACCGTCGACCGCCGACAGCTCGGCGATGCGCAAGAGCACGCGGCTCGCGGTTCGCGACCACAGGCACGCGCGGTAGCCCAGGGCGAGCGGGCCCGCGAACGCGACGCCGCCGATGCGCTGCTTGGGCGCCTCGACGCCAAGCGCGAGGAGCTCGGTGACGAGGAGGTCCTCCGCGCCGTGGGGGGCCGTGGCAAAAAATTCGTGGGTCACGGACGGTCAGTCTTCACGGTCTTGCGACCAAGGGCGAACGAGCGGCGCTCGCGAATACGCGCGAGCCCGAGGGCCCGCGCGCATTCATTGTGCCCCCAATCGAACGGGGGCACGAAAAGGGGGATCTACAGATCGTGGGGGCGAACGGTGCTGCGCCCGTTGGACGTGCACCGGGCGATCGCCTCGGTGATCATGTCGTGGACTTTGTCGGAGACAGCGGACACCAGCTCGCCATCGCTGCGCAGGCCGGCCGCGCGAACGACCTCCTTGACCTTAGAGCCGACGACGACGATTTCCTTGGGTTTATTGGCCATGACGTGGACCTCTCGTAGTGGTGGGAGCGGAATTGGGTAAATCGGGGTCGCGTTCGGTCGGGGAACCCCCGCCACGACCGCGGTGCCGGGCACCATAAACGCGCCAGGCCCAGCTTGGCAAAGGCAAATTAGCGTCACAGCCCGCTGTTTCGGCCGATCGCGGACGATCCCAGGCGCCCCCGAGACCCCCGGCGCGGCCCCGGCGATCCGCGCAAACTCTCGAAATTAGGCGTTTTTTTGGCCTCGGAGGGGGTCCGAGGGCGCGGCTGGGGTTTGGAGGGATCGCTCACGGGATCGGAGCGCCCAAAAACGGGGTCGCAGGGGGGGTTCGGCGGGGTTCACCCTCGGGATCGGGCCAGCGGCGCAGCCAGCTCTGCCCCGAGCCAGCGGTCGCCGAAGCCCTCGACGAGCGCGGCGCGGCGGTCGTCGGGGGTGCGGGTGAGCTCGATCTGCAGGTGCTCGGCCGGCGGCTCAGCCCACAGCTCGGACCACTCGACGACGAGCACGCGCGTGGGCCCGGGGAGCTCGTCGTGCTCGAGGCCGAGGCTCTCGAACGCCGCCGATCCCACCCCGCTCTCGCCCCCACCCTCGCCCAGCCGAAACAGATCGAGGTGGACCAGCGCACTAACGCTGCGATGCGCAGCGACGCCGTGGATCATACAGACGGTATAAGTCGGGCTGCACACGCGCTCGGGTCGAGCGACGCCCAGGCCCCGAGCGAGCGCCCGGGTCAGCGTGGTCTTGCCGGCGCCCATCAGCCCACGCAGCAGCACGACGTCACCGCCGCGCAGCTCGGCGCCGAGCGCCTCGGCCCAGCTGGTCATCGCCGCTTCGTCAAAGGTGGTCTCGAACCGCTGGACCGGTTGGGCCATGGTCGCGCGAGTGTAGAGCGGCGCGGTGGTTCGAGCGAGCGCCCGAGCGTCGTGCGCTGCTCGCGATTGCACCGGCACAAACCGCGGTGTACCCACCCAGGTATGCCTGGCCTCCGTTCGTACGCTGGGCTCGCCCTCGCGCTCGTGCTCGCGCTCGCCGCTTGCGACGAGCCGACGCCGAGCTTCGAGGCCGTGCCCGAACCCGACCACGCCCTGCGCCCGGAAGCGAAGCGCGGGACCGTGCCCGAGCACGCCCACGTCGTCGACTACTGGATCGACGCGCGGCTCGACGAGCGTAGCCACGAGATCCACGGGACCTTGCGCCTCGCGTGGCGCAACCGGACCCAGCGCAGCGTCGACCGCCTGCCCTTTCACCTCTACATGAACGCGTTTCGGGCCGAGGACACGGGCTGGATGACCAGCGCGCGCGGCGATCACCGGGGCCAGGAGTTCGCCGACGATCGCTGGGGGTTTGTGCACGTCGCCCGGGTCGAGCTCTTGGCCCACGGCCCGAGCGAGGCCGCCGTGATCGCCCTGGAGCAGGCCCCGTCCGAGCCCGGCAAGGCCCTGCGCTTCGCCGAGGACGCCGACCCGACCACGATGACCGTGCTCCTCGATGAGCCCGTGACCCCCGGCCAAACCCTGGCCCTCGAGCTCGAGTTCACGACCCGGCTGCCTCAGGTGTTCGCGCGGACCGGCTACCACGACGAGTTTCACATGGCCGGGCAGTGGTTCCCGAAGATCGGCGTGCTCGAGGAGGAGGCCGGCTGGCAAGCCCACGAGTTCGGCCTGTTCGACGAGTTCTACGCCGACTTTGGCGACTACGAAGTGCTGCTCGACGTGCCCGCGGACTACGTCGTCGGCGGCTCGGGCATCCGCGTGGGCGAAGCGGCGCTCGACGGCGATCGCAAGCGCCTGCACTACCGGGCGCAGATGGTCCACGACTTCGCATGGGTCGCCGATCCCAAGTTCATCGAGCACTGGGGCGAGTACGAGGGCATCCGCATCCGCCAGCTGATCCAGCCGGACCACGTCGACGACGCCGAGATTCACCTCGCCGCCCAGATCGCCGCGTTCGAGAGCATGGAGGCCAGGTTTGGCCAGTACCCATGGTCGACGCTGACGATCGTCCACGCGCCCGAGGGCGCCGGCGGTGCCGGGGGCATGGAGTACCCGACCCTCTATACGACCTCCGACATCGCCTCGACCGCCAACATCCCGAGCTGGGTCATGCGCGAGCGCATGTCGGGGGTGTTCACCAGCGTCCACGAGTTCGGCCACCAATACTTTCAAGGGCTGTTCGCCTCCAACGAGCACGCGCAGCCGTGGCTCGACGAGGGCATGAACACGACCTCCAACCAGCTGGTCTACTGGGACGCCTACGGCGAAGATCCGTGGGTCGTCGAGCTGCTCGGCCACGCGCTGACGACCAAGGACATCCTGAGCCTCTCGATGCTGGCCGCGGCTGATCGCGATCCGATCGATCAGCCGGCCGATCGTTTTGATCCGCTCGTGGATTCCTACGGCGTGGTGACCTATCAAAAGACCGCGGCGGTGATGCTCACGCTCCGCGAGCTGAGCGGGCGCGAGCCTTGGGATCGAGCGATGGCCCGCTACGCCGAGGCCGCCCGCTTCGGCCACCCGACCGGGGCCTTGCTCGAGCAGATCTTGGTCGAGACCATCGGCGGTGACGACGGGCGCATGGCCCTCGTCGGCGACGGCGGACCGGGCACCGTTTGGCTCGACGTGCAGGACTACCTCGACCAAGGCCTGCGCGACGCGGGCGTCGCCGACTTTCGCTTGATCGCCGTGGGCAACCGGCCGCGGCTCGGCAGCGCCGGCTGGCACCGCCTCGGCCCCGACGATCCCATCCCGCCCGAGCCCTCGGTCGTGCTCATCGAGGCCGACCGCGCCCTCGCGGCGCTGTTCAGGCGCGCGCCCCATGAAGGCCCGCCAGGGTGGGTCTACACCCCGAGCGCCGCTGACAAAGCCGCTGACAAGGACGCCGACAAGGACGCTGACAAGGACGCCGACGAGCGTCACGAGGGCTACGTGGTCGTGCAGCGCGGCTCGAGCTTTCGCGTGCCGGTCGAGGTGCTCGTCGAGTTCGCCGACGGCGAGCGGGTCACGGTCATGTGGGACGGCCGCGCCCCCCACCACCGCTTCGATTTCCCCGGGCGCCGCGTCGTCCGGGCGATCGTCGATCCCAACTACAAGCTGATGATCGAGCCGCGCAAGCTCGACAACGCCAAGTGGGCCAGGGGCAAGGCCGCGGGCAAGGCCGCGGGCAAGGCCCGCAAGCAAGACGACGCGCTCGCGCGGTGGGTCGGGGACATCGGCGAGGCGACCAACCTCGCGGCGCTCGGCGGCCTGGGGATCTGACATGGACGAGACCACCACTACGACCACGTCCACGCCCCCCTCCCGCACCCGCCCCGGGCGCGCGCTGCTGCGGGTGTTGAGCGCTCCGGCCTTCGTGTTGATCTTGTGGGTCGCGCAGCTCTCGGTCGCCAAGCTGCTCGCGAGCCCGGCTCGCGGCGCGGCCAAGGCTGGCATGCGCGGCAGCTGGTTCGCCGACGGTCACCGGCTGCGGGCGGTCGCCGAGCTGTTGATCGATGAGCCTTCGATCGTCGCGGTGGTCATCGCAGCCGCGGGCGCGAGCGCGTTGATCGGCGGGGTGTTTTCGATCGTCGCGGCGCCGGCGATCCTGACCCGGCTGGCCGGCGAGCGCTCGGCTACCAAGCTGCTCGGCGTGGTCGGGGCCAAGCTCCCGGCGGTGCTCGTCCAGACCGGCTATGGCCTGGTGTTTCGGGCGATCTGCACGGGCATCGCCGCGATCCCAGCCGCGCTGTTGGGTGCGAGCGCGACGCCGCTCGTCCTGCTGATCGCGAGCTTCCCGATCTTGGCCCTCGATCGGGCTCGGGCCGCCGTGGTCTTGGACGAAGACCGGCCGTTTCACCCCAAGACATTCCTGCGAGCGATCGTCCGCGTGGGCCAGCGGCCGCTGTGGTGGGTGACCGGGACCGTGGTCGAGGCCTTGAAGCTCGCGGTTGGGATCGCGGCCTTGCTGCTGGTGATCCGCGGCGTCGGTGGTGGGCTGTGGTTGGCCCGGCTCGCCGGCCTGGTCGCCGTCGGCCTCGGGCTGTGGCGGGTGGCGTTGGCCGTCGACGATCGGGCTGCGCTCGAGCCCTGATCAGCTGCGATCAATGTATCGTCGGGCATGCAAAAATCAGCTGCTTTCTTCATGCTCGTGCTCGCCTTGCCGCTCGGCTGTGGTGACGACGAGGGCACCACGAGTACGACCAACAGCAACAGCGACACGGAGTCCGAGACCCAAGGTGATGGGGACTCGGGGGAGAGCGCGGAGGCTGGTGCTGGTGACGGCGACGGTGACGGCGACGGCGATGGTGATGGTGATGGTGATGGTGATGGTGATGGTGATGGCGACGGCGACGGCGACGGTGATGGTGATGGTGATGGCGATGGTGACGGCGATGGTGACGGTGACGGTGACGGTGACGGTGACGGCGACGGCGACGGCGACGGCGACGGTGATGGCGACGGTGATGGCGACGGCGACGGCGACGGCGACGGCGACGGCGATGGCGACGGCGATGGCGATGGCGACGGCGACGGCG
>Ga0114946_10003625_pt1 | contig 10374 bp, 8 predicted proteins | sample WalLakDeSediment_FD_88676 | JGI IMG/M metagenome (GOLD analysis project Ga0114946, IMG submission 88676) | Lake sediment microbial communities from Walker lake, Nevada to study Microbial Dark Matter (Phase II) - Walker Lake 11/02/13 Deep Sediment | ecosystem: Environmental > Aquatic > Freshwater...
CCGGCGCCGGCGCCGGCTTGCCTGGCATGCCAAAGCGCGCGAGCGAGTCGGGGTCCGGGCGCGCGTCGAGGGTCACGGCCACGGTCTGGCGCTTGCCGTCGCGGATCAGCGTGAGCGAGACCGTCTCGCTCGGGCCGAACTCGCCGATCCGCGAGCGCAAGGCGTCGAAGCTGGGGATCGCCTTGCCTTCAATCTCGATCACCCGATCGCCGGCCTTCAAGCCCGCGCTGGCCCCCGGTCCGCCGTCGTGGACCTCGCCGATCACCGCGCCGGGCTCGGGCCTGACGCCAAACTCGGCGGGCTCGTCGCGACCCGAGATGCCCAGCCAGCCGCGCGTGACCTTGCCGTGCTCGATCAGCTTGGGGATCACGGCCTTGGCCTGATCGATGGGGACCGCGAAGCCCAGCCCATCACGACCGCCGATCGCCGAGTTGATCCCGATCACCTCGCCGGCGAGGTTGAAGAGCGGGCCGCCGCTGTTGCCGGGGTTGATCGCCGCGTCGGTCTGCAAAAAGTCGGCGTAGCCGTCGCGGTACAGGCCCAGGCTCCCGCGGCCCTTGGCCGAGATGATCCCGCGAGTGACCGTCTGCTCCAGGCCCATGGGGCTGCCCATGGCGATGACCCAATCGCCGACGTGGAGCGTCTCGCTAGAGCCGAGCACGACCGTGGGCAGGTCCGTGGCCCCCGTCAGGCGCAAGACCGCGAGGTCCGTGGGTGGATCGCTGCCGGCGACCGTCGCCGCGTACCGGCGGCCGTCGTCGAAGTGGACCTCGAGCTGATCATTGCCGTCGATCACATGGTGGTTGGTGACGACTAAACCATCGGCGGAGATCACGAAGCCGCTGCCGATCCCGCCGCCCGAACGCTTCTTGGTGCTGCTCCGCGCGCGGATGCTAACGACCGCGGGGTGCACCGTTTCAACGAGGGGCGCCAAGCTCACCTGCGGGTCATAGGGCCCGGCGGGGATCGCTGCGCCGCTGCCTTCGCGCCAGTACGTGGTCTGGACGATCGCTTCAGTGGGCTGCGTCGGTGGGCTGGCGTGCGCCTCACGCCCGCACCCGAACGAGCCGGACGCGAGCAAGGGCGCTCCAATGACGCAAAATCCAAGGAAGAACACACCGTGAGGGCTCAAGGTCCGCCTGCGAACGCGCATAGGTGCGCCCGAACCAGCGACCGTCGAATTGATTCCCGCGGCTACGCACAAATTACTTCGGCCCCGAGCGAGCGCGCCCGGAGCCGAGAGTTGCGCCGAGATTCGCGCCCACTATTGCAGAATGTCCGCGACCCCGCGGTCGAGCAGGACCCCCGCGGCGATCAGACGCTTGGCGTCCGCGGGGTCGCTGCTCAGCCGCCAGCGCTCATAGAGGGCCAGCAGATCGCCTTGCTCGTCCTGTTCGCGGGCGAGCATGCGGCCGAGGATCGCGACGATCTCGCGGAACTGCTCGGCGAGCCGCGCGAACACCTCGAGCCTCGATTTACGTGCGTGTATTTCGTTGTAAGCAGCCTTACCGATACCAGCGACGTATTCGACGTTGACCGGCGTCCGGTCGAGCGAGCGCGGGACCACGCCGGCGATGTACAGGGCCCGGTCGCCGACCTCCCGAAGCGCTGCAGCGCCGCTCTCGCGGGCCGCGAACAGCTGCGTCGCCAAGGCCGGTGTCGCTCGCCCCGCCACATTCGGGCGCCGGGCGTGGGCCGCGAGCATGTGCACCAGATAGGCCTCGACCTCGGCGCCCAGGCTGCTTCGCTCGGCGTGTTGGGCCTGCTCGAGCTGCTCGAAAAAGAACGACTCCAAAGTCCCATCGAATGCCAGGTTTCCCCTACTGTTCATTGCGTACTCCAAATTGTCTGCGTGGTTGACCCTGTTGTAATTCTCACGCTAGCAGGCTTCGCCGCAGCCACAAGCGGACGGCGCCGTCTGCGGACGTTCGGGGCTCGGTGTGAGGACGCTCGCCTGTCGAGGGGGCGAAGTTTCTAGCCGAGAGCTATTGCTAGGCCCCCTCCGCGCTTTACCCTCCGGCCGCTGGCAGTCGGGTACCCCGACTGCTAACCGTGCATCCGCCGCACGGCGCGTCATCACCTCACCTCGCCCCTGGGCTTCGGGTGACACGCGATGACCAGCGAGCGGCACCGCCTCACCACTGACCCGCCCGTGACCCGCACCTTCGCCTGGTCCGGGCAGACCGCAAACGACATCGGAGATCGCACCCATGAACGTCCGTCCACTCAATGACCGCGTGCTCGTCAAGCGCCTCGAAGAAGAGGAAAAAACCGCTGGCGGGATCTACATCCCCGACTCCGCCAAAGAGAAGCCCACCCGTGGCAAGGTGATCGCAGCTGGCAGCGGCCGCACCAACGATGACGGCGTGCGCAAGCCGCTCGACATCAAGTCCGGCGACCACATTTTGTTCGGCAAGTACGCCGGCACCGAAATCAAGATCGACGGCGAAGATCTCATCATCATGCGCGAGGATGACATCCTCGCCGTGATCGAGAGCTGAACCTCGCTGTTCTTTCGTAACCCCTGAGACCCACAGAATTCAAGGAGATATCTATCATGGCAGCCAAAGAAGTCCGCTTCGATGCCAAGGCCCGCAGTGCCATTCTGCGCGGCGTCAACACCCTCGCCGATGCCGTCAAGGTCACCCTGGGGCCGCGCGGCCGCAACGTGGTGATCGAGAAGAGCTGGGGCTCCCCGACCATCACCAAGGACGGCGTCACCGTCGCCAAGGAGATCGAGCTCGAGGACAAATTCGAGAACATGGGCGCGCAGATGGTCAAGGAGGTCGCTTCCAAGACCTCCGACGTCGCCGGTGACGGCACGACCACCGCGACCGTGCTCGCCCAGGCGATCTACCGCGAGGGCCTGAAGATGGTCACCGCCGGCCACGATCCGATGGAGCTCAAGCGCGGCATCGACCTGGCCGTCGCCGCCGTCGTCGAGTTCGTCCAAGACCTCTCGACCGAGACCAAGGGCGAAGAAGAGGTCGCGCAAGTCGGCACGATCTCGGCCAACGGCGACGAAGAGGTCGGCAAGCTGATCGCCGAGGCGATGAGCAAGGTCGGGCAAGAGGGTGTGATCACCGTCGAGGAGAACAAGGCGAACAACACCGAGCTCGACGTGGTCGAGGGCATGCAGTTCGACCGCGGCTACCTCAGCCCCTACTTCGTGACCGATCAAGAGCGCATGGAGGTGTCCTTCGAGGACGCTTACATCCTGCTCCACGAGAAGAAGATCTCGAGCATGAAGGATCTTCTCCCGGTCCTCGAGCAGGTCGCCAAGCAGCGCAAGCCGCTGGTGATCATCGCCGAGGACGTCGACGGCGAGGCCCTGGCCACGCTCGTCGTCAACCGTTTGCGTGGGACCCTCGAGGTCGCGGCCGTCAAGGCCCCCGGCTTCGGCGATCGTCGCAAGGAGATGCTCAAGGACCTCGCCGTGCTCACCGGCGGCAAGGCCTTGACCGAGGATCTCGGCGAGAAGCTCGAGAGCCTGCAGATCAGCGACCTCGGCAAGGCCGGGCGCATCACGATCGACAAGGACACCACCACCATCATCGACGGCGGCGGCAAGAAGGACGACATCCAAGCTCGCGTCAAGCAGATCCGCGCGCAGATCGAGGACACCTCCTCGGACTACGACCGTGAGAAGCTGCAAGAGCGGCTCGCCAAGCTCGTCGGCGGCGTCGCCGTGATCAAGGTCGGCGCGCCGACCGAGGTCGAGATGAAGGAGAAGAAGGCCCGCGTCGAGGATGCGCTCCACGCCACTCGTGCGGCCGTCGAAGAGGGCATCGTCCCCGGCGGCGGCGTGGCTCTGCTGCGCGCCTCGGCTGCGCTCGACAACCTCAAGGGCGGCTCCAAGGAGCAGCAAGTCGGCATCGCGATCGTGCGTCGTGCGATCGAAGAGCCCCTGCGCCAGATCGTCGCCAACGCCGGCGGCGAGCCGAGCGTGGTCGTCAACAAGGTCCGCGACGCCACCGGTGGGTTCGGCTTCAACGCCCGCACCCAGGAGTACGGCGACCTCGTCGCCCAGGGCGTCATCGACCCCACCAAGGTCGTGCGCACCGCGATCCAAAACGCCGCGTCGATCGCCGGCATGATGCTGACCACCGAGGCGATGATCGCCGAGGTCCCCAAGAAGGAAGCCGCCGGCGGCGGTGCTCCTGACATGGGTGGCATGGGCGGCATGGGGATGTAGCTCCAGCTCGCTGAGCTGGATCTTCCCCTTCACGGGCTCGCAGCTACGGCTGCGGGCCCGTGTTTGCTTAACCGGAGCGAACCCAGATGAGATCGGGCATCGTCGGCACGCTCATGGCTCATCTCATTCGACAAGGCGAGTGTGTCAGCCTGATCGCGGCGCGCAGCGGCGTCGACTGGCGGCGGATCTGGGACGCAGATGCGAACGCGCCCCTGCGTGAGGCGGGACGCGAGCCCAACTTGCTGCTGCCCGGCGACCAGCTCCACGTGCCGGCGCTCGAGCTCGGCGCGGAGTCGGTCGCGACCGATGCCCACCACCGCTTCGTGCTCCACGGCCGCTTCGTCCGCTTGCACATCAAGCTGGTCGCGAACCTCGAGGCGCTCGCCGACGAGCCCTGGGTGATCGAGCACTCCGGCGGCAGGCTCGAGGGCACGAGCGACGCACAGGGCAAGCTCGAGGCCAGCGTCCCGGCGCTGATCGAGCGCGCGACCCTCTCGCTGCCCGATCGTCGCCAGCGCTACACCCTGCTGCTCGGCGCCCTCGATCCGATCGCCACGCCCTCCGGCGCCCGCGCGCGGCTGCGTAACCTCGGGCTCGCGCCGTCCGACGCCGACCCGATCCCCGCGTGGGAGACCGAATTCGAGGACGAGCTGCGCGGGTTCCAGCGAACCAACGCGCTCGACCAGAGCGCCGAGCTCGATGACGCGACCCTCGACGCCCTGCGTGACGAGTACGGGAGCTGAGCCATGGCCGCGTCCAAGCAATTTCCCCACTACTGCGAGCTGACCTTCGAGACCGAGGGCGGCCACCTGCGGGCGGTCCTGCGCCCGCACTGCCCCGGCAACAGCTCGGGCGTGACGATCGGCCCCGGCTACGACATGAAGGCCCGCAATACGACGGATGTCGAGGCCGACCTGCTCGCCGCCGGCATCCCCACCGCGGTCGCCAGGCAGCTCGCCGGCGGGGCGGGCAAGAGCGGCGACACGGCCAAGGCCTGGATCCGCGCCAACTTCCCCGGCCACGACGCGGTGATCACCGTCGAGGCCTCGTCCAATTTGTTCCTCCACGTGTACCCGACCTATTCGGAGCTGGTCCGCAGGAAGGTCAGCGAGAAGTGGGGCGCCGATTGGGATCAGCTGCCGATTCGCATGAAGGAGGTCCTCGTCGACCTCGCGTTTCGCGGCGACATGTCGCGCTTTAAAGAGGGCGTGACCCGGCACGAGCGGCTGATCGAGCCGCCGGTCGTCGCCAATGACTTTGCCACCTTTCGCCGGCTAATCACCGACTACGAATATTGGCAGGCCAACACCAACTTGCCGCGAATGCGGGACGGCTCGCCCAACGGCCGGATCACCGCGCGCGGCCGGTGGCTCGAGGCCGTCGAGGTCGAGGTCACGCCCGCGGTCCACTTCCCCTTTGACCTTGGCGGCCGCGAGCCGGCCGAGGTCTATTATCAGCACACCGAGGTCGACCACAAAGGTGGCTACTTCCCGATCGGCGCCAACACGGTCTGGCATGGCGGCGTCCACCTCCGCGTCAACCGTGGCACGCCGGTCCGCGCGCTGTGGGACGGCAAGCTCGTCGCCGCCCGCCTGCCCGACGACCCGGCCCTCGCCAGCGCGCACTTTGGCAGCCGCAACTTCGTCCTGCTCGCCCACGAGGTCAGCGGCGCGGCGCTCAACAAGACCGCGCTCAAGGGCAAGCTGATCGGCTACACGCTGCGGGCGACCGTCAACATGCGCGCGCGCCCGACCACCAGCGGCGAGCGGGTCACCGTGCTCGAGCCCGACGACGAGCTGCGCCGCCTCGATGACGCGGCGCCGACCGCCGACGGCTACACCTGGGCCCACGTCGAGATCAATCGGGCCAAGGCCGCGGCCAAGGTCGGCAAGACCGGCTACGTCGCGATCCGGCCCGAGTGGTACGCGGCCGTGCGTGAGGACCACAGCGTCGAACACCTCGACGAGCAAAAGACCTACACCTTCTTTTCGCTCTACATGCACCTCAACCGCGAGCCCCTCGATGGCGCGAGTTCAGCCCTCGACCCGGTCGGTTGGCTGCACGCCGCCCCTTCGACCAGCACCGAGGCGCTGACGGCCGCCGTCGGCGAGCCCCCGAGCGCCAACGCCAGCGCCGACGTCGAGCGGGTCCAGGCCCGGCTGAAGCTCCACGGCGCCTACGCCGGGGCCGCGACCGGGATCTACGACGCCGCGACCAAGGCCGCGATCGCTCAGTTTCAAGGGCAGATGGTCACGAATGGGATCATCCGGCGGGCCGATGGGGTGATCTCGCCGGGCGGCCAGACCTGGTCGACGCTGCGAAAGCCGCCGACCGGAGGGCGGCCGCAGCTCGACCAAGCCCTCGTCGCAGCGCTGCGCAGCGCCGACGTGGTCGCGCTCGATAAGCCGATCCGCGGCGGCGACATATTGTGGACCAGCGGTGATTATGGCTCGCCCGGCCACCGCGCCGAGCTCATTCATTGGGAGATCTTCTCGGCCGATCCGCTGCTGCCCGGTCGGACCAAGATCGAGGACGAGGACGACGACTTCAACCTCGACAACGCGCAGATCGTCGGGATGGTCGATCAGGACACCGGCTGGTGGGAGAGCGACGAGATCCTCACGCTCGCCGAGATCGTCCGGTTCTACGCCGAGCACCCGAGCGCCAAGCTCCTGCGCCATTATCAGTGCAAGTTCATCAGCGAATGGGCCGTCAACCTCGACATCGCGCTCCCGGCGATGCACGGCGCCAATCTATATTCGACCTACGGCCTAAAAGAGCGCATGGAGCCCTACCTCTGGTGGCGCGAGGCCGTCGACCAAGGCGTCGCGCTGCCCGACGCCAAGTGCTGGCACTATAACCCCATCGCCTTCGCCCACGCGCTCGCCGGTGTGAGCACCCCGAGCGCCGCGGTCAGCGAAGACCCGCCGGCCAGCGCCGCCACCGGCGAGCACGTCTACGTGGTCCGCGACGGCAACAAGGTCCCGCACTTCGCCCAGGCCGACCCGGCCTGGGGCGCGCGCACGCTCGGCAACAAGCGGTCGATCAGCGCGGCCGGCTGCGCGATCTCTTCGGTTGCGATGGTCCTCAAGTATTACGGCCGCGACGTCGATCCCAAGCAGGTCGACGAGCACCTCGATAGCAACAGCGGCTATGTCGGCGACGCCGTCGTCTGGGACGTCGCGTTTCGCTGTGGCGCGACCGCTGGCGGCCTGAGCTTTGCCAGCCGCCGGGTCGTCACGAGTAACTTCAAGGCCACCCTCGATGAGCGGATCGGCCAACACAAGCCCACGATCGCGCGGGTCGACTATGGCACCGACTCCGACGGCCTTTATAACCATGTCGTCGTGATCGTCGGTCGCCATCGAGACGGCCACTACATCATGAACGATCCAGGCTCCAACGCCGGCAACGGGGCCACCGATCCAAGCGACGCCAACTTGATCGAGAAGACCACCCGCAAGTCGGGCTACACCTTGGTCCAGCTCGACCTGATTGATCCGGTCTAGACCGAGAACTCGAAGGGCGGGAGCACCTCGATGGTGTTCTCGACCGTGAGCCCCTCGGCCGAGCGGGCGATCGCGCGGGTGCCCATGTCGATCCACGCTTCGTCCTCGGGCTTGGCGACGGGCTCGGCGCCCTCGTCTACGGGCGGCAGGTGCAGGGCGAGGTCGTCGTCCTCGTCCGCCGCGGCGGAATTGGGTGCGTCGTCGTCCTCGGCTCGCAACGCACCGAGCGCCTCGAGCTGGTCCTCGTCGTGGTCCATCGCTGCGATCATGCCGACGAGCGCCGGGTGCTGACAAGCTCGGCGCGCGGGTTTCGTCGGGCCGCCGCGCTGCTCTACACTCCGGCCGTGAAGGCCAACCCACGCCTCGTAGCCGTGCGAACGCTGCGAGAGATCGACCAGCGCGCCGGGTTTAGCAACCGGATCTTGTCGGACCAGCTCGAGCGTCACCTCGAGCTCGACCGCCGCGACCGCGGGCTGGTCACGACCTTGGTCTACGGCGTGCTCCGCCACCGCGCGCGCCTCGACAAGCTGATCGACTCGTTCGCCGACAAGCCGCGCAAGATCAAAGGCGAGCTGCGCGAGATCATGCGCGTCGCCGCGTTCGAGATCGTCGAGCTCGAGCGGCCCTTGGCCATCGCCAACTCCGAGGCCAGCAAGCTCGCCAAGCGCATCGATCCGCACGGCCGCTTGAGCGGGATGCTGACGGCGATCCTCTCGATGATCGATCGGGACTGGCCGATCATGGACGTCGCCCTGCAAGACGGCGACGTGGTCGACGGCTTGCGGTTTCGCTGGTCGCTGCCGCGGTGGCTGGCCAAGCGCTGGGTCGCGCAGCTCGGCCCCGAGCAGGCGCTCGCGCGCGGGCGGGCGCTGGCCGAGATCCCGACCGTCGACCTGCGCGTCGATCTGCATCGCAGCGACGCCGCGGCCATGCGAGAGGCGCTCGCGGCGGAGCTGCCCTCGCTGCAATTCATCGATCTCCCGGAGGCCGCCGGCGCGCAGCCGCAGTGCCTGCGCGTGCGTGGCGGCGGCGATCTATTTTACGGGCCCTCGTTCGAGCAGGGGCTGATCTCCGTGCAGAGCCTCGGCAGCCAGCAAGCGGTGCGGGTGCTCGATCCGCAGCCAGGCCAGCGGGTCCTCGACGCGTGCGCGGGCATGGGCACCAAGACCGTGCAGATCGCCGAGCACATGCAGCGGCGCGGGGCGATCGTCGCGGTCGACCTCTCAGGCGAGCGACTCGCCGAGCTCGACGGCCAGCGCGAGCGCACCGGTTTGGGTCAAGCCGAGCTGAGCCTGGAGATCATCGAAACGGACCTGTCGGCGGACTCGGGCCACGCGAGCCTGGCCGAGGCCAGCTTTGACGTGGTCTTGCTCGACGCGCCGTGCACGGGCCTGGGCAACCTCGCGCGCCACCCCGAGCTGCGCTGGACGGCCGTCGAGGCCAACATTGGTGAGCGGGCGGCCTTGCAAGGGGCGCTGCTCGACCGCTGCGCGGCCTTGGTTCGGGTCGGCGGGCGCATCGTTTATGCGGTCTGCAGCTTGGAGCCCGAGGAGGGCGAGCAGGTGGTCGCCGCGTTCTTGGCGTCCGAGCGCGGGCGGGGGTTCGAGCGGGAATTGGTCCAGGCGTGGACGCCCGAGCAGCACGCCACCGATGGGTTTTGGTTGGCGCGCTTGGTCCGATCACCCGCTGCTTGAGCGGACCTTGGCCCCGACCCCGGCTTTGCGCGGCTTCACGCGGGGGCGCGGCGCTTCGGTCACACGCCTGAGCCCAGCCCCCGGCAGCGTCAACTGCCGCTCGGACTCGAATCGACGGCCTTCGGGGATCACGATCTCCCATAGCCCAAAGACCGAAGCCAAGACATAGTCGAGTTCGACGGTCTTCGCCGGATCCCGTAGCCCACGCTCGGGCGGGTCACAAAAGACCGCGTTGCGCGAGCCCTCGAGGGTGTGGAGGACTCCGCTCGACCACCCCGCGCCAGCGTAGACCAAGCAACCTGGGATCCACATCGCCTCGAGATCAGCGAGGGCGTAGGGGACCTTCTCGTCCGTTGTTCCGCTCGTCGCTTGATACTTGCACTCGAGCCCAAGCGCGAGCGGCTCGTCCCGTTGGCGGATGAAGACGTCGAGCTTGCGCCGCTTCCCGATGATCGTCTTGCCGAGCCCGACTTCGGTGTAGACCTCGAGCCCGTGCTTATGAAAATTGTCGTGAACGTAGGCGGCGATTCGGTCGCGGTAGTCGTTGCCAGTCACGATGCGACCCTACCGACCCATCGCTAATCCCGGATCTGAACAGAAGATCGGATCGCTGATCGCTGCGCTACGTGCCCAGAAACAATGAATCATGGTGACCGGCGCGGATTCGAGCCTCGCCCGCGCGGGCACGCGCCGGTCCGCGAATATGCCCGGCCCGATCAAGCCGCGACCGGACGCGAGTAGGTCCGCGCCGTGGCCAAGTTCCAGCCCGGCGGGATCTTCCCGCTGCTGCGCAGGGCGTCCAACTCATCGCGGGTCAGCTCCGCGATGATCGTGCGGTAGGCGAAGCCCTCGGTCGGGGCGAAGCCGAAGGCCGAGAAGCTGCCGGTGCTGACGGCGGCGGCGTTGATCTCGACGAGCTTGATCGGCTCGTCCGGGTCATCCTCGTTGTCGGCGATGACCCGGTAGACGAGCTGGA
>Ga0114946_10003626_pt1 | contig 10374 bp, 6 predicted proteins | sample WalLakDeSediment_FD_88676 | JGI IMG/M metagenome (GOLD analysis project Ga0114946, IMG submission 88676) | Lake sediment microbial communities from Walker lake, Nevada to study Microbial Dark Matter (Phase II) - Walker Lake 11/02/13 Deep Sediment | ecosystem: Environmental > Aquatic > Freshwater...
CGTGACAGGCGAGGGACTCGCCACCTGGGAGAACCGGGTGAAGCGATTCGCCGTGGAGGTCACGGGGTCCGGGGCCGAGGCCATCGTCTCGGCCAAGCTCGTGGGCACAGTGGGCGATGCGGACGGTCCGGGCCGGCTCGTGGTGGTGGAGTCGATCCTGGCCGATCCGGCCCACGACCGTCTACTCATTGCCGACGAGGACGAGGCGGAGCGGACGATCAAGGTCTTTCGCCTGGACGGCAGCTTCACCGGCCAGCAGTTGGGCGAAGGCATCTTCCGCGCCGAGCCCGAGGGGATCGCCCTCTGGGGTTGCGGTGCCAGCGGATACCTGCTCATGGCCGACCAGAGCCACGACCTGAACCAGTTCCACGTCTTCGACCGGGAGAGCCTCGAGCACCTGGGCACCTTCGCCGGCAAGGCCGTGGCGAACACCGACGGCGTAGCCGTGCTCACCGGGCCCGCCGGACGCCTTGGTGAGGGAGCCTTCTATGCCATTCACGCAGACCAGGGCGCGGTGGGATTTGCGTGGGCCGACGTGGCATCGGCGCTGGGGCTCCGACCGGCCTGCTGACTCCCGGCGGCGACCCGGGGCCTATATGACAGTCATGGCCGCCGGGTCCGTCACCGCGCGGAGACGTCGGGCCTCCGCCTCCGTCATTTTGGGATTGCGGAAGTCGATCCCCAGGGCGCGGGTAGCACCCCGAGCCCCGCCCGCGTCATCTCGGCCAGGGACGGCCCGCCAGCGTCCTGGAACCCCACCCAGTCACCGGCGCCGGCCAGGAACCGAAGGACATCGCGCCGGATCCCCTCGCCGGGCCGAACCGCTCTCACCACTCGTTCCAGTCCCCCCTGCGAAAGAGCCGGAATCGCCCCGGGATCCAATGCCTCGAAGCCGGTCTCCCCGAAGGCCAAGATTCCCCGGTTGGGTATCCAGAAATCACCCAGGCGCACCTGCTTCGGCAGGGGACCCAGCATCCCCAGATCCTCACCGTCCAGAACGGCGGCTGATGCCGCCACCCTCCACAGGACCCTCGGCGCCATCCAGAAGCGCTGGCCGTTGGGGGCCGTCCCCCTGAGGCTCATGTTCCCGAGGCCCAGCATCCACCCCCCCAACCGTTCCAGGGCCGAGGTCACCCACCCGGTTCACCCCCCGCTCAAGGAGGTCCACTTCCTGGAGCCTCCGTGGGGTCGCTGGCTCGAAAGAGGGACACCAGAAAGTCCGTCACCTCCTCCGATTCCCTCAGTGCCTCTGTGGCCCGGTCCCGCTCCCGGGCCGCCACTCCCGCCTGCCACGCTGCAGTACCGGCCCCCGCGACGAGAGAAAGAGCCACCAGCACCGCCGCCACCATTTCGGCTCGGTGCCTGAGGATCGCCTTCTGCATGCGGTACAACCGGGTGCCCCGCCGGGCCCCCACGGCAAGATCCTCCAGAAAGTGCCCGATGTCCTGGGAGAGGAGATCCACGGAGCGGTTGCGGTGCACCGGCTCTTTCCGGAGAGCCTTCATGACGATGGCGTCCAGGTCCCCCTCCAGGTGTCTCCGGAGTCGGTGGGAGGTTGTGTGGCGGAGGTTGGGACGGGGCTGGCGGCGCATCTCCCTCCCTGCCGAACCCCACACCCTCCGGCCACCCCGGGCGCCTACGTAGGCCAGGCACCTTGCCTCCCGGAATGGCGCTTGGGCTGTGCACATCTTCCGTCCAAAGCGCCGCCTGCAACCCCGAAAGTGACCTCTTTACCCATCTGGTAGGCCCAAAACCCCCACGAATTTCTCCCCAACCTTCGCATGGTGGGGGCCCCTTGAACTGCCGGACACCCCCAATCCGTCACGGTAGAAGAGGCCGTCCTTCGCTGGTCAAGTTGGGGGTCCTACGGACACCCAACCTGATGCCTGACGGCCGCGAGTAAGATCCGTTGTCACATTGGGGGTCCCCAGTGCGCCCAACTTGACTCGCGACAAAACCGCCGGCATCGGTTGTCAGGTTAGGTACCGGGGGAAGCGTATGCACTTCAGACATCACGACGAATAATCCCTCCAACCGGAGGATATCCGACCATCCGGCCCACGACAGCCACACCCATGTGGCCGCCCCCCTTAGACGCCCCCTTACCTCCCCGGGTGCCCGTACATGGGCGAATCCAGGTCCTGGATTCGCTCCACATACTCCTGGTCCGTGATCTGATTGGCCCACGCCCCGGTGGCCCGGGCTCCCACGTAGCCCGCCAGGAAGATCACCACCACGGCCCCCGCAAACCCAAGGGACGACACCCGGCGCCGCCCCACGGTCCGGACGTCCAGGGCCCCGATCACGGGGCAAACCGCCACGCAATCCATGCAACCGGTGCACTCGGGATTGGTCACCGTTCCGGCCTTCGACACATTCAGCCGGGCCATGCAGGCCTTGTCGCAGAGGCCGCAGCTCACGCAGGCGTCGGCGTCCCGGGTGACCTTGGTGGGAGAGATCCAGGAGAAGAGCCCCAGGAGGGCGCCGTAGGGGCAGAGGTACCTGCACCAGGCCCCCGTGATGAAGATGGACGCCAGAAGGAGGCTTCCCATGACCAGGGTCCCCGTCTTCCCCAGCTGAAGGAAGAAGAGCCCCATCTTCACCTCAGCCACCCGGTTGTAGGGGGACTGGATGAAGGCCTGGAGCCCCGCGGCGCTCATGGCCAGGATGGACCCCAGGAAGAAGGCCAGGAGGAGGTACTTCAGGCTCCGGAGGGGGATGTCCAGCCACGTCCACACCCGGAAGTTCCGGCCGAAGGACCACCGGCCGAACCGGGCCACGATCTCCGAAAGGAACCCCACAGGGCACACCCAGGAGCAGAAGCCCTTCCGGACGAAGAAGGCCGTGGCCAGGGCCACCAGGATGAGAACGGTGGCCGCCGGGTGGATGACGTTGAGGGTGCCCTGGTACATCCAGTCCAGAATCCCCATAAGGCCGCTGATGGGCAGGTACGCCTCTACTCCCGGGGGGCGGGTGGGAAGGGGAAGATCGCCCGCCTTGGCCGCCAGGTAGAAGCGGGCGAGTTGAAGGCCGATGAGGATGGAGGCCGTGGCGAAAAGCCCCTGAACCAGGAGGCGCACCCGGAAGGTGCGGTCTGCTCGCCGGCCGGTCTTGCCGGAGAGCCAATTCGTCAGCCGCCTGGCTCTCCCCGCGTCCTGCGGGCCGCCACCGGGTCCGGACCGGGCCCCATTGCCCTTCTCACGGCCCTCATCGCCCTTCACCCAGGGCGGCCCATGGCCCTGCCGCGAGCCTCCTTCTACCTCCCTTTGACCCCCTTCGGGCACCGTCGCATGGGCCGGCGGCAGCACCTCCAGGACCACCCTGGACCCTCTATCCATGACCGGTCTCCCTCCCCGGGCAGCATCCTTGCCGATTTGCCACGGAGGAAGAGTACGGTAGGGAAATGGCGGCGGCTGTGACGGGGGTCACAAGCGGGGAGAAAAGGCGATGCGTCCTTCAGCCAGACATTCAGTACCTTTGCCCCGGCCAGGCCCTCAGTACCGGTGTCCCGGCCAGACCTCAGTACCGCTGCCCGGGCCAGACCTGCACGCTGCGGACGTGGAGGTGCGTGTTTTCAGACGCCGCTACGAGCTTGATCCGCCAACGAGTCCCCTCCGGGATCGAGAGCTTCATCAGCGCCTCATGGACCCGGACACCATTCAAGACCAGGGCGACTTCACCGTCGGGACGCACCTGGAGGACCATGGAGGTCCATCCGGTGAGATTCAACTGGTCGGGGAGGCTGATGTACTCGGTATGACCCGTTCCCTCAAACGCCAGGGAAGCGCCGCGAGGATCGAATTTCACGTTCTCGTCCAGGGGGTAGCGAGCGCAGACGGACCCGCCGGACACAATCTCCTGCGGGTCCCCCTGCTCCCAACGCGAAACGGAACGGACAGCCTCGATGCAGAGCAAGATCCGCTGCCGGTCGGTTTGGGTGAGAAGGAGCCGGAACTGGACCTCGGCGCTGGCCCCGGTCCTGAGGGTGAAGGTCTGCCGGGCGAAGACCCCATCCAGATACCGTCCATCCCCGTTCATGGACAGAACCCGCGCTCCGTCCACCTCTATCAGTTCGGATGGGGGGTACCCGAACTGTTCCCAGCGGTCCAGGGTCCCGGAAGAAAAGCCGTCCCGGAAGAGAAGCTCTGACTCGTCCGCCGGGCCAATGTCCAGCCGGACCGTGTCTTCCAACCATCCCGCCAGACGGGCCGCCACGGTGACGGAGCCCGGATGATTCGCCACCACCACCCCCGTGGAATCTACCGACGCAACCGACGGGTCCTTCGACTCCCAGGTGACGGCAAGAGGGCGGCTGGATCCGTCCGAGAAGAGTCCCACAGCGGAAAGAGGGGCCCGCTCACCCACCGACAGGTTCACTTCACCACCCTGGATGTCCATGGACTGGACGACCGGGGGAAGAGTGTCGGGAACCCACCAGAGTCCAGATCGCACCATGCTTGAGGTGCCCGGGAGGTAGAAGACCGTATCCTGCTGTGTGTCCAGGAACACCACGTGCCCGTCCCCGTCTGCGAATCCCGTGGCCACCACCCCTTGTCCGTCCCCCACACACCTGGGATACCTGAGGCCCAGGACCCGGGACTCCAGGATCCGGTGGGCTCCCGTGGAGAACTGGAAGAGACCCAGGGCCGGAAGCCCGCCGAGTATGGCCTGAAACACCAGATGATCCGAATCTCCGCACCAGTGAAGATCCGCGAGGTAGGACACCTCCCCGAACCCGAAGCTGCCCAGAAGCGTCCCATCGGGTGCCACGATCCTCAAGGTGTCCCGAGCGCCTCGTTCCACGAAAGCAATTCGCTGGCCATCCTGGGCCCACCCGGAACCGGTTATCATTTCCCTGGCCCTGAACAGCGTCCTCACCTCCCGACTTTCCATATCCACAGCAACCAGGTCCTGAGCGTAGTGTTCCACCTCCAGGTTCTGGCGCCCCAGGAGGGCGTACCGGCCGTCGGGAGACAGATCGTGGAACCCCACGTCCCCGTCGATCTTCAGGAGCGGCTCCACTCCCCCATCGGCCTGGGGTATCCCGACGAACGGGGGGGCCTCCGGGCCGTCGGCGGACTGCACGAACCAACGTGTCCCTCCATCGGTTGTCCTCACCGGCCCCTTCAACACCGGGTGGGGGAAAGGAACCGCTGCTTCCTCCACTCTCCACTCCCCCTCCTCCCGGGAGGGAGGAATCACCCAGATGGCGCCATCTTGGGTTGGGACCCACAGCCGCCCCTGACCATACGGGTAGGTGGGTGCCGGTGCCGACCTCAGGCCCGCCAGCAACCCCCCTTCCCCTTGCCACATCCCCAACACCAGAGCCACCAGGACGACCGCCGCCACCCCCAGCACCCCCAACCCCTCAGGGCTCCGCCACCATTGGGGATCCTTCCACCGGCGTGCCGGCACCCAACCCATTCCTCCTGCCACCCCGGGCCCGAGCCCCCCGTTCAGCTCCCTCCCGTCCGCCTGCAGATGCTTCCTGGCCGCGGCCTCTACGGCATCGTGGACGAACTGCAGCCGGCCGTCCGAGCCCCGCCGTACCAGGTCCCGCTCGAAGAGCTGCCGGAGCCCCTCGGACAGCTCGAAGGGGTCCAGCCGGGAGATTCGCCGAAGCTCCTCCGGAGGAAGCGGGCGGGCCTCCTGCGCCAGGTGAGCCGCCAGGTGCCGGGCCCCCGCCCCCAGGTCGTCCAGGTGGCGACGAATGGCCGACTCCACCGTCTTCGGCACCGGGAGCGGACCCGAGAGGCAGGCCGGATCCACCCTCCACTTCCCTCCGCCTCCCGCCTCGATGAGCCCCTCCGCCTGCAGCAGCTTCAGGATCTCCACGATGAACAGGGGATTGCCCCGGGTGATGGTGAACACCCGCTCCGCCAAGTCGTGGAGGCTCTCGGGCTCCAGGGGCTCCAGGAGGAGCACCAGAAGCTCCGACACCTCCGAAGCCTCCAGGGGACCCAGCTCCACTGGATCCGTCCCCGGGAGCCGGTCCAGGCTGTCCAGGGCCTTGGCCACCTCCGGGTCTCCCTCCCCCGTCCGGCACGTGAACAGCACCATCAGAGGTATCCGGCCCGCAGCTCGGGCCAGGTGGGAAAGGGCGGCCCGGCTGTGCTTGTCCACCCACTGGAGGTCGTCCACCACCAACAGGAGGGGCAACTCGTCCGCCACGGCGCACACCAGGTCCAGGAGGGCGTCGGTCACGGCCACCGCCTCCACCACCGCCCCCGTGGACCCAGGAGGAAGGCTCTCCCTCCACCCTGCCAGACTCGGAACCAGGCGGGCCAGGACCGAAGCTGAACGGTTGCTGATCCCGGCGGCCCCCGGCCGGCCATGGAGGCCCCGGACGAGCTCGCTGGCAAGCCCCCAGTTCAGGGAGCGCTCAACCTCCACCGCCTTCACCGACAGGATCGTGCCGCCGTCGGACTGAGCGACCGCAGCCAGCTCCTCTGCGAGCCTGGTCTTGCCGATTCCGGGAGGGCCCAGGACCAGGCCGACCTGCGACTCGCCGGTCCGGGCCTTGCGCCACTTCCTGGACAGCTTGGAGAACTCCGTGGCCCGGCCCACGAACTCGGTCTTCAGGGTGGGAGGCTCCTGGGTTCCCGCCGGCCCGTACCTCAGAGTGGCCAGGCGATCGTCCAGGGCGTCCAGATCGGCATGCTGGTCCGGGCCCGCGGCGGCAGAGCGGGCCTCAGCGATGGCAAGGGCGGCATCGGAGAACTGTTGAGCGTCCAGGAGCGCCCCCACCAGGGCCACCTGGTGGGCCGGCTTGTAAGGCTGAACCTCCACGGCCCGCCGGAGCCACCGGACTGCCGCCTGGGGCCGGCCACGGCCCAGCTCCGATGCTGCGGCCCTGGCCAGGGCCTCTCCGAACCGGGCTTCCTCCCGGCCCCGAACCTCGTCCACCCAGCGGTTCCATCCCTTGGCCCGGGGGAACTCGAGATCGTGCAGGGGCGGCCCCTTCCAGAGTCTGTCGGCGGCCCCAAGGTCGTCGTCCTCCAGGGCCTGGACCAACAAGGCAAGGTCCGTCTCCACCACCCCTTGCGCCAAGACGATGGGATCGTCCGAGGCGAAGCACTCCTGCCCCAGGGCTTGCCGGAGCGTCCAAAGGGCCTGCCGAGCCGACGCCCGGGCCCGGGGGCCATCGGCGTCCGGCCAGAGGACGGCTGCCAACTCCTCCCGAGGCACCGGCCGCCTCTCCACAGCCAGGTAGGCCAGAAGGGCCAGGGGCTTGCCGGCCGAGAGCACCACTGCGTCCCGGTCCGTGGCCCGGACCTCCGGCGCCGATAGGAGCTGCAGGATGAAGGCAGGCTCAGGCAACGCTCGTATTCTCCGGCGTTGAAGTCCCTCCCTCCGTCGAGACCGGCATCGGTCCTCGACGGGCAAGGAGAACATAGGCCCGGAAGTAGGCTACGGAAACTCGGCATCAGGGCCCCGGAAGGGCCGATTGACGGTAGGAGGCCCTTGGCCCCGGTGGGAACCCCGAGGATTTGACGGTGGATTGACGCTTCCGCCCGCTGTCTCCGGGGTCCAAGGGGCGGACGCGGTGGCGGACCGGGACCCGTGGGAGGGCCCGGAAGCACTCCTCAGGGAAGCACCGAAGCCTTCAACCGCCCACCGGTGTCGAGCTTCCTACCCGATCCCCCTCCGCTGCCGCCTCAAGAATCCTGCGGACCACCGGCATGTAGACACCGGCGGCATCGGGGTAGTATCCATCGGCGTCCACACCAACGTTTTGCCGGTTGGAAAGGAAGACAACCGCGAGCCCAAGCTCCGGGGCCCCGAGGACGTACGTGCCCGTGAAGCCGCTGTGGGAGAAGACCTGGACGCCAGGCTGCCGTCCTTCCTCCCCCTCCGCAGCGCCGTCCCCACCGCCGAGCCGCGACATGGCCCAACCCACGCCGTTACCCGTCAGGCTGTCCGGGGTCAGGAACTCCGCCACGACCTCCCGACTTACCACCCTCCGGCTCCCCTTCCTGCCCTCATCCAGGAGGACCTCCAAGAGTACGCTGAGATCCTCCGCACTGGAAAAGAGCCCGGCGTGCCCCGCCACGCCCCCGTGGGCATGCCAGGCGTTCCCATCGTTCACTTCCCCCTGGAGCGTGTGGGTGCGCCACCCGGTGAACGCGGCGGGATCCTCGTCGCACAGGTACCCGAACGAGTCATCCTCCACCATCCGCCTCTCGTAGGGGTTGCCGTGGGAAGTCGCGGCGAAGGGTCCGGTGAGCCGCCCCTGTCGCGATCCGCCGATCCCGATCCCGGTCCCGGTCCCGACTCCGGCCCCGATCCCGACCCCGACCCCTGCTGCATCCGGCCCCGGCGGAGATCCCCAGGCTCCCCCGGGAAGAGCCGAGCGAGACCATCCACTCCCACTCCGCTCCGGCAGGAATTCGGTGCGGGTCAACCCCAGGGGCCCGTAAAGCTCCTGCTCCAGGAACAGGTCCAAGGGGCGCCCTGTTACCGCTTCCACGATGTAGCCCGCCAGCATGAATCCCAGGTCGCTGTAGCGGCGTCCCTCCGCGACCTCGAACTCCAGGGGCAGGTCCCGGATGTAGGCGTACGCCTCCGCCGGGCTGCCGGCGTGATAGTAGACGGGCTTCCAGCGATGGAGCCCCGACCGATGGGTGAGGAGCTCCCGGAGCGTGATCCGGTCCTTGTCGGGTCCCCGGAAGTCCGGCAGGTAGGTGTGGACGGGATCGTCCAGCTCCACGAGCCCCCGGTCCACCAGGAGCATCATGGCCCAGGTGGTGGCCAGGACCTTCGTGACGGATGCCAGGTCGAAGACGTGACCCACCGTCATGGGCTCCGGGCTCTTGAGGCGCGTGCCCCCCTCGTAAAGCTTGGCGTAACCAAAGGCCTGCTCATGGAGGATCGCGCCTTCCCGGGCCACCAGGAGCACCGCCCCGGGAAGGATCTCTGCCCCCACCGCCTCCGCCAGGATGCTGTCGCCGAAGGCCAGGGCCACCGCCAGAGCCGAATCCGGGGTGCCCACCGGACGCAAGGGGGGGGAGGCCGGAGTGCAGGCGTACAGGACAACGGTCAACGCCACAAGGACTCGAAGCGTTCTCATGTTCCTCCCGCGGATTCCTCGGCTGAACCCATGCTCCGCCAACGCGTTCGATCGCTGGTGGGGCCCCGTCCACCCTGACGCCCTTGGCGGCCGGCCGACCCAATCCATATTGATTCTCCTGCGCCAACGCCAGTACCTCGAGATGGAGTCGCCCATGCACTCCCGCCGGAAGATCACCAGGAGATCAAACCAGGCATCCTGTGGCCAGGACCCACCCGACGAGAGGGAGACTCCTCGCTGAGGTGGTGGACCGGGGGAGCCTCTCCTTCCACCCTTCGGCCCGAGTAGGCTTTCGGGGAGATGGGACGAAGCACCCCCACAAATCCCAAAGTTGATTTTCCGTTTTCATCACAACCGGATTTGTGGGGCAAATAGATGTCGAACCCCCGTCGCGATTTCGGCGCCGTGCCAGTTTCGGGGATTGGGGTACTCCACATCACGCCGGTGGCAGTGCGGAACCTGATGGCAATGAGGGGGTTTCGTCGCGGGCTGCCGCGAGGCACACCCCGACCTCCCCCGCCGTCCCTGCTCAGGGGCCCGGAAGGACTTCTCCAGAGGTAGGCCCATGACGTCGGACTTCCGTGACATCTTGCGGACGATTGTGGCGCTGTTCATCGATTGGGTCCGCTGGACCCAGTTCGTCCCCATGCTCATGGCATGGGCCTTCATCCTCCTGGCCCTGGCTCTCATGGCCCTGGTGAACTTCCAGGAGCAGGGGTTCACGGTGGTGGAACGCCTCATCATCCTCTGGGACCGATACCCCTGGCTCCCCCGCCTGGACGGCGCCGTCAATCCGACGGAGACCGGTGGCCTCACCCTGAATGACGAAGGCTTCCGAAGCCTGGTCGTGGCCGGCTGGGCCGGCATCTCCCTTGTCCTTCTCCTTCTGTCCCTTCTCCGCCAGGCCATCTTCGGACCTGCCTCTCCCGTGCCCTTCATGAAGAAGCTCCGTTGGACGCTTCTCCCGGCCGGCTTGGTGTGGCTGGGCTTCGTGGGCACGTACCTCTTCGGAAGCGAGACCTTCCAGGGAGGGCCACTCCTCTGGCTCTTCGGCTTCACCATGGCCTGCGCCGTGGTGGTGGCGGTGAGCGCCTACAGCCTGGGTGTCGGGACCGTACTTGGGCAGATGCGAGACACGGTCCGCTCCCCGAACGAACCGGAGCCCCGGGACGCCGTCTCATGGGGGACCTGACCGCATCAGGTGAGAGGCCGCCTCCCGGGGGACCTGACCGCATCAGGTGAGAGGCCGCCTCCCGGGGGACCTGACCGCATCAGGTGAGAGGCCGCCTCCCGGGGGACCTGAC
>Ga0114946_10003628_pt1 | contig 10369 bp, 10 predicted proteins | sample WalLakDeSediment_FD_88676 | JGI IMG/M metagenome (GOLD analysis project Ga0114946, IMG submission 88676) | Lake sediment microbial communities from Walker lake, Nevada to study Microbial Dark Matter (Phase II) - Walker Lake 11/02/13 Deep Sediment | ecosystem: Environmental > Aquatic >...
CGGGAACTGGCCGACCGCTTCGGTCCGCCGCCGCGCGAGGTGGCCAATCTGGTGGATGTGCTGCGCCTGCGGGTGCTGGCGCACATCAGTGGCGCCCGCAGCGTCGGCAACGAGGGCGGCTGGGCGGTGGTCCGTTGGCCGGAGTCGCGGGCGCTGGGACGCAGCGCGCTGAAGGCGCGCCTGGAGCACGGCGCGCGCGTGGGACGGCATCAGGTGTCGGTGCCCATCCCCGGTCCGCCTTCGCGATGGCTGCCGCGGCTGATCGACACGCTGGGCATGATCGCCACGCTCGAGGCCCACGCTGCCGCGTCGTCGTGAGGCGACGCGGCGAGCGCGAGGAGCCCTGCCATCGGCACGCTCGGAGCCGGCCCATCACCACGAGGCGGCGCGGGGTCGCCGCTGATCGCGTTGCTGGTCACAATGCTGGCGTTTCTGTTCTTCCTGCCGCACCTGCGGGGCGCGCCGGTGGGCGACGACTGGCCGGTGTTCGCCGCGGTCGGCCGCGCCGAGAGCGCCGAGCCGCTGCGGTGGCTCAACCCGTTGCGGCCCGGGTGGTACCGGCCACTCAGTCATGCGTACGCGGCGTTGACCTGGCGGCTGTTTGGGCGCGAGGGCGCGCCGCACCGCCTGCTCGGCGCCGTGCTGTTCGCGGCCACCACGCTCGCGGTGATGCGGCTGACCGTTCGGGTCTCCGGGGAGCCGCGGGCGGGACCGCTCGCCGGACTGGTGTTCGCCACGGGCGCCACCCACGCCGAACCGGTCCTGTGGATCGCCGCTCACAACGAGCTGCTGGCGGGGCTCCTGGCCACCGTGTCGCTACTGGCCTACGCCCGGTACGCGCGCACGCTTCGCGGGTCGTGGCTCCTGGCGGCAGCCGGAACCTGCTGCCTGGCGGTCATGGCCAAGGAGACGGCTCTGGGACTGCCGCTGGCGATGGCATCCATCGCCGCGCTGCTGCCCGCCTCGGGCGCCGCCACCGAGCGCGCCGGTCGCGGCCGGCTCCGGACCGCGCTGCCGGCACTGGTCCTGGCCGTGGCGGCCGCGCTCCTTGTCCTCGCCCGGTCCGGTGGCGGCCTGCCGTACGATGTCTCCACCCACCCGCTGCAGCTGATGGGCAACATGGCGTTCAGCGGCGCCATGCTCCTGGTCGCCGTCCCGGCCGACGGCGGTCTCTTGCACGCGTCGTTCGCGCCGGGGTCGCGCCTGGTCGCCGCGTGGCCGGCCGCCGCGGCCGCGGCCGCGCTGGTGGGGCTGGGCATCCTCGCCCTGCGCTGGCGCGCCTGGCGTGGCTGCTCCAGCTGCAGGCGAGGCATGGGCGTTGCCGCCGTGGTCTGCCTGGCGGGCATGTTGCCGGCCGCCGCCATCGTCACCGAACGCACCGCGTACCTGCCCTCGGTGGGCGCGGCCATGGGCCTGGGCCTGCTGTTGGCCCGTCTTCACAGGCTGGCCGGGCAACGCGGCCCGCCGGCGGTGGCGGCCGTGACCCTGCTCGCGGCCGCCTACCTGCTGGCTTCCACCACGGCCGCCCAGGGCCGCGCCCGCTACTGGTCGCAGGCCGCCGTGACCAGTGACGCCGTCATGTCGCAGCTGGCCGCCGCCGCTCGCGTGGCCCCGACCGGTTCGACCATCGTCGTGACGGAGTTGCCGGATCGGCACGGCCCGGCGGTCCTGTTCCTCAACGCCTTCCCGGCCGCGGCCGAGGTGTGGCCTGTCCCCGCCCCGGTCCTGGTGACGGCGGCGGCTCCCGGGGAAGGCCGTGTCGTCGCCCTGCGCTACGACGCCGGGCCGCCGCCGCGGCTGGTGCCGTCCGGCGGCGCAGCGCCCGCCGCCACACCGCGACCGCCCGGCGGCCTCCGTTCGCCGGGGCGGGATGCCGTGCCGGCGCGACCATGAACCGCCCCCCGCCGCCGCCGACCCCCACGCGCCCGGCCGGGCCGCTGTGGACGGTGGAGCTGCGCTGGTTCGTGGACGGAGCGCTGCCCGACCACGTGGGGCGCTGGTTCGTGACCGCGCTGCCGGGCGCCGTCCGGCAGCAGAGCCGCACCGACACCTATGCGCACGTGGATTCGGACGCATTGTCGGTCAAGCTACGAGCCGGGCTCCTGGAGGCCAAGGGCCGCCTGGAGCGGCGCGAGCCGGTCGCCGTCATGGCGGGTCTCGTCGGTCACCCGGAGCGCTGGGTGAAATGGTCCGTGCCGGGCCCCAGCGGCCCAGTGGGCACGCCCCGCGATGGCTTCTGGGTGCACCAGGTCACCAAGCGCCGCGCCTGGGCCGACCTGACCGCCGGAGCGGTCGGAACCTGCGCGTGCTTTGCCGAGTTGACCGAGCTGTCCCTGCGGGAAGGCGCCGCCTGGACGCTCGCCGCCGAGTCCGCCGGCGCCGGCGCCACGGCCGAGGAGCTCACCGCAGCCCTGGCCCGCGCGTTCGTCGAGCCACCGCCGGTGGCGCTGGGCGCGGACCGATCCATGGGCTACCCGGCGTGGTTGCGCACCCGGCGCCCCGCGGACGGCTCCGCGGACGACCGCGACCGGTAGGCACATCCCGGTCACTCCGTCGGCGCGCGGTCGGGAACAAGATAGATCAAGGGCACGCTGACCAGCGTCACGGCGTACTTGACGCCCAGGTTGAACGCGAAGATCTGCACCACGGCGGGCCAGGCCAGGCCCTCCAGTCCCGGCAGGGGAGCAAACGCGAGGACGGCGAACAGCAGGCTGTCGATGGGCACGCTCACCGAGTTGCTGATCAACACGCGGGCCCACTGGCGACCGGTGGTGACGCGCGTCACGAACCAGTGGTAGACCTCGGTGTCGGCAAGCTCGGACAGCACCTCGGCCACGATGCTCGCCAGCACGATGCGCCCGATGGGCGTCATGACGGCCGCGAACTCCGCGCCGAGGCCCCAACTCGCCTCCGACGGCACACGCGCCACCCACTGCAGGTAGCCGGCCATGAGCAGGTTGATCACCGCGGCCGTGACGATCAACACGCGCGCGTTGGAGCGGCCCAGCACCTTGTGCACCAGATCGCGCAGGGTGAAGGTCAGCGGGTACACGAACGTGCCCATGTCCACCGCCAGACCGGCCACCACGCCGATCTTCACACTGGCCACGTCGGCGAGCATCTGCGCCGCGGTGTAGGCGGCAACCACCACCACGGCCGCCGCGGGCAGCCGGCGCGCTGCGGCCGCGCCGGGATGGGCCCGACCCGGGCCGGCGCTCACGGCCCGCCGCGCGACCGGCCGGCCGGCGGCACGGTCCCAGGCGGCGGCAGTCCCACGGGCGGCGGGTCGCGCGGCGGCATGGCCATCCCGCCGCGGCGCGCCCAGGCCTCCCGTGCCTCGGCCACGACGAACAGCGATCCGGTGACCACGACGGCGTCCTCGGGACGGGCCAGATCGAGCGCTCGCTCCAGGGCATCGGCCACGGTAGCCTCCGCCAGGATCCGCACGCCGCTGGGGCCGCCGCCGGTGGCGCCGGCACCCGACACCCCGGAGGACACCTGGCGCGCGGCGAGCTCGCACAGGCGCGCGACCGCCATGGCCCGCGGGTGCTCGGAACGCGTCAGGATGGCGGTGCACGCCCCGGGCAGCAACCCGGCCAGCAGTCCTTCCACGTCCTTGTCCACCGAGGCGCCGAGCACCAGATGGCGGCGGGCCGTGCCGAGGCGCTCGTCCATGGTGGCGAGCAGCGCGTCGGCTGCAGGCGGATTGTGGGCCCCGTCCACCACCACCAGCGGCGACCGACCCAGAACCTCGAAGCGGCCCGGCCAGTGAGCGCGCCTCATGCCTCGCGCCACAGCCCGGCCGCTCACGGCCCAGCCCAGGTCGGCCAGCAGGCAACACGTCGCCAAGGCCACCGCGGCGTTGACCCTCTGGCACGGGCCCAGAAGGCCGGTGGTCACGGCGTGACGGGCGCCGCGGCGCGGCCACGCCACCTCCATGCGCTGCGCCGCGGGAAGCTGTCTGGCCGGTCCGACGAGCACGTCGTCACCCACGCGCACCAAGGGCACGCCCAACGCACGGGCGCGCGCGGTCAGCACCGCCTCGGCTTCCGCCGGCTGCGGCGCCAGCACCGCCGGCACTCCCGGTCGCAGGATGCCGGCCTTGTCGGCCGCGATGACGGCCACACTGCGGCCCAGGACCTCGGTGTGATCGAGCCCGATCGGTGTCAGGACGGACACGCACGGCTGGACCACGTTGGTGGCGTCGAGCGTGCCCCCCAGTCCCACCTCCACGACGGCCACGTCCACCCGGCGGCGGGCGAAGGTGGAGAATGCGAGCGCGGTGAGCGCCTCGAACGTCGTCAGGCCCACCGATCCATCCAGACGCGTCCGGTGCTCGCGCAACCATCGCAGGACCTCGCGCTCCGAGATCAGCGCGCCGTCCACCTGCACCCGCTCGCGCACGGTGTGCAGGTGCGGCGAGGTGTACAGCCCGACGCGATAGCCGGACTGCTGCAGCACGCTCGCGATCATGGCCGCCGTGGAGCCCTTGCCGTTGGTGCCGCCCACGTGCACCGCCGGCCAGGCCTGGTGCGGGTCGCCGAGCATCGCCAGCAAGCTCCGCACGCGGTCCAGCTCGAACGAAGGCTGGGTGCCGGGCGGCCGCGTCTCCCAGTTGGCCAGCCCGTACAGGTAGTCGAGACCGTCCTGCCAGGTGTGGAGCACGGCGCACGATTCTACGGCCCGCGCCGTCCGGACGCCAGCCGGGCGGGCACCTCGCCCTTGGGCCCGGTCGGGCGTGGGGCCTGCGCGCGTGCCTTTGATCGGCACCACCGGCTCGGCTACACTCGGGCCATGCGAACCGTCGCCGCCGCCCTGGCCGTGGCCGTGGGCGTGGCCGCACTCCTGTCGGCTTGCGCCGACCCGCCGCTGCTGGTCGACGTCAGCGTGCTGCCGGAGATCATCACCCCCGACCAGGACGGTTGGGAAGACGTCACGCGCATCGCGTACGGGCTGACCGCCCCGGCCCTCATCGACATCGCGCTAGTCGCCGCCGACGGCACCGAGCACGCCCTGCGCACGGCGCGCCCGCGGGCGCCGGGCGCCCACGAGGCCCTGTTCGGCGGCGTCGTCGACGGTCGGGCGCTGCCCGACGGCACCTACATCGTGCGCATCGCCGCCACGCCCCGTCGTGACGACGCAGCCGGCCCTCACGTGGAGGAGCGGCCGCTCGTCATCCGCGGCGCCGACACCACGCCACCCGTGCTGGCCGGCTTCCTCGTCCAGCCGGACACCTTCACGCCCAACCAGGACGGCATCGGCGACCGGGTGACCATCACCTACCGCCTGGACGAGCCGGCTCTGGTGCGGGTCTGGCTGGAAGCCGCGGACGGGACCTACGTCACGGACATCTTGGGGGAGCAGCAGTCAGGCCGGGCAACCGGCGATCCCGGACCCCACGTGCTCGACTTCGACGCGGGCGTGGACGCCGACGCGCCGCCGCCGCCGGACGGCGAGTACTTCGTGGTGGCCGAGGCGCGCGACGCGGCCGGCAACGTCGCGCGCGAGCGCCGGCAGCTGACCATACGCGACGGCGGCCAGCCGCGCGCGGCCCTGGTGGGTGACGTGGAGTGGAGCGCCACGGTGGTCCCGTTGGGCGACACGCTCGCGTTCACCGCCACCGTGGTCAACGTGGGCGACACGCCCATCCGGACGCGAGGGCCCGAACCGGGCTTTGTCTACGACAACAACCAGACCTTCAACCTGCTGGCGCCGGCGGGTTGGCTCGTCTGGGCGCGGGCGGGCCGGCGCACGGCCACACGCTACGTGCCTCCGGGCCAAGAGGCGGTGGACGACCTGACCGTGGACGTCTCGACACCCGAGTCGGGCCCGGCCATGCGCAGCGCATCGCCGCTGGCGGCGGGCCTCACCGCTGCCGCGGCCGGCAGTGCGGACACTGCCGGGGCAGCCGGTGGCGAACCGGTGCCCACGAGCATCTGCGGCACCGTGTGGGACGGCTCCGTGCCGGCGGCCGGCGCGCGGGTGATCGCGTTCGAGACCGACGGCGACAACGGCACCGAGACCACTGCCGACGCCGGGGGCCGCTTCTGTCTCCACGACCTGCGGCCGCCGCCGCCCTCCGGCCGCACGTTCGCCCGCAGCCCCGGCGCCATACGCCTCGGCCTGGAGTACGACGATCACGGCACGGACGTCGCGTATCCGTTCCGGTGGCAGCTCGGACCCAGCCACGCCCTGGACGCCTGCACCTCGGGCGACGTCGTGTACCTGTGCCTGCCGCCGGGTGCAAGGGTGGAGATCGGCGGCGCCGTGCGCTTCGTGACCCCGCCGTTCCGGCGCACCACGCGGGCGTATCTGTCGCTCATGCACGAAGACGTGCGCCGGATGCACGGTCCGTACAACCCGCAGCTCCTCACCATCGAGTACTGAGCGCCATGCCGTCGGGAGCGCGCGGCGGGCTGGGCGTGGTAGTGGTCAGCTACAACACGCGCGACCTGCTGGACACCTGCCTGTCGCATCTGCAACGGGCCCTGCCGTCACGCGGCGCGGACGTGGAGTGCTGGGTGGTGGACAACGCCTCGGCGGACGGCAGCGCGGCCATGGTCCGGACCCGGCATCCGTGGGCACGTGTGGTGGAGACCGGGAGCAACCTTGGGTACGCGGCCGCGGCCAACCTGGCCCTGCGCGCGTTCGCCGCGCCGACGCCGGCCGCGCCGACGCCGGGCGGCGGCGCCGGCCGCGATTGGGCGGCCGTGCTCAACCCGGACGTGGAGCTGGAGCAGGGAGCGCTCACGGCGCTCATCCAAGCCCTGGAGAGCCGGCCGGAGGCAGCCATCGCGGGGCCGCGGCTGGCGTACCCGGACGGACGATTCCAGCACGCCGCCTTTCGCTTTCCCGGCCTGGCGCAGATCCTGCTCGACGTGTTTCCGGTGCGCCGGCTGGCAGACGGGCGACTCGACGGGCGCTACGCCCGCTCCGCCTATCGGTCGGGGCGGCCGTTCGCCGTGGACTTCCCGCTCGGGGCCTGCATGGTGGTCCGCGTGGCGGCCATGCGCGTCGTGGGCGTCATGGACGAGTCGTACTTCATGTACTGCGAGGAGATGGACTGGTGCCGCCGCTTTCGCGCCGCCGGGCACATTGCGCTGTGCGTCCCGGCCGCGCGCGCGGTCCACCACGCCGGCGCCAGCACGAGCCGCCACGCCTCGGAGATGTTCGTCTGGCTCTGGCGCAGCCGCCTGCGCTACTTCAAGACGCACGAGACGCCGGCGCGCGCGCGGGTGCTGGTGGCGGCCGCTCGCCTGGCATTGGGCGCGCGCGCTCTGGTCGATCGCCTGGAGACGCGGGCCGGCAGGCTGTCGCGCGCTGCCCGCGACGAGCGGATCGCGCGGTATCGGGCCGTGTTCGCACCCGATTGGCGCGCTGAGACCCGGACCGGTCCGTGAACGAGCCGCCGCCCGGCGAGCTCGACTGCCTCGGCTCGGCGCCGGTGCCGCCGCGCGCGCGGATCACGGCCGCAGTCCTGACCCGAGACGAAGAGGCGCACCTGCCGGCCTGCCTGGCCAGCCTCCGCTGGGCGGACGAGGTGTTGGTGCTCGACTCGGGCAGCAAGGACGCCACCGTCGAGGTGGCACGCGCCGCCGGCGCCCGCACCGCCCACCACGCCTTCCAGAACTTCTCGCTGCAGCGCCAGCACGCGCTGGGTCTGGTCACCACGCCGTGGGTGTTCTTCGTGGACGCCGACGAGCGCGTGCCGCCGGCCCTGGCCGGCGAGGCGCGGGCCGCGGTGGCCGCCGATGGCGCCGACGCCTACTGGGTGCCGCGCACCAACCTCTTCTGGGGCCACCCCATGCGCGGCGGCGGGTGGTGGCCGGACCACCAACTGCGGCTGCTGCGCGTAGAGCGCGCCAGCTACGATCCCGACCGGGCCGTGCACGAGGTGGCCCACGTGCGGGGCACGGCCTCACGCCTGACGCAGCCGCTGGTCCATCTCAACTACGCCAGCCTGGCGGAGTTCCGAGCCAAACAGGCGACATACGCCCGCCTGGAGGCCGAGCGCCGGCGCGCGGCGGGCGGGCGCGTGCGGGCCCACAACCTGGTCCTCCAGCCGTGGCGCGAGTTCTGGCGGCGCTACGTAGCCCTCGCGGGCTGGCGCGACGGCCCGGTCGGCCTCACCGTCTGCGCCCTCATGGCCTGGTGCGAGTACGCCACCCTGCGCGCCGTGAAAGGGCCCTCGCGCGAAACATCCCGGTAGCGGTCGCGGCTCAACCGCTCAAGCCGCTCAAGCCGCTCAAGCCGGGCCCGCCCGCGGCCGCCTCCAGGATCTGCGGCCAGCCGGCGTCCAGCAGCCGTTCCAGCTCGTCCGCCGTGGCCCGGTAGTCGTCCAGGCTTCCGCCTACCGGATCGGCCACGTCCCACGACCCGCCGCCAAGCGAGCTCATGAGGCGCACCCTGCCGCGGACGCCAGGGAAGTCGCCCTCGATGGCCTGCCGGTGGTTGTCCGTCATCACCAGCACCAGGTCGGCCCACGCCACCGACTCGGCGTCGATCTCCCGCGAGCGGTGCGCGTGGATGTCGTGGCCGCGCTCGCTCATGACCGCGACGGCGTGGTCGGTCGCGGGCTGGTCGGCCGCCGCCCAGGTGCCGGCCGAGCGCACCTCCACGGCATGCGGCCCGGGCCGACGTGCCGCCCGCGCGCGCAACAGCGCCTCGGCCATGGGCGAGCGGCACTGGTTGGCCGTGCACACGACGAGCACGTGGTACACGAGCATCTCGAACTAGCCGCGCTCCGGCTCGATGAGCCCGAGCTCGCCGTCCTTGCGCCGGTACAGAATGTTCACCGAGCCGCTGTCGGGGTTCAGGAACAGGAAGAAGTCATGCCCCAGCAGCTCCAGCTGGTCGATGGCCTCGCCCTCGGTCATGGGGATGATGGGAAACCTCTTGCGGCGCGCTATGGCCGGGGCGCCCTGAAGCTCCGCCTCCAACTCCGCCACGACGGCGGAGGGGTCGCCCCGTTCCGACTTGCGGCCGGCGTGGCGGCGGCCTTCGCGCTTGCCCTTGTAGCGCTCGATCTGGCGGTGCAGCTTGTCCGACGCCAGGTCGATGGCCGCGAACAGGTCCGCGTTGTTCTCTTCCGCGCGCAGGATGGCGCTGTCCACCCACGACGTAATCTGCGCGGTGTACACCTCGCCCTGGCTTCGCCTCACGCCGCGCACGAGCTCCACGCGCGTGACCCGCATGTCCGGCAGAAAGCGATCCAGACGGCCAACCTTCCGATCCACGTAGTCGCGCACGGTGTCGGTGAGGTCGAACTGGCGCACCTGCAACTCGAGGTCCATGGCCGCCTCCTGGAAGCACAAACCGGAACGGTAAGTATAGGCGGCCGCTTGGGCCGCGGCCACCGCAGCCCTACCGCGGCGCGGACCGCCGCGGCGCCTGGTCGGCGCGCGCCACCACGCACACGTCCACCGAGCGCGCGCCCGCGGCAAGCAGCGCCGCGCTTACCTCCCGCACCGTGGCTCCGGTGGTCATGACGTCGTCCACCAGCACGACGCGGGCGCCGCGGACCACCGCCGAGGCGCGAAAGGCGCCGCTCAGGTTGGCCGCGCGCTCCGCGGGGTCCAGCCCTACCTGCGGCCTGGTCGCCCGCTGCCGGACCATCGCCCGCGGCTGCACCTGGAGGCGCAACGCGGCCCCGACACCGTCGGCCAGCAGCGCGGCGTGATCCAGCCAGCGCCCGGCCAGACGCCCTCCGTGCGCCGGCACGCCCACGACCACGGCCCCGGCGGGCGCTGTCCCAAGAGCCCGCGCCGCCAGGGCGGCCAGCGGCCCGGCGACGCCGCGGACGCCGCGGTACTTCAGCGCGTGCAGTGCCTCGCGCAGCACGCCCGCGTACGGGCCGACGGCAGTGACACGCGCGAACGGCGCCGCGCCGTGACAGGCCGGGCAGCGCTCACCCCGGCCGCAGCGCGCGGCGCAGCGCGGACAGCGCCTGCCTGCGAGCGGCTCGATGCCGGCCACGCAGGCCGGACACAACCACGTCCCCGCCCTGGCACAGCCTCGGACCACGCAACGCGGCGGGAACAGCAGCTCCGCCGTCGCCCAAAGCACAACGCGGCCCCAGCGCAGGCCGGGACCGCCTCCCCCCGAGGCGTGGTCCATGGCTCACCGCCCAGCATACGGCCGCACCCGCCCTGCCCGCCAGGGCGGTTGCGACACCCGAGCGCCAGACCCGGTGCCGCCGCTCACCCGGCCGCGTGGGACGCGCCGCCCCACCGGCCACCCTGCCCGGTCACGATGCCCGCGTGTCCACGGCACGCAGATGCTCGATCATGGCCACCACGGCGTCGAACGCCGCCGGGCTGAGCCCCCGCGTCCGCTCCACGAGCGCCCTGGTCTGGCCGTCTCGCATGAC
>Ga0114946_10003629_pt1 | contig 10365 bp, 12 predicted proteins | sample WalLakDeSediment_FD_88676 | JGI IMG/M metagenome (GOLD analysis project Ga0114946, IMG submission 88676) | Lake sediment microbial communities from Walker lake, Nevada to study Microbial Dark Matter (Phase II) - Walker Lake 11/02/13 Deep Sediment | ecosystem: Environmental > Aquatic >...
CGTAAAACAAAATCCAACGAAGACTTTTTAGGCAATATGCATACTATGTAGCAGAACCTCACTTAGGAACTTCTAATCCTTCAGGTTTGGCAGGCATCTGGTTGTTGCATTGCCGGCTGCTTTATGCTATTATCTTGATTCGGGAATATTGGAAGGAGGAGTAGTTTAATGAAAACGGATATCCATCCAAAATATTACAAAACAACGGTTACCTGTGCTTGTGGCGAAACCTTTGAAACCGGATCCACCAGAGAAACCCTCAAAGTTGAGATCTGTTCAAAATGTCATCCCTTCTTCACCGGTAAGCAGAAGTTTGTCGATACCGGTGGTCGGGTTGAAAGGTTCAAACGGAAATACGGTATGTAAAACCCTGAGCAGAGTGATAACTCTTCTCTTTTTCCAGGCAGGGAAGTGAAATAGATGATTGCGATTGGCCATAGCGGCGGTCGCCCCGGGGTGACCGCTTATGTATGATAAATTAGAGGCACTCGAGTCGCGTTATACTGAACTCGAGAAGCTGCTCAGCGATCCCAAAACTCTTGAACAACGTGAAGAATGGCTGAAAATGTCTAAGGAGATGGCTTCTATTACCCCGGTAGTAGAGTTGGCCCGCCTCCTGAAACAGGTAGATCGTGAACTGGCAGAAGCCGAAGAGATGCTCAGCGACAGTGAAGAAGCAGAGATGAGCGAATTTCTTAATGCTGAAGTTGATCTGTTGCAGCAGAAAAAAGTTAAATATGAAGAAGATCTTAAAGAACAGCTTCTGCCAAAAGACCCTTATGATGAAAAAAACGTTTTCATTGAGATCCGGGCCGGCACCGGAGGTGAAGAAGCAGCGTTGTTTGCTGCTGATCTGCTAAAAATGTATATTCGTTTTGCCGAAAAGAATGGTTACCGGTCTGAAATGATGAATGCTCATGAAACTGACATCGGCGGTTATAAGGAAGTTGTTTTGGGCATTGAAGGAAAAGGGGCCTACAGCCGCCTCAAATACGAAAGCGGAGTCCACCGTGTTCAGAGAATTCCCTCCACCGAATCGGGCGGACGGATTCATACTTCGGCGGCCACTGTAGCAGTGCTGCCCGAAGCAGAAGAAGTGGAAGTTGAGATCAACCCCCAGGATCTGCGGGTTGACACTTTTTGCGCCACCGGTCCCGGCGGGCAGAGCGTCAACACCACTCAGTCGGCTGTGCGCATAACCCACACGCCAACGGGAGTGGTCGTCAGCTGCCAGGACGAAAAATCTCAGCTGCAGAATAAGGAAAAAGCACTGCGTATTCTGCGCAGCCGCCTGATGGACAAGTTTATCTCGGAACAGAATGCCGAGCTGGCTCAGACTAGGAAAACAATGGTTGGCAGCGGTGATCGCAGCGAACGGATTAGAACCTATAATTTTCCCCAGAACCGGGTAACAGATCACCGGATCGGACTTACCCTGCATAAAATGGAGATGATCCTGGCTGGTGATCTTGATGAAATTATTGATGAGCTGGCCGCCAACGAGCGGGCGGAACAGTTAAAAACCAGCGGGAGCTAAAGCTGATCATGAAAAGAACAATTAAAGAAGCCCTTAAAAGGGCTTCTTTTTGCTTGCGTGAAGCAGGCATTGAAAACCCCAGGGCCGAATCAGAGCTACTGTTGGCCAATATCCTTGGTATAGATCGCCTCCGGTTGTTAACCGCACAGAAAGAACTACTGACAGATCCTGACTACAGGAAATTTGAAAATAGTTTGAAACGCCGTGCCAATCATGAACCACTGGCCTATATTACCGGAGAAAAATATTTTTATGGTCGTCCGTTTGTGATCAAACCGGAGGTTTTAATCCCGCGTCCCGAAACAGAGTTGCTCATTGATCAGGCTAAAGGGTGGGTTAAAGGTAACACTGATTTCGTGCAGGGTGGTTTGCGGGTTCTTGATCTCGGTACCGGTAGTGGGGTCCTCGCTATCACCCTGGCTCTGGAGCTGCCGTTTGCGGAGGTCTGGGCAGTTGATATTGCTCCGGCGGCGCTCAATCTTGCCGGCCAGAATGCTTCACTCTTTAATCTTGGAGAGCGAGTGAAATTTTTGCAGGGCAGCTACTTCGATCCGCTAGGCTGTATTAACCCTGCTCCGCGTTTCAACCTGATCGTCAGCAACCCTCCTTACATCAGTGCTGCCGAGCTGGATAGGCTTCCGGCCTCAGTTGTCAGGTTTGAACCCCGAAACGCTCTCTATGGCGGGGAAGACGGCCTCGAGTGTTACCGGGCAATCCTGAAAAAAATATCCCTCTATGTTGAACCTCCGGCCATGCTGGTGGTGGAAATCGGCTCCACCCAGGCGCAGGCGGTGACCGCCCTTTTTAAAAAAAGCGGTCTCTTCAGGCTGATTGGCTGTCGTCGAGATCTGGCCAATCACCCCCGGGCGATTCTTGCTTTGCTATAATCTTTTTTAAACGGAACCAAGACACTAAAAAAGTAATAAACTCTAAGCCGTCCGGCGAGCGAAGCAGGATCAGATCAGTTCAACTCTTTACCGGTGGAAGTGATTGTCAGTTTTCCGTGTTTGACCCCTTTGACACCGATTAAGCGGTTGGCCAGTTGTTTTGCTTCGCCGGCCGGGCCTTTGATCACCATCACCTCAAGGCAGTGTTCGTGCTCCAGGTGAACATGCATCACTGAAACAATCAGACCGTGATGCTCATGCTGCACCTCAAGCAGTAGATCACTTAATCCCCGAACATGATGGGTATAGATGATTGTAATTGTGCCGGCCACCTCTTCTTCATCGCGCGACCAGTCCACCTCTACCAGCTGGTTGCGAATCAGATCCCGGATTGCTTCAGAACGGTTCGGAAACCCGCGCTTGACGATTTCCCTGTCCAGTCTGTCCAACAGTTTTTTTTCCATCGAAATACCGAAACGGATTAAGTCAGGCATGCTGTCACCTCCGCATTCTTTTGAAGAGATTATAGCATAAGCAGCTGCAAGCTAACCCTTTGTCTGCGGTCTTAACCGTAACCTTAAGTAAATGGCGTCTGTGCGCCAATAATAAATTGAAATAACAAAGGTATTACTCTATAATGTGAGAAGTAAAAAGATGATAGCTAGCAACTAATTACTGGAGGATTGCGCATTGTTCTGGAATATGTTCTTTAGCACCCTGGGCGGGTTGGGTCTATTCCTCTTCGGCATCCAGATCATGGCTTCCGGTATGCAAAAGGCGGCTGGCGATCGCTTTCGCAAAATCCTAGAAATGCTAACCAATAACCCGGTCTTGGGAGTTCTCACCGGGGTAGTGGTTACCGTGCTGGTTCAAAGCAGCAGCACTTCGACCGTTATGGTCGTCGGTTTTGCCAATGCCGGGATGATGAACCTGTCGCAGGCGATCAGTGTGATCATCGGCGCCAATATCGGGACAACGGTTACAGCTCAGATTGTCTCCTTTAAGATTGGGGTAATCGCTTTTCCGGCCATCGGCATCGGTTCTCTCCTTAACTTTTTTGGGCGCCGCCGCTTTCACCGCTATCTCGGTCAAACCATCCTCGGCTTTGGCTTGCTCTTTCTTGGCATGACCACTATGTCCAGTGGTTTGAGTCCCTTGCGGGAGTATGAAGCATTCCATCAAATGCTGGCCCAGTTCAGCCGCTACCCGATTCTTGGTATTCTCTGCGGTGCTATCTTTACCGCTCTGGTGCAGAGCAGCAGTGCTTCCACCGGGGTGATCATTGCCCTGACCATGCAGGACCTGGTTCCATTTAATGCCGCGGTGCCTCTAATCCTTGGCACCAACGTTGGTACCTGCGTTACAGCGATGCTGGCCAGTATTGGCGCTAATGTGGCGGCCAGGCGCGCAGCAGTGGCGCACGTGCTGTTTAACATTGTCGGTGTAATCCTGGCTCTTATCTTTCTTAAGCCTTTCACTGAGTTAATTGTGGAAACGGCAGCTACAGTTCCACGCCAGGTTGCCAACACCCACACGGTTTTTAACATTCTGAACACCATTCTTTTTGTCATCTTCTTAAAGCATTTTTCCGCGTTGGTTTGTCGCATTGTTCCGGGAGAAGATGTGAAAGTGGAGTTCGGGCCGAAGTATCTCGATCCAAGGATCCTGAAAACGCCATCTGTGGCCATCGGTGGCGCCAAGCAGGAACTGCTCAGGATGGCCGGTATTGCCCGGGACATGCTCGATGAATCGATGCAGGTTTTCCTGCATGACGACCTGAAGAAAATCAAGCATATTGAGCAAATGGAAGAGCTTGTTGACGGACTGGAGAAAGAGATCAACGTCTATCTGGCAGAGCTTTCGCAGCATTCCCTGTCCAGTGAGCAGTCGAAACTGGTAGCGGCCCTGATGTCTGCTGCAAACGATCTTGAGCGGATCGGCGACCATGCTGAAAATATCATGCAGCTGTCTGAGCTGAAAACAGAGGAGCGGTTGCCTTTCTCAGCTACCGCCATGGAGGAGATAACAGCCATGTATGACAAAGTTGCCTCCATGCTGGAGCGGTCCATCAGGGCTTTTGAACACGAAGATCTAGCGCAAGCCCGCGAGGTGGTTTCCGAGGAAGACGTGATCGACGACGAAGAGAAAAAACTGCGCAAAAGGCACATCGAGCGCATCAACACTAAGAAATGCTATCCGGGAGCAGGCGTTATCTACCTTGATCTTTTAAGCAACTTAGAACGGGTTGCCGACCATGCCAATAATATTGCACACCTGGTCCTGGAAGAATAACCGGACGGATGGGGTAAATAGATGTCCCGCAAGTTAAAACAGGCTAAAGGCACTCTGCTGCTGGATGGTAGCCCGCAAGCGATTGAAAAGGCCGCCGCATTATTACAAGCAGGCGGTCTTGTTGCATTTCCAACTGAAACAGTTTATGGCCTCGGGGCGATCGCCACCGATTCTGAAGCTGTTAAGAAAATTTTCTTGGCCAAGGGTCGTCCGGCTGATAATCCCCTGATCGTTCACATCTCTGATTTAGATCAGCTAGATAAAGTGGTTGATGAGCCCTCATCGGAAGCCCTCTTCCTGGCCCGCCGCTTCTGGCCGGGGCCACTAAGCCTGGTTCTAAAACGAAACCCTGCGGTTGCTCCGGAGGTTAGTGCCGGCCTGCCGACGGTAGCGGTAAGAATGCCCGATCATCCACTGGCGTTGCGTTTAATCAGGGCTGCCGGAGCGCCGATTGCCGCACCCAGCGCTAACCTGGCCGGACGCCCCAGCCCGACATCGCCGCGTCATGTGATCGAAGATCTGGGTGGTTTAATCGACGCCATAATCATGGGGCAGCAGTGCCGGATCGGCATTGAATCAACAGTGCTGGATCTAAGCGGCAGGCAGCCGGTAATTTTAAGGCCCGGGGGGCTGTCGCGAGAAGAGCTCGAAGCAGCTCTTAACTGCCGCATTCCAGTGGCCGGGAGCAAGTTTTCGGCAGCAAAGCCCAGTTCACCGGGAATGAAATACCGCCACTATGCGCCCAGGGCACCGCTGATCCTGATTACCGGTACACCTGAAAGGCGCCGCTATTTACTTCACACTCTGGCTGCCTTTTACCGGAGACAGGGTTTACAGGTAGGCGTGCTGAAGAGCGCCGCTGGCAGGGGTTGGGGCAAGACAGATCAGTCCGACCGGTTAGCCGCCAATCTTTACCGCTCGATGCGGATGCTGGACGCAGCGGGTGCGGACCTGATTCTCACTGAGCAAACTGTCAACACCGGCCTCGGGCTGGCTGTCATGAACCGGCTGCGGAAAGCAGCAAAGCGCGTTTTAAAAATCTGATCGGGGAGGTCAAAGTTGCTTAAGATCCTTTTTGTCTGTACCGGTAACACCTGCCGCAGTCCGCTGGCTGAAGCGCTGCTACAGCAGGAGCTAAAAAATAAAGAGCTTGGGTTTAAGCTGCAGGTCTCATCGGCCGGCCTCGTTGTTTGTGCCGGCGAGCGGATTGCTGAAAATGTGGTCAAGCTGCTGCAGGAAGAACAGATTGAACATGATTTTCAACGCCATGCAAAACAGCTTGATCAAGAGCTGATTAAGGATGCTGATCTGATTCTGACCATGACTGCAGATCAGTTACAGCAGGTGGCACTGTGTTTTCCTGAAAGCTCCTCCAGGGTTTACCTGCTGACGGCTTACAGTGGCCTTGAACCTTTTGACATCGAAGATCCCTATGGTAAAAGCCCTGAAAAATATCACCAGGCTATGGAGGAAATCCGACTTGCTTTAAAGAATCTAATCACTAAATTAGAGGAAGGTTGATTAAATGCTTATTGCCCTCGGCAGCGACCACGCTGGTTTCCAACTAAAAGAACAGGTCATCAGTTTTCTGCAATCCGCAGGCCTTAATTACAAAGATTTTGGAGTTTATAACGAAGAGAGCGCCGATTATCCCGAGCAGGCTGCTCTGGTTGTGCAGGCTGTCAAGTCTGGTGAGTCTACTTTCGGGATTTTAATCTGCGGCACCGGCATTGGCATGTCCATTGTGGCCAATAAGCACAGGGGAATCAGGGCGGCGCTTTGCAGTGAGCCCTATTCCGCCCGCTTCGCCCGGGAGCATAACAATGCCAATGTACTGACCATGGGCTCTAGAGTGATCGGTCCCGGGATGGCCGAAGAGATCGTCAGCATATTTATCCATACAAAATATGCCGGAGGAAGACACGAAAGACGGCTGGGTAAGATAGAAACGCTTGAGCAGTACTAAGTTAAATGGCATTGTTGCCGGATAGTTATCAGCTGTTCTAAAAGATAATAATTGCATTTACTTAAAAGACCGTATGCGGGATGGAGATGATTATTTAAGATGAGCCTCGCTGAAGACTCGATCAGCAGAGCGCCGTTGGCGCAAACAGATCCGGAAATTGCCGCTGCGCTGAAAGCGGAACAAAAGCGTCAGCAAGATAACCTGGTTATGATCGCTTCAGAAAACCTGGTCAGCCAAGCAGTGCTCGAAGCCCAGGGTTCGGTGCTTACCAACAAGTATGCCGAAGGTTACCCGGGAGCCCGCTACTACGGTGGCTGTAGTTATGTGGACCGGGCAGAAGAGTTGGCCCGTACCAGGGCACGGCAGATCTTTGGCGCCGAGCACGCTAATGTGCAACCCCATTCCGGAACTTCGGCCAATATGGCTGTTTACTTAGCGCTGCTGAAGCCTGGCGATCGCCTGTTAGGGATGGATTTAAGCCACGGTGGTCACCTGACCCACGGCAGTAAAGTGAACATTTCCGGCCGTTACTATGATGCTTACAGCTATGGTGTTGATCGCAGTTCGCATCTGATTGATTTAGAGCAGGTCAGGGCCAGGGCGCTGGAGGTCAGCCCCAAGCTGATCATAGCCGGCGCCAGTTCTTACCCCAGGCAAATCGATTTTGCTGGTTTTAAAGACCTGGCAGCGGAAGTTGGCGCCATCTTTATGGTTGACATGGCTCACACCGCCGGATTGATTGCTGCCGGGGTTCACCCCAGCCCGGTTGGTTTTGCTGAAATTATCACGGCTACAACCCATAAAACATTTCGCGGACCGCGAGGCGGGCTGATCTTAAGTCGGAAAGAATATGCTTCTCAGATCGATAAAGCAGTATTTCCCGGCCTGCAGGGCGGCCCCCTGATGCACATTATTGCCGCGAAAGCAGTTGCCTTCAAGGAAGCTCAACAGCCAGAGTTTGTTACTTACCAGAAAAATGTTCTGAGCAATGCCAAATCACTGGCCACAGCCCTTACGGAGCTGGGTTTTGACCTGGTCACCGGTGGCACCGATACCCATCTGGTGCTGGTTGACCTGCGCCATAAAAAGATCAGCGGCAACGAGGCCGAGCGCCTGCTCGAGGAGGTTCAGATTACGGCCAACAAAAATGTAATACCCTATGATCCTAAGGGGGCCAACGATCCCAGCGGCATCAGGCTGGGGACACCAACCCTAACCTCACGTGGTATGGGGCCGGAAGAGATGAAAAAAATAGCCGCAATAATCGGCGCGGCAATTGATAATCGTAAGGATCGACTTTACCTTGAACAACTGCAGAAGGAGGTGAACCTGCTCACCAGCGAGTTTCCCGTTTATTAAACGATTAAAAGGAGATGAGTTTTTATGGAAAATGTAGTTGTTGTTAATCATCCGTTGGTTCGGCACAAACTGACCCTCTGCCGGAAGAAGGAAACCGAAAATTGGCAGTTTCGCGATCTGGTCGAAGAGATTACCGCTCTCCTGATTTATGAAGCCACCAAGGATATGGAGACCGTCGAGACTGACATTGTTACTCCTGTAGCGGCCGCCAAAGGGGTGGTGTTCAAAAACCCCAATCCGGTTTTTGTGGCCGTCCTGCGGGCCGGTCTCGGCATGGTATCGGGTGCCTTAAGGCTTTTCCCCTATGCCCGTGCCGGCCATATCGGCCTCTATCGCGATCACGACACTCATGTTCCTGTTGAATACTACTGTAACTTACCTCCTGATATAGATGAACTCGACTGCTTCCTGCTTGAGCCGATGCTGGCTACAGGGGGCTCCGCTACTTATGCCGTTGATATGCTTAAAAAAGCGGGGGTTAAAAAGATCAAGCTGCTAAGCCTGATTGCCGCTCCCGAGGGGATCAAAAAGATTACCACCAGTCACCCCGATCTGAAGATCTATCTCGGGGCCCTGGACGAAAAACTAAACGAAAATGCTTATATCGTGCCGGGCTTGGGAGACGCGGGGGACCGCCTCTTCGGAACGGCCTGATCTTTTGAGCGGGAGACTGAGCATGCAGAGACCGGATTGGGATCATTATTTTATGGAAATAGCAACGGTGGTTGCCAAACGCTCCACCTGCCTGCGCCGCCAGGTGGGGGCGCTTCTGGTGCTGAACAAGAGAATCCTTTCCACCGGCTATAACGGAGCCCCCGTCGGGCTCAGCCACTGTGGCGAGATTGGCTGCCTGCGGGAGCAGCTCAATGTCCCCTCCGGAGAAAGGCATGAACTCTGTCGCGGTTTGCATGCTGAACAGAATGCCATTATCCAGGCGGCCGTCCACGGGGTAGCCATTAAAGGTGCCGTTCTTTATTGCACTCACTACCCCTGTGCCCTCTGCGCCAAGATGCTGGTTAACGCCGGAGTTAAATCCCTTGTTCTGGCGTCAGATTACCCAGACGATCTGGCCAAAAAGATCTTTGCTGAAGCCGGTATCACAACCAGCAAGGTGATAGTTGACCGATAACCGGAGTAACTGAGCCGCCCTTAGCACTCGATGCGTCTCTTTTGCCTAAGTACTCGGGTCAACATATTGAGGCCGGTCTGCTGCAATCTTTGCAGTAATCCTTTGCTTCTAGCGTTTGTGACTAAATAATCTTTGTTTGACTTTTAAGCATTCCTTAAAATATGGTCTGGTTGGGGTTGGAGCTAAACCTGGCTCCCTGGCTCAGGATGTTTCTTTCAGCCTGTGCCTATGTTACAATCAAATAGCTTTTTGACCATAATGCCGACAATAAAGGTTTTTTCAGTTGTCGTAAAATTCAGGTTTGGATATTTTATTATTGTTGCAGCATGGATCAAGTTATTCTCTTGCAGTCTTTGAGTTGAACCCTGCACGAGAGCAAATAAGGATCAGGTTAAAGGATGGTGAGTTATGTCTATTCAGGTAAAAGAACTTATTGACAAGATTAAAAACGAGGGTGTCCTTGCGGCGGAGACTGAGGCTGGAAAAATTGTTTCCGAGGCTGAGGAAAAAGCAGCCCAACTGATTAAAGACGCCCAGGCCAGAGCGGAAGCGTTTAAGGCCCAGGCCGAGAAGGAGATCGAACAACAAAAAGCTGCCGGCATTGCTGCTATTAAGCAGGCCGCCCGCGACGTTTTAATTGGTTTGGACAAGCAGCTTACGAAACGATTCGACGCGGTCATCATTGAATCTGTGGATGCCGCACTGACCACTTCTTTAACAGAGAAAATTATTGTAGAGATGGTCAATGCCTGGGCTGAAAAGGGTGAAGAGGGCATCAGAGTGGTTCTCTCCTCAAAAGATGCCGCACAATTAAAAGAGACCTTGAAAGGGAAATTATCGCAGAGTCTTAAGGATGGAGTGGAAATCATCCCCTCTGCTAAGTTTGATAAAGGTTTTCGTATCGGTGGTAGTAGTGGGGTTTTATACGATTTTTCAAAGGAAAGTATAGCGGAGGTTCTGTCTCAAGCTCTCTCCGCTGACCTTGCGGCAGTTTTAAAAGAGGCAATCTAAGGACCTGGAGGAAAGCGTCTTGAAGAACTATTATTATTTATTAGCCGCTCTGGAAACGATCAGACTGGGAGAAAAAATACCGATCTCTGAAGAGTATTTTTTGCAGTTTGCTGATGATACCATGGATGCGAAAGGCTACCAGATTTTGCTAAAATGCCGTTGGGGTTTTACGGAGCCAACAGGC
>Ga0114946_10003630_pt1 | contig 10360 bp, 6 predicted proteins | sample WalLakDeSediment_FD_88676 | JGI IMG/M metagenome (GOLD analysis project Ga0114946, IMG submission 88676) | Lake sediment microbial communities from Walker lake, Nevada to study Microbial Dark Matter (Phase II) - Walker Lake 11/02/13 Deep Sediment | ecosystem: Environmental > Aquatic > Freshwater...
CTCGCTGTGAGCCGTGGCCTCGAGATAGGCCAGGTGAATTGCGAACTCGCCGGCGCCGCCCAGGAACGCAGCGCGCGCCGCGAGGTGGCCGCGCGCGCCGCAGCGGTTCGCGGCTGCGATGCATTCGACTTCGTACGCGGTCTTGTAGAGTCGTGCGAACTCGATCTGCGTGGTCATGCCGCCCGGGCTCAGTGCTGCCCAATCCCAGCCGGCCACCGCGCTGTCCGCCTCGCCGATCAGCGCGCAGTCCGACAGGTCTTCGGGCAGTGCGCGGCGCACGCCGTCGAGGTCATGCACGATCTCGATTTCGAAATGAGATGTCCATGCCCCGGTCGGTGACGCGGGTACCGAGTGCCAGTAATCCCGCGGCAGGTGGAGCACCAGCAGCGGTGTCCTGCCGGAGCGAAACAGCAGCACGCTGGCGGAATGGTCCTCGCACGGCACCCACTGCTGGTAGAAGGCGCCGGCCCGGTGCGGCCAGGCCTGGTCGTCCCGGAAGCGGTAGCGGGGCGCGCCGGAATACACGGCGATGGACTCGTATGGCGAAGCGTCGAGCACGGACTCGTAACGCGCCCCCAGTTCGGCATGATGAGCCGGATAGAGGCTGTCCAGCGCCCCGGTCGACAATGCCGCCTGTTTCGCCATTCGCTCGCCCCTTTTCGCCCGACGTTCATTCTAGCCGGTGCGCTGCGACCGGACCATGGCCGCAGCCGGGCGCTGTGAGGGCGCGTGCGACGCCTCCGCGCCGCTATAATCAAGCCTGCACGACGATCAGGCACGTATCGGAGTCATTGCATGAGCCAGTCCGAAGTCTTTACAGCCGAGTTGCTCGAGACCAGCGCCACCGGCTACGCGGCGTTGGCAGCCGAGCGCCTGCTGGCCACGCATCCCGACATCGCCGCTCGATTCTCACCGGATGCGCCCGCGGCCTGGAGGGCGGTGCTGGGACAGCGGATCGTCGAACTCGCGACCGCGCTGCGCCTCGGCGAGCCGCGGCTGTTCGCCGCCCGCGTGGCCTGGGCGCGGCGCGCCTTTGCGGCCCGTGACGTGCCGGAGAGCGATCTGCGCGCGAGCCTGGAGTCGCTCGGTGCGGTGCTGGCGCAGGAATTGCCGCAGGCCGCGCGCATGGGCCCGGCCGCGATGATCAACGACACGCTTGCGGAACTCGACCGTCCGGTTGCCGACAGCGACTCGCACATCGACCCGCAATCGCCCACGGGGCGGCTATCGCTCGAATACCTTGCAGCGGTGCTCGAAGGGGACAGCCGCAAGGCCACCGACCGTGTGCTGGCCGAGGTGGACGCGGGCATGGGCGTCGAGAGCGCCTATCTCGATGTGCTGGTGCCGGCGCAGCGCGAGGTGGGCCGGCTTTGGCATGCGGGGGAGCTCGGCATCATCGAGGAGCACGTCGTCACTTACACGACCGAGCGCCTGATGGCGCTGCTGGCCCACCGGGCCGAGCGCGCACCGGCGAACGGGCGGACCGTGTTGTGCGCGGCGGTGGTCGGCAACGCGCACGACATCGCCGTGCGCGTGCTGGCGGACTTCTTCGACATCTCGGGTTGGCGCAGCGTGCACCTCGGCGCCAACGTGCCGACTCCGGAGCTGGCCACGGCCTTGCAATATTTTGAAGGCGATCTGCTCGTGTTGTCCGCCGCATTGAGCGTCCAGCTGCCCAAGGTCGCGGCAGCCATTGCCGCGGTGCGGCGCATCGAGGGCCGCACGGTGCGCGTGATGGTCGGCGGACTGGCGTTCGGCGACACGCCCGGGATCTGGCGCAAGCTCGGCGCGGACGGTTACGCCCCCGATGCCCGCACCGCCGTCAGCCTGGGCGCGGAACTCGTCGACGCCTGACCCCGTCGTACCGGCCGCCGGCAGGCTCAGGCGGCCACGGCCATGGTGCGCTCGGCCCACCGCTGCAAAGGCGTCAATTCCACCCCGAAACGCTCCGCGACATCCTCCATGGGGATCGCGTTACCGCGTGCATAGGCCAGCATCAGCGCAACGATGCTGCGGTCATGGGGCGATTTGGCCGACGCCAGCTGTGCGCGCAGCGCGGACTCGTCGACGGCTTCTACCTCCAGCCGCCGGCCTGCCAGGGCCTCGAATACCGCGATGGCCTCGAGCGGCGTGATAGCCTCGGGACCGCCGATCTCGATCGTCGCATTGCGGGCTTCTTCGCTGTCGACCGCTTCAGCGGCGAACTCCGCGACGTCCTCGCGCGCCACCCAGCTGATCGGCTCGCGACCCGCCCCGAAGATTCGTGCCCGGCCGCCCGCGACGTCGAAACCCAGCGCCGGGGAAAACCAGGATTCCATGAAGTACGAAGGCCGCAGCACGGTCCAGGTCATGCCGCTGTGCTTCAGCGTCCGCTCGACAGCGCGCTTGGCCAGCGTCAACGGATCGTCCTTGCCGATGGCACCGGAATAGGAAACGTAGACGAAGCGTTCGACGCCCTCTTCCGCCGCCGCCGCGACGAGCGCGAGCTGCCCGTCGCGGTCGACTCGCTCGATGCTCTCCTCGGGACGGCCCATCGCAGTCATCCCGGAGATGACCGAGTCGCATCCGCTGCAGGCCTCCCGCAGGGATTCCCGGCTGCCGAGATCGGCTTCCACCGGTACCACCCCCATGGCCTCGAGCTCTGCAACTGCGGCCGGCGCGGACCTCGCGCGCACCATGCCGTAGACCGTACCCCCGCGTTCCGTGAGCTTGCGGCAGATCGCCCGCCCGAGCTCACCCGTCGCCCCCGCGACCAGGATCATTGTGCCTGTCCTCCTCCGCAGCCTTGTCCGTTCTCGTTTCCGGCGACCTCGATCGGTCCGCAACCCGGCCAGAATCTCACGAATCGGGGCACTGCGCGTCAAGTCCCGGGCGGTTTCATGGGCAGATCGAGGCCGCGCTCGGCCGCGACCTCGAGGGCGCGCGCGTAGCCGGCGTCGGCGTGGCGCATCACGCCCGTGCCCGGATCGTTGACGAGGACGCGCGCCAGTTGCGCGGCCGCCCGCGCGCTGCCGTCCGCGACGATCACCACGCCCGCATGCAGCGAATAGCCCATTCCCACGCCCCCGCCGTGATGGTAGCTGACCCAGGAGGCGCCGCTGGCCGTGTTCAGCAGGGCGTTCAGGACCGGCCAGTCCGCCACCGCGTCCGAGCCGTCGAGCATCGCCTCGGTCTCGCGGTTGGGCGAGGCCACCGAGCCGGAATCCAGGTGATCGCGTCCGATGACGATCGGGCCTTTCAGCTCGCCGCGCGCGACCATCTCGTTGAATGCGAGGCCGAGCCGGTGGCGCTCCTGGTAGCCGAGCCAGCAGATTCGCGCGGGCAAACCCTGGAACTTGATGCGCTCCCGCGCCCCGTCCAGCCAGCGATGCAAACCCGTCTTGTCCGGGAACAGCTCGCGAGCCTTCGCGTCGGTGCGCCAGATGTCCTCCGGGTCGCCCGACAGCGCGACCCAGCGGAACGGGCCGACGCCCTCGCAGAACAGGGGGCGGATATACAGCGGCACGAAGCCCTTGAAGTCGAATGCGTTGGCCACGCCGGCGTCCTGCGCCATTGCGCGGATGTTGTTGCCATAGTCGAAGGTCGGCACGCCCGCGGCCTGCAACGCGAGCATGGCGCGCACCTGTCGTGCCATGGACTGCTTCGCGGCCTGGATGTAGCTCTGCGCATCCCGGCCGCGAAATTCCGCCGCGGCCGCGACGTCATACCCGACCGGGATGTAACCGTTGAGCGGGTCGTGCGCCGAGGTCTGGTCCGTCACGAGATCGGGACGGATGCCGCGTGCGGCGATGTCCTCGAAGACCTCCGCGGCGTTTCCCAGCAGGCCGACCGAAACCGTATCGCGCGCGCGCGCGGCGTCGGCCAGGATCTCGAGCGCCTCGTCCAGGGTGTCCGCCCGGCGATCCAGGTAGCCGGTCTCGAGTCGCTTCTCGATGCGTGTCGGGTCGACCTCCACGGCAAGGCAGGACAGCCCGGCGAACACGGCCGCCAGCGGCTGCGCCCCGCCCATCCCGCCGAGCCCCCCCGTCAGCAGCCAGCGCCCCTGTGCCTCGCCGCCATAGTGCTGGCGCACCGCCTCGGCAAAGGTCTCGAAGGTGCCCTGCACGATGCCTTGCGAGCCGATGTAGATCCATGAACCCGCCGTCATCTGCCCGTACATCATCAGGCCCTTGCGGTCGAGCTCGAAAAAGTGGTCCCAGTCGGCCCACTTGCCGACCAGGTTCGAGTTCGCGATCAGCACGCGCGGGGCGAACTCGTGGGTGCGGAACACGCCGACGGGCTTGCCGGACTGCACCAGCAGGGTTTCGTCATCTCCGAGGCGCCGCAGGGTGGCGACGATCGCATCGAAGCACTCCCAGTTGCGCGCCGCCCGGCCGATCCCGCCGTAGACGACCAGCGCCTGCGGGTTCTCGGCGACCTCGGGATCGAGATTGTTCAACAGCATCCGCAGCGCGGCTTCCTGCACCCAGCCGCGGCAACTCAGGGTATCGCCACGCGGCGCACGTAGCGCCCCTGAGCGGAAACGGGTTCCCGCCGCGTCGCCGGCGTTGCTCATCTCTCTCCTCCAGGGCACGTCGGCGCGTGCCTCTCAACGATCCTGCGCTACCCAGGCTCTCGCGTTGCGAAACAGCCTCATCCATGGGCTGTCTTCCCCCCAGGACCCGGGCCGCCACGAATGCTGCACGCTCCTGAACACCCGCTCCGGATGAGGCATCGCAATGGTAACTCGGCCGTCGGCGGAGGTCAGGCCGGCGATTCCGTCCGGCGAGCCGTTGGGGTTGGCCGGATAACTGGTGGCGACGCGGCCCTGGTTGTCCAGGTAACGCAGCCAGACGAGCCGGGCTTGCAGGCAGGCGCTTTCATGTTCGCGATCGCGGAATTCCGCGCGGCCCTCGCCATGGGACACCACGATGGGCGTTACCGAGCCGACCATGCCGGCGGTGAGCGCCGAACCGCTCTCGTCGATCCGCACCAGGCCGAAGCGCGCCTCGAACTGCTCGGAGCGGTTGCGCACGAAGCGCGGCCAGAGGGCGGCCCCCGGGATGATTTCCTTGAGCGCCGACATCATCTGGCAACCGTTGCAGACGCCGAGGGCAAAGGTGTCGGGGCGCGTGAAATACGCCTCGAACAGGTCGCGGGCGCGAGGATTGAACAGGATGCTCTTGGCCCAGCCCTCCCCAGCGCCGAGGACGTCGCCGTAGGAAAAGCCGCCGCAGGCCACCAGGCCGCGGAACTCGTCGAGCGTGCGCCGGCCCGCGAGCAGATCGCTCATGTGGACGTCCACGGCCTCGAAGCCTGCGTGGTGAAACGCGGCGGCCATTTCAACCTGGCTGTTGACGCCCTGTTCCCTGAGAACAGCGATGCGCGGCCGCGCGCCCCGGCCGACGAAAGGCGCCGCTATGTCCTCACCCGGATCGAAGCTCAGGTCGGCATACAGGCCGGGGTCGTCGTCATCCAGCCGGGCGGCATGCTCCTCGCGCGCGCAGTCCGGGTGATCCCTGAGCGCCTGCATCCGGTAACTGGTCTGCGACCAGGCGTCGCGCAGATCGCGCCTCGCCTCGTCCAGCAACACCCGGTCACCCTGCATGATGCGCACGCGATCGTCGCCGGTCGGGCGCCCGACGACCGCCACGCAGTCGGCCAGGCCGGCGGTCGCCAGCGCCCCGCGGACGTCTTCCAGCGAGTGCCCGCGAAGCTGGATGACCGCGCCGAGTTCTTCGCAGAACAGCACGGCGTGCGGTTCGCCGCGGAGCGACGCGATATCGATCTCGAGCCCGCAGTGGCCGGCAAACGCCATCTCCACCAGGGTCGCGAACAATCCGCCGTCGGAGCGGTCGTGATAGGCAAGCAGATGGCCAGCGGCATTCAGATCCTGGATCGCCGCGAAGAAAGCGGCGAGACGGGACGGGTCGTCCAGGTCCGGCGGCCGCGTCCCCGTGCGGCCGTAGACTTGCGCCAGGGCGGAGCCGCCCAGGCGGTTGCGGCCCGCGCCGAGATCGACGAGCAGCAGCACGGTGTCGCCTGCATCGAGGCGCAGCTGGGGCGTCAGGGTGCGGCGCACATCCTCGACCGGCGCAAAGGCCGACACGATCAACGACAGCGGCGCAATGACCGCGCGCTCGCCTTCCGAAGTCTCCCAGCGGGTGCGCATCGAGAGCGAATCCTTGCCGACCGGTATGGCGACGCCCAGCGAGGGACAGAGTTCCTCGCCGACCGCGCGCACTGTATCGAACAGCGCGGCGTCCTCGCCTGCTTCACCGCAGGCCGCCATCCAGTTGGCCGACAGCCTGACGTGGCCGAGTGAAGGGATCGCGGCCGCGGCAATGTTCGTGATCGCCTCGCCGACCGCCATCCGCCCCGACGCCGGCCCGTCAAGCACCGCGAGGGGCGTGCGTTCGCCCATGGCCATCGCCTCACCGGTGTCACCACGATAGCCGCTGGTCGTGACCGCCACGTCCGCCACCGGTACCTGCCATGGGCCGACCATCTGGTCGCGGGCCGTGAGGCCGCCGACGCTGCGATCGCCGATGGTGACGAGGAAGGTCTTGTCCGCGACGGCCGGGAGGCGCAGCACGCGCAGCGCGGCCTCGCGCAGGTCGATATCCCGCGGCAGCTCGTCACCGCGACCCTGGACGCGCTCGGCCACGCGGGTCATGCGCGGCGGCTTGCCGAGCAGCACTTCGACCGGCATGTCCACGGGAGTGTTGCCGAACAGCCGATCGCTGACCAGGAGGCGCCGCTGCTGCGTCGTTTCGCCGACCATCGCCCACGGGCATCGCTCGCGGGCGCAGATCGCAGCGAACTCCTCGAGGCGCCCGGCCGCGATCGCGAGCACGTAGCGTTCCTGCGCCTCGTTGCACCAGATCGCCATCGGCGACATGCCCGGTTCGTCGTTCGGCACGTCGCGCAGCTCGATCCGTCCGCCGAGGCGACTGTGGTCGATGACTTCGGGCAGCGCATTCGACAACCCGCCGGCGCCGACATCGTGGATGAGCATGATCGGGTTGTCGTCGCCCATCGCCCAGCAGCGGTCGATGACCTCCTGCGCGCGGCGCTGTATCTCCGGATTGCCGCGCTGCACCGAGGCGAAATCCAGATCCTCGGTGCTCTCGCCGCTCGACATGGACGAGGCCGCGCCCCCGCCGAGCCCGATCAGCATCGCGGGACCGCCCAGCACCACCAGTTTCGCACCCGGCGAGACCTCGCCCTTCTCGACATGCGGCGCGCGGACGTTGCCGAGCCCGCCGGCGATCATGATGGGCTTGTGATAGCCGCGTACGACACCATCCACGAGCTGCTCGTAGGTGCGAAAATAGCCCGCCAGGTTCGGCCGGCCGAACTCGTTGTTGAACGCCGCGGCGCCGATGGGCCCGTCACGCATGATCTCCAGCGGCGTGGCGATCCGGCCGGGGTATCCCGGGCCGCCCAGCTCCCAGGGCTGCTCGAAGCCGGGAATGCGCAGGTTCGACACGGAAAAACCGGCCAGGCCCGCCTTCGGTTTCGCGCCCAGCCCCGTCGCGCCTTCGTCGCGGATTTCGCCGCCGGCCCCTGTCGCGGCACCGGGGAAAGGCGAAATGGCGGTCGGGTGATTATGCGTCTCGACCTTGATGAGGATGTGGACGGGCTCCTCGACGAAGTCATAGCGTGCATTCCCCGGGGCCGGGAAAAAACGCTCGGCGACCCAGCCCTCCATCACCGCCGCATTATCCCGATAGGCGGACAGGACGCCGCCCGGGGATTTCTCGTGGGTGTTACGGATCATCGCGAACAGCGATTTCGGCTTTGCCTCGCCGTTGATGATCCAGGACGCGTTGAAGATCTTGTGGCGGCAATGTTCGCTGTTCGCCTGCGCGAACATCATCAACTCCGCGTCAGTCGGGTTCCGCCCCGCACCCTGGTAATGCGACAACAGGTAATCGATCTCGTCGTCGGATAACGCGAGCCCCAGCGCTCCGTTGGCTGCGGCGAGGGCCGCGCGGCCGCCGCCGAGCGCATCGACGAGACCGAGTGGCGCCGGCGCATGGCGCTCGAACAGCCGCTCGGCATCGTCGCTGCGGAGCACCACCGATTCGGTCATGCGGTCGTGCAAAGGCGCCGCCAGTTGATGCAGCTCTTCCGGATCCAGCGGCCGGCGCGCGACGATCTGCCACGCGATGCCCCGCTCCAGCCTGCGCACCGCGTCGAGCCCGCAGTTATGAGCGATGTCGGTGGCCTTGCTCGACCACGGCGAAATGGTGCCGAAGCGCGGCACCACAAGCAGAAACGCGCCCTCGGGAAACGCCACTTCGCGGCTTGGCCCGTAGCGCAGCAGGCGCTTCAGGAGGCGCAGTTCCCGTTCGTCGAGTTCACGACTGAGGTCGGCGAAATGCATATGGCGGGCGGCCACCGCCGTCACGCCCGGACGCAGGTCCCGGAGGTCCTCCAGGAACTTGTCGAGCCGGAACCGGGAATAGGCCGGCGCACCGGGCAGAGTCAGCATGGTTTCCTGGGGCGGGCGGGCTCAGCGGGAGGCCGCGGAATTCTACTGCAGACGACCCGGCCTGCCCACCCGGGAAGCCCGGGGTGTGTCCCGGCCGACCTCAGAGCTCGCGCCAATCCAGCCCGGCGCGCTGTTCGGCCACCGTCACCTCGTCCGGCGCACACCCCAGCGCCGCCGCGAGCGCGCCCCGGGCCAGGGCGGGCGTGTTGTTGATCTCGGAGAGATGCAGCGCGATTACGTGGCGCAGCCTGGCGGTGTCCAGCGTTGCCAGTAGCGCCGCCGCCTGGTCGTTCGACAGGTGGCCGAGCGCTCCGCCGACACGCAGCTTGAGCGCCGGCGGATACGGTCCCCCGGCGAGCATCGCGACGTCGTGATTGCATTCCAGCGCCACAGCGTCGCAGCCCCGCAGGCTGGCGACCACGTGCGCGGTCACCCGCCCGAGGTCGGTGACGATCCCCAGCCGGGCGGCGCCATCGCTGAACACGAACTGGCACGGCTCGCGCGCGTCGTGCGGCACCGGCATGGGGATCACCTCCAGCCCGCCGCAGGCAAATGGCTCATGCGAGCTGATGTGTTCCAGCCGCGGCGGGGGACCCGGGCGAAATCCACGCGCAGTGCCCGCGGTCGCCAGGACCCGGATTCCGTGCCTCGCGGCAAAGCGCGCGACCCCGCCGATATGATCGCTGTGCTCATGGGTCACCAGGATCGCATCGATGTCCTCGGGGGACCGGTCGAGCCGCGCGAGCCGGCCTTCGGCCTCCTTCAGGCCGAGCCCGCAATCGAGCATCACACAGCAGCCATCCGCCTCGACCAGCGCCGCGTTGCCGCGACTGCCGCTCCCGAGCCAGGCGAAACGCATCCCGCGCCCTTACTTGCCGCGGGAGGGGTCGGTGCCCGGCGAATACACCGGCATCGGGAACTGCGCGACGTTGCCGCCCTCGGCGGCGCTGATCTTGCTCACGCCCTGCTTCTCGACCTGGTCGACCCGCAAGACCGCGTGCAGCGGAATATAACTGCGCCGAACCCCCGCGAATTCGGAACGAATGCGCTCCTCGGACGGATCGACGACGACGGAGCTGCGCTCGCCGAATACCAGCTCCTCGATCGCCAGGAAGCCGAACAGGTCCCCCTGGGAAACGCTGCGGGCATAGATCTCATAGACCTTGCCCTGGTTGAGAAAGAGGACCTTGAAGACGTGTCTTGCAGCCATGGGAACTCGTTGCGGGGGGCCAAAACCAAGGATGGCATGAAAATCCGTGACGCGCTGCACATAAGTTGCTGTTGTGGCCGGACGTCAGTTCAACTACTTTTGGCGGGTGACAACGCAAGTCAATGTATTGGCGGGATAGGCCATGCCTCTCACCCTGAAAATCATCAGCAAGCAGCGGCATATCCTGGGCGCCGACAGCATTCGCGTCTTCAGCGTTCACGGCGGATCGATCGGCCGCGCCCCCGACAATGACTGGGTGCTGCCGGACCCCGACAGGTACATCTCCGGACACCATGCGGCGGTCGACTACCGGTCGGGCGCCTACTACCTGCGCGACAACAGCACCAACGGCGTGTTTGTCAATCATTCCAGCGAGCCGGTGGGACGTGGCGCCCCGCTGCGGCTCTACGATGGCGATGAGCTGCGCATGGGCGACTACCTGATGGAAGTCAGCATCGTCAACGTCAGCCGCGACGGGGCCGATGACAGCGGCGACGGCGAAGGCGATGACGATGAGCCACAGGAGCGCCGGCTCAAGCGGAGGAAACCTGCGGCGCCGCTGACCCTGAAGCTGCTCGGCGAAGAAGCGGACCAGTTGCAGGAAGCCGCCGCGGAAGCGGAGTTTGCCGATACGGTGCGGATGCCGGACGAAGAAGTGGACCGGCAGGTCA
>Ga0114946_10003632_pt1 | contig 10360 bp, 6 predicted proteins | sample WalLakDeSediment_FD_88676 | JGI IMG/M metagenome (GOLD analysis project Ga0114946, IMG submission 88676) | Lake sediment microbial communities from Walker lake, Nevada to study Microbial Dark Matter (Phase II) - Walker Lake 11/02/13 Deep Sediment | ecosystem: Environmental > Aquatic > Freshwater...
ATGTCGTCCCTACGCTCCCGGAGGGGGGGCAGCTCGATGCTGAAGACCTTGATGCGGTAGTAGAAGTCCTCCCGGAAGCTCCCGGCCGCCACCAGCTCCTCCAGGTTCTTGTTGGTTGCGCAGACCAGGCGAAAGTCGGAGTGGATCTCCTGGTTCCCGCCCAGACGGGTGAAGCTGTGGCTCTCCAGGACTCTGAGGAGGTCGATCTGCATCTTGGGAGTGATGTCCCCGATCTCGTCCAGGAAGAGGGTCCCGCCGTGGGCCAGCTCGATCTTGCCTTTTCGCCGGTACTGGGCCCCGGTGTAGGCCCCCTTCTCGTGGCCGAAGAGCTCGCTGCCCAGGAGGGTTTCGGGGATGGACCCGCAATTCACCGCCACCAGGGGGGCGAACCGCCGTTTGCTCTGGGCGTGGATGGCCCTGGCCACGAGCTCCTTGCCGGTGCCGCTCTCCCCCAGGACCACCACAGTGGAGTCCGTCTCGGCCACCGTGGGGATCATCTCCAGTATCCGCCGCATACCGGGGCTCTCCCCCACGATGGGGCTGGGGAGGGCCAGCTCCGAGACCGTCTCCTTCAACCGGAGGTTCTCCTCCGCAAGATCCTTCTGCCTCAGGGCATTTCGGACCAGGTTGGAGAGGTCGTCGGGGTCCACCGGCTTGGTGACGTAGTCGAAGGCTCCCAGCTTCAGGGCCTCCACGGCGGTCTCCACCGACGCATAGGCCGTGAGGATGATGACCGTGGCCTCGGGGTAGCCCTCCAGGATGCGCTTCTGGAGCGTGATGCCGTCCATCCCCGGCATCTTCAGGTCTACGATGAAGATGTCGAAGGGCCCCGAGTCCATGGTGAGGAGGGCCTGGTGGCCATCCTCGGCAGTCTGGACCTCGAAGCCGTCCTCCAGGAACCACTCCTCCAGGGACTTCCGGACGGAGCGCTCGTCGTCCACGATAAGGATTCTGCGCTTTTTCATTCGGCAAGCATCTCGGAAATGATGGAATCCGGGGCGGGGTGGGCCACCTCAGGTGGCTGCCGGAGAAGCTCGACGGTGAACGTGGTTCCCTCTCCAAGCTCAGAGGTCACTGAGATCCGTCCCCCATGGCGTTGCACGATCCCATAGACCACCGCCAGCCCCAGCCCCACCCCCTTCGCCTCCCTCTTGGTGCTGAAAAAGGGGTCGAAGATCCGGTCACGGATGTCGGGGGGAATCCCCGCCCCATTGTCGCTCACGCTCAGGTTGACCTTCCCGGAGCCCCCGGTGGGGGTGTCCCATGTCCTGAGCGTGAGGCGCCCCCCCTGGGGCATGGCTTCCACGGCGTTGATCATGAGGGCGATGAGGATCTGGGTGATCTGCTCCCCGTCGCACACCACCCGGTCGTCCTCCAGGAGCAACTGGGCCTCGGTCTCCACCTCCGCCGCCTCCGTGTGGTGCTCCACCAGCCTCATGGCCCTCTGGACGATGTCGTTCAGGCGTTGCTCCTGGAACTCGGTGCGGCTTTCCCGGGCGTAGGTCAGGAGGTCCCGGACGATGTTCCCGCACCGGGTGGACTCGCTCCGGATGAGGTCCAGGCTCTCGGAGATCCGCACCCTCTCCTCGCCTTCCGGAAGAAGGCGATTGACCTTCCTCTCCAGGAGCTTGGCTGTGGTGAGGATGCCCGAGAGGGGGTTGTTGAGCTCGTGGGCCACGGTGGCGGCCATCTTGCCAAGGGAGGCCGCCTTCTCCACCTGGACCATCTGGCGGTTCACCTCTTCCAGCTCCCGGGTCTTCTCCTGGACCCGCTCCTCCAGGGTGTTGGACCAGCTCCTGAGCTCTGCATCGGCCTTGCGGAGGTTGTCTGCCATGTGGTTGAAGGAGCGGGCCAGGGCACCCAGCTCGTCGGTCCGGTCCATGTCGATCCGGTAGGCCAGGTCCCCATCGGCCAGGGCCCGGGTGCCGGAGCGGAGCTTCCGGGTGGGAAGGTGGACGGACCGGTAGACCACGGCGGCCATGAGGAGGGAGGCAAGGATGATCCCCGCCAGGGCGAAGACGCCGGCTTGACGCTGGGCGCCGGCCAGGGCCTGGTCGGCGCCGGCCAGGGACATCTGGACGTCCAGGACCCCCAGGACCGACTGGTCGGGGGTGTGGGCATGGCAGGCGGAGTTCCAACAGCTCACCTCGTTCCGGATGGGGATGATGACCCCCATGACCCGGTGCCCGTCGTCCCTTTGGTAGAGGCGGGTCCGCTCTTCGGTGGGGACCAAGGAGAGGGGCTGAGCCGTGGCGTGGCAGGCATAGCAAGCCTCCGCCTCCAGGTCCACCTCCGTTCCCACCTCCCGGGCGTCGGCGGAGAACATGATCCGGCCGTCCTTGTTGTAGACCCGGACCCCCTCCACCTCCGGCTCCGTGCCCACCAGCGTTATGATGGCGTTGGTGGTTTCCCGCTCGTTCTGGAGCATGCTGGTGAAGAGACTCTGGCGGATGATGTCACCCGTGCGGTTCGCGCCGGCCTGGAGCTGGTCCTCCATGGCCCGGAGCTGGAAGTGGCTCAGAACCGAGGAGTAGCCCAGGAAGAGAACCAGGATGGAGAACACCAGGATCAGGAACAGCCTGAACGACAGCGTTGAGGTGATGCTTGGCCTGTTGGCCCCGTCGGGCATGCGAGTCCCCCTGGATCTGGATACTGGATGGGGCCGTCAGCCGCAGTCCCCAACAAGAAAGAACGGGTGAGCACGGTTCGTGCCACCCGCTCTCCCCCATAAGATGGGGGGATGTCGCCCCGAAGGCTACTGCGAACGCTCAAGGGCCGGTGGGGCGCCTCGGGCCTCCCCCTCGCTCACTCCCGGGGGCGGAAAAGCCGCTCCAGGAGCTGCTGGAAGAGGGCCGAACCAAGGACCTCCTCCAGGTTCAGGTTGGGCTCACCGCCGTCGTTCAACGTGGGGCCCACGGACTCTTCCACCTCCGCTCCGGGGCTCACGGCCACCTGGAGGAAGCTCCGGAGAAGGGCCAGCTTCCCTTCGTACCAGTGAAGCATGGACTCCCCTTCCAGGAGATCCGGCACCGCATGGAGGGCCTCCCGGGGGGCCAGGCGCAGGAGCCATGGTTGGGCCTCCCTCGGGAACCCGTAGCGCTTGATCTCCTCCACCAGGGTCTCGTTCACCTCCAGGACTTCCCCCGAGATGGGGGTGGTGAGGGGGAGGATGAGATGGCCCCTCTGGAGCCAGCCGAGGGTCTCCCCCCGCTTGACCCAGACGCCGGGGCGGGGAAGGGTGACGTCGTCCAGCGGGTAGAGGATGCGAAGGGTCTGGCAATCGAGCCCGACCTTCACCTCCCCTTTCTCCTCCTGGATCCAGAAGTGCCCGGGGGTATAGGGCCGGTCCAGATGGAGGGCGCAGCCCCCGGTGAGCTGGGAGAAATAGTGGGAAACCACCTGGTCCGAGATCCCGTCCCCTCCTTCCTTGAGCCGTGCCTCCGACGGGAGCGAGCGCGGCGCCGGGGGGGCGGCGAATAGCCCGCCTGCGAAGGCGATCTCTCCCTGCAGGTCGGGTCCCCGGAGGGCGTGGTAGAGCTCACAGCCGTCGCACTCGTACTCCCTGTGGCAGGGGCGGTAGCTCAGGACTCCTGCGGTGACCCACACGCAGGGGAGCTGTTCCGGTCCAGGTACTCTCGGCTTGCTCATCTCTCTTCTCCCATCCGGCCATGCGGCCGGGTCAGGGTCGCTGCTCCTTGGTCGATCGTCAGAGGGTGAAGTGTGGACCGCGCACCGCTCCCGTGGGTGCGCGCGTTACGTACGGTACAGGGCATTCCGGGCGTCCTACTTCTTCGGCACGGAGGGGAGGAACGCGTCCTGGAACCTCTCCCACACGTCGTCCGTCAACTGCCCAAGGATGCCCATGGGCATCTCGCCCCCATCGGCCAGGGCCAGGCCCACCTCCTGGTGGGCGGCGGCGGAGATGAGATGGTCCCGAATCTGCTGGTACTTCTCCCGGCTCCATGCTTCCGCCTCCTCGCCTTCCAGCCAGAGAGGAGCCTCGTGGAAGATGTTCGGGGCTTCCATGCGGTAGATCCAGCAGGTGTCATCCCCGGATCCCGAGAGGATCCATCCCTGCTCCATGCAGGCGTTGGGGTTGACCTCGGCGATTCGACCGTTCACCGGGGATCCGATGCGGATCTCCCGCTTTCCCTGCCGGACACGGACGACGGGGGAGCCCTTGGCCACCCTCCAACCCTCAGGCATGACCTTGAGGGAGTAGGGAGAGCCCACCAGGCTCACCAGGATGGGGTGGATCCCCACCAGGACGTCGCCGTTGTCCAGGATCCGGGTCCAGGTGAAGCCGGTCTGGAGGTAGGCGCCATCCGGAAGGCTGTTCAGGGCCTCCCGGGGTGGGAGGGGGTCGGGAAGGGCCGGCCGCACGGCGAGGCGCTTCCTCCTGGGCCGCTCCACGAAAAAGTAGTGGATGGCCAGGGCCGTCACGATCAAGCTGATAAGAAGACCTGTGAGCATCGCTCTCTCCCCTCGATACCGTGTTCGGGCGTCTCCGTCCTCCGATCACACCCTTCCGGCCACGATTCCAAAGCAAGGGTGGTGCCAGGGGGTCGCCCGGATGGGTGCGAACGTACAACCTGTTGTTGTTAATAGGCTTATGTTGTGGCCGTCATGACTCCCAGGCGGCCTCTTCGCTGATGGTGGTGTAGAGAATTTCTACACTGCTCCGGCAGAGGATGGATGAAATGTGTGGAAAAGATCCCCAGCACGGGGATTTCGAGGTGTAGAAATACACACCATCGGTTTGTTGTAATTTGCGACAGTATTCTAACCCGACGTTCCTCCAGATGAGGGAAAGGGGCATGCTTCGAAGCGCCGGGGAGGGAGAAAACGGCTGACGCCTCTCTGGATCTTCGTATATTCTGTTGATGGGCAGCACTGAGGTGACCGGCGGGGCACGAGAGTGAGATGATGCGCGGGATTGAAGGCATCGGTTACCGGGCCGCGATGCCCGTTGAGAGCCGGAGGCGTTCGGGTCCGGGTACGGCGGTGAACGATGTGCTTCCGGGCGAGCCCATGCCGAAGGCCGCGGCACTACCCGGGGGTGCGTTGAGGCTCGCGGGTGCGGCACTGTGGGGTACGGCGACACTGCACGGGGGCGTGTCAAGGCTTGCGACTGCCGCGCTGGCGGTGAAGGCGGTCAGGGTGGCGCTCCTGCTGGGGGGGCCCCTCCTTCTGGCCTCGTGCAATCCCGGGCCCATGGACCCAGCCGTACACGATCCCGATCCCACGGAGCCGTCCGTGCAGGATCCCGATCCGGACGCCCTCAAGGAGATCAGGATGCGGGTCGCAGCGGGACCCGCGGGAGTGGACTTCACCGTGGTGCTGACCGGCCGCACCGGCGCCCTGTGGGGAGAGCGCTGCGAGAGGGGATGCAGCTTCCAAGCCGGGGAGGCCCTCCAAGTCCTCCGTCCCCAGCAGGTATGGTACATCTCCTCCCTCTTCCTGGAGGCCGGAATCCATCGAATGAAGGAGGTGGACTTTGGCCCCGGATGTTACGGGGAGCTCTACGTGGACCTGATCTATCGCTATGAGGGAGGGGAGGGCTCCTTCCGTGGGTGCACCACCACCCTTCCCATGGCGTTGCAGACGGCGGTGAATGCCCTTCAGGGGGTGGTGGACGGCAGGCTTCCTGTCATGGTGGACTTCGACACCCAGTCCCACCTCTGGCCCCAGGATCCCTTCACCGTGCAGGAGGTGTCGGTGATGGCAGGCTTCCTCCGGGTGAAGGTCCGCTACGGGGGCGGGTGTGAGCGCCATGAATTCCAGGGCGTGGCCTGGGGAGGATGGATGGAGTCGGCGCCGGTGCAGGTAAGGGTCTTCCTCTCCCATGACGCCTTCGGCGACCAGTGCCGGGCCCTCATCACCGAGGAGCGCTACTTCGACCTTGAACCGCTGAAGCGGGCCTACCGCCGGAGCTACGGTACCGGAGCCCCCGGGGCGACGACCCTTGTCATCCAGCTGGAGAACCACACCGAGGACGGCCCTCCCCTCCAGCGGTCGGTGGAATACCGGTTCTGAGTTCTGCCGCAGGGGCCTGCGCTGCTGCTGCCCGCTGCTGATGCCCGCTGCCGATGCCCGCTGCTGATGGATGCCCACCGCTTTCCTGGGCCCACCGCTGCTTCGTGGATCCGGCCCAGGCACCCCGCCGGTCCTCCTCAAACCACGTTCTCCTCCAGGATCAACTCTCCCCTGGCGAATCGCTCGAAGCTGAAGCGGTCCAGGTTCAGGGTCCGGTACTCCCCGTAGAGGATCAGCTCGGAAAGGGCCATCCCCACCCCCGGGGCGTGCTGGAGGCCGTGGCCCGAGAAGCCGTTGGCCAGGCAGAAGTTGGGGAACTCCGGGTGAGGGCCGAGGATAGCGTTCCGGTCCAAAGTGTTGAGGGCATAGTGGCCCGCCCAGGAGTGGCCGAGCTTCACGGCCTCGAAGGCTGGAACCCTGCGGGCCAGGGCCGGCCACACCACCTCGTGGAAGAGGGCGTATTCCATCTCCAGGTCCAGAGTGTCATGATCCTGATCCGGACCGGGGGAGGCGCCGCAGAGGAAGTCCCGGCCCTCCGGGCGGAAGTAGACCCCCGACGGGTCCACCACCAGGGGGCAGCCGGGCAGGCCCTCACGACAGTGGATGCGGTAGACGAACCTTTTCCGCGGCCTCACCGGCAGATCCGTGATCCCGGCCATCCGAGCCACCTCCGCTGCTCGGGGTCCGGCGGCGTTCACCACCAGGCCCACGGGGAAGGTTTCTCCCGAGGCCAGGATGACGGCCTCGATGCGGTGGTTCCGGGCCCGCATCTCCACCACCTCGTCCGTGAGGAACGTCACACCCAAGGCCCCGGCCTTCCGTTTCAGGGCCTGGAGGAGGGAGTGGGGATCCAGCCACCCCTCCCCCCGGAGCCCCAGGGAGCCGGCGGCCAGATCCTTCGCCCCCATCCAGGGGAACCTCTGCACCACTTCTTCCGGGGATAGGATGATTACTTCCGCTTCGAGCTCCCGCTGAAGGGCATGGTTCCGGCGAAGGACCGGGAGCCCAGCTTCCGTGGCCAGAAAGAGATAGCCCGCTTCCACAAAGCTCAGGTCCGGCTTCTCCCCGTCCACCGCCAGGAGCTCGGGGGCCCGGCGGAAGAACTCCGCACTGAATCCGGAGAGGAGGATGTTCTCCTTGGTCGAGAACTGCTGGCGGATCCCCCCGACGGAGAGGGCCGTGGAAGAGGTTGCGTAGGTGGGATCCCGCTCCACCACGGCGATGCGGAGAGGCCGGCCTCCGAGGGCCGGGCGGGGGTCCGCCGAGGACGCACGGATCGGGCTCCCGGCGCCGTCGCTCCCGCCGCCACCACTCCCGGCGCCCAGGCGCTCGGCCTCCGCCGCCGCCAGGAAGTAGGCGATGGCGCTGCCGATGACCCCCCCTCCGATGATGAGGACGTCCCAGGAGGGAGAGCGGACCGAGTCGAGAGGCGGGCTCGTCATGGACGGAAGATTACGGCTATGACGCGCCTTTGCCAAAGTTAGGGCCTTCTCCGGCATCCGAAGTTGCCCATGGCCCTTTCGCCCGAAGGGAGCGTGACGGATCTTGCCCGAGTCGAGATCGCGACTCGACACGACGTTTCCTGGCCTGAGAGGTGACACCCGGAGGCTGCCATGAGATCCATGCTGCTCGCCATCGCGCTCTTCGCCTTCGTTCCATTTCCAGGAGCGAGCCAAGAGCTTCAGGTGGAGGCCAACCCTGCCGACGTGGCTACGCTGGACGACATCATCCGCGCCTACTACGAGGTTGTGTCCGGACCGGCGGGAGAAAGTCCCGACCGCCTTCGGGATCGAACCCTGCACCTGCCCAACGCCCTGGTGGGAGTGCCTGGGAGGAGTGAGACCGGCGAGCCGAAGCTCGTGACCATGACCCTGGACGAGTACCATGATCGCTTCGGCGGGCCCAGGTCCGAGGGGTTCTTCGAGGTGGAGATCCACCGGGTGGTGCAGCGGTTCGGCAACATCGCCCACGTCATGAGCACCTATGCCGCGTCAACGACCCCCGACGGGAACCCCTTCGTCAGGGGCATCAACAGCATCCAGCTCACCTGGGATGGGGAGCGCTGGTGGATCGTGAGCTGGATCTTCGACCAGGAAGGGCCGGACAACCCGATCCCGGAGGAGTTCCTGCCGGTGGGCCTCGAGGGCGGCGTGTGACCTTACGGCGAGGGTGAAAGGCCACCCGGGATCTCCCGGTAGGTCCCGAGGGAGTGGCCCGTGACCTCCCCGTTTCACCGGGGCCTCTGAAGCCAGGCAAGTCCGAAGCTCAGGGAGAACGATGGGACGCCGTGTCCGTCTCGAACGGCCTGCGCTTCGAGAGATCAGGGATTGCGCCTGACCTGCCGACACACACATTATCGTCCGCACCCATATACTCTCCAGTCGTCGGTTCTCGTCAGATCTCGGCCGAACCGGCGGCGGCAACCCTTCAGCACAATCGGTAACGGCCGGTCAGGCCTGTTTCTGGTGGGCCTTCCCGGCGAACCTCAAGCCCTTGCTGTGGAGGAGGCCATGATGAAGCATCCCTTGTACCGCTCTTTTCCTTTTCTCTGGCTCCTGGCGGTCTTCGGATCCTCTGTAGGGCCCTTGCAGACTGCCGAGCTACATGCCCAAACAGGTGTGGTGGGGGGGGTCGTGCAGTCTGGAGCGACTCTCGAGCCCCTTGCCGGAGCCCAGGTAATCGTAGAGGGGACGACACTGGGAACCCTTACGAACGACGTGGGTCGATTCCTGATCGAGGGCATTCCTGGGACAGATGTCACCCTCAGCGTGGTGATGCTGGGGTACGCCACGGCCACGGTCCAGGCCCGGGTAGGTCAGACGGACCTCAGGATCCTCCTTGCCCAGACCGCGGTGCAACTTGATGAGCTCGTGGTGACGGGCACCGCAGGGGACACCCGGAGGCGGGTGCTCGGAAATGCCGTTTCCCGAATCGATGCCGGCGCCACGGCCATGCTCCCGGTTCAGACCGTGAACGACCTCCTGAAGGGTCGTGCGACAGGGGTTGTGGTCCTTCAGGGCTCAGGTGTAGCCGGCAGCGGGTCCGAGGTCCGCATCCGGGGACGCTCCAGCATGAGGAGTGCCAAGGACGGGCCACTGGTCTACGTCGACGGCGTCCGGGTGAACAACGGGCTACTTGGGACCTTCGGCGATCCGGCGGTATCCCGGCTGGATGACATTGACCCGTCGAACATCGAGAGCATTGAGATCATCAAAGGGCCGGCTGCCGCGACCCTATACGGAACGGAAGCCTCCAACGGCGTCATCCAGATCATCACCAAGAAGGGATCGGACGGTCCCGCCAGGTGGAATCTCACCATGAGGCAGGGGCTCAGTTACTTCAACGATGCCGAGAGCCGGATCGAGAAGAACTATTGGAGCAGCCCCACCGGGCAGGTCATCGAAGCGAACATGGTGGCCCTGGAGCGGCAGCGGGGAACGCCCATCTTTTCCACGGGCCGGGAGCAGTTCTACAACCTGAGCGTTTCCGGAGGCACGGATGCCCTGCAGTACTTCCTGGCGGGCAGCGGGACCTTCAACAAGGGCGTCACTCCGGATAACCATGGTGACAGGTACAACACCCAGCTGAATCTTACGGTCTCTCCCAACCCGAACGTTAAGGTTTCTGCAAACACGGGTATTGTGATTTCCCGGCTGCGCCTCCCCAGACAGGGCAATGCCGGTGTTCTTCCCTCCCTCCAGAGAGGCAGCCCAAGCACCCTCGAGTTGCCTCGCCGGGGATGGCAGACGGCCCCCCCCGAGACTCTCTACGAAGCCTACCAGTTCAACCATGACGTGAACCGGGTCACGGCGGGTGTCTCAGTGCAACACAGTCCCACCAACTGGTTCTTCCACCGGCTCACCGGCGGCCTGGACTTCACGGACCAGGAAGCCTCCTTCTTCACTCCTCGGCTGGGTGAGAGAGACGCGCAGTTCTTCTCCCCCACCTTCGCTTCAGGCAGCAAACAGGTGAGGAGGGAGGGCGTCCTCTTCACGACGTTCGAATACTCTGGCACGGCGTCCTTCGGCTTGGGAGATAACCTTGCCAGCAACACCTCGGCTGGCTTTCAGATCTACCAGAAGTCCTTCCGATTCATGCAAGCGGAGGGTCAAGGCTTCCCGGCGACAGGCGTGAGGAGCATCGCCGGAGCCGGGACGTTCCAAAGAGGCCGGGACGACTTCCTGGAGAACAACACCGTGGGGGTGTTCGTCCAGGAACAGATCGGTTGGAAGGACCGTCTCTTCCTCACCGCGGCCATCCGGGCCGACGATAACAGTGCTTTCGGCGAGCAGTTCGACCTGGTCTACTACCCGAAGGTGAGTGG
>Ga0114946_10003633_pt1 | contig 10357 bp, 7 predicted proteins | sample WalLakDeSediment_FD_88676 | JGI IMG/M metagenome (GOLD analysis project Ga0114946, IMG submission 88676) | Lake sediment microbial communities from Walker lake, Nevada to study Microbial Dark Matter (Phase II) - Walker Lake 11/02/13 Deep Sediment | ecosystem: Environmental > Aquatic > Freshwater...
AACTTATAATACTTTTGGATTAGATTGGCTGATTTGAACGATTTAAGACAGTTGCACTTACAATTGCCCAGATAATGTCGTAGAGGATGAGAATGATCCGAGCAGCGATTGCAACAAGAACCGCAATAGGTGCTGGCATAATATTTGATAGTAGAAGACTGAGCCCAACTTCAGTCACTCCCAGGTTGCTGGGTGAGAAAAATAGAACAGTTGTAAATACACCAACTAAAGCCCAGCTTCCTATCAGATAGCTTATGTGTTTGAATTCAATAGGGGTAATGATATTCCCGATAGAATAAAGAACACCCCCCCCTAAAACCCAAACCAGGATATACCCAAGTAGCCACTTAATCAATAAAGCATAAGAAAAGCAGCTGGTATCTGCACCCAAACGTTTAAGCAACCAGCCAAGCACACGGGGATGAATACTAAACAAGCCAATTAATAGTGCTAATCCAAACCATAATAGACTTATTCCATAGGCTGAAATTATAGGGATGGCAAAATAGAGGGCAACCAGGATACCAGCAACCGTAGCAATGGCAGCCTCGACACCACTTGCCAGAGAAGTAAAACGCATAGGAACAGCTTCTGTACGATAGAATTGGGCGCGGCTGGCAATATACCAAATAGTCCCAGGAATTCGCTTGGCAAGATTGGATAAACAGTAGTACCGAAAGTGCTTCAAGGCAGGAATATCTGCCCCAACAGCAACCATGATGCGTGTCCAGATCCATATAACTAATAACAATGCGATAAAGTATAGGATAAATGAAAGGAAGATAGGTAAGGCTCGAAAACTCCACTTGTGCTGAAGAAGAATGTCCCATTGTCGATAAACCAGGAAGAATAGGATCGCAGCCGAGACAAGAATCATACCAAAAATAAATATCAGACGCAGGATAGAATGGAATGATATATCGAAGCGCTTATTTCTGTTAGGGGAGGTCGGTTTATCAATCACAAGTGCATACAAAGACAAAGTGGTTGGATAAATTTAAAGGGATCAAAAATGAAACTATGTAACGCAGGACTTTTCTGGGATGGGATATAAACCAGATTGCTTCCTGATAAGTTCGAGGTAGTTCTACCTCTCCATAAGCGATGGTTTTGACAACCTTTAAGCCCGCTCTGATGAGAATATTTTCCCATGTAGATCGGGTGCCATAGCGTTGAATTGGTTGACCATCATCAAATATTTCTCCTGTAGTCATAACGTGTTTAATATTACCCATGAGTCCAAAAGCGTTAGGCAGTAAGATTGCAGCCTTTCCACCTGGTTTTAATACCCGAGAAATTTCCTCTGCGCCTTTGAGCGGGTCTAGATAGTGTTCAAGACTGCCAATATGAGTTACATAATCTATGCTGTTATTTACAAAAGGTAATTTTTCACCATCTCCGACCAGCCATTTTGATTGTGGCGAATCAAACTTCCCGGATAAAACTCCTTCCAAGGCAAAATCTAACCCGATAGCGTGCACATCTCTGGACTGTGCCAGGGTTACTAACCTGCCCTGACCGCAGGAAATGTCTAATAATAAACTGGTTGGATCTGGTTTGAGCAGGCTTAATATCCACAGATAAAAAGAATCGCGTTGGCGAATCCCTTCCTTCTGGTAAATCAGGTTATAGGCTTCTTGGGTAGCTGTAACGTTATCCATTTTATTGTGACGGATTTCAAGCATTATTCAAATCTTCCTTTTACCGGCTACTATTGTCAGGAGCGGCCCGCGCAGTCCAAGGCCATAAACGTAAAAGAAGGGTGCAGAGACAATTCGCATAATTGGGTGATATAAAATCTTGGATACAGCCTCTCTTAAGGGTTTCTCAACTCCTTTAGCAAAAAGCCAAAATCTAAGACTTAGTACAAAGGTTGTGTAGCTGCCAATATCGCATCCCATTCTTAGGATATCAAAATTGGCCTTGCTTAAAAGCTGGGAGAGTGTCGCAGGATGGAAGACATAGAGATGACGAGGAGCATCTAATCCAGCCCAAGACGATCTGAACAACTTTGCATCCCAACTATTTAGATTGGGAACTCTAATAATCAAGATGCCATCATTTTTCAGGATGCGCGAAATCTCCTTAAGGCTTTTAGAAGGGTCGTGCAGATGCTCAAGCACATCCCATAGTGTCACTGCATCAAAAAAACCCGTTGGAAATTCAACATCTTCCAAAGTTCCCGTTTTAACGTTGAGGTTGTGCTGATTTCTGGCAATGGCAGCGGCGTGATCGCTTATCTCAACACCATACAGTTGCCATTCTGGTCTATTTTGCATTCCTGCCAGGAATGTACCTGTTGCACAACCAACGTCCAAAAGTCGTCCGCATTTCTTTTGTCGGCTAAGAATACGCCCGCGCTTATCAATGCCGTACTTGTATGCTTTTTTCAGCAACCATGAGATCTGACCACCAAAAAGGTTGGATGTGTAAGATTCATATTCGGGGGGGTAATGAGAGGCCATCTCTTCGATGGTTGGACGCGGATTTTGATAGACTAAACCACAACAGGTACAGCGGACTAAGTTGTACAGGAGTTGTTCCCGTTCTAGAAGCAAATCAGGTAGTTGGTAGAGAAGCTTGAATTCTTCTGAATTACACAAATTACATGAAACAGATTGCATGAAACACCAAGATCCTATTCGACCTTATCCTTAATAATCTTGAACCAACCATCGAACCATCCATGTGCTAAAGGACCGACCAAGTAAGTTTGGCGTTTAATAATATCGTTAAAAGCCAAGCGAAAGAAACGCATAAGCGTAAAGATAAACATCAGTGGGACCTGATGTGCTGATGCGTACCTACGGTAGAAATAAATCTGATTTCGGATACGTAAATAGCGAGATTTATTTTGATCTTTACTGGCACTGGTCGAGATACGATGCCAGATCTTTGCCTGGGTAGCGTAAGCCAGATGAAAACCAGCCTGGCGAGCCCTCCAGCAATAATCTATTTCTTCGGCGTACATGAAAAAAGATGAATCAAAGAAACCTATCCTGTCAAAAACATCTTTTCTAACCATCATCCCACAACCCGTAACGAAATCTACCGGCACGACGTTGGGCAAATTACCTGGATCCTTTTTACCGCGAAATCGATTAATTGTTGTGAAAGTACCTGGTACAAGCCGGTCTCCAAGGTGCCAAATAATATCGGGTTGATCATAATAGTAAATAATCGGAGCGATAATAGAGAAATTAGTGTAGTTTTGTGTGATTGCCTCCAGTTCGACAAGTAAATTTGATGCTACTACCGTATCGTTGTTAAGAAAAAGAACCCAAACAGCCCCTTGATCGATTGCGAACTTTGCACCTAAGTTGCTTCCAGCAGCGAAACCGAGGTTATGATTGGATTCAATGATTGTCAATTCCGAATTGAATGTTTGTTTTAATGCTTCAACCGAGCCATCTGTTGAAGCATTATCAACTACAACAATATGATCTGGTTTGGCACCAGCTTCAATAAGAGAATTTACGCAAGCAAGTGTGTCTTCTCTAAGATTCCAATTAACGATAACGATGTATAACCAATTTGACATTAAATTCGATATCCAGGAAGATTATAATAGCCTTTATGCGAATTTTATTCATAGCAGGTCGAGAGATCGATTATGGACGTAATGAGGTAATCTTACGTGCTCTCCGACGCTTAGGTAGTGTAGATGTTATAGGAGAAAAAGGGAGGGCAAAATCGCTACTAAAAAGAAACGTAAAAATAGCTTTAAGGGCCATCCCGAAATTAATCCGCAGGAATTATAACTTGGTATACGTGGGTTTTTATGGGCATTTATTAATGTTTCCAGTAAGCGTCCTTTCTTCAAGCCCGATATTGTTTGACGTTTTTGTTTCAACTTATGATACCCTGGTGGGAGACCGGAAAAAAATTTCAGAAGATTCCTTTGCCGGGAGGTTATGTTTGTGGTTAGATCGTTCCGCCTGTGGTCTTGCCAGGCACGTGTTGTTGGATACAGACGCACACCGCGAATATTTTATCCAAAGTATTGGCGTGAATCCTGAGATCATCAGTACTCTTCCAGTGGGTTGTAACGAAGAAATATTCTCTCCTCGACAACAGAAATTAGATTCTACCAAAACCAGGGTGCTTTATTACAGTACATACCTACCGCTGCATGGTGTTGAAACTGTTGTTCGAGCGGCCTCAATTTTAAAAGCAGAGCCAGTTGTTTTCAACCTGGTCGGAGAAGGGCAAGAATACCGACGGGTCAGGAACATAAGCGAAGATCTACAATTATCAAATATTAAATTTCACCCTACCATTCCAGCCAAGAAACTTTCAGATATGATTGCCGAGGCTGACATTTGTTTAGGAGGGCATTTTGGTAAAAGTGCTAAAGCTGATCGGGTCATTCCTGGAAAAATCTACCAGATGCTGGCTATGGCAAGACCAATAATTGCCACTTCTACTACAGCCAATAATGAGTTGTTAGTGCACGGCGAAAGTGCGTACCTTTGCTCGCCTGATAACCCGACAGCGTTATCAGTTGCAATTATGGCACTACACCAGGATCAATTTTTGCGTTTAAAACTCGCTGAGGGGGGCAGGAAGCAATATGGACTGAAATGCAGCGAGGCAGTTATTACACAACGTTTGGACGAAATTCTTCATGAGATAATGCACTGAGACATAAATGAAGATCGCATTTGTAACGCTAGGATATAGACCACTTCGCACTTCAGGATTAGACCTGAGTGGTGAGCGTTTAGTTACTGCCCTGCTTGACGCAGGTCATGAGATAACTGTGATTGCTGGTAAGCGAGAGAAGACCCGTGAAGTGCATGTCCATCCGAACCTTGAAATTCATCGGATTCAACTTGATCCTTCTGATTGGATTGGGTTTGCATACCGGGCTGCCAAACACCTCTCGGTTTTGGACCAGTTTGAGGTGATCCATTTTTGGGATATCCATTTTGGCTGGGCATTTCGAGGGGAATTCATTGGTTCTCTTCAGCATTCTTTTCGCCAACGGATGAGAAGTCTCGATTTGGTCTCCAAAAGGGGTTTTTCCTGGATCTCCCGCATGTTATATTACCGGCTTGCTTACCAAATGGCTGAGTTACCCACTTTAAAAAGGGCTGGTGGTTTAATTGCTGGCAGTGCAACCACGCGAGATGAATTTGTCCGGTATTATGGAGTAAGTCCAGAATGCGTCTCGATTGCCCCTCATGGGGTTGATACTCAGTTTTTCTGCCCTTCAAACAGGATTGACTCGTTACGTAAACAACATAAATTGAAGGATGGTGAGCGGACAATTCTATTTGCTGGTTTTATTACCCGACGTAAAGGTTTAGAGATACTGGCTAGAGCACTGCCGCTCATCGAACCCATCCCCAGGTTAATTATCTTGGGCAAATGGCGTAGCGAAAGTTATCGGAGAGAAGTATATGACTTACTGCGTCCTTGCGAACAACATGTAATCGAAATTGGATTTGCTCCTGATGAGGCCATGCCTGATTATTACAGCCTGGCGGACGTTTACGTATCGACTTCGTTTTTGGAAGGATTTGGGTTACCGCTGGCAGAATCTTTGTCTTGTGAGACACCAGTTGTTGCATTAGAAGCAGGATCTGTGGCAGAAGTGGTGGGTGAAGGGGGAATTTTAATCAGTGAGAACAATCCTGTCATTATCGCGGCAGCCATAACAGATTTGCTTCAAGATGAAGAAGGCCGAAAAGCGATGGGAAAGCGCGGCCGTAAACACATTGAGAATGAATTTAGTATCCAATCGATGCTCTCAAAGACTCTGGAAGCATACATGAGGTTCAAGTAAGATAAGAACGCTTGAGAATTTATAATGAGATTTGATTCCAAAAGGTCAGATTTCTGCCAGGTTGGACAGATAAACATTGTTAGTCAAGGTTTATTATCCTGGGTTATCAGCGCATCAATTCTTGTTTTGAGTTGGGACAGGTTCTTCAGGGTATGTGTGTGATGTTTGATCATCTTGAGCTGCCGAAAAAGGTTCTGATGGGAAACCTGTTTCGATCTCTTGCTTGCGCAGTCGGTAAAGTACTTCCTCCAATATTTTTCGATTAAATCCAATCAGGTCAGCGACTAATCCGATGAGCAGCACCTGAAAGCCAACAATAAGCAATATTGCAGTTAAGATGACTGACTGGATATGGCCAGCGCCTTGCCCGATAATAAAGAAGTACAAGAAACGGAGTCCTAAGACCACCCCCCCCAGAATAAAGAATAAGCCTAAGGCAGAAAATACGCGTAAAGGCCGATACATGGTATATGCGCGGACGATGGTTGAGACTGAATGGGCAAGATAATGAGGGATGTTACGCATCAATCGAGAGGGACGAGTCTTGGGGTTTGTGCGAACTGGAACATATTCGATCGCCATATGACGGGATCCAGCCTGGATGAGCGTTTCCAGTGTATAGGAATATTCACTTAAAACTAACGTACGGAGAGCGGCTTCGCGGGTGATTGCTCGAAAGCCGCTGGTGGCATCTGGTGTTTTGATTCCTGAAGCTAACCCAATGACCCAACTCCCTAAGCGTTGAAGGTTACGTTTGAGCATGGAGAAGTCTGCCAGGGTTGCCACGCCACGATCTCCAACCACCATATCAGCCCTGCCAGCCAAGATTGGTTCCAAGAGAGGTTGGATATCTTCGGCAAAATATTGGTTGTCAGCATCGGTGTTGACGATAATGTCCGCACCTAATTTTATGCTGGCTTCCAAACCAGCCATGAAACTGGCAGCCAGACCAACGTTGCGAGAGATACGAATAACGTGGTGGACTCCAGCCTGACGAGCGGTTTGGGCGGTGTTGTCAGTGCTTCCATCGTCAACAACCAGATATTCAATTACGTCAATACCGTCTAATTTGTGCGGTAGGGCTTGAACGGTTTGTGGTAGTGTTTGTGATTCGTTAAAACAAGGTATCTGGATGATTAGTTTCACGAGTTGCCAGTCAAGTATTTCAAGAAGAAAAGGATTAAAAAGGTAGCTTAGATAGCTTGAAGTATACCATTACGTTGTCAGGTCTTGAAGATATCACTCCCTGATCTGGAATAAACAAGCGAACATCACGCAATTTCCTAACAGGCTACTTTTCGTAATGGGTTCAAACACCGAATTGGTGACTGTGGGTCTGAGTATCTAAAGATTTGTGAACCAAATTTGGGAATAATATGTAATTAATCGTCTCTAAGAATAATTGGAAAGTATAGAAAACCATTAAATCTGTCTACATTCCAAACAGCCTGACCAGTCCAATTTCCTGCCCAGTCATACACATTTGCAAAAAATGCCATTCCTTTTTGATTCTCTAGATTCTGTGCATCGAAAATGATACTCCAGATTTGAGGTCCATCCCAATCATTCCCCACTATGCACCAATCATCGTTCAGCCAATCTCCAGAATGCCATAAAAACTCAACACGACTTAGACCACTGAGGGTTTGATTGATGCTATCAGAAATACCCTTGCTGGCAAATACAAGTAAGTCAATTTCGGTGGGAGGCAGATTGATATTATCATCAGGAAAAATAAAGTTAGCTTGTGGTGTTTGGTTATCTTTTAGAAGGTGGATTATGTAGGGGTACTCATGCCCACCAGAGGTGGGATGAAGCCGGTGATGTACCTTGATATGATATGTTCCGGAACGGGTGATTAAGTATCCCAGACGGGGTCCGATGCCAATTTCGCGAAGATCCTGATCGTATTCTGCCAGTATAGACTCGCCATCCTCAGCGAGCAGATTGATGACAAAATCCAGGTCAGGATGGGGACTTTCTTCTGGGGTGGTTAGCGCTACCATAATACGGTCGCCAGCATTTGCTTGGAGGGAGAATGTGTCGACATTGCCAGGGTAACAAATCACTCCAGATATTTGCTCTCCATAATCGATAGGGATTACGTCTTGATTTTCTTCACCACAATGTGGGAAAGGTTCTATGGATATTTCGACATCGTCGATGTACCAACCTTCAAATTCATTAGATATTTCATCTAATGATTCAAAATAGAAACGTACCTGGATGGTTGAACCACTATAATCAGCCAGATCGATTATGCCATTTAACCAGATATCTGGAAGATCGTTGTAGAGTTGTAACACATTTACGAAAGGACCTCCGTCCTGGGAAATTTGCACCCAACGGCGATCCCAGTGTTTTTCAGCGCTTTCTGTCTGGTAGTAATACCAGAAACGGAGGGTATAGTTGATATCCTGGTCAGGTAAATAAATGAGTGGAGAGGTTAGACTTCCGTAATTTGGGGTGCCATTAGAATAATTGCCAGGGAAATCTTCAGAGGAAATGCCGTAATACCAACGATTTGTAAGGCTAAATGACCGTTCTGGATCTTGCCCTAAATGCCATAAACCACTAGATGTCCATCCTGGAGCGCCATCTTCCATATCGAAGAATACTGGGGCGACTTCTGGAGGGTTGGGGGTGGAGGTATCAGGGATGATGGTGAAGTATGAATACTCGCTCCAGTTTCCATCACCGAAAGCGTTGCGGGCTTTTACACGGGCACTATACGTGCCTTGCGGGAGATTATAGGGAGTGAGATCCCAGACAGGCTCAGATAACCAGGATGAATTAATAATCCCTAGAGGCCCATTTAATTCAACCAGAAACTCTACCCCACCAGTCGGCACTCGCCATGCCAGGCTGAGTGAATCTCCTTCTAAATGATTGGTACCGGAGGGGGGAGAGATCGGAGCCCATGGTGCGTAAGGGTTATTCAATTTTTCCCTTACACGCAACGAAGAGGCTGTTTTTGAGCCGATTAAGTTATTTGAAAAATTGCTGTCGCTTGTTATAAAAGTATTACTGCGTCCGGTAAAACCATCCCCTGTATAAAGGGTTGCCAGGACGTTCTCGCCGACGAGGATAGAAGCAGCTTTGTCATCTCCTAAACGACCCAAGGTAGCGCTATTAGAATACTGACCAATATCTAAAACCACACAGGCACCTGAATAGTTTGGTCTGGTGAAGAATGCAATTTGGTCAGTAGACGGTATACAGGCAGGGTGAGGGGCGGGGCAGATGAAGTCCTTTGTTAAGTGGGTCAGGCCTGGTAACCCAACGCTTGTATTTCCAGATTTATCGCGAATATGCAATGCCAGGCTGACTGGACCATTGGGCACGTCAGCAGAACACATATCCCATTCATAGCTGAAAGAATTCTCATTAAACTCTGGACCAATCTCTTTCCAACCACCATTATATTTTGCAATAATTTGAACTCTGTCGATGCCACTATCTTCATCGGACGCCCAACCTTCGATAAGTATGGTATCAGAGGTGTGGACTTCGCCAGTGGTGGGCTGGATGAAACCACCAGCAGGTGGGGTTGGATCAATGTGGGGGATATTGCCAGAAATATATGCAGATTGAAACTCATCGCAGACATCATCAGGGCGGCACCATGGTTTATCGCTAAACCAGGGTCCGTCAACTCGGGGCCGACCACCGTTGATTGATACATCATCAAAGGTGATGTCCACAGAAAATCCCCAGTAAGAATATGGGTTTTCGTGTACGTGGAAGTGTAGATGGTGACCGGTAGATTGACCAGTATCATCTGCAACACCAATATACTGACCTTGCATCACAGGTGTACCTGGCTCCCTTAACGCCGGCGGGATACTCTCATGTGCCAGATGGAGGTAAAGCTGGTATGTGGTTGGATTTGTACTGGTGTCTTCCAGTACCAGGTAGTTTCCAGCACCAGACTTGTCACCGTTTGGGACGTCCCATTTTGCCAACCAGACATACCCAGATTTTGCGGCATACACATCAAACATAGTTTGTGGAACGTAGAAATCAAAAGCATAATGAGCGCTACCGCTGGGGGTATATTTATCATGAGCTACGCTTTGAGATAACCAGGCTATCTCACCTCCCTTCCAGGGAAGCAGATAACCTCCAATCGCTTCGGTTGTTCCAGCTAATCTGGCGTCAGTATAAATCTCCAACCAGGCCGCTCTCAATGTGTCGGGGAGTAAATCAGGTGGGGCAGATTGAACTTTTGTGAGCCATTCTCGATCAGAAGGTAGAAAAACTTGCCATTTTGATCCGATTTGTTGAGCAATGACCAATCCTGGTTCGATAGGTAACCTTTCACCAGTTTCTGGATCTGAGAGCACTAACCATGCAGTGCCCCAGGAGTTGTCAGTAGATAGCTGGAGATTGGTTATCTCAGATTGATTGACCAATAAACCTAAGACATGTTCACTTTCTTCCTCGATGGCTTCATATATGGTGGCTTCGAGCAGGCGAAGTTGTTTTTCTCTATCCGCGGACAAAAGGTTTGTAGAATCTCCTATACCACTAAATGCAGACGTAATTGTAGTGTGGATCAGGAAT
>Ga0114946_10003635_pt1 | contig 10351 bp, 4 predicted proteins | sample WalLakDeSediment_FD_88676 | JGI IMG/M metagenome (GOLD analysis project Ga0114946, IMG submission 88676) | Lake sediment microbial communities from Walker lake, Nevada to study Microbial Dark Matter (Phase II) - Walker Lake 11/02/13 Deep Sediment | ecosystem: Environmental > Aquatic > Freshwater...
AGGCGGTTTGGCGGTGATTTCGACGGGAAGCTTTTCAGGGAGACCAATCCCCGTGTCACCGCCATTTCGGAGAAGATAGCAGACATAAAAGGGCGTTTTACGGCGGCACTGGATAATGAAAGGCTTGACGAGGTCAAATTGTTGATTGAGGAGTTGGAAATCGCCTGCCCGGTATCAGGTACCAGGAACTGGACCGACGTACGGCAGTTCAACCTGATGTTCAGCACCCAGCTTGGCTCTTTGAGTGAGGGATCCAGCCAGGTTTACCTCAGGCCGGAGACGGCCCAGGGCATTTTTGTCAACTTTCTGAACATCCAGAAAACGGCCCGCATGAAGATCCCCTTTGGGATCGCACAGATTGGAAAGGCCTTTCGCAACGAGATTGTGGCACGGCAGTTCATATTCCGCATGCGTGAATTTGAACAGATGGAAATGCAGTTCTTTGTCCGCCCCGGGCAGGAAATGCAATGGTATGAATACTGGAAGCAAGAGCGCATGAACTGGCATTTTTCACTGGGCATAGCGCCCTCCAATTACCGGTTTCATGATCATGATAAGCTATCCCACTATGCCAATGCAGCCACCGATATTGAATTTGCATTTCCCTTTGGCTTCAAGGAGCTGGAAGGCATTCATTCCCGCACCGATTTTGACCTTGGTGCCCATCAGCAGTACTCCGGGAAGAAGATGCAATACTTCGATCCCGACACCAATGAAAGTTATGTGCCATATGTCGTTGAGACCTCCATTGGCCTTGACCGCACCTTTCTGGCGGTTGTCAGCCATGCTTATACCGAAGAGACCCTTGCCGACGGTTCTGAGCGGGTGGTGATGAACATACCGCCTGCATTGGCGCCTGTCAAGGCGGCGGTACTTCCCCTGGTTAAAAAAGACGGCTTGCCCGAAAAAGCAAGGGAGATATTCGATGGTCTGAAGTTCGACTTCAACTGCCACTATGAGGAAAAGGATGCCATCGGGCGCCGGTACAGACGCCAGGACGCCATCGGCACACCCTATTGCATCACCATTGACCAGGAAACGCTTGAGAACAACACGGTCACCATCCGTGAGCGCGACAGCATGAAACAGGACCGGGTTCCTGCCGGCAGCATAGCTGCTGTGGTAAAAGAACGGATCTCATTGCGAAAATAACTGGCCATCATCAGCCAGCGATTTGCCATTAACTTCAAATCAGCCTGCCACCATGACCCTGCAGGAAATAAAAGCCCCGCTGGAAGACCACATGAAAACCTTTGAAAGCAGGTTCCGTGCGTCAATGAAAAGCAAGGTGCCTTTGCTGGACACCATTACCCGCTACATCATCAGGCGGAAAGGGAAACAGGTAAGGCCTCTGTTCGTGTTTTTTTCAGCCCAGCTGTTTGGCGAGATTACAGAACGTACCTATCGCGCAGCCTCACTGATTGAGTTATTGCATACGGCAACGCTCATTCACGATGATGTGGTCGACGACTCCAACGAGCGGCGGGGCTTTTTCTCGCTAAATGCATTATGGAAAAATAAAATATCCGTGCTGGTGGGCGATTACCTGCTCTCACGGGGGCTGCTGCTCTCACTTGAAAACGATGATTTTGACCTTCTGAAGATTGTGGCCAGTTCCGTAAAGGCAATGAGCGAAGGAGAGCTCATGCAGATTGAAAAAGCCCGCAGTCTGGATATTGAGGAATCCACCTATTTTGAAATTATCAGCAAAAAAACCGCCAGCCTGATTGCTTCCTGCCTGTCGTGCGGTGCCGCTTCAACCTATGCGCCAGACGAACAGATCGATCTGATGAACCAGATTGGCATAAAAGCGGGCATCGCATTTCAGATCAAGGATGATATCCTCGACTTTGAAAGTGACAATGCCAAAGGGAAGCCATCGGGTATTGACATACGGGAGCGCAAAATGACCCTCCCGCTGATCTACCTGATCAACCAGTCATCGTACGCGGAAAGAAGAAGAATTATCAATACGGTAAAAAAACACAACCAGAACACCATGCGGGTAAGTGAGCTGGTCGACCTGGTTTTTTCAAAAGGCGGGATAGATTATGCCACAAAACGCATGAATCTCTTTAAGGATGAAGCTATTGCCATGCTGATGTCGCTTCCTGATGTGCCAGCCAGAAATTCACTGAAGCAACTGATTGAATTTACCACGGAAAGGAAGTCCTAAGCATCCTGGTAATCTGAGATGATCTTCCTTATCTTGTTTTCCACCAGCAGATTATGCTCTTCTTTCAGCAGTTCGTAGCGTAATTCCAGGATCAACTGATCCTGTTCGTTCTTTTTCACCTTTAGTGCGGGCGGCGTTCCGATAATCCATGGCATGCCCATCATTTCTGCCTCAACAAAAGCTTTCAGGCGTATTGCATCAACATCATCAGGGAGTCTGATCACCAGATGATTGGTCAACGTCTTCTCCGCATCGGCCCTCAGCGTGATCCACTGCCTGCTTAACTGGCAAAAAGGCAGCCTGATAAGCTCTCCCCTGTCGTTTTTCATTTCCACAAACCTGTTGCCAAGTTTCACAACAAATCCTTCGGCATCGGGTGTTTTAATATATTGTCCTACCTTCATGTCGAAGTCTGAACGGATCATGATGCCTGCAAGATAATCACGAAAGAAAAACCATGCCACGCCAAAAACAAGCAGCACGGCCATAATCAGCACCAGCATCTCATAATACCTGGTGTCACCAAAGAAGATATAGCTTCCCCAGAAGACGTAGGCCACCCATACGATGACGCCAAACATGGAGAACCCCTTTACAAGTTCTTTTCTGAAAGGCATGCGTGCGAACACAGCTTCCGTGGCATGGGCCCCATACCGCATAATGAGTAACAACAAAATACCTGTAGCAATAAAATAAAGCAGATTCATAAATGATTCATTTTTTTCAGTTGCTCAGTCAGATAAAGGTCGAGTCCGGGTTTAATGGCATACACCCCCTGAAACCTTTCCACAAGGATTCCGGCGCGCATGAGTTCCCTGATATCTGTATATGCCTCTTGTCGGGTAACATTGATATTTTCAGCCAGGGTGTCAAGGGCAAACCTTCTGTGTATGACGAACTGCAGGATGTAGAACCATTGGTTCTTGGTCAGGGTGTTAAACAGATCTGTTGAGGGCAGCGCCAGGGATTCCAGGTAGATACTTTTCCCCACAACTTTTTTGATCGAGGCGAGCCACAGGAGAATGGCCGTTCCGGGGTTCCCGTATGACTGATCGAAAAACTTATTGAACAAGCGGGCAAAATCCCATGCGGACATGTTGTCTTCTGCCTTTTTGTTGAAATGGAATCTCATGCCGCCGGCCCGGTGCCTCAGCATAATCATCTCCTGCAGTTCGCGCGCATCAAAGGGTGTACATACAATGGTGGCAAGGGCATAACTTTTTAATTTGCTCCAGTGATCGATAAGCGGCAGCGCATTGCTGTTTACAGTGATGATAAACAAACATTTGCCACCATATTTATCGATCAGTGATTTTATGCATTCGATCACGGCGTTGCCCCCTGGTTTTCTTTCCCACCATAGTGCGAGGTCCTGGATGATAATGGTTTTTCCGGCTGGCAGGGCGCTAAAAATTTCATTGAGGGGCTGATTGGTGGCATTCAATGACTCCTGCAACCTTGATGTGAACAAGGCGAGATTTGCCGTACACCCCTGGGGCGCCCTTACCTGGTGAATATTTTCTGAAGCAAAATGTTTACCTGCCATCATTTTGGAGAGGCTGGATTTGCCGGAACTGCGGGCTCCTGTGATAATCAGCGCCCCTGAATGGCCCGATTTAAACCGCTTAATGGCCTGGTCCGACAGATCTTTCTGCTCCTTCATGCCGACCCAGAAATCATCCCCAATACCAGACTGGCCGGAGAACAGTGAACTGTAATAAAAAGGCAAGTCCTTTAATACGGATTGCAGCGGCGTGATTTTCTCCACAAAGTCAAGAATATCCTTGTTTGATGGTTGCCTGATTTCTGTGGATTTCTTCATGCGGTGGAACCAAAGCATCTGTTCGCTTTTACTGTAGAGCAGGTTAACAAGTTGCCGCTGACCGAAGGCTGACAGCCTTCTCCAATTCTGTGTAAGCTCATGAAGAACATAGCCTTCCTTTTCATCTTTTCGCCGACTGGCAAGGGCAAGGCCCGATTTGCCCATGGTCGCAGAGGAAAGAGGGTCAAATGCGATTTTTAGCAGGTTGGAGAAAGAAAACTTAAGGTTTTCAAGAATTGACAGCACGAGGTTTTCTTCTTCTCTGAGTTTGGAATGAAAGCTGCGTATCATAAAGGCCCGCTGTTCCTCCTTTTTCTGCTGATCAGCCTCCGCCTCATTATTTTCATCATCCGTAAGGCTGAAATTCATTAAACGCACCAGGTCCTTCACCGCCACGACCGTCCGGTTTAACTGCTGATCCGCTTCCAGTGCGGCCTTTCTGAACGGATCAATAAATTCTTTTCCGAGATACATGGAAAGCACCTTGCGCAAGTGTACGACCACCGGCTCAGGTTCCGGGAAATGAACACCCGGGATGTCTTCAGCAAAATGCTCCCCTCCGATTTCAATCTTATCGGTTACATCCTTTAACAGATCACGGATTTCTTCAAACAGGGCTTCATACGACTGATTGGCCGACGGCACCTTTAGCTTTGAATGGTCTAGTTTTTCAAAACGTTTTTTTAATTCCCTGACTCCGGCCTTGTCCTCAAGGGTGAGCATATGGTACTCGTTGATGACTGACAACAAGGAACTCTTTACCCTGGCAGAAAAATCATGGTTGTACTTTTCAATCTTTGAGTTGATACGGCTTTTCAGGGCCAGGACAGTAAAATCAAGGGCAGCCTTGTTGATGTATAGATCAAGGTTTTTTTGCAATAGATCGGGGAAAACCTGCAAGGTGTCCATCAGCTGTTCATCCTGTTTAACCTGATTTTTGAAGGACACACCAGGTATGGCCGTTTGGTTTTTGTCAAGATAACCGCAGAGTTGGTTCAGGTCATCAAGCAAGGTTTGGTAGATCTTTTGTGCGGCAGAATAGAAAAACTGTTTGTTTTCATCCTGCATCACACCTATGCGGGCATTGAGACGTTGCCGGTCGAGGCGTATATATTCAGACATGGCACGCACATTGTCTGACCCCCTGCGCATTTTCTCTATCGCTTCATGAACCGCAATCAGGATCTTCTTAACATCGGTGATTTGCTGGAATGCATGGACGGCAAATTCTTTCATGAGCACCTGCATCATCTCCAGGCGTTTATGAAAAACAAAGTGCCTGAAAGCCGGCTGAAAACGGACTTTGTATGAAACAGGTCTAGCCCTGACAGTTGCGATCAGCTTTTTTCGCAATTTATAAATCCGTGTCAGGATCTTATCCTCCCTGAACATGCGAATTTCTTTCGCAGACTGCCTGATCCAAATCTTTTCCGGAACTTCCGCCAGGGCTTCTGTCAGTCCCGAAATGAAGGCGCTGATGGCGTTTTGCAGTGCCTGTTGCTCATGGGGAAGCAACTCATCCTTCAACTGTCTTATCATTCGTTGAGAATGATAGGAAAAGTCGTTCAACAGCCTTAAAAGGGCCTTGTCCTGATCACCGGGTTTGCCACTGTCAATAACCCCTGACAGTCCGCCGAGAAACCTCTCGGCAAAATATCCGACCTCAGGAAGGAACTCCAGCCGCTTTTCAAGAATTGTTTCAAAACCGTTTTCAAAAAAGGAAACGGATAATGCCTGGCCCTTTTCTGCCATATTATTTATCTCGCTGGCAATAATCTCCCTGGAAACAGGCAACAGACCGGGCAGGATGTCTGCGTGTGGCCGCTCTGTTATAACTTCCCCGTCATGTCTTTCACGGGCTGGCCTCCTTTCTTTAACAGACATTTCATCAAAAAAGCTTGATGAAGATATCAGCAGGCATGACCTTAGTGGCTCGGTCAGTTTGTTTACCTTGTCGATTTGGGAAAGTGCCTCCTGCTTTTTGAAATCAGGCAGTTCGAGTATGCAAAGATCCGTTTCGCGCGATTCCGAATTAATAATTTCATTATCAGGCAGTTGCTCCACGCTGTTGTTAATAAGCTTCACGCTGGCCCTCATCCGCTGGTTGTCGAGCACCTGGTTAACAAGGCTGTACAGCGGATCTGCAAGGGCTGTGTGCCGGGTTATGATAAGTATGCGAACCCGGGCAGTTCGCCATTCCTTGCTGGAAGTCATGAATTTCAGCAGTGTGGTAGCCAGTGAAAGGTTTCTTCCATGCCCCGACCACCACACATCTATGCTTCGGCACTGTCCGAATCCGTGCGTTTTGTCATAGTCCAAAAACACGGTGTTAAAATCCTGTTTGCGCAAATTGTTGAGCAGCCAGGCAAATTTCTCAGGGTTTTTGGTGTTTCTGGCCCATCCCATTAAAATAGTATTGGGCTCAAAACCGGAGTAGCCGTATATTTTTGATATCACCTCTATGCCCTCGTATATATTCCGGCACTCATGGTAGCGGGTAAACACCCCTGCTTTTTGTTTTTGTGGGATGGGGTAGGAAGCCTTACGGAACAAATTATCAGACATGGGATCTTCAATCAGTTCGAAGTTGGTGAAGATGCCCAGCTTGCCCACCAGGGATTTTCCCATTTCGACAAGGTGGGGTCTGCTTTGCTCGCCGCCGGAGAAGAGCAGTACGTTGGGGCGCCAGTTTTTGGGTTTGCGGCTGGTGATGGCCAGCCTGCCCAGGCCGGTTTTCACCAGCGAGGCCCAGATCGAATTCCAGGTGTCGCCGGTTTGCAGGGTCAATTCCCGTTTTTTCAGGAAGAGGAACAGGGCGATGAGTACCACGGAAGCTACGATCAGGGCGATGATGTCGAGCTGTATCATGATGATGATACAGGCCAGTGCGCCAATAATGCTCACGAAACCGGGTATCTTGAACGTAGGGCGGAAGTCGGTGCCTGCCCAGCTTTCCACGGCGTAGGTGATGTTCAGGAAGCCGTAGGTGATGATGAAAAAGATGGACACGATGCGGGCGATCACATTCAGTTCACCGATAAGGATGCCTGCCTGGGCGATCATAAAGGTCAGCAGCAGGGCATTTCTGGGTTCATTGGATGCGCCGTGGCCTTTGGCAAATATTGCTGGCAAGATGCGGTCTGTGGCGACCGACTGCAATATCCTGGGGGCACCCAGTATGCTGCCCAGTGCCGACGAAAGCGTGGCGCCGAGAATACCTGCGATCACCAGCTGCGGCAGCCAGGAAATGTTGAACAATACTTGCGGGTCACCAACGAGCAGGCTGCGGTCGACGTTGAAAGAGAAGAAAAATGCCAGCCCGACATACACAACAAGCCCAACCAGGATGGCCGAGATAGTGCCAAGGGGAATGTGCCTGCGCGGGTCTTTAAGGTCGCCCGACATCGAGACCCCGGCCTCGAAGCCGGTCACGGCCGGGAAAAAGATGGCGAACAGGGCAATCCACGGGAGGGCGCCGTCCATGGGCATGAGCAGGGGCTGACCGGGCACAAATTCATGGCGGCCCAGAAAAACCGACAACAACGACAGCACCATGGCTGTCATGATCAGGTATTGGGTCTTGATGGCCAGGGAGGTGCTGATGAAGGTGATGACCGCCACGAGGAATAAAATGACGGAGCCGGCAATCCGGATGGTGTACAGGCTGACCTCAAAGCCGAAATACGACAGGAATGTCTCTGCAAAACCGATCAGGTAAAGGCTTACGCTGAATGAAAGGCCTACAAAGAGCGCCAGGCCTATCGTTCCACCGATGGGTAACCCCAGGCTGCGTGAAATGATGAAATAACTTCCTCCCGGTCCGACCCGTTTGTCGGTAGCCACCGATGAGACACTCAGCCCGGTACTGGCTGAGATGATATGCGCCACGAGAATGATCCCAAGGGTCGACCATAAGCCCGCCTGTCCCACGATCCAGGGCAAACGGAGAAACATGATCACACCCAGTATTGTCAGGATTGACGGCGTGAACACCCCGCCAAAAGCACCAAACTTTTTTGCCTTTGCCATTGCTAAAGCCGGATTATTTCAATTTTACCTGTTGTCAAACCCGTTATCGGTCAGAATATGTCATCTTGCCGACCCGGCATGCCACACGCATCAGATAATATGATCATGCACCGGGTAAGCCGCACCAGTGAAGCCACTTTTAAAGAGCATCACAACGGGCATTCTCTTGTTCAAAGATAGTTTTTTTATTTATCTGTGGAACTATTCTGTGCCTGCCGGTCAAATCTGTATGGTGTTTTTTTTCTACTTTTGCGCATTATCCCACAACAATGAAGAAACTCTCCGTCATCATACCTGCCTACAACGAAGGCAAAACCATCTCAGCCATCCTCGAAAGGGTGGTTTCTGCCGGGCTTCCGGGCATCGAAATGGAGGTGGTCATTGTCAATGACTGCTCCACCGACAACACGGTGGAAGTGGTGGAAGACTTCATCGGGAAGCATCCTGAAACAGACATCCGGTTTTACCACCAGCCGGAGAACATGGGCAAGGGTGCGGCCCTGCACCGCGGCATCAGGGAGGCCAACGGGGATTTTATCATCATCCAGGATGCCGACCTGGAATACGACCCCAGGGAATACCAAGACCTGCTCAAACCTATTTTGGAGGGCAACGCCGATGTGGTTTACGGTTCCCGTTTCATGGGGTCGAACCCGCACCGCATCCTGTTTTTCTGGCATACCTCTGGCAACCGGTTCCTGACCTTCCTGTCGAACATCTTCACCAACCTGAACCTGACCGACATGGAGACCTGCTACAAGCTGTTCAGGGCTCCCATCATCAAGAGCCTGAACCTGAAGGAGCGGCGGTTTGGCTTCGAGCCCGAAGTCACCGCCAAGGTGTCGCGTTATCCGAAAGCGAGGATCTATGAAGTGGGGATCTCCTATTACGGCCGCACCTACGAAGAGGGTAAGAAGATCAACTGGAAGGATGGTGTCCACGCCATCTGGTGCATTTTGAAATATAACTTATGGAGCCGGCGGTGAAATGAACTCCCACCCATGCATTGGCGCACAGGCTATTAGGAGTGGGGCCAATGTTTTAATCTGCAACTACCTCCAGCATGACCACTTCGCTCGGTTCGCTTTCACTGCCATCGTCATAAGCCGCAGTAATGGTCCACAGGGTGATCCCCGGCACGGGCCATTCCAGTTCGACAGAATTGCGGTCGGCAGCCACGACCTGCCGCAGGTCAAATTGTCCATCCCCGGTGACGGTATAAAGCCTGTACTCCTTCAGTCCGCGCTGTTCAACCGGGTTCCACCGGAGCTGAATGATCTTTCCGGGCTGGACAAATCCCATCAGGTATTCGGGCCCCCTGACCACCTGGTAATACTCAGGCAGATAGACCGGCAGGGCATGAGAGCCCGCATAGCCAAACAGGTTGACGGCCCTGATGGTATAACCAACCCCGGGGAGCATCCTGTCGAGGAACAGGAAATTCTCGTTGGGTTCAATGCGGGGCAACTCCTGCCATTCGATGGGTCCCAGGCTGTCGCGCCTGGTTCCCAGCTGATAATAGGCGAGGAACTGATCCAGCGCCATGATGTCTTCCCAGGTGAGCATGTACCTGTCGTCGTCGGGTTTGCGCAGCTGCAGTCCGGTAACGGGCGTGACCGGTACTTCGATAAGGGGCCGGGCGGCTCTTATGTTTGACGCAGAACTCAGGATATAGGCCATACTTTCGGCGTGTACAGCATATTCGTAGCGGATATGGCCCAGCAGGCCTGTGGTATCGGTATACTGCATGGTTTGGGCAACCCCGTCGTAGGGCAGGAAGGGCGACACCTGCTGCCATTCCCTTGCGGGACCCGGTTCTTTTCTAAAGACATAGTAGCCCCTCGCCTCAGGGTTCGCGGCCTCCCACTCGAGCGTCACACCGCCTTCGACCCCTTCAATGTTCAGCAACACGGGTGGCATGACCCTGAAGGGGAAGGTGCTGATAGCCGGAGCGATCACCGACGGTGCCAGGGACCTGCCAAAACGATCTATCGGTATCAGCCGGTAGTAATAGGCCTCCATGGGCTGTTGGATGAAATCCCTGTAAACGGTATCGCGCGGACTGAGCACGGTCAATGACCTGTAGGGGCCATCCGGGTAGGCACTTTTTTCCAGGATCAGGCTGTTGAGCTCGTTGGCCATGAAGACCTGCCACTTGATCTCGATGGCCGGCACATCATCCAGGCCCGTGGCTTCAATGTAGTTGACAAACGGCTCTACATCACTGTCCATATAATAGATGTCGACGGTTTCGGATGGCAGCCCCATGATGCCGAACCTGTTGTAGGTCCTGATGGCATAGGTATAGATGCCGGGCCGGGTCA
>Ga0114946_10003636_pt1 | contig 10351 bp, 16 predicted proteins | sample WalLakDeSediment_FD_88676 | JGI IMG/M metagenome (GOLD analysis project Ga0114946, IMG submission 88676) | Lake sediment microbial communities from Walker lake, Nevada to study Microbial Dark Matter (Phase II) - Walker Lake 11/02/13 Deep Sediment | ecosystem: Environmental > Aquatic >...
AAAGTTAGTTAAGTTTGGTTGAAGTTACAACTGATTCGTTCTAAGTCGTTAGTATCGACTGGATTAGACTAATAAACTCATCTCGGCTTCGGACTATTTCGTACCTAAATCCGTGCGATTCGACTAGTTCCTGCCATAGCTGTTGGTTCTCGCTTTGTTTACCCTTGCTCGTTTTGACTTCGATATGGATTGCTCTGCCTTTCCAATACAGAACTAAATCGGCTCGGCCCGACCGGATTCCGATCATGTTGTTTCTAGCTCCGGCAATCTGATTACGGCTGTTGTTGTTGTTCGCACAAAGCAAATCTCGGTAACTTGGGTAGTTCCGGCCGAACCATGCGACACAACTAGCTTGGATTGACCATTCGGTGGGTTCGGTTCGTTTAGAGCCCTCTGATTCGGCTTCCAAATTTCGCTTAGGAACGCTTATCTTTGGCTCGGTGTAATCTGTATCGCCTCTGAACGACTTGAAGTCCTGAGTGCCGTACAGAGCGTCTAGAATCGCTTTGGTTGCTTTAGGCTTGTTGGGTTGTTTCATGTGCGGTGAAATGTGGGGTGAAATATGTGGTGAAAGGTGGTGTGAAATTAGATCCGGTTGTGTTTGCAATACTCCCGAACCAATCGCTCGTATTCCGAAGCGCTCAGGTTCATGCGTTGCAGTTTCGCTTTGTATTGTTCGTAAAGTTGGTATTTGGTCATGGTGGTATCCGTTTATTGTTTTTATTAGATTTATTTGTAGTTCTCGGCTTTTATTTAACTTAGATTTGATTTTTTGCAATATTTTTGGAACAATAGCCATTTTGCTGTTCCCTGTTCCGTTGCTGTTCCAAAGCTGTTCCAAAGTGTAAACCCCTATTTATATTATATTTATATTTATTATTTTATTAAATAGAACAGTAGAACAGTAAATATATAAAAAGAGCCACAGTATACTCATATCTTACCCCATGTTACGGAACATTTATATGCTGTTCCGTGTTCCGTTGTTCCAAGAGTATATTCAGTATTAAAACGGTAATTCATTTTGATCCGGTTCTATTGGGTTATTATTAGCCGATACATATTCAATATTATCAATCTGTTTCAGGTCGAAATCATCTCTATTAAATGTATAAACTCGGCCTCTTGTTTCGGCGTCTTGTCCAAACGGTCGGTAATAACTTAGTTTTTGTGGCTGTTCCAAATGGAACTCTTCGATTAAAACCTTTTTTATGTAATTACTGCTAATACGTGTATCTCGTTCAAACCATCGTTCTTTTATATCTTTTAACGATACAGAAAATTCGTCAATGTATTGATTCTTATCAAAGTGATCGGATATAAACTCGTGTAGTTCTTTGTATAGACTCGATTTAGATTCGGTCATTACAGTATAAAGTTCTTTGTTTCTAAGTTCGTCGGCACTAAATACCATCCTAGATTTGTATTCTCGTTTAGGCAATTCGGTCAGATATTTTAAAAACAACGGTATTTCCGATTTTAGTTTATCAAAGAAATCCTTATCCACACGACCAAATGGAGTTAATTTTCTAACCCAGAACCGTATCTCTTCTGAATCAATTCGCATAAAATCGGTTTCTCGGTTCGATGTCATTATTATTTTACCATAAAAAGGTATTTGATATTGCGTAATACCTTTCTGATTTACCAATATAGTACTAGATGTTACAAGTGATTTGATTCGTTCGATAGCGTTCTTACGATCAATTACAGTTTCATCGACTCCGATTACATTCTTTGTTGCGTAGATTACGTTAAAATCGGATATAAGGTCATCCGGAGATACCTGTACATAATTTGCCCCAAATAGCATAGATAAGAAATTTAAAAACGATGTCTTTCCGGTTTGTCGTTCTTTACTGACCAGCACTAACAGTGGCAATTGCTGACAAGGATGTTCGTACATAATTTTTAAATACTGTGTTCCCAGTTCAATTTGATCGCCAAATACATGATCCAAAAATCGTAGTGTATGTGATATATCATCGGCTGTTACTTTACCGGTATGTGGTACGTGTGGAAACGGATGGTATAAATTATAAAAATTATCTACAACCGGTTTGTAGTTTATGTTATCCGGGTAGATTGTAAAATCGTCGTAAGCATTTCTAGCGGTTAATGTATCGCCTAGTTTACCATGTCTTTTAATTATAATTTGAGAATTAAACTGTTTCAATTCGGTACATACAATTCCAAACGCATTCTTTTTAGGTATCTTTTTATAGATGTCTTTACCCACAATAATGTAAGGCCATTCGAGATAGTCGTTCATGTGTTTGTGCTGTACATAGGTCAACGCATGATCAAAGTTCCCGGCAAACTTTATAACTTGTAGCAGTTCAAATCTGCTGTAAATCTGACCATCATTTATTGCTTCAAAATGTGGCACTCCATCAATGGTGTAGTATCCGTTAAAGTCCGGATTTGGTGTATAGGTACATCCGTTTTTATCGGTTATGGTTGCCGATTTGTCATTCAGTAATCGGCACGTTGGTAAATCAGCGACAAAATCCTTTATATCTAAAATGTTATTATAGAAATTTATCGGATTTGAATGTGGTTGAAATTGTGGTTTTTTAAATTTGTTCATAAGTATAGCGGTTTATTTTGTCCTGATTTAATCATATCACGAGCAGTTTGTTTGTACACTTTATGCTTTGTAGATAAGTAGTTGTTTGATTCGATCATGCTATCTATCATTTCGATAGCATCGTACTCGTCAATATAACCAGCACCAACGTATCCACCAAGCGCAAACGAAGCGCCACGAAGCTGTGGATGTCCGTTGTCCTTTATCTTGTCAATAGCTGATTGCGTTAATCTTTGTACGCTGATTCTATTTTTGTCATTTCCGACTATCGGTATTTTTTGCTTTGGTGGTGGTTCTGGTGGTGTGTATTTGTTCGACCAAATATAGGCTGATTCTCTGTAAAGAAGTTCCGGATCATGTGATTGAAACAATGGAAGTACGGCGTTTTTTGGTGCTTTATCAAATCCGGTATATCCCATCATGTGTTCGTGTGCTAGTCCATTAAAATATTGCCTAAACTCTTCTATATTTTGACATACTGGAATATGTACCAAAGCACGTACACCTTTACCCGAACTTGATAACCACGAAGCATAGATAAATGGATATTGATCGAATAGGTACTGCTTAAACTCCTGCGCATATTCAACCGATTCAAGTTTATCAAAGTCCAACGGCATCAATCCGGAATAAGATATAACATTGTCTAATTTACGCCGTTCCTTTAGCAGTACCGATGGAGTATATCCTTTTAGCATCCATTTAAGTCTGGCACGTTTATCCTCATCCGTTTCGGATCGTATCTCATCAATTAGACATTGTGTAAACTCATCCGGATTGGATATATCGTTTATAAGTCCTATCAAGTCGGTAGTACCTTTAACTTCGGAGTCTTTTATATTACCTGCAAAAGTGCTGAATTGATGTTTCATCTTGACCCCACTTTTAAATCTAACTTGCGATTTATCGCATTACCTGAAGGTCCTAAATCGCTTCTGTATAATGACGCATCGCTCATTCGTATTTGTAAAAGTGTTACATCTTTTTTTAAGTCCCATTTATATTTATCAAATATTTCAATACAACCAATGTTAAACATACCAAGCAATCTAATTACAAATCCATCAATAGTATTGTAAGGATGTTTTGATTGTGCAGGTGATGGATATAGTAAAATTGGTATTTTACCTATTTTTTTACCTTTGTAGTACCATTCAGATTGAGAGTAGTCTATTGATTGAGCAATATGTTTTATTAAGCTTCCGCCTTTCTCATAATCTCTTTTAAATTCAATACCAAATACCGTTCTATCTCCAGATCTCCATTTTGTAGTGTCTTTGGGTCGGATAAGAGCATCTATAAATAGATTCTTTCCTGTTGGATGTATGCCGAGTATCCTGTTGTTATTGTCAGTATCTTCGACAACGCATACAAAGTCTGTACTTAATAGTGATATAACTTGTTTTACATTTTCTTGTTCTGTCATATTTTTTCTCCACAAAAAAAGCCCTAACAGGATTCGGGGAAAGTCGAAGAGCCTGTTAGAGCGATTTAAGAGATTCGTGTAAAATTAGTACCTATGCGCCTTTCCCTTACGAATAGATACTTTGAGCAATATACTCAACCTTCATCAGAATGGCAAATTCAAGTCATCTGCATCCGGTATCGCCGCCTTAGCCGATTCGACCTTCTTAGCGTACTCGGTCTTAACCGGCCGATTCTTCGGTTCATCCGGCGCTGATCGTTCTAGGTCGATTTTCCACGCTCGGACGTTCGTATAGTACCGGCCGTTGTATTCACGTGATTCGACGTTGATCGAGCAGATTACGACATCACCGACCTGTGGCGGTTCGACCTTATCGCCCCAGATTTCGATGCAAATCGATTTGGGGTATTTGTCGTTCTCGGTCTCGAGGATAAATTCCTGTTTAGTCCAACTGCCTTTAGCCGACTCGCCCGTTTGCGGTTCGAGTAGCGCTGTTACAGTTCCGTGTATTTTTAGTTCGTTCATTGTGTGTTATGTTATAGTGTTAGTAAGTAGTCTCTGACTTTCAGTATCGCCTTGTACGAAGCCGTTCCTTTACGAATAGCCGATATGCTCGTTTGTGAGTAACCGGTTGCATCGGATAGTTCGCCTCCGCTAATGTTTTTCTGTACCATCAGGATCTTGATTTCTTCGCCAAGTGACTTTCTGCTCGGTACGGTTTGAATGTTCATAGCCTGTCTGAATTGGTTAATGTTTTAATGTTGCATCTAATATAGCAGATTATAAAGTTTTAAACAAATCGATATTTTTTTAAAATAAAACTTGACAAGTATTGTTTCGTTTTGTATTATTGTCTCAGAGTCAAACACAAACAAACTTAGGATTACTAACATGAAAACACAAGCAAACACAATCGTAAAACAAATCGCTGACGAATCACAAGCTGAACTACTTGAACTTATAGAACAAGAATCATTTAGAACAATGTGTATTGATATAGCTAAAAAAATGGGTGTACCATCTGATTTATGGAATAACGATAGAACATTCAGAATGGCATTTTACGGACACATGGCTATACAGTACCAAAACTTAATCTAACCCTAACGCCCGGCTCGGTCCAGGCATAACCTTTCTACATTATGTACTACGGAAACCCACGACAAGAACAAGATGATCAGAACTGGCAGGACGCTGTTGCCGAAGCGCTTGAATCAAATCGAGTTGACGATTGGCATCCAGCGATTGCTAGTGAGTATCGATACCACGTAATCGAAATGATACCGAACCACATGAGTATCGAAGCATGGATGAACAAACAAGGCGGTAGCGAGATAGGGCGGATTGTATCAGAATATGACGAAGCAAACAACACTAAATAAGGAAACAACATGACACAAATTAAACAACATTGGAAAGCATTAACCAATCCCGATTATATCGGAGCGTATGCGTTTCAACCCAAAGAGGAAAAGATCGTAACGATCAAATCGGTAGCGCAGGAAACGATTACCGGAGCGAACGGTCAGAAGGACGAATGCATGGTAGTCCGATTCGCCGAGAAGGATATCAAACCACTAATTTGTAACGTAACCAATGCGAAAACAATCGAAAAGGTTGTCGGTAGCGGTTATATCGAGGACTGGCAAGGCCAAAAGATTCAGCTTTATGTAACCGAAGTATCTGCATTTGGCAGTACGGTTGATGCCGTTCGTATTCGACCCAAAGCGCCTAAGACGACTTTAGTTGACTTCACACCATCCCACCCGAAATGGAATGATGCGGTCAGCCGTGTCGCATCCGGTGAGGCAACAGCGGACACCATTAGACAGCACTTTACGCTATCCGATGCGAACGAGTCGAGGTTATTAGCTGAAGTTGAGCAATTACAGTCTACTGGGGAGGTCGCCTAATGGGAGCAAAACAAGGTGGTTGGATCAGCGCATCTAATGCGAAAAAGATTATGACGACCGGACGTAAAAAGGACGAGATGTACGGCGACACGTTTTTCAGCTATGCGAGGCAACTCGCCGCCGCTCGGATCGGTTACGACATAACCAAAGACATATCGAGTCTAAGCAGTGTCGAATGGGGACTAGAGAACGAATGGTTGGCGGTCGAATCCTACTGCGAACGCTTCTTATCGGACGTGAAATATCCGGTCGAGTTCCAACCACATCCGGAATACCCCGACTCGGTTGGTTGCACTCCGGACGCTTATGTCGGATCGGATGGCCTGATCGAGGTCAAATGTCCCGACTCGAATAATCATCTCGACAATGTACTTGACAACAAACAACTCGATGATTACTTTGCACAGATTCAATTCCATCTGTGGGTAACAGGCCGTAAATGGTGCGATTGGGTCAGTTTCGATCCACGTGCGCCCGAACCGATTAAACTACACGTAGTACGGGTTGAACGAGATGAAGCGTTCATATCGCAACTGAGCGAACGTGTGATATACTTAGAACAATGCGTAAACGAACAACTTGAACTGATTAAGGAGAAAATGATATGACACCAATCGAAAAGGCCGTAGAGGAGTCGCTCGAACTATTAGTAAAGCATATCCCAGAAGTAAAAGACAAAAAAGGACTTGTGCGAACCATACTAAGCATACTAGCAATGGAAATACAACTTACCGGACGTATGGAAAATAGCAAAATGCTCGAGAACTTAGAAAGGAGTTTCAAATGAACTCAATTGACATTTTAATATCCGAAGCGAAGCAGTCGATTCTTCGGCCTAACTTGACCAATGAACTGCTAAACAAAGCGCTTGAGGACTTAGCGTATAAGGCCAAAGCGCAAGGTATAGCCGAAGTAGGCAACGAGATTCAAAGCCTACTCGGACGTGAACTGATGAAATGTATCGAGGAGGAAGTATGAACATAACACGCAACCCGATCCGAAAAGAGCAATCAACCTACATCAAACCGATGGCTTGTAATTTGCCGCTTCCGTTTGAGTTTGGTGAGTTCGAGGAAACCGAGCAGGACTTACGTGATCAAGCAAAAAAGTTACATTCACGTGGCTACAGTCAGGTGCAGATAGCAAGAAATTTAAACGTCAGTCGAAGTACGATCTGGCTATACATAAACGACATGAAAAGATTTGGAGTACCATTATGAACGACTTAGATAAAATCGAAACAATCAAACTAATTGCGTTCGGCATGATTGTCGGACTGGTAATCTTCGCCCTGTTCGGCTTAGCCGTAGCAGGGTTCGGATGAACTTGAACCAAATCAACTCTACAAAGGAAACTACTATGAAACGATCAACTCAAATCACACTAGCGCTGTGCCTATTTGCACTAAGCGGTTATCTGATCGCAACGACTAGTGTACCACAACCGAAACTGACCGATGCGACCTACAAATGTTGGCACTATTCGGGCAAGTACGAATGCCGGATTGATTTCGGTGATGCCCGTGAATGGTGTGGCGGAACGATGGACGAGGTACTGGCTTGTTTCCGGGAAATCCAACAGGTTAGATTAGTAAATCGTGCCGAACGTGTAAGTTTTAATAGTGAAGATGGGATTGATGCGGAGGTGGGACAATGAAAACAATAGCACAACAACTCAACGTAAAAGAATTTCCATTTAAGATTAAAGATAAAAATGGTAATATAATCTACTTTGAAGATTCTGATGGATATTGGTTTAAGTGTAAATACGATTCAAATGGTAATGAGATTTACGTTGAAGATAATTTTGCAGCTTGGTATAAAAAAGAATACGATTCAAATGGTAGAGAAATCTATCATGAAGATTCTAATGGAGATATTAGAGACAACAGACCAAAATCTACTTGTAATGGAAAGGTAGTAGAAATTGATGGGAAGAAGTATAAATTAATCGAACCGGAGACTACCCCATGAGAAAGACTCTATCCATACTCGCCTTTATCGCTATGACTCCGATTGCATTACTTTGTGGTGCGTTGGTCTGGTCAGAACAACGTCAACTTAAACGCAGGAGGCAACATGAACGCTTCTGAACTACTTGAATTAGTCCGTAAGATTAGAGATATTGACTATAATATCGAACTGACCGATGATGACAAGTCTAACCGTATATTATCGCTTGTTGCCGATGCGTACCGGCTTGGTCAGACCGATGCGTACAATGAACTTGATATTATACAATGATCTTTTCTGATTAAGTGAAAGACTAAGACCACCCCGATCCGTGTGAAAGCGGTTCGGCGGACTAAACGACAGGACAATAAACGACAGGACAATAAACGACACAACTTCATATCGACTCAAAACATATACAGCCACCCATAGCGCTTTGACCGGTGCTATGCGGAATCTCGAAAGTACATTGACTCCGAACTACGCAACTTTTTGACAAGTTTTTTAACAAATTTACTGGACATAAAGTAACCGTAAACGATTATACCGTATTGACTTGTGCGGAATGACCTAACCCAACTATACACAATAACATATAATCACCCGAAACTACCCGATATTATATCCGACAACATATAAACCTACCAAACCATGCCAAAATTAAACGTATCCATTGAGTTAGGCGATAACCCCGACAAAACTATTTGATAATGCTTATATCATGCCCGATGGAACGATTTACTTTGCTAAAAAAGGTATGGATATTATTGATGTTCTAAAGCGATACGAAAACCTAAAAAACGAATCTGAGTGGGATTCGTAGCCTTATTTAACAATAATAGTAATTTATTAATTAACGCATAACCTTATTTAACAATGCCACAACTAAACATTTCAATCGACATCGGCGATAATCCGGATTACAGCAAACTTGTAACGGTGAAAATGCCACAATTAGCAGACAAGCCCGAATTGAAACCAATCGGACAGCCGATACTAGCAATCGACCAAAAGAAATGGCGAAGCGTTTCGAGTCGGTTCAGTCATAAAACGTACAGCGAACTGCATAAAGTTCACACACAAGACAACATTGGTGGCTATGCCATGTCGGTGATCAAGTTTGGCAATACGTTTTACCACTACCAAAGTTTAGATGGCAAATTGTACGTACATACTTCGCCCGATGGAATTAACATAACACCATCCGAGTTTACCGATAATACAGGTGGGGTTCTGCATGATGTATTCTACCACGAACAATCGGGATGGATTTGGTTCGTTTACATACGGGATAAAAATATCTGTTTAGGTGCTTCCCAGAATCCGCTCGAGTTTAACCATTGGATTACGATGGACTGCGAACCGGAGAAACTCGACACGAACCATTGCATCGACATCACCCCTGATGGATTCTACATCTACGGACGTAAACGTGGCGGATGGGATTCAGGCGACCAAGATAGACGTGGCTTTGTGGTATATCACAGCAAACAAGCTGAATCAGGCTGGTCGATTATTCACGTAGAGGATCCAGCTAAGTATTGGGATATGTCCAGTAAGAACCGACCCGACTTTTATCAACCCTACTTTCGTGGTAATATAGGACAAGTCGCAACGTTCCACAGACAGACCGACCAAACAGGTGAAACTCGCCCCGAACGGATTACAGGCAAATTGTACCCGACGCTTTGGTATGATGGCGAGTTAATCGAGATGAACCGAAGCCTTGTACCGCTTAATCAGTTTAACGATGGCGATTGCCAGATTTATGTTGGTTCGATGTTACAGGTCGATGGCGATTGGTATTGTTACTTCAAATACAGATACGGCGTTCACTACTCGGATGAGTCGAACAATCCACCTGATGAACATTGGTTGGGTATTATCAGAGGTAATCGGTTTGGATCGTGGCAAGGTGGAACGGTCGATTATATTGGTAAAATGCCGTATAACTTTGAGGACATCCAGATTGAGCAAACTGGAACCGATCTAATCAAATGGCAATATCACTCGATTGGCGTTACCTTTATTATTCCCGAAGGTAGCGAACTAATATCAATTCAATTTCTCGGCTAATACCGGACATAAAAAAACCACCTCGCTGTCATACGGGGTGGTTTAATAAGGATGTACTATGAAAATCTAACGAAAGTAATTTAATCAGTTTTTTACTCTTGTTCAATACAACCGGTATTTTATTCCGGCGCCGTAGTATAAATCTTGTCCTTGCTCGATTCTACCGAACAAACCGACTCGACCCCGATAGATAGACGCATCCAATCCGATCCGGTGTGGATATAACCCGTACATCTCGATATTAGCGCTAAATTTCGCTTTTAACGGCTTGAATTCGTAATCCCGATAACTTATGCTACTTGGGTCGAACGAACGCACCACAATCGAATTTGAACGCCTGTGGACTGCTTCAGGTTGCCATAGTTGGTAGCTAGTCATTTCAATAGGAACGAAT
>Ga0114946_10003638_pt1 | contig 10350 bp, 9 predicted proteins | sample WalLakDeSediment_FD_88676 | JGI IMG/M metagenome (GOLD analysis project Ga0114946, IMG submission 88676) | Lake sediment microbial communities from Walker lake, Nevada to study Microbial Dark Matter (Phase II) - Walker Lake 11/02/13 Deep Sediment | ecosystem: Environmental > Aquatic > Freshwater...
ACCGCCGCCTCCCCACTCCGATACCCGGGCTGGAGAAAGAGCGGCATGGGCGGCCGGTCCCGGACTTCCCTACCTCGCAGTCGGGCCCGTGTCATGAGGCCGGCCGTACCTCCCAGCGGTCGAACCCAGGCCACATCCAGCGTGCCGACCCACTCCCGGGGCGCGTAGTCGCGAAGCTCGAATCCGCGGGCCGCTAACTGCCGGACTCCACCATCAAAGGTGGCGGAGACATGGCCGCGCGAGGCGCTACGAAAGAGCGCGTCGGCCCGCACGGCGAACTCTCCGGCCAGCGCCGAGACCACGTCCGTGGAGTCGGTCACGGGCACGCTGACGGCCGGAAGGTTCCCCTGGTAGCCCTCCGCCGATGCGCCGGCCGTGACTACAAAGTCACGCAGGGTGAGCTGGGAAGCTGCAGGGGCCGGGAAGAGCACACGCGCGAGGACCATGAACCCCAGGACCATGATCCCCAGGACTCTGTCGCAGGGCTGCGCGCTCGTCATCGGACGCCTCCATCCGCCAGATTCCGGAAGACCCGGGCCTGGTCAAGCGCAAGGTCGCGGTACTGGATGGCCTGGGTCCGGACGCCCCGAAAGAGCTCCACCTGCTCGACGGGAGGCAGCTGGGCGAGCCCTCCCTCGAATCCGCTGGGAGCGTTCTCCCGGAGACCTGCCGGGAGCCGGCCGAGCCGGCCCCCCGGAATCAGGATGTCCGGATCGAAGCGCTGGAGGTCCGTCACCTGGTCCTGAAAGGCCTGTTCCTGCTGGATGCGCCGCTCAAGGGCACCGATGAGTTCGTCGAGTCGGGCGATGATCGCTTCGTAGGCGTCCGCCTGGTCCTCAAGCACTCCGGCCTTCCCGCGCAGGTCGGCGGGCGTGTCCCTGGGATCGGCAGAGAGCTGGAGGACCGGTCGCAGGTCCACATCCTCTTCGATCCCCCCGCTGATCCTGTCCACCTCGAGGGTTCGCTGTCGGACCGTTCGCCATTCCGCGTCAAGGGACGCGCGGAGGGCTGGGGAGAGAATCCCCGAACCGAGGGCCTCGAGGATCTCGAGCTCCCTCGCCTCGAGGGCCGCGATCAGCTCCCGGGAGGTCTGCGCGAGCCGATTGGCAGATCGACGAACGACGGCCTCCGCATCCATGGCCTCGACGGCTCTGGCATGGTAGGAAGCTCGAGCCTGGTCCTCCCGCCCCGAGTCACGTGCCTGGATCGCTGCGCGGACCTCCTCGAGCGCCCTTTCGGAACGAAAGAAGGCCTGCTGGAAGAGCGACAGGTTCCTGTCGTACTCGGCACGCTCCGCTACAAAGCGGGCCTCAGCCTCGATTAGCGCCGGCGGAGACGCCGCCGGAACAACCTGGGCCAGGGCCGGAGTCCCGAAGACCATCAGGAGAGCGACCCGGAGAATGGATCGGCGCAGCACGGCGAGGCCTCGTGCCCGCCCGCGCCCCGGATCACCGCCCGCGGGCCCAGCTCCACCGGGACGATCGATCACGCCTCAATCCCGTACTTCTCGAGCTTGTAGTAGAGTGCGCTGGGCTTAAGGCCGAGAAGGCGCGCCGCCTCGGCCTTCACCCCATCTGTCTGCTCTAGCGCCTGCCTCAGAAGCCTTTCTTCCATTCCCTCGACGATCCGGTTCAGATCCATTCCCTCAGCCGAAAGGACAGGTGTGCCGTCAGATTCGCGAGCCGACTTGAACGCATGCAGCACTGGGAGGCAGTCGGCGTCCAGAGCCTCTCCCTCGGCCAGGACCAGTGCTCGCTCGATCACATTCTCGAGCTCGCGCACATTCCCCGGCCAGGCGTACTCCGCAAGTCGGGACAGAGCGGACTCGGTGATCCTCCGCGCCGGGGATCGGGTCCGATCCCTGAGCTTGTCCACAAAGTGACGGGCGAGCACCGGAATATCCTCCTTCCGTTCGCGGAGTGGAGGGAGCGTGAGAGGCACCACGTGCAACCGGTAGAACAGATCCTCGCGGAATCCTGTTCCCTCCAGCAGTTTCTCGGGGGAGAGGTTCGTCGCGGCAATCACCCGTACGTCCACGGGTATCGTTTCCTCGCCTCCGACCCGTTCGAGCTCCCTCTCCTGGAGCACGCGGAGGAGTCGGACCTGCGTCTGAGGCGCTACGGTGGCCACCTCATCCAGGAAGAGGGTCCCGCCGTTCGCCAGCTCGAACCGCCCCCGTCGCCGACGCTCCGCGCCCGTGAACGCACCCTTCTCGTGCCCGAACAGCTCCGAGTCGAGAAGGCTCTCGGCCAGGGCCCCGCAATTCACGCGCACGAACGGTCCGGTGTGGCGGCCGGATCCCGCATGGATCGCGCGCGCCACAAGCTCCTTCCCCGTGCCGGACTCGCCGTACACCATGACCGTGGAGTCGCTCCGGGCCACCCGGTCGATCCAGCGGTACACGCGGCGCATCGCCTCGGACTCTCCAACGATATCGCCGTATCGAACTTCCTTCTCTGCCTCTAGGCCCTCCCGGAGGCATGTGTTCTCGACCCGCAGGGACCGGTTCTCGCGGCGCAGTCGCTCGTGCTCCTCGCGAGACTGGACCAGCCGTTCGACCTTGACGGCAAACTCCTCCGACGAGAACGGCTTGGTCAGGAAGTCCGTGGCTCCGAGCTTCATGGCCTCGACTGCGGTCTCGATCGTCCCGTAGCCCGTGATGACGAGCACGTCCACTTCGGGATACTCTTCACGCACCCGCTTCAGGACCTTCATCCCGTCCATCCCGGCCATCTTCAGGTCGGTGATGACCAGGTCGGCTCCCGACTCCTCGAGGACTTCCATTCCCCGCTGACCGCCATCCGCCGAGAGCGTGCGATGCCCCCGCCGCCGCAGGAGGAGCTCGAGCCCTTCCCGCATGGAGTCGTGGTCATCGATGATCAGAATCTGAGCCATGGCCGGTCTCGGTAGGGCGCACGCTACGCAGGTGGGAGGCTTTCCGCCTGTGACCCGTCGTCGGGGAGGTCCTCGGATCCCTGAAAATATACTCGGAACTCTGCGCCCGTCCCAACGGGATGGGTCCCCCGGTGCTCGGCGTCCTGCTGTGCGCGATCCACGAGCTGGACCCTCGCTCCGTTCGTCTCGAGCATGCGCTTTACGATCGCCAGCCCCAGGCCCGCCCCCTGTTCCCGGTCGGTCACGAAGGGCTCGAAGATGCGATCGCGCATCTCGGGTGCGACGCCCGGACCATTGTCGGAGATCGAAACCACAGCTTCGCCATTCCTCGACCAGGCCTGCATGCGGACCTCGGACCCCGCCTGGGCTGCATTCTGGAGGAGGTTGAGGGCGGCGCGCTTGACATGGTCGGGATCGGCTCGGGCCAGAAGGGGCACCTCCGGGAGTTCGACCCGGAGAACGCCGCCCTTCCCTGCCAGCTGGAGTGCCGCGAGGTCGGCAGCCGCCCGCAGCGGCTCCCTGATGTCGTGGAGCTGTGCGTGGGGATGCAGCGGACGAGCGAAGGAGAGGAAGTCGTTGATGATGTCGTTGAGGGCCTCGACTTCGCTACGCACCCGGCGCAGCAGCCGCTGGCGCTCCTCGCGGTCTTCGGTTTCGAGCGCCGCGGAGGCGAAGAGCTCCAGCCCTCCGAGGGGATTTCGGATCTCGTGGGCCACCTGCGCCAGCATGAGTCGAAGCTGCTCGTCGCGCTGAAGGATGCCGACGCGCATCCGCTCCATCGCACGTGAGAGCCGCCCGACCTCGTCTCCCCGTTCTTCCGCGATGTTCCGGTCCCAGCGCCCGCGTTGAATGCGCAGAGCCGCCCGCGAGAGACGCTCGAGGGGTCGCACGATGTTGCCTGCGAGGAGGGCGGCGAGGAGAACCGCCAGAAGGACGGCACCAAACGCTCCGGCGATCAGCGTGGTCCGGAACCGGTCCATCGGCTGAAGGAAATCGGCGCGCATGAGGACGGCCAGCATCGCCTCGCTGTCCTCGAGTTGCTTGAAGCCGTACTTGTAGAACCGGGCGTCTTCGCCGCGAAAGAGCGGAGTCACGGCTTCTCCCGTCACCCAGGCCCGTTCCAGCTCCGGTCCATAGGCGTCCAGCCAGCGGAGGGAAGTCCCGATCGGGTACACATCGGGCTCGTCGGTCGTGACCAGAACGGTGTTCCCACGACGGAAGACGTGCGCCTCGTCGACATAGACGAGGAGCCGCAAGAGCCTCTCCCGATAGGGACTGTAGAGCGGTCCGCCCTCGTCGCCTGGCCGAAGCTGCAGAATCGCGTCCGCCTGGAGGCCGACCTCCGCCGCAGCTCCCGCGACCCAGACCAGCTTCTCGTCGAGTTCTCGCTCGAGTGCCCGACTCGTCGCAGTCCAGGAAAACCAACCCCCGGCCACTGCCAGGAGAAGGGCAAACGCAACCAGTGCGAGAACGAACCGACGCCTGAGGCTCAACGATCAGGCCGCCGCTGGAGGAGAGCCTCTGTCACAGTCCGCATGGAACCCGTTCCACCTGGGGAGAGGCGAACTCGGCCGGTAGCGGACTGGTGGGAAGGACGATCAGGTGGAACGGGTGGATCGTTCGCGCTGCGGGAGAGCAGAAGTCGCCGGGGATGCGCTCGACAAACTCGATCCGGAGCGCGACACCGACGTTGACAACGCGGCGAACCTGCACTACGTCGCCTGCCTCCGGCCTGGAACCCACCGCCGCGAGCACGGCCATCTCCTGAGGCCAGTTGACCTCGGGGAGGGGAGTGCCGGGCCCGGCGTGCTCCTCCCAGAACTCCACGAAAGCTGCAGGCGGTCGGGACTGCGTGGATCGAAATACGCGTGCACCCTCCGGCATTCCGGGGGAATCTTCGCCCTGGTCAAGAGTCGCGAAGGGGAGTGTCCCCGCATAGGTAGAGGCCGAAGCATCCCCAAGCGTGAAGGAGCGCACGAGCTGCGCCGCCGTGATGATCCGCGCGGCCTGTACGCCCGGTCCGGCGATACTCGGTGCAATCCCGTCGGTCGGATGGGACGCCAGAAGAAGTCCGCGCGAGCAGCGTGTCCAGCGTGCGACTTCGTCACGCAGCTGGTCGTGAATCGAAATCGTGACCTGCGTGGCCAGCTGGGAGAAGACTCCGGCACCGCAGTTGGGGGCCGGGTCCTGGGGGACCAGGCCGAGGAGCTGAAGGGGAGAAGGCTCGGTCAACTGCTGGATGAGGGAAGCATACTCCCGGGTGAGCTGCCCGGGGTTCAGGCGACTCTTCTGCACCGTCTCACTTCCCACCACTCCGTCGTACGTCACCCGTTCAGCCAGAGTCCACCCGCCATTCGACTGCCAGCGAAGCGTTTCGTACAGGGCTCCCTGGGTGACACCCGGTAACCCGGTCGGGAGTCCGAGGGGCGACCGCACCTCCACCTGAATCTCGCCGATCTGACCGAAGAGGAAGTCTGCCGGGTCGAGCGGAGCTTCACTGCAGGCAGCCGGAAACAGGAGAACCGCGAGAATCACCGGCAAGCGTGCGGGAGTTCGGTGCTTGACGGACCGCCTGCGTCGTGGAACTTGATTCCGATGAACCATCGTCAGCGACTCCGCTCTCTTCTCGTCGAACGTTCCCTCTCGATCGGTGATTTTACCCTCGCGAGCGGAGCACGTTCGTCCTGGTATATCGATGCCCGGCTCACCACCATGTCGTCCGAGGGTCAGTTCCTCGTCGGCATCGTAGCTCTACAGGCGCTGCGTGAGCACTTTCCTGCGGCCCGCTGGGTGGGGGGCCTGACGCTCGGTGCTGACCCGATTGCTTATGCCATTGCCCATCGGAGCTGGATCGAAGGCGCTCCGATCGAGGGTTTCACCATCCGAAAGCAGCCGAAGGACCATGGGACCGGCCGCCGGATCGAGGGGGGGCTACCCTCGGGAACGCCCGTCGTCGTAATCGAGGACACCCTCACGCGTGGGGGAAGCGCCATGGAAGCCGTCGGCGTTCTGGAAGAACACGGCGCGCAGATCCTGGGTGTCCTCACTGTGGTGGACCGCGGAGCAGGGGGAAGAGAGCGGATCGCCGAGGGCGGATATCCGCTCATTTCACTCTTCACTGCCGCCGAACTCCTGGCCGCTGCCGGACACACTCCAGGCGACTGACCTGTCAACCTGCAGACTCCGTCAGTCGACGAGGCGCAGAGGCATCACGAGGCAAAGGTAGTCCGGAGCCTGTTCGCCGTCAGCCATGAGCGGTTCCACCGTGGCTGCCCTCTCGGGCGCCTTGAATCCCATCCGCACCTCGTCCGTGCCCACGTAGCGGAGCACCTCGAGGAGATAGTTTGCGTTGAAGCCGATGGTGAGGGGTTCCCCCTCGAAAACCACCTCGATTTCATCGTGCGCTTCCCCGAGATCCGGAGTCAGGACATTGAACTCCACTCGCCCATCCTCGAATCTGAGGCGAATGCGGTGCGTCTGGTCGGAGGCCACCGCAGCAACCCTGCGGATTGCAGATTCCAGCGACTTCCTGTGCACCGTCGCGAAGCGATCGTTGTCCTTCGGAATGACCTGTTCGTAGTTCGGATAGGTACCCTCGATGAGACGGGTATAAACCTCGGTTGCGTCGGAAGCAAAACCGAGGTGATTGCCGGATCGTCCGACGCGGACCTCTTCGTCTTCTCCGATGAGCCGCTGGACCTGCTGGAGAGCCGCCGGGGGCACGATGAGCTGGGCCGTAACCTCGAGAGATGGCCCGGCGGGGATGGTCATCCGGGCCAGCCGGTGCCCGTTTGTGGCCACCATGCGCATCTCGCCGTCCCGCAACTCCCACAGGACCCCGTTCAGCACGGGTCGGCTCTCTTCGGTGGACACGGCGAATGCCGTATGACGGATGAGAGACAGAAGGTCCTTCCCGGAAGCCGTCCATCCGCCGTCGAATCCGACATCCGGCAGTGCCGGAAAATCCTCTGCGGGTAGCCCGTTGAGCTTGAAGTGCGACCGGCCGCAACGGAGTTCGATCTGATCTCCCCGTGTCGCGATTTCGACCGGATGGTCGGAGAGCTCTTTAGCGATCTCCTGCAGCTTCTTTCCCGGTGCCGTCAGTGATCCGGGTTCATGGACCTCGGCAGGTACACGCACCCTGACCCCGACATCCAGGTCGGTTCCGCTCATACGTACGCCATCCGGCCCGGCCTCGATGAGAATATTCGAGAGGATCGGAAGGGTCGTGCGAGAGGGGAGGCTGGCCGAAACGGCGTTGAGCCCCTGATGGAGGTTCTGGCGGGTGATCGTGAATTTCATCCGGGCCTCACGAGAAGGATCGAGGTTTCGTCATTCCACAGGCAGTTGTTCTTCTACCCTTCTATAGGACTTCAAATAGCAGTAGTAGTAGAGGTCGTGGAAGTGTGGAAGATCTGGCTACAGCATACCGGAAAACCGAGCCCTGCACCACCGGTTCCGGGCTTCGGGAGGTCGTGGACAAAGTGTGGGGAACGCAGGCCGGTTTTCGACATCTTCCACGGTGCCCTGATCGATGTGGAGAACCCGGGAGATTTCCACGGGTTCATCCACAAGGCTATCCACTTCAGTTGCGTCCAGGATCATCGAGTACCTTCAAGCTGCTCGCGGAGCTCATGAACCCGTGCGGCGAACTCCTCGTCACGGTGAATCTGATCCTCCACCTTCCGAATGGAATGGATGACGGTGGAGTGATCGCGCCCCCCGAAAACCCTTCCTATGCGGACCAGAGACTCATCGAGGATTTCCTTGATGAGGTACATCGCGACTTGGCGCGGGATCGTGACGTCCTTGGTCCTCCGCTTCGAGGAGAGGGCATCAGGCCGGACGTTCCAGCTGGCAGCCACGGTGTCGCGGATGTGGTCGGCGGAGACCCGCGGACCCGAGCCCCCGTTGCCACGAAGGACTCCCTGCAGGGCCAAGCGGGCAAGCTCAAGCGTGATTTCCTGGTTTCTCAGGGATGAATACGCGAGAAGCTTGATGACGGCTCCCTCGAGTTCCCGGACTGAGGAAGTGCAGGAGCGGGCGACAAAGTCGAGAATGTCGGACTCGATGACGAGCCCGTCGAAAGCGGCCTTCTTCTGGAGAATCGCGACGCGCGTCTCGTAGTCGGGAGGCTTGATGTCCGCCACCAGCCCCCACTCGAAGCGCGAGACCAGGCGGTCTTCGACGCCCGCCAGCTCCTTCGGAGGCCGGTCACTCGTCAGCACGAGCTGCTTTCCGTTCTCGTAGAGCGCGTTGAAGGTATGGAAGAACTCCTCCTGCGTACCTTCCTTCTGCGCCAGGAAGTGCACGTCGTCGACCAGCAGCAGGTCGATCATCCGGAAGCGGCGGCGGAAGGCCGCTGTGGTTCCCTGTTGAATCGAGTTCACCAACTCGTTCATGAACCGCTCGGTACTGACGTAAGCCACGCGGGCGTTCGGGGCGCGGTCGAGTACCATGTGCCCGACGGCGTGCATCAGGTGGGTCTTCCCGAGCCCGACGCCCCCGTAAAGGAAGAGGGGGTTGTAGATGCGTCCGGGCCGCTCGGAGACGGCGCGGCAGGCCGCGGCCGCGAGCTGGTTGTTCGCGCCCACCACGAATCGGTCGAAGGTATACCGGTCATTCAGTCCTGCCTGGCGCTTCGCTTCCTCCGCAGGAATGTCCCCACGGGTTCCCGCCGGGGCAGTCCCGGCAAACTCGCTTCTGGGGCGAGACGGGAATCCGGAGTCCGCACGGTGGCCCGATCGGTTCGCGAGTTCAGCGCTGTCGGCCGGATCCCCCCCGAAAGGGTTCGTCGGATCCCCCACCTCGACCGTGGGAACCTTCGGACCTGCGGCGTTCGGGGCACTCCGGAAGGTCAGTTCGAGAGGCCTTCCGAGGATTTCGAGGACGGTCTTCCGCAGGAGGGGGCCGTACTTGTCTTCCACCCACTCGGCGTGGAAGATGCTCGCAGCTTCGACGATAAGTTCGTGTTCGGAAAGCCCGGTCGCGGTGCTGGCCGCCAGCCAGGTCCGAAAACTCTGCTCGGGAACCCCCTCTCGGGCGGAGGCGAGCACACGGGACCAAAGCTCCGACGCGGTGAACTCCATGCTTGATCGAACGCGACCCGGCGGGAGGAGGGGTGGCCCCAGAAGATGTGGGGGAAAGAAGGCATCCTAACCGGCGCATTGTGGAAAAGTCAATCGGGATCCCTGACCTTGACGTTCAGTCAGGATTTACCATAGGTTACCCCGCTCTGCATGCTCGATTGGACAGTACCGGTGAACAGGTGGTGAGAGGATGAGACCGACTTACAGGCCCAGGAACCGGAAGCGGCTGAACAAGCATGGTTTCCGGGCCAGAATGAAGACCCGTGGAGGTCGCGATGCGCTGAACCGCCGTCGCCGGCAGGGGCGCAAGCGGCTCACCGTGAAGGTGGGTTCGAAGTAACGTTCCGTGGGCGCCCCGCGTCGAGGGGGCGTGGCTCCCGATGGGGAGCAGCTCCCGCGAGAGATCCGGGTTCGTCGTGGAAGCGAGATTCGCGGGCTTCTGCGGGAAGGAAGGCGCGGGCGCGGCGAGTGGCTCGACGTGTTCAGCGCACCTTCGTCAGGGACTGTTCCTCGCCTTGGAACGATCGTTCCGCGATACGGGAGGACGGTGGTGGAGCGAAACCTGCTCCGTCGACGTCTGAAGGAGATCGGGCGCATGGTTCTCCTTCCCCGGCTCCGGGAGCGGGGGTGTGTCATCGACCTGCTGATCCGGGCCCGGCCCCGGGCATACGAGGCCTCCTTTCCCGATCTCCGGGATGAACTCACCCGACTGACGGAACGACTGTGCTTCGACGGCTCGTGATCGGGGGGATCGACTTCTACCGGAAGGGCATCTCTCCCCTGACGCCCCCCTCCTGCCGGTACACGCCGACCTGTTCGGCGTATGCCCTGGAATCGATCCAGCGCTTCGGATTGCTGCGAGGCGGGTGGCTCTTCCTCAAGCGTTTTGCACGATGCAATCCCTTCGGCGGACACGGGTGTGACCCGGTTCCCGGACGTGCTGTTGACGCTTCGCTTTCTGCTCGATCCTCAACTGACACGCACGCGCCGGGGGCGCAGCTGCGATGAACACCGAAATCCGCCTCGTTGTCGCCATCGCCCTGATGCTGGCCGTCCTGGTGGGCGGAAATCTGCTCTTTCCGCCCCCGGCTCCGGAGGGGGGCGAGGGATCCGAAGCGGTTACTGCGCTTCAGGAACCCGTTCCCGGGGAGCCGGATGCGTCGGGAGTTCCGCCGGCGGGCCCGGGACAGCCGGCGGCCCCGTTAGAGACAGCCCCGGGAGCCACCGTGCCTGCCGTCCCCGGAGTTCCCTCCGGGCCGGCCGAACCCATCCTCCCTGAGCTGAGTCCGGTCGAGGAGCTGCCCAGCCCTGAAGTGCCCGCGCAGTTCGTGGAGCAGGACGTGGTCGTCGAAGGCCCGCTCTACCG
>Ga0114946_10003640_pt1 | contig 10345 bp, 8 predicted proteins | sample WalLakDeSediment_FD_88676 | JGI IMG/M metagenome (GOLD analysis project Ga0114946, IMG submission 88676) | Lake sediment microbial communities from Walker lake, Nevada to study Microbial Dark Matter (Phase II) - Walker Lake 11/02/13 Deep Sediment | ecosystem: Environmental > Aquatic > Freshwater...
CCTAACGTCGAGCCTGATGACGCCCCCCACGCAACCCCCCAGCGCCACCGCCGCCCGTGAACGCCGTCGCGCTCAGCAGCGCCGCCGCCGGCGCCGCAGGGTCGTCACCCTCGTCAGCGTGGCGATCGTGGCCATGGCCGGCGGCGCCTGGTGGTGGCTCGCCCAGCGGCCGGAGGGCAGCGAGGCAGCCAGCGGCCCCAGCTTCCTCGAGGTCGCCCCGCGCACCTACCAGGTGACGGTCCCGGCCCCGGGCACGCTGCAGGCCGCCACCACCGCCGAGATCCGCACCATCACCAGCGGCACCGTCACGTATGCCTCCGCCCTGGGCGAGCGTGTCACCTCGGGTGACACGGTCGCTAGGCTGGATCCCGCGGACCTCGAGCGCGACGTGCGCGACGCCGAACTGGCGCTCGAGCGCAGCGAGCGCGCCCTGACCGCCGCCCGCGCCGACCGCGTCGACGTCGAGCGCAGCCTCACGAACGCCGTGGACGATGCCGAGCGACGCCTGCAACGGGCCCGTGACGCGGCAGCCGACGCGGCCGCCAGGCTCGATCTCGCCACCCGCCTGGCCGACGTCGGCGGCGCGTCACCGCGCGAACTCGCCGACGCCCAAGCGGCCCGCGCAACCGCGCTCGAGGAGGTCGCCAGCGCCGAGCGCGCACTCGTGACGGCCCGCGGCGACCTCGACACCCGCGTCGCCAAGACCGAGCGCGACCTGGCAGACGCCCTCGCCGCCGTCGAGCAGGCCCAGGTGAAACTCGAGCGCGCCCGGGCCGCCCTGGCCGGCACCACGCTGGTCGCACCCTTCGACGGCGTGGTCAGCGAGGTACGCATCGCCGCCGGCGGGTTCGCCGGCAGCAACGCCACCGTGCTGACGCTCGCCGACGACCGCCGCCTGGAGCTCGTCGCCCAGGTCGACGAGTCCGAGATCTCGCAGATCGAGGTCGGTCAGAGCGCGCGCGTGACGGTCATGGCGCTGGCGAACCGCACCGTGCAGGCGAACGTCGTCGCCGTCGCGCCCGGGGCCCGCACCAGCCAGAACATCCCGGTCTTCGAGATCGTGCTGGGCATCGACAACGCAGACGGCGCCCTGCGCCCGGGCATGACCGGCGAGGCCGAGGTGGTCGTCCGCCAGGAGACCGACACCGTGACGCTGCCGGCCGCTGCCGTCACGCGCAACCCGCGCGGTGACGGCGTCGTGGCCGTCCTGCTCAACGACGGCGAGATCGAACGCCGCCAGGTCGAGGTCGTCGCCACCGTCGGCGCCAGCCTCGTGGTGCGCGGCGACCTGCCGGCGGGGACCCAAGTGGAGGTCCCGGCGACGAACGCGGTCGCGGCCACGCCGAGCGCCGCGCCGGGCCTCCTGCCGACGACCCAGATGACCCGCGAGCTCGTGCCCGGTGCAGTGCCGAACCCGGGCGCGGTGCCGGGCTCGGGCGCCGGCCGCGCGGCGGGCGGCGGGGGCGGGGGCGGCCAGTGACGCCCGCCCTCGAGCTCGAAGCGATCAGCAAGGTCTACCCGCTGGCCGACGAGGACTTCTACGCCCTGCGGGAGGTGAGCTTCGACGTGCCGGTGGGGGAGTACGTGGCGCTGATGGGCCCATCCGGCTCGGGGAAGTCGACGCTGATGAACCTCATCGGCCTGCTCGACACCCCGACCGAGGGGCGGGCGCTGCTCGCCGGCCAGGACGCCGGCGACCTCGACCCGGAGGAGCAGGCGGCGATGCGCAACCGGCACGTCGGTTTCGTGTTCCAGTCGTTCCACCTGCTGCCGCGGCTGTCGGTGCGCGAGAACGTCGAGGTGCCGCTGACCTACGCCGGCTACCGGCCGGCCGTGCGCCGCCGGCGCGCGCTCGAGGTGCTGGAGCGCGTGGGCCTCGGCGACCGCGTCGACCACCGCCCCTCGCAGCTCTCCGGCGGCCAGCGACAGCGCGTGGCCATCGCCCGCGCCCTGGCGATGAACCCGTCGCTGCTGCTCGCCGACGAGCCGACCGGCAACCTCGACAGCGAGACCGGCCGCGAGATCCTAGCGCTGTTCGACGAACTGCACGCCCAGGGCGCGACCATCGTCATGGTCACCCACGAGCCCGACGTCGCGGCGCGCTGCGAACGCGTGCTGCGGCTGCGCGACGGCCGGCTCGAGTCCGACAGCCGGGGGCGCGCCGCCTCGGTGACCGCGTGACGCGCGCGGCGACGCTGGGCGCGGCCGACGGGGCGCGCCGCCCAGAGGGGCCGGTCGACGGCGTCCTCGCGGACGGCGAGGCCGCGGCGGAGGGCGAGGACTGGTTCGCCCTCGAGGAACCGAGCGGCACGACCGACGCCCGGGCGATCGTCGGCATCGCCTGGCGTTCGATCCGCGGCAACGCCAGCCGCAGCCTGCTGACCGCCCTCGGCGTCATCATCGGCGTGGCCGCGGTGGTGGCGCTGACCGCCGTCGGCGCGGGCGTGACCCAGAACGTCACCGCCAACCTCGAGCGGCTGGGCACCAACCTGCTGACGATCGGCGCGACCGTGACCCGCACAGCCGGCGCGATCGTGCGCACCGAGGCCGGCGCCGGCATCACGGTGGGCGATGCGGAGCTCCTGCGTTCGCTGCAGCTGGCCGACGGCCGCATCCTGGGTGTCGCCCCCAGCGTCACGTCGAACCTGCAGGTGCGGGCCGGCGGCCTCAACACCACGGCCCAGGTGCTGGGCACCTGGCCCGGCTACGCCCCGATCCGCGACCTCGACGTCGACGCGGGCGCCTGGTGGACCGACGTCGACGTCGAGAGCCGCGCGCGGGTGGCCGTCCTCGGCCACGAGATCGCACAGGAGCTCTTCCCAGGCATGGATCCGCTGGGGCAGAGCCTGACCGTCGGCACCCACACGTTCGCCGTTGTCGGTGTGCTGCCGGACAAGGGCGCCGGCTTCGGCAGCCCCAACCGCCAGATCATCGTGCCGCTCTCCACCTACCTGCAGCGCCTCGCGCGCAGCCAGGTCGCCGGCGGCACCTCCGCCCAGTCCGTCAACCAGATCTTCGTCCGGGCGACCGAAGCGCGCCACCTCACGGCGCTACAGTCGGAGGTGACGCTGCTGCTGGCCAACGAGCGCGGCGAATTCGACCTGGAGGCGCTGAGCTTCCAAGTGCAGAACCAGGCGGATACGCTCGAGTCGTTGACGGCGGTCAGCCGCACCCTCACCCTCTTCCTCGGCGCCATCGCCGGGATCAGCCTGCTGGTTGGAGGCATCGGCATCATGAACATCATGCTCGTGTCGGTCACCGAGCGGACCCGCGAGATCGGCATCCGCAAGGCGCTCGGCGCCCGTCCGGCCGACATCCGCCTGCAGTTCCTCGTCGAGGCGGCCGTGCTGGCCGCGGGCGGTGGCCTGCTCGGCCTCGCGGTCGGCGCCGCGGGGGCGCACTTCGTCAGCCCGATGCTGGGCGTGACGTCCGCCCTGACGGTGACCCCCATGGCCGTCGCCTTCGGGGTGGCCCTGTTCGTGGGCATCGTCTTCGGCCTCTACCCCGCCCAGCGGGCGGCCCGGCTCGATCCGGTGGCGTCGCTCCGACATGAGTAGAGGGCCGTATCGCCACCTACCGGTCGCGCTGGCCCTGTTGACGCTGGCCGCCGCGCCAGCGTGGGCGAACGAGCCGGTCCGGCCCTGGAACGTGCTCGACCCGGCGCAGGTCGTCGCCGTCGCCGCGGACTCGGGCGGCGTGACCCTGGCAGCCCTGCAGGCCGAGCGCGCGCGCCTCGCCGCAGAGAGCGCGGGCGCGATCGTGAGCGGCAGCCTGCGCACCGGCGCCGAGGCCAGCTGGCGGGCCGAGGACGCCGGCCCCGCCGGCGCAGAGGGTTGGGACGCCAGCCTCGGCGCCATCTCGCTCTCGACGAACTGGACCGTCGTGCCCGCCGGACCCGCCTACGACGCCGCGCAGCGTGCTCTCCGCAGCCTCGGGCTGGCGCTCGACGCCCTGGCCGACGCCCACCGCGACGCCGTCCTCGACGTCCTCGAGCGCGTCGTCGCGCTCGAGCGACTCGACGCCCAACTGGACCTGGCCGAGGGCCGGCTCGACCTCGCCCGGCGCTCGCGCGACGTCGTCGCCGAGCAGCTGGCGGCCGGCGCGGTCTCCCCGGCGACCCTCACCGAGGCCGATCTCGGCGTGCTCCAGGCCGAGGGCGACGTGGGGACCGCCCTCGCCGACCTCGCCGCCGCCCGCCTCGCCTTCGAGCGCACCTACGGCGTCCCCGTCGACGCGCTCTGGGCTCCCGCCGCCGACCCGCTGGCGGCGCTCGCCGCGGCCGCGGCCGCCGCCACCGCTGCAGCGCCTCTGACACTGGACCCCGACGAGTTCGACACCGCGCTCGCCGCGAGCGACCGCGTGGGCGACGCGCTGCGCGCCCTCGACGACGCCGACACCGCGCTCGCACGCGCCCGCCGCGAGGCCGGCGTCACCGTCAGCCTCAGCGCCCGGGTCGTGAACACCAGCGACGCCGGTCGCGTCACCGTCGGCGCGGGCTGGGACACGCGCTCGCTGCAGCCCTCCGCCGAGCTCTCGTACGACCCCTGGAACCCCGCCACCGCCCAGACGACCGCCACCCTGGGGGCCAACCTGTCGTGGACGTTCGGCGGCAACGACGCCACGGCGGTCGCCCAGGCCGAGATCGACCTGGCCGTGGCGCTCGAGCGGCTGGCGCAGGCCCGTTCGGCGGCCGCTTCGGAGCTCGAGAACCTGCTGCGGGCGGACGACCAGGCACGGCGCGCCGCGGCCATCGCCGCCGAGCGCTACGCCCTGCGGTCGACCCAACTCGCGTCGGTGCGGGTCCGCGCCGACCTCGGCCAGGCCTCCCCACTCGACCTGCGGCGCGCCGAGCTCGACGCCCTCGACGCCGCCCTGTCGCTGCTGCGCGCCGACGACCAGGCGCGTGGCGCCCGCGTGCGCCTCGAAGCGGCCCTGGGCCGCACCCCCTCGTTCGATCCCATCGCGGCGGCGCTCGCCGCCGCCCCGACGGAGGTTCGCTGATGCTCCCCGCCCGCCCCCTCGCGCTGCTCGTGCTCGTCGCCGCCCTCGCGACCCCCGCGCTCTCGCAGGGCGCGCCCGCACCCCTCGACCTCAACGCCGCCTGGGCCCTGGCGCCCGAGGTGTCGGCCGACGTCGCGACCCGCCTCAACGACCTCGACGTCGCGACCCGCACCGCCGCCCGCGCCGAGCTCGACCCGCTGGCCACGGGCCTCGAGCGCCTCCAGGCCGAACAGGGCCTGGCCGCCGCCGCCGCATCGCTGGCGTCCGCGGAACGCTCGGCGCGGATCTCGGCGCTGCAGGCCTACGTCGCCGTCGTCCAGGCGATCGACGCCGAGGCGCAGTCCGTCGTGCGGGCCGATCTCGCGCAGCGAAACCTCGCCGCGGCACGCGTGCGCCACGAGGCGGGCGCGATCACCGACCTGGCGTTGAGCCAGTCGGCGGCCGATGCCGAGGCCGCGGAGCGCGCGGCGCGCGACGCCGCCACCGACCTGGCGTTCGCCTGGAGCGACCTCGCCGCGGTCGTCGGCATCCCCGCCGACGGGCTGCACGCCGCCGGTCTCGTGCCCGCGCCCACCGACCTCCCCGAACTCCCCGACCTCGAGCGCGACCTCGACAGCCTCGCCGAAGCCCACGCCGGCATCGCCGCGGCCGAACGCGCGCTCGCGCTCGCCGAGCTGCGCCTGCGCGGCACCGACCACGAGGGCTCGTCGCCGAACGCCGTCGCCGACGCACGCGCCGACGTCACCAGCGCCCGGCGGCGCGTGGACGACGCCGTCCGCAACGCCGAGCAGCAGCTGCGCGCGGCGCACCAGAACCTCCTGGTCGCCTACGGGCGGCTGGCCGACGCACGCACCGCCGATGCCGCGGCCGTCACCACGCTCGAGGCCCAGCGCGTGCGTCAGGAGGCCGGGGAACTCAGCCCGATCGCCTGGCTGCAGGCGCAACTCGACCGAGAGCGGGCCGCCGCGTCGCTGCGCGCGAGCGTCCACGCCGCCTGGCTGCAGTGGCTGCGGTACGAGCAGGCGTTGGCGGGGGGCTGAGCGAGAACGCGGGGCCGGCCGCACCGGTCCATCGACCCACCACAGCAACGCGAGCACCCCCGGCCTTGCGCTGCCGGGGGCGCTCACGTCGGTCGCGCGGCGTGCATCATGCTTCCTGCCGGATGTCGCTCCCCATGATCAGGCCGACGATCTCGGCTTTGGTGGTGGTCGCGCGCTCTCGCTCCGCCAGCTTGTGGCCGTTGTGCATGACGACGATGCGGTCGCAGACTCGGAAGACGTGCTCCAGGTTGTGGCTGATGACGATGACGGTGACGCCCTGGGCCTTGAGCCTATCGACGATCGCGAGGACCTTCTCCTGCTCCTCGACCCCCAGTGCCGCCGTCGGCTCGTCCATGATGACGAGCTTCGCCTCGGCGTACAGGGCGCGGCCGATGGCGACCGCTTGGCGCTGGCCACCGGACATGACGGCCGCAGGCGTGTACGGGTTGTGGATGGCCAGACCCACGCGGTCCTGAATCACGGCAATCGCCTCGCGGCGCATCCGCTCGACGTCGAGGACCGGGATGAACCCGAAGAGGCGCTTGCGGAGCTCGCGCCCCAGGAAGAAGTTGGTGCCCAAGTCGAAGGTCGGCACCAGCGCGAGGTCCTGGTAGATCGTCTCGATGCCGTACGCCTTGGCCACGTCGGGGTGATCGACGTCGACCACCTGGCCGTCGATCTCGATCGTGCCGCTGTCGGCCGGGTGGACGCCAGTGAGCACCTTGATCAACGTCGACTTGCCTGCGCCGTTGTCGCCGACCACTGCGAGCACCTCGCCCCGGCGGACGTCGAGATCGATGGGCTTGAGCGCCTGGACGCCGCCGAAGCGCTTGGAGACGCCCCGGAAGCGCACATGGGGGGTGTCGGAGGCCCCGACGGGGGCCTCCGACGCGCGCTCCTGGGTGCGCTCAGTAGTCACGCTTCGCCAATTCGGCCTGGATCTCGGGCCAGTTCTCCATCAACTCGAGGGCGCCGACGGGCACCTTCGTGAGGATGTCCTCGCGGCTCGCAACCATCAGCATGTCGAGCGGGTACTGCTTCGCGACCGGCCGCCCGTTGAGGTGGTTGTCGATGGCTTCGGCGATGTAGCGGCCGCTCGACTGGGAGTCGCGGAAGATCGCGCCCTTGATCAGGCCTTCCCAGATCATGTCGAGCTCGGGGGGCACGGCGCCGTACCCGAAGACCGCGATGTCGCTGCGGCCCATGCCGTCGAGCGCGACCGCGGTGCCCATGGCCATGGCGCTGTTGCCCGCGTAGATGGCCTTCACGTTCGGGTGCGCGAGCACCAGGCGCTCGGTGGCGTCGAAGGCGCGTGCCTGCTCCCAGTAGGCGTAGTGCTCGAAGGCGATCTCGACGCCGGCCTCGACCCAGATGTCCTTGGCCGTGCCGACGCGCTGTTCGGAGATCTGGTTGCCGGGCTCGGCGAACATCAGGCCGACCTGATCGCCGGGCGAGAGCAGGTTCTCGAGCGCCCAGCGGGCCGTGACCTCGCCACCCTCCTCGTGGAAGTAGCCGGAGTACGCCAGCACGTCGACACCCGACTCCTCGGGGTGGATGGCGAGGTGGTTGATGACGATGACCGGGACGCCCGCCTCGTTGGCGGCCTTGAGGGCCGGCACGATCGCGAAGTAGTCGATCGGGCCGACGATGATGTAGTCCACCCCGAGGATGATGAGGTCCTCGACGATGTCGAGCTGCTGCTGGACGTTGGCCTCGGCGGTGGAGGCGCGGGCGATGAACTCGAAGTCGACGCCGCGGCGGGTGAACTCCTCCTGGAAGCCGGCCGCGAACTGTCCGAAGTAGTCGAGCGTGTCGTACACGGGCGGCGCGAAGCCGATCTTGACGGTCTGGGCGAGCGCGGGGGCACCGATCAGGACCACGGCGAGCAGGACGATAGCCAGGCGAACGGGACGGAACATGCGGGACCTCCTCAAGGTCGGGGCGTACGTGCGGCCGGTGGCGTGGGATTCCGGCCGCGGGCGGGACGGGTTCACTCGGTGGTCATCCCCTGGCGGCGGAAGCGCGCCAGCTGGATGGCGACGGCGACGACCAGCGTCAGGCCGATGACGACTTGCTGCCAGTAGAAGGGGACGCGCATCAGGAGCAGGCCGTTCTCGGCCACGCCGAGGAACGCGGCGCCGAGGAAGGTGCCGAGCAGCGTGGCGTAGCCGCCGAAGAGCAGGGTGCCGCCAAGGACGACGACGGCGATGGCATGAAGCTCCATCATGGCCCCGAGGACCGCCTGGGCCGCGTCGAGGCGGGAGGCGAGCATGATCCCCGCGAGACCGGCCATGGCGCCCGAGAAGACGTACGCGAGCATCTCGAAGCGGCCGACCCGGATGCCGGCGCGGATCGCGGCGGACCGGTTGCCGCCGACGGCCAGGACATAGGTGCCGAAGCGGGTGCGGTTCATCAGATAAGCGCCGAGCAACACCACGCCGACGGCGATGATGCCGGCCATCGGCAGGCCGAACACGCGACCCTGGCCGATGAACGAGAAGGCGTCCGGGAAGTTGCGCAGTTGGTTGGGGCCCATGACCAGGTAGGCGGCGCCACGCACGGCCGTGAGCGTGCCGAGCGTGACGATCAGGGGCGGCACCTTGAAGACGGTCACGAAGGTGCCGTTCACCAGGCCGACCAGGGCGCCCACGCCGATCCCCGCGAGGATCGCCAGCGGTACCGCGGCGCCCGCGTCGAGGCCGCTCTTGAGAACGATGGCGCTGACGCAGGCGGAGAGCGCGACGTTCGATCCGACGGAAAGGTCGATGCCGCGGGCCGCCATGACCACGGTCATGCCCGTGCCCAGCACCAGGAAGATGGAGATCTGCCGGAAAACGTTGAACAGGTTGCGGCTGTCGAGGAAGACGGGGTTGACCAGCGAGATGACGATCGCCAGCAGGAGCAGCGGCACCACGAGACCCAGCGGCGACCATAGGCCGGGGTGACGCTGGAGGAACCCGAGCTGGGGTACGGGCTTGGCGGCCGGGTTCGCCGGCAACGGGACAGCCTTCTGGGTCATGCGAGGGCTCCTTCGGGGCGGCCGTTGACCGCCGTGGGCTGTGTGGACGCAGGCGCCATGCGCCTGACGTGAGCTTGGCCGATCCCGGCTCGGGCACCGGGGACCGTGACGGCCGCTGCGCCGGCCGCGCAGGCGAGGTCGGTCGCGGTCATGAGTTCGCCGCCCGCGGCGACCTCGGCCGCTAGGACACCGACGAAGGTGTCGCCCGCCCCAAGGGTGTCGAGCGCCTGCACGCGCGGCGCAGCCACGTGCCGTGATGGCGCGTCCGGGCAGGCCACGACGGCTCCGGAGGCGCCGAGCGTCAAGATGACCGCCTGCGCGCGGCCTGGCTCGAGGCGCGCCAGGAGCGCCACTGCGGCCTCCGCCGCGCCCTCCGGACCCTCGATCGGTCGGCCGGCGAGCACGGCGGCCTCGTGCTCGTTGACCACCAGGTGGCTGACCAGCGGCCACAGTGCCGCATCCATCCCCTCGACCGGGGCCGCGTTGAGCACGAGCGGCAGGCCGCGGTCGGCCGCCGCGGAGGCCGTCGCGAGCGTGGCGCCCAGGGGTGCCTCGAGCGCCAGCGCCACGGCGCCAACCTCGTCCCACAGGACGTCCGGCAGGCCCTCGACGTCGGCGGCAGTCAGGTTCGCGTTCGCGCGCGGGACCACGACCGTCTGGTACTGACCGTCGGCGTCCATGAACACGATGCCCAGGCCGGTGCCGGCCGGATCCCGCCGCACGTAGGTGGTGTCGACGCCGCCGTCTGCCCACGCAGCCAGCAACGCGTCGCCAAAGGCATCGTCACCAACGCGGCCGACGAAGCTCGCGGGGGCACCCCACGCCGCGGCCGCGGCTGCGAGGTTGGCGGCCTTGCCGCCCGGCGTCTCCCGGTAGTCCGTCGCCAGCACGGTCTCGCCCGCGCCCGGCAGCCGCGGGGCGACCGCCGTCTGGTCGAAGTTTGCGCCGCCGACCACCAGGACGCGCCTCACGGCTCACCCCCGACGAGCACGGGCGAGCGCAGCAACTCGTGGACGCGCAGCGCGTCGTGCCGTGCCTGGGCTTCGCGGATGGCGTCGCCGTCCAGCGCCGACGCGGCCTGCCAGAAGCGGCGGAGGGCGTCGACGTTGCGTGCGCACTCGGCCACCGGGTCCTCGCGGACTGGGAAGGTGTCGAAGTAGATGTGCTGGTCGTAGCCACCCTGCTGCAGCGTCCAGATCAACTCGAGCGTCTGGACGGGGTGGATCGACCCGACGATCAAGCCGTCGTCGGCCTGCCCGTAGGCGTCGTTGAGGTGGATGCCGTA
>Ga0114946_10003641_pt1 | contig 10342 bp, 9 predicted proteins | sample WalLakDeSediment_FD_88676 | JGI IMG/M metagenome (GOLD analysis project Ga0114946, IMG submission 88676) | Lake sediment microbial communities from Walker lake, Nevada to study Microbial Dark Matter (Phase II) - Walker Lake 11/02/13 Deep Sediment | ecosystem: Environmental > Aquatic > Freshwater...
GCCCCGTCAAGGTAAACCAGGGCAACGGGCTCATCGGCCCCCTCGGCGGCCGCAGAAAGGTAAAGGTGAAGAAGGGCCGCGCCGTCCAGGGTGACCACATCCGGGTCAAGGCCCGCGCCTGCGAGAAGGGCAAGGTGCGCTGCAAGGTGTTTTTTCTCCATGCCGAAGCACGGAATGGACCCATCGGCCCCGGGATTTAGGAAATCGACCACCATCTCCTCGATAGAACCCGGTACATAGGGCTCGAGCTGAAACTTGATGATCTTCTCCACGACCTTCGGGTTGCTCACAGTCAGGTTGATTTCGCGGAGAAAGGCCTGAGAAGAGGGGAGACACGAAATGACCCTCTCGGCCTTCAAATCCTCCTCTTCAAGGAAGGCTTGCAGCGCTTCCTGCAGCGCCTCAGGGTTTGAGACCTCCCTGGAAGCGGCCTTTTCGATTTCAGGGCCTTTCGCGCCGTTAAAAACCTGAACCGCTGCAATGAAGCCTTCGCTTACAAGAAGGCCCAGCACATATTTGGGCTTTAAAAAGTCTTTGAGTGGATTGAACATGATTAAAGGACCTGCCAGTAGATCGGCCTTGTTTTATCTCCTTCCCGAGCAACGTACGCCCGTATTCCGGCTACGGCGCCGTTGCAATGGACGTTGAACTCCATGGAAAAGGAAGAACTCTTTACGGTAATCCAGTCGCGCATTTCTGCAAAGACTTCATCGCTCATGCCGGGCACGTTCCTGAGATCCTCGATGCTCATAAAATCCTCGTCCCTGCGAAACTCGATGATCGCCTCTGCCAGTGCGGCGTCCATGGACTCGCCCAGACTTTGCAGAACCTCGCTGGGCGCCGTGTTGATGTTGACCTTGCCGTCGGAATAAAGGGTCAGGTAATCGAGAAGCCTCTTTCCCTCGAATCTCCGGAGCTTCCCCATGCCCTTGACCAGAAAAATCTGGCCCGGCGTCAGGAACGGCCCGTTGGCACAGGGGTAGGGTTCATCCAGGTTCTGATAGAAATAGGCTTCCGCGCCGTCCTGCCGTTCCATATCATCGGCGTCCAACCAGTCCAGGAGAGGGTTCACCATTTCATCCTTCAGGCCGAGGACAAGGAAAAGCCTCCGGATTTGTTCTTCCCTTATCTCGTCGATTTCTCCATCCTCGTTCCTGAGGAGGTTCACGTTGATTTTTCCGCTCTCATCCACCACGCCTCCGGAAACCGTGATCCCTTCTTCTTCAAGGCCGTGAAGTGCGGCCAGGAATTCAAGGCGGGCCCAGTCTTCATTGAGGCTGTCCATGGCCAAGTCTTCATCATCGGCAAGAAGGGCCATGCCCGCATCAATCCCGGAGCGAGCGACCAGGTAGGCCCGGTAGCTGTCCCGGGAGTAGCCGGCAAGGGTAAGCTCCACCCCCGATTCTCCGGAAAAGCCGATGGTGAGCCCCGCAAGGGTCGTAATAATGAGCAATGTGAGCACCAGGGCTGTACCGCGCTCTGTCCCTAAACGGCTCACCATTTTGCCGGCCTTGCTTCCAATCATGGGTCTCTGGATCCTGGTCTCTGGATCCTGGTCTCTGGATCCTGGTCTCTGAATCCTGGTTCCTGGTTACTGATTACTGATCACTGGTCACTGATTAATGATTACTGATTACTGGCTCCTGGTTCCCGCAAGTTCGGGGTGAATCGTGGTGAAAAACACGTGTTCCCGCTCAAGGGCGTCTTTGATAACCAGCCGCACCTTGACCAGCACCGGGAGCCCGGAAGTCGAATTCGTCTCCTCCGTACTCCACCGATCGAGTTCCTCGCCCCCTTGATCCTCATAGGTAATGCGGAGCCCTGCAAGGTTCCTGGCCATTTCCTGCTCACCCCCCCCTTCCCCGAACCCCTCGGCCTGGCTTGTATCATCTTCGGGAAGGGAAACCAGGATCTTTTGCCTGCGCATGAGCACCAGGATTTCCTCCTGCTCAGCATCCTCAATCACCCGGTAGCCGACTTCGCACAGATCCGCGGCCGGGCTTTGCTCTGAAAGGGCCATGTAAGTCAAGGTGGTGAAGTCGATCCGATCCATCCGCTTGCCGTCCCTTTCCTGGTCCTTGCCGATGAACCCAAGCCGGCTTGTTCCGGAAGGCGACCGGATCTCCGTGATGGCCGACTGGAGGTCCTTGGTGATCCGATCCAGCGCAATTCTGGCCGTTTGATGAACCTGCCCGTTTTCCCTGGCGATTTGAATGGCCTCCACATTGGTCGTATATGCGCTGTAGAGGGCCGCCATGATGATGGCAAGAATCGCCACGGACACGAGCACTTCCAGAAGCGTGAAGCCTCTCAGGTCTTTTCCCGGTAGAGGTGCGTTTCGAGCCATAGATCTTTCCGCGTATTCTCTCTCTCAAGGATGATACCGACCTTGACCTTGAAGAGATTCTCGAGTTCAGGAACTTCGGTGATCTCTTCCTGAAAGGTAAAGTCAGGGAAGTCCTCCCCCATGTCTCCCGTGGATTTGCCGTCTGATAGCGTTTCCCGCGAGGCGATCCGGGACATCCTGTCCTGGAGAAGGCCCTTGGCAACCGTCATGAACTGGGCCTCTGATTGAAGGTCCAGGTTCTGGGCCTGAAGGTGAAACACCGCGAGAAGCGCCACAGCGATGAGGCCCAGGGAAATCACGATTTCAAGGAGCGTGAACCCTTCATCTTTTCTTTTTCTTCTCAATGTAGCCCTCGTGAATTCTCACGTACCCCGTGACAGGGTGAATCTCCAGAGTATAGGACTGGTCGGCGCTGTTCTTCATGTGTATCAGGGAGTGGTCCACGCATCCGTTGGCATAAAAACGAATAAAGGCCTCTCCTTCCTGATCCTTTCCCCTTGAGAGAACCACCACGTCTTGGAAATAAACCCCTGGAGGAAGCATCTGTTTCTTTGTGCTCCTCTTTTCCGTCTCGCTCAGGATACCCTCGGGCGCTTTCTCCTGCTCCGTTTCAAGAGGGTAGAAGCTGTGCTCGGTCATGTTCAGAGCGAGGACCTGGGGCTTCCTGGCATAGGCGGCTTCCCCTCTCAGGCGGCTCACTTCGCTCATGATCATCCGGGTCGCCCTTCCCAGATCCCCCCCTGCCAGAACCCCCTGGATGGGCACGCTCACCAGGGACAGAAACAGGCTGACGATGAAAAGGACAATGACCAGCTCAAAGAGGCTGAAACCCCTGTTATTCGATCCAGTTCCCAACATCCGCTTCCTCGCCTTCGCCGCCCTCTTCACCGTCTGCGCCATAGGACCAGAGATCAAGATCGCGGTTATGCACACCGGGACTCAGGTAGAGATAATCGTTCCCCCAAGGATCTTTGGGCAGAACCCCCTTTTCAAGGTACCCGCCTTCGCGCCACTTTGTTGGAATCCGGCCTGTCGTTGGTTGCTCCACCAGGGCTGTAAGACCCTGTTCCGTGGTCGGATAGAAAGCATTGTCGAGCTTGTAGAGCTTGAGGGCCGTCTCCAGGGTCTGAATATCCATCTGGGCTTTGAGCGCCCGGGCCTCGCCCGGCCGGTCCATAAGTTTTACGGCCACAAGGCTGGCAAGGATACCCAGGATCGTGATGACGATGAGTATTTCAAGAAGGGTGAAGCCCCGGGGGTCATTATAAAGGCATTTTGTTTTTTCTTTCATGGAAAACTCCTGTTCAACACGGGTGCGATCGCAAAAGGTCCTGCAGCGCTTTTCCGTTCATGGTTCGATATCCTTCGATACCCTGGTCGCCTATGGCGCCGCCGAAGGCGGGTAAACCTCAGGACAGGCGTACCACGAACGGAATATCAGATACTTGCGCTTCTGCAAAAGCGTTCGCCCTGATGTATCGAAGCCTGTCCTGTCGCAGACCCTGAGGCTTTCGAAGGGAGCCTGTCGAAAGGGGTGAACGCGACTTTTTACGAAGCCGTCAAAGTTGACGGCTTCGTAAAAAGTCTCAAAAGTCGTCACTCCCGCGAAGGCGGGAGTCCAGAAGCGCTTGAAAAGAATGGATTCCCGCCTTCGCGGGAATGACAGAAAAGCGCTGTTTGGACTTTTTACGAGTACATCAACTTTGACCTTTCTTTTATCGTACGCCTCTCACCCCGCCGGTCATTTCAAAGATGGGGAGCAAGATAGCCATCACGATAAAACCGACCACCACGCCCATGGCCAGAATAACGATGGGCTCAATAATGGAAGTCAGCGAGGCGATGGCCGCCTCCACGTCATCTTCATACACTTCCGCCGCCTTGGCAAGCATCTCCTCCAGCTTGCCGCTCTTCTCCCCGGCCCGGACGAGTTGAGCCACCAGGGGAGGGAACCCTGCCTTCTGTCTCAGGGGTGTGGCAAAGTCCGAACCCTCTCCTACCATTTTCCCTGTTTCCTCGATTCCTTCCTCCATGATGCGGTTGCCCATGGAAGGCGCGGCAATGGACAGGGCATTGACCAGGGGAATGCCGCTTTTCAAAAGGATGGAAAGGGTCCTGGTGAACCGGGCAATCACCGCCTTGTGGTGGAGTTTTCCGAAAAGCGGGATATGCAGGCGGATTTTGTCCCAGATCCTGCCGCCCTTCTCGGTCTTGACAAAGGCGGCAAGCAGACCGAAAACCGCTACCACCCCGGCCAGCACAAGCCACCAGAATCGGCTGAGGAAGTGGGTGATAAAGATGAGCACCTTGGTGGACAAGGGGAGCGCCAGCCTCATGCCTTCGAAGATGCCGATCACCTTGGGCATCACAAAAGACATGAGGAACACAAGAATGACCGTACTGATAAAGAGCAGAAAGATCGGATAGGCCATAGCGGCCTCGATCTTTTTCTTGAGCTTGAGCCGCATCTCGGAGAAATCCGCCAATCGCCGCAGGATGATATCCAATGCGCCGCCGGTCTCTCCTGCTCTGACCATGTTCACATGAATCTGGCCGAAAACCGAAGGATGGGCTGCCATGGCCTGGGCTAGAGACCCTCCCTCCAGCACCTTCTCCCTTATCTGGGTAAAGGTCTTCTTGAGTTTCGGCTGCTCGGTCTGCTCGATCACGCCGTTGAGGCACTCGATCAGGGGAAGGCCTGAAGAAACGAGCGTGGAAAGCTGCCTGAGGGTCGTGGTCACTTCCACGGGATTGAGCCTGCGCAGTCTGGACAGGGGAGAGACAAAGACTTGAGAGGCGGGCTTCTGGTCCGATTCCAGCACCTCCCTGATCCGGGTGGGATAGATGAATTCCTGACTTAACCGCAGTCTGGCGGCAGAAGGGCCTTCTGCAGTTATGAGCCCTTTGGTTTTCTTCCCCCTTCTGTCCAGAGCCTTATATTCAAAAACAGGCATAAACCTCTATATGAAATCCGCGTCAGCGGATTTCATTCCTGGGTCACCCGCATCACCTCGTCCAGCGTGGTCACCCCATTCTTCACTTTCCGGAGACCGTCTCCGAAAAGGGTTGCCATCCCTCCGCGGACAGCCGCGTCCTTGATGGTCACCGAATCAGCCCCTGAGGTGAGAAGGTGCCTCACGTCATTGTCCATGAGGAGGAGTTCGAAAATCCCTGTGCGGCCCTTGTATCCGCTCTGAAGGCAGGCCTCGCACCCGCGGCCCCGCCACAAGACCTGATCCGGGGGGAGGCCGAGCTCCGCCAGCGCGGATTCGGCCAGATGAAAGGATTCCTTGCACTCCGGGCAAATCCTGCGCACGAGCCTCTGGGCAATGACACCCAGCAGGGAGGAGGCGATCAAAAAGGGCTCCACCCCCATGTCCACCAAGCGGGTGAGGGCGCCTGCAGCATCGTTGGTGTGGAGGGTGCTGAAAACCAGGTGGCCCGTAAGGGAGGCCTGGATTGCGATTTCAACCGTTTCAAGGTCCCTGATTTCACCGACCATGATGATGTCCGGATCATGGCGAAGCACGGATCGGAGGCCTCTTGCAAAGGTCAGCTCCGTCTTGGGGTTTACTTGAATCTGACCGACCCCTCCCAATTCATACTCGATCGGGTCCTCGATGGTGATGATGTTTTTTTCCGTGGAATTGATCCGGTTGATGGCGGCATAGAGAGTGGTCGTTTTCCCGCTTCCCGTGGGTCCTGTGACAAGAAGGATGCCGCTGTTCTTGTTGATCAGGCTCTGAAAGATCTTGAGTTTCTCCTGATCCAGTCCCATCTCTCCAAGACCCAGCAGAGACACGCCCTTGTCCAGGAGGCGAAGCACGACCCTTTCACCATAGGCCATGGGAATCACGGATACGCGAATATCCACCGCCTTGTTGGCGACCTTGATCTTGATGCGGCCGTCCTGGGGCACCCTCTTCTCGGCAATATCCAGATTGGCCATGACCTTGAGCCGGGAAACGATGTGGGCCTGAAAACGCTTGGGGAGGGAGAAGACCTCATAGAGAATGCCGTCGATCCGGAACCGAACCTTGATCTCTTTCTCGTAGGGTTCGATGTGAATATCGCTCGCCTGCCGCCTGAGCGCCTGGGTCAGGATCACGTTCACGAGGCGAATGATGGGCGCCTCGTTGGTGGCATCCATCAGGTCCTGAAGTTCTTCAAGCTCGGTAAAAACCACGCTTTCAGATTGGTACGACTCCAGATCCTGTACCATCTTCTCCGCATCGTCGCTGCTTTGATCAAAAAGGAGGTTAATGGCCGAGTGAATCTCCGCCATGGGGCTCAGGACCATTTTCATGGCCGCGCAGCCCATCTGCCGGCAAAGTTCGTCCGCAGCCTGATACTGGGCCGGATCATTGAGGGCAACCGTGAGGGTGCCGTCTTGCAAGGAAAGAGGGACAAGCCCCATGCGCTTGAAATACTGGATGGGGGTGTCGAGCTTGTTGTCAAAATCCAGGGCATCCAAAAGGTTGTTCTTTATGGGAATGCCCAGGGTTTCCGAGTACCGGCTCAGGCGCTCGCCTTCAGAGAGATCTTCCCGGGGGGCCGTCTTGTTATCATCCGCCATGGGAGGCCGATGCTCGCTCCTGGAATTTCCGGATAAAAGATTTTTCAACATAGCTATGGGCCTTTATTCGTACGCTTTCTTCCGGATCACTTCTTTTTCCTGAGCCTCGCGCGCTTTCTTGGACTCGTCATCAATGTGATCTTTCTTGATTCCGTAGATTTCCCTTGCGTCTTCCGTGCCCCGAATCACATGGGGGGTCAGAAAAACCATCAGGTTGGTTTTTTCATCCCGATCGCTCGTGGTTTTGAAGAGCCACCCAAAAGCGGGAATGTTCCCGAGACAGGGCGTTTGGGTGGTTCCCCTGTCAAGGGTCGTTGCAATGAGCCCGCCGATCACGGCCGTTTCCCCGGCCTGAACATTGATGCTGGTCTTGGCGGTCCTATAGGCGGTGGTGGGCGCAAGCACGGTGCCGCCCAGGGCGGTTTGAGAAAGCACGGCTTTAATGCTCTCCTCCACCTGGAGCCTGATAAAGCCCTTTTCATTGATCTGTGGGGTCACCTTGAGCGTGACGCCCACGTCTTTGTACTCGAAGCTCTGAATCGCCCTGGAGGTGGTCGTGTCTCCCAGGTCGACCCGTGTGACAAAAGGAATGGTCTGCCCCACCTCGATGCTGGCCTCCTCATTGTCGAGGGTGAGGATCTGGGGCGTAGAGATAATGTTGAAATCGCTGTCCGTTTTCACCGCTCTCACAAAGGCTGCGATCGAGGGAAACGTGAGGCTCCCCAGGGTAATGCCCCGGCCGATCACGCCGGCCACAAACCCGGCGGGAAGGGTGCCGGTTGAAGCAATCTCATTCACGCTCGACCCCTCTCCTCTCGACCCGCTGAACCACACCCCGCCGGGTTGGCCGGCGCCGAATCCGCCGTCGTATTCATTGCCCAGGCGCCACTCAACACCCAGGTCCATGGCTTTGGTGGCCGAGACCTCCATGATGAGGGCCTCCACGTAGACCATGGCTCGAGCTTCATCCAGCTTCTTGATGACATCCAGGAGAATGGCGTACTCTTCGGGTTCCGCGATGATGACCAGGCTGTTCGTCGCCTTGTCCGCGGTGATCTGCACGTCCTTGGATATGGGCGGGGCCTTGACCTTTTCGTCCTTGGTCCCTTTGCCAGGAATCTCCAGGAGGACCTTGGCAAGGTTCTCGGCCACGGCATTCTGAAGGGAATAGATGTGAATGTTCTCCCTGGACTTGACCAGGCTTTGATCCAGTCTCTCCACCAGCATCCGAATCCTCGCCATTTGAGGAGGCGTTGCCAGGGCCACCAACGAGTTGGTTCGCTCGTCGGCCATGATCTTGAGTTCCTGCTTGGCAGGGCCGCCGGCGACTCTCTTGTCCTGAAGCACTGCGAGCAGTTTTTTCGCCAGTTCATCGGCTTTGGCATACTTCAGGGAAACCACCCAGATCTCTTCATCTCCCGGCACGTCCAGTTCCGTGATGATCTTGAGGAGCCGGTTGATGTTGGACTGGGTGTCGATCACGATGATGGTGTTGGTTTCCTGGTACGGGATGAGAAGGCCTGTTCGTTCCACCAGGGATGCGAGCAGTTTCCCAAGAAATGCGGCATCCGCGTACTTGAGGGGAATGAGCTGGGTAATGATCTTGTCCTCCCGCGGACCGAGCTGTCTTTGGAGGACCGTGTCCGTCGCTTTTGTTTTTGCTGCAGCGGTGGGAATGATCTTGATGACCTGGCCGGCATCCACGGTGGTGAAACCGTTCACTTCCAGCACCGACAGAAAGACCTGGTAGACCTCGTCCACCGTGACCCTCTGGGGAGAGATGATGGTCACCGTCCCCCTGACATTGGGATCAATGAGAAAATTCTTGCCGCTCAGTTCACTGATAAACTTGATGAACACCTGCAGATCCACGTCCTTGAAATTCATGGTGACATAAGCAGGCCTGGCGGAAGAAGACCCCCCTTCCACTTTTGTCGAATCCTCCTGGGCCATTCCCGGGGCAGGGGAAAGAAGAACAAACAGCAGGGCGAGCAGGACAAAGACATTTCTCGAGTAGGTGTTCAGCGCGGTCACCGGAATATTTCCTCCTCCCCTGAATACATTCAGGTCCTGTTTCACTGGCTCGGGGTCCTCACGCTTCTTCTGGGCGTGATCACGCCTCGGGCAGGGGGCGTCGCTCTTGGTGCAGGCCCCGGCTGAGAAGATGAACCCAGCTCAGGAAGAGCGCGCCTTTCATCGGTCATGAGCAGGGCCTCCTGCGTGCCGTTTGAATCCAGGATCACCTTGTTCTTCAAGATCCTGGCGATGCGGGCGCCCATGACAAAATCATCCTGGAAATAGACGTCCTCTTTGCTTGAATCATGGTCCACGATGACCGCATAGGACTTCGGTCCTTCTCCTACCACGGTTCCTTTCAGTTGGAGATTGCGCTCCGTCACCTGGATGTCTGCGTCTTCCCGGGCAGGGCTTTGTGAATCGACCTTGCCGGCGCGGAACACATCTCTCTGCGCGATCATGCCGTAATCCGCCAGGGTTTTTCCTTGGCGTGGAACCGCAGACCGGGAACCGGGCGGCCCTGCAAGATCTTCCTTGAAGGAATCCGCGCTGCGTCTCTGGGTAACCCAGGTCAAGACCATAGAGGCCATGATCCAAAAAGCAAGAGCCATGACAATGAGGGTTCCCAGCACCAAAATTCTTTTAGAATTCATTTCTCTTAATTCTACATTACAATCTGTAATTTATATCATTTTCATTCCTGAAAATCAAACAGGATGTTCTTGTCTGGCTTTGCTTCCCACCGGTTGATATCGCTTGGACCGGAATACCGTATATATTGTGTTGACACTCCGAGCAGCGAAGACAGCCTGCTTCGGCAGGTTTTGGGGTCGTCCATTCTGTCTTTGCCCCCAACCTTGAACGTTGAACCCGGAACCTGTGAACCCTTATCTCTTTCTTAAGGGCCATTCATCGGCTATGGGAAATTATTTTATGCATTCTGTCAAGAATCCTGCTAGAATAAAACCATGAATAAAACCCTCACAACTTTCCTGTGGGTCCTGTGCGGCCTTTTGATTGCACCTCCAGGTCTATGGGCGCAGCGCGTGAGTGTTCAGGGCGGACGCATGTCCGTAGACCTCAAGGATGCCTCTCTGATAAGTGTAGCCAGGGATATCGAAAGACAAGCGGGCATTTCCTTTAAAGGAGATGAATCGCTGCTCGAGGAAAGGGTCTCGGTGGCCTTTACAGACCTGACCCTGGAGCAGGGAATCAAGCGAATCCTCGCCACCTTGAATTACAGTCTCTTGTTTGATCACCAGGGGGAGATATCGGAAGTCATGATCATGCCCGAGGCGAGCGCGCCGGCCGGCTCGCAACCCCAGATCAGGCGTGCGCCGGTGCGAGCGGGAACCCCCTCGCCGGCTCAGCAAAGGCCTGTGGTCAGGAGACCCGGAGCAACC
>Ga0114946_10003642_pt1 | contig 10342 bp, 7 predicted proteins | sample WalLakDeSediment_FD_88676 | JGI IMG/M metagenome (GOLD analysis project Ga0114946, IMG submission 88676) | Lake sediment microbial communities from Walker lake, Nevada to study Microbial Dark Matter (Phase II) - Walker Lake 11/02/13 Deep Sediment | ecosystem: Environmental > Aquatic > Freshwater...
CTGATCGTCGAGGAGGCCCGTTAACATGGCTGATAACCGGTCCGTGGTCTACATGGATAACAACGCCACCACCAAGGTTGACCCGGAAGTGCTGGCGGCGATGCTTCCCTATTTCAGCGAACTTTACGGCAACCCCTCCTCCATGCACCAATTCGGTGGCCAGGTGGGGCGCTCCCTGGTCCGGGCCCGGGAACAGGTGGCCGGCCTGATCGGGGCCGAGAGCGATGAGTTGATCTTCACCAGCTGCGGCACCGAGAGTGATTCCACCGCCATTCTGGCCGCTCTGCAGGCCTTCCCCGAAAAACGCCATATCGTCACCACCCGGGTGGAGCATCCGGCGGTGAAAAATCTCTGCGAACATCTCGACCGCCTCACCGGCCATAAGCACCGGGTCACCCAGCTGCCGGTGGACCGGGACGGCTTGCTCGATCTCGAACAGTACGAAGCCGCCCTCAGTGATGATACCGCGGTGGTCAGCGTGATGTGGGCCAATAACGAAACCGGGGTGATCTTCCCGGTGGAGGAAATGGCCGGAATAGCCAGGAGCCGGGGTATTCTCTTCCACACCGACGCCGTTCAGGCGGTGGGCAAAATCCCCATCAACCTGGCCGATTCGGCCATTGATTTTCTTTCTGTTTCAGGCCATAAACTGCATGCCCCCAAGGGCATCGGCGCTCTTTATGTGCGCAAAGGTACCCCCTTTGCCCCGCTGGTCATTGGCGGGCACCAGGAAAAGGGTCGGCGGGGCGGCACCGAGAACGTGGCCTCCATAATCGGTCTGGGCAAAGCCTGTGAGTTGGCTCAGGCCCGGATGGCGGAAGAAAACGGCCGGGTGCGGCAGTTGCGGGACAAGCTGGAAGAGGGGTTGCTGAGCAAAATCCCCAGTTCCATGCGCAATGGCCACCGGGAGCAACGGCTGCCCAATACCACCAATATCAGCTTCGAGTTCGTGGAAGGAGAGGCGATTCTGCTGCATCTAGATCAGTATGGAATCTGCGCCTCATCCGGTTCGGCCTGTACCTCGGGCTCCCTGGAGCCTTCCCATGTCATGCGGGCCATGGGGGTTCCCTTCACCGCCGCCCACGGCTCGGTCCGCCTAAGTCTCAGCGTATACAATACCGAGGTTGAGGTTGACTTCGTGATCGAAAAACTGCCCGGCATCATCGCTAAACTCCGGGAAATGTCGCCTTTCTGGCAAACGAGCCACAAGGGAGCGGTGGGCGGAGCCAGTTGCCCCTGTGAATGTTCCTGAACCAGCGAGGTTTGCATCATGCGGATCGTACCGGCAACCGCCACCATTCTTGATGAACTCGACCGCCAGGACATGGCCCGGCGGATTGAAATCTGCGGCCGGCTCTGCTACAAGAGCGAGGACAAGATCACCCCGGCCTCGGCCGAGCCCTTCATCCGCAAGGTGGTCAGCCACGGCCACAACTCGGTGATGGAGATGGCGGCCCTGACGGTGCGGGTGCGCTGCGAGACCGAAGCGATTATCGACCAGTTCCTGGCCGCCCTGCCCAAATACCTGCAGATCGACCGGCCGGAAAAGAAAGAAAAAATCCTCCTGATCAGCGGTACCGTCCGGGCCTTCCGGGAAATGTACCAGTCCTGGGCCAATGTCAAGCTGATCAAGGGAGTAACCGCTTACCTGGCGGCCCGACATCCCCTGTTTTTTTTTGATCTCGGCGGCAAGCGCGGTTTCCTGAACCAGACCGGGGTGGAGGTGGAGAAGCTGAGCCTGGCCGATGTCGATGCCCTGCCCGCCGATCTCCTGGCCAGACATCGGCATCTCGCGGTGCGCTTCATCACCAACCGGGCCGTCACCCACGAACTGGTCCGTCACCGGCCCTGCTCCTTCCTCCAGGAAAGCCAGCGTTACTGCCGTTACTCCCAGGACAAGTTCGGCAACGAAATTACCTTCATCAAGCCGATGTTTTTTAAAGAGGGCAGCGAGGAATACCGGCTATGGCAACAGGCCATGCTGGAAACTGAGAAGATCTATCTCAAGTTGTTGGAGACCGTCACTCCCCAGGCGGCTCGCACCGTTCTGCCCAACTCCTGCAAAACCGAAATCATTGTTTACGCCAATCTCCTGGAATGGCGGCACATCTTCCGGCTCCGGACCACCCGGGCGGCGGAACCATCCATGCGCGAGGTCATGAACCCGCTGCTGGAACAGATGCAGAAACGCTTCCCCGGCCTCTTCGACGGGATCCAGGGAGAATAGAATTTTCCGCCCGGAAGATGTTCCGGGTCGGGGGGATTATTACGGCCTGAGTTCCGGCACCAGGCCACCAAGGTAATTGAAGCGGAAATATTTCCGGCAACCTTTCCATTATCACAACCAACAAGGAGGGAAACAAGATGGCGCTCGATCCAACCAAACATGCGGACTGGGAAATCGCGGAAGAGGCTGAAAGCCGCATGAAAACCGTTTACGAGCTCGGTGAAAAGCTCGGCCTCGAAAAGGAGGAACTGCTGCCCCAAGGCCATTACGTGGCCAAGCTCGACTATCGCAGGATTCTCGACCGCCTCAAGGACAAACCCGACGGCAAGTATGTCGATGTCACCGCCATTACCCCCACTCCCCTGGGCGAGGGTAAATCCACCTGCGCCATGGGCCTGGTCCAGGGCCTGGGCAAGCGGGGCAAGTCGGTGATCGGCGCCATTCGCCAGCCCTCCGGCGGTCCGACCATGAACATCAAGGGTTCGGCCGCCGGCGGCGGCCTGGCCCAGTGCATCCCCCTGACCCCTTTCTCCCTGGGGCTCACCGGCGATATCAACGCGATCATGAACGCCCACAACCTGGGCATGGTCGCCCTGACTTCGCGGATGCAGCATGAAGCCAACTATACCGACGAGCAGCTGGCCAAGCGGGGCCTCAAAAGACTGGATATTCATCCCAAGAAGGTTGAATTCGGCTGGATCATCGACTTCTGCGCCCAGGCCCTGCGCAACATCACCATCGGCCTGGGGGGCAAGATGGATGGCTACACCATGCAGAGCAAATTCGCCATCGCGGTAAGCTCTGAAATCATGGCGATTCTCTCGGTGGCCCGGGACCTTCGGGACATGCGCGAGCGGATCGGCAAGATCGTGGTGGCTTACGACAAGCAGGACCGGCCCATCACCACCACCGATCTGGACGTGGCCGGGGCCATGACCGCCTGGATGGTGGAGGCCCTCAACCCCAACCTGATGCAGACCCTGGAAGGCCAGCCGGTGGTGGTTCATGCCGGCCCCTTTGCCAATATCGCCATCGGCCAGAGTTCGGTTATTGCCGACCGGGTGGCCTTGAAGCTGGCCGACTACAACGTCACCGAGTCGGGCTTCGGGGCCGATATCGGCTTTGAAAAATTCTGGAACCTCAAGTGCCGTTATTCCGGACTGAAACCCAACTGCGCTGTGGTAGTGGCCACCATCCGGGCCCTCAAGTGCCACGGCGGCGCGCCGATTCCGGTCCCGGGCCGGCCGATGCCAGCTGAGTACGCCAAGGAAAATGTCGGCTGGGTGGAGGAGGGCACCAAGAACCTGCTCCATCACATCGAGACGGTCAAGAAGGCCGGGATCAACCCCGTGGTCTGCATCAACGCCTTCTACACCGACACCGACAACGAGATCAAGGCGGTCCGGCGGCTCTGTGAAGCGGCCGGCGCCCGGGTGGCGGTTTCCAAGCACTGGCAGTACGGGGGCGAAGGCGCCCTGGAATTCGCCGACGCGGTGGTTGACGCCTGCGAGGAAGAGAACAATTTCCGCTTCCTCTACGATCTGGATACCCCGCTGTCCCGGCGGATCGAACTGATCGCCACCGAGGTTTACGGCGCCGACGGGGTCAGCTATTCCCCCGAAGCCCAGGCCATACTGAAGCGGATGGAAGCCGATCCGGAAATGAAGGAGATGGGTACCTGCATGGTCAAGAGCCACCTCTCTCTTTCCCACGATCCGACCCTCAAGGGAGTGCCCAAGGGCTGGACCCTGCCGGTCCGGGACATTCTTACCTACAAGGGCGCCGGCTTCGTCGTCCCGGTGGCCGGGGCCATCAGCCTGATGCCCGGCACCGCCTCCGATCCGGCCTATCGCCGGATCGATGTTGATGTTGAAACCGGCCGAGTCAAGGGCCTGTTCTAGATCCGGAAATTTTTCTCCGGTTTTATCATTTAAAGGGCGTCACGGCCGGCTTTGCCGGGCTGGCGCCCTTTTTTGCTTGAAAAAACCGGGCCGGAAAGGCGATCATTGACCAATAGCCCCGCGGACGTCCCGGACGACCCGGTTCACCAGGCCAGTTAACTGCGAAAAGGAGATGCGCCATGATCAGCGACAGGATGCAAACTGCTTTCAACGATCAGATCAATGCTGAATTGTACTCCTCTTACCTTTATCTTTCGATGGCGGCCTATTTCGAGAGCACCAGTCTCTCGGGTTTTGCCAACTGGATGAAGGCCCAGGCCCGGGAAGAACACTTCCACGCCATGAAGATGTACGACTATCTCGGGGAGCGGGGCGGCCGGATCCTGCTGCAGCCGATCCAGGGGCCGGAAACCGAATGGGCTTCACCCCTGGCGGTTTTTGCCGGGGTTGCCGCCCATGAAGCCCATGTCACCGGGCTGATCAACAACATGGTCAGCCTCGCCCGGGCGGAGAACGACTACGCCAGCGAGAGTTTTCTGCGCTGGTTCGTCGACGAACAGGTGGAAGAAGAGCAGGCGGCGGACGAGATCGTCCAGAAACTCAAATTGCTGGAGGGTTTTCCGGGCGGCCTCTTCATGCTCGACCGGGAACTGGCCCAGCGGGTCTTTGTCGAACCGGCGGCCCCGGGTCCGGCCTGAGATCGGACCGGGCCGACGTCTCGTCCCCAGCCGCTGCCCCAAGCGCACCCTGGTCGGGCTCGTTGTCCTCAATATCGAGGAGCTCAACGCCATCAGGAAATCGGTCCAGAGTGGGGCGTTTGAGCAGCAAAATAAATTTGTGGCCGACCTGCAGGAGCAGGGCGGGCCGGCGGGAACTTGAAAGACTCAAGACAGGGAGCAAGTGAGATGATGTCATGTTGCACCGTAACTTTTGCCGGGAGTCTCATTCCCCTCGGCCAGTTCTCCCATTGGATGGGGAAACGTCATGGATGAGCGGCATGGTTTAAACCATCAGGAGGCCCAGGAGCAACTGCGGCGCTTTTTTCAGGCCATGCCGCGGGAAATTCCATTGCTGCTCTTCTGCGACCCGGGCAAAAATGAACCTTTTGCCGAAGGGGCCCGTCAGGTAATCCGGGCTATTCGCGAGGTTACCGACAAGGTCTCCCTGCGCGAATACACCCTTGTTCATGAGCTGGCCCAAAAATGGGGGGCCACCGCTTCCCCCACCCTGGTTTTTGCCGATGAGTCCCTGCAGATCCGCTGGCTGGGGGCTCCGGTGGGGCATGAAGTGCAGAGCTTCATGGAGGCGCTGGCCATCATCGGTTTTCGGGAAACCGGTTTCAGCGAACCGGCGGCCAAGACCCTGGCCAAACTGGAAGAGTCCCGGGAAATAAAGGTTTTTGTCAGCCCCTCCTGTCCTTATTGTCCCCAGGTGGTGGTCAATGCCGTCCGGGCGGCGGTGGCCAGGCCTGAGCTGGTTTCCCTGCAAATCATCGATATTCAGGTCAACCCTGATTTGGCCGACCAGTATAACGCTCACAGCGTGCCCCAGGCCTTTGCCAACGACAAGCTGATCGGCCTCGGCGCCCAGCCGGAAGAGCTTTTCATCGCCTCCCTGCTCGCCCTGGAGCCGCAACAGTTTTTTATTCCGGACAGCGACGCCGAGGAGGTTGCTTGCGACCTGCTCATAGTCGGGGCCGGTCCCGCCGGCCTGACCGCAGGGATTTACGCCACCCGCAGCGGCCTTAAAACGGTGGTGGTGGAAAAAGGGATGCTGGGCGGCCAGATCGCCACCACGCCGATGGTGGAAAACTATCCCGGCTTTACCCAGGTTGGTGGCAAGACCCTGGTGGATATACTGGTCAGTCACGCCCTGGAGTATGTCGAAATATTCCCCGGCGAGGAGGTGCAAACCATTGAGCCGGGGGATCTTTTCACCATCACCACCAACCGGCGCCGTTACCGGGCCAGGGCGGTGCTGCTGGCCACCGGCGCCAGTTCACGGCATCTGGAGGTGCCGGGCGAGGAGCGTTTGGCCGGCCGGGGGGTCAGTTACTGTTCCACCTGCGACGGCCCCCTCTTCATCGGCAAAAAGGTGATCATGGTGGGAGGGGGCGACAGCGCGGCGACCGAGGCCCTCCATCTCCACCAGATTGGCGCCGATGTCACCCTGGTGCATCGGCGGGACCGGCTGCGGGCCCAGGAACGGCTGGTTGACGCCCTTAAACAGGCGAAAATTCCAATACTCTTCAATACCGAGGTAACGGAAGTCCTCGGCGAGGCCAGAGTCGAAGGAGTGCGCCTGCGCAAGCAGGGCTCTGATCAGCTTTCCAACTTGCCGGTTGAGGGGGTTTTCATTGCCATCGGTTATGTCCCCGCCGTGGAGTTGGCCGTAAGCCTGGGGGCGGAATTGACCCCGGCAGGGTACATCAAAAGAGACCAGCATCATCGTACCACCATTACGGGCATTTATTCGGCCGGCGATGTGGAAGGGGGCTATAAGCAGATCGTCACCGCCGCCGGCCAGGGTGCCGAGGCCGCCCTGGCTATTTTCGAAGACCTGGTCAGCCCCTATTGGGTGACGAAAAAAGGCGGTCAAGCCGGCGGAAAGTGATCTTGCCGCCGGAGCGGTAAGGGTTGGCGGGTCAGGCCAATTCCCGGCAACCCGCAGGGGGACAGCCTCGGTGCGCAGGGTGCCGACGGGAGCTCGTCCCAACGCAAATATCCTTGGCGGCCCAGCAGCCTTTCTGCTATTCTATTATTTTAATGTCGCTTCCAAGTACTTGGGCTGGTGACATTTTGTCCTTCCACTTCTATCCGATGGGATTTTCACATGTTATTGGCTCCCCATAAATCCACCCTGCGAGCTTCGGTCAAGGACCAGTCCGGAGCCGGCAAAGTCAAGATCGGCGAGTTGCTGCGCAAGGAGGGCCAGATCAGCAGTAACCAACTTGACGAAGCCCTGGCGGTCCAGAAAAAACATGGGGGGCGGCTGAGCTCAATCCTCTTGAAGCTGGGCTTTATCGACGAAAATACCGTTCTTAATTTCCTCAGTCGCCAGCATAACTATCAGCCGGTCATCATCTCCCGCGAAACCCCCAAGGCCGATGCCCTGGCCAAAATTCCCTTTGCGACCGCGGCCAAATATCTGGCTTTTCCCCTGCGAATCGTCGGCAAGAACCTCCAGGTGACCATGGCCGAGCCGACCGACACCGCAGCGGTGGAAAATCTCCAGGCCGAAGTCAAGATGCCTCTCACTGTTTGCGTTTCCACCGAAAGGGACATTGTCGAGGCTTATCGAGCCCATTACCGCATCAGCGACGAGGATTACCAGCAGCTACTAAAGCATCAGCTGGACCGGAAGGGCGAAGATGAAATTCCCATTACCCAGATTAACGACTTCGGGGCACTGGCATCCGAGGCCGCCGAGGGTATGGAGCTGGAAACCTTCGAAGAAGAGCGGATAAGGGATCAGTATTCGGCCACCGACGCACCAATCATCAAACTGGTCAACGGGATTTTGACCAAGGCGGTTCAGGACGGGGTCAGCGACATTCATATCGAACCCTACGAGCAAAACCTGCAGGTGCGTTACCGTCTGGACGGATCGCTCTATAAGTCCATGAACCTGCCGTTGAGCATTAAAAACGCGCTCAATTCGCGGATCAAGATCATGGCCCAAATGGATATAACCGAACGGCGGGTGCCGCAAGACGGCCGGATCCGGATCAAGTTCGGCCGCCATCGGGCGGTGGATTTCCGGGTATCAACCCTGCCGACCCTTTTTGGGGAATCCATCGTTCTGCGGATCCTCGACAAGAGCAGCCTCAATGTTGACCTGACCAAGCTGGGCTTCGAACCCCAAACCTTCGAGATGCTCAAACGTTGCATCTACCGGCCCCAGGGCCTGCTGCTGGTAACCGGGCCCACCGGCAGCGGCAAGACCGTTACCCTCTATTCCATCCTGAACTCCCTCAACAGCGAGGACATCAAGATCCTAACCGCTGAAGACCCGGTGGAATTCAACTTCAAAGGGATTAATCAGGTCAACGTCTTCAACGAAGTTGGTATGACCTTCGCCGCCGCCCTTAAAGCTTTTCTCCGTCAGGATCCGGATATCATCATGGTGGGCGAGATCCGGGATCTTGAAACAGCCGAAATCGCTATGAAGGCGGCGATGACCGGCCATCTGGTCTTCTCCACCCTTCATACCAATGACTGTCCGGCGACCATCAGCCGCCTGGTCAACATCGGCGTACCTTCCTACATGGTCAGCTCGGCTGTGACCATGGTCCTTTCTCAACGCCTGGCCCGCCGGCTATGCCCCAAGTGCAAGGAACCGGTTAATGTCGCCTCCTTGGATAAGGATGAGCTTATTCAGATGGGCTTCCGGGAAAAAGAGATCCCCAACCTGAAAATCTACGGACCCAAAGGCTGTCCGGCCTGCAACAACGTCGGCTACAAGGGCCGGGTGGGCCTCTTTGAATTGATGGAAGTTACCGAGGATGTGGCCAAAGCGATTACGGCTGGTAGTTCGGAAAACCGCTTGCGCAAAGTAGCGGTCAAGGAAGGCATGGTCCCGCTGCGCGATTCCGGGCTGCAAAAAATCCGCGAGGGGGTGACCAGCATTGAAGAGGTCCTCCGGCGCACGGTGATCACCGACGAGAGCCTGCCCGCTTACCTGGTCAACCCCGATATCGAGGAATACCTGGATGGCGATCTGATTATCCGCCAGAACAACAATGATCGGGATTTTTTTAAGCTGGTCACCGGGGCCCTTTTGGTGGTGCGGGATGGCAAAAAAATTGCCGAGATCACCGAGCCGGGGGAGTATTTCGGCGAGATGAGTGCCATTTCCGGCGAACCCCGCACCGCTTCGGTCATGGCCCACGGCCGCTGCAAGGTCAAGCGATTTCCCGGTAATAAATTAATGGAAGTGATTGAAAAATATCCCGAGGTCGGCAAACACCTGTTTAAAACGCTGGCCAACCGGCTCAGCCTGGCCAATGGGATTATTGTCAAGCTGGCCAACGAACGACCGGCCTGGCCGCCCGGGCGGGCCCAATAGGCATACGTTCGTTATTTTCGTATTATCGGAGGGTCCGCGTTATTTTCTTGGAAAATTTCTTGAAAATAGAATAGAAATTCGTTAAGAATTTTAGTTCCGGCTCGCTGTATAAATTCCCCTGGTTGTAATATCCCAGCTTCAGCGCGCTTTCCGGACCATAAAGGCCAGGAAAACGAGAGGGGGACAAGCGTGCCTTCTTCATGGCGGGGGCCTTGATTTTTCTCTATTCCTAGTTGCAGCCTTTAGGGCCATAATCCGTGGACGCAGTCTGCCCGGCCGGAGTCAATCCGGCCAGCGGGCAAGGAGCGCTTTTGCCTTGGTGTGCCGGGCACGGGCCGCGTTCTTCTGGCCCCCGGCCGGATAATGTCCCACGCATTTGGAATTTATATAATTTGCCTTAAATTGCCAAATATTCAAAATCAGGAGGGATCAGGATCATGAGTGCCAAGATCATCAGCGGGGTTGAAGTGGCCAAGGCCATTCGCCAGGAGTTGCAGCAGGAAGTCGCCGAACTTAAGGAAAAAAAAGGGGTGGTGCCCGGTCTGGTTACCATTCTGGTGGGGGAGGACCCCGCTTCCCAGTCCTACGTAGCGGCCAAGAACAAGACCGCCAAGGAGTTGGGGATCTATTCCGAGCAGATTACCCTCCCGGCCGATACTCCCGAGGTCCAATTGCTGCAACTGGTCGAAAAGTGCAACCGCGACCCCAAGATCAACGGCATTCTGGTCCAGCTTCCCCTGCCCAAGCATATCAATGAGGCCAAGGTGCTCTATGCCATCGACCCCGGCAAGGATGTGGATGGCTTTCACCCCGTCAACGTGGGCAAGATGGTGCTGGGCGAAAAATGTTTCCTGCCCTGCACCCCGCACGGAATCCTGGAGCTGCTCCAGCGCAGCGGTGTTGAAACCAGCGGGGCCGAGGTGGTCATCATCGGTCGCAGCAACATCGTCGGCAAGCCCATCGCCAACCTGATGCTGCAGAAACGGGCGGCGGGCAACGCCACCATCACCCTTTGTCATACCCGGACCAAGGACATCGCCGCCCATACCAAAAGAGCCGATATCATCATCGCCGCCGTCGGGGTTCCCAAAATGGTGACCGCCGACATGGTCAAAGAGGGCGTGGTGATCATCGATGTCGGGGTCAA
>Ga0114946_10003643_pt1 | contig 10340 bp, 11 predicted proteins | sample WalLakDeSediment_FD_88676 | JGI IMG/M metagenome (GOLD analysis project Ga0114946, IMG submission 88676) | Lake sediment microbial communities from Walker lake, Nevada to study Microbial Dark Matter (Phase II) - Walker Lake 11/02/13 Deep Sediment | ecosystem: Environmental > Aquatic >...
CATTGAGGGATATGGACTGGATAGGATTATAGCATGGAGAGAATAGAGAGGCATTTGCAGTTTAAAATTTTGAAACTTATTAACACAATTCCACCTGTGTGGAATTATAATTTTGGTGGTCATGATACTGTGGTGGATTTGCAAGCCTGCTCTTCAAATTACGCTTTATTGTAGTATGCAGAGTAGTGATGTTGGTGTGCTATTAGAGATTTTTCTTCGTGCTTAAGATGAAATCGGGAAGCTTGAATTTAAGAAGTCGTAATCTGGATTTTTGATAAAATATCACCCATACAATCGACATAATCTGCAATAGATAGCACGATTATCGTTTTATATCACACCTTTTGTGAGGTTTCAATGTTGATAAAGCTGTCGGATTGGATTAACTCTGCGTCAACTACCTGCATTATGCTGGTGTGCCTGGCCATTTTCCTGTTGTTTAGCACGATAGTTTTACCTGATCAGGCGTCCAAAGCTGAAGTCTATAGTGGCGAAGTTGGTTCTCCTGACACTTCATTTTTCTACAGTGCTAAAGAACTATATACATTTGCTGAAGCCTATGGTCCAGAAGGACGAGTAGCATACATTCGAGCACGTTTTACATTCGATGTAATCTGGCCTTTAGTCTACATGAGCTTCCTGGCGACGTCGATCAGCTGGGTTATCAAAAGGGTAGCTTTACAGGGCAGGCTCTGGCAGCAATTGAATCTCATGCCATTATTTGGGATGCTGTTTGACTTCCTGGAAAATATTTCGGCTTCGATTGTCATGACAAGATATCCAAACAACACAGCCCTGATAGATCATCTGGCCGGCGTATTTACAATGTTGAAGTGGGTATTTGTAGGTGGTAGTTTCCTTGTGCTGTTGGGCGGGGTGGTCTTGCTTGTGTGGCGATTTATTCATAAAAGAGAATAAGGTTAGGATTCGCTGGTCATGTATAAACCAGCGTGATCAGCTGCCGGACATTTCTTGGGGTAAGTTAGGTGGTTGGATATGTCATTTTTAGATATGCATACCACTTTTTGGTGGCTGGGAATATTTCCTGCTGGTTGAAAGCTTTATCTCAGCATTTTAAACACCTCGTTTAAAAACCCAGGAGAAATCCTGCTTGCTATTAAGGGGGAATTCATGTATATTGGGGGCAACTTTCCGATCATGATACCAGGAGGGGTAATGCATGAAAGAAGAGATCCCAACTTACCGGATTACTGATCTGGCGGTCTCGGAACGGCCACGGGAGCGATTGGTTAGCGTAGGAGCAGATAAGTTAAAGCTGTCTGAACTGCTTGCGATCTTGCTAAGGGTAGGTGTGAGTGGGGAAAATGCGGTCCAAGTTGGTGAGCGCATTTTGCAGACATTTGGCAGCCTGGGTGGATTGCACCGCGCGCCTTACGAAGAAATTTGCGCCCAACGTGGCGTGGGTCCTGCTAAAGCAGCTCAGATCCTGGCGGCTATAGAGCTGGGGCGGCGGCTCAGCATCTTGGAACCGGAAGAGAAAAAGGCGATAAGCAGCCCAACAGAGGCAGCCGACCTGGTGCGGTACGACATGAGCGCCCTGGAGCAGGAGCATTTGCGGGTAATCTTGCTGGATACCCGCAACCGCTTACTGGGAGTGGTGGAGGTCTATCGAGGCTCGTTGAACTCATCACATGTCAGGGTTGGAGAGTTGTTTAAAGATGCAATCCGGCGTAATGCAGCATCGGTGATTATCGCCCACAACCACCCCAGCGGAGATCCAACACCAAGCCCAGAGGATGTATCGATAACACGGCAGATTGTTGAGGCGGGAAAACTCCTTGATATTGACGTGTTGGATCATCTGGTGATTGGTCGCGGCCGATATGTGTCTCTCAAAGAACGCGGGCTGGGTTTTACGTAGTGGATTTTACAGTAAAGTGATTGAATTCTCCCGTCGCAGTCTGCCATTTGATATCAACTGCAGTGACCATGGCTGATCGAGGTCCACGTTTGAGGGTAACAATGAATCGGTTAAGTGCTGGATGCTGTCCTTCGGCCAGTACCTCTACAGTCCCATCCCAACGATTGCGGACCCAACCGGTGAGTCCGATTTCGTTTGCTTTTTGGTAAACGAAGGCCCGAAAGCCTACTCCTTGCACTCTTCCTTTGACTACTGCGTGTAAACGTGAATGATCATTACCTGTCATTATCTACTCTTTTCACTAAGCTGTGGATAGTCATAAGAATTGGGGCGAATAAAACCGCTACCATTAATACAACCCAGGGAAACGTCTTTTCTGGGGATAGATTCCAGGAGACTCCAGAAAAGGTGTCCCGCCGCCATTGATTCTCAAGCTGGTTGAGTCTGGTACCAAAAGCTTGTTCAACACCCTGTTCGCATCCCAGTCCGGAAGAATAATTTGTCAATAAATTCATGATTCCCTGGGTGCCAAAATTTTCGTGTAAGAACTGGGTGAAAGAGGCAGACTGGGCATAAGCCGTTAGAGCGCTGGATGCATCCATCGGGAGAAGCTGGCATAAAGAGGAGATTGGAACCAAATTATTACGACGATGTGCATCTTCAAGGAGAACATGGTACTCTTGGTTGGGGTGAAGCTCTGTGAGAGTCGCTAAACCTTCAATTAACCAGGGGGGCAAAGATGAATATGCATCGCCAACAACCTGATACGTGAGAATATGCATGATCTCATGAGGGATGCGCTGTTTCATGTATATGGTTTGGTCAGGACCAGGAGGCAAAGCGACCAGTACTACCCCCATGGCGGGATCAGCATGGCCAGCAACTAGAGATCGTCCTAACTGTCGCAAGGAGATTTGCATATCTTCGATGTTATCGTAGATATAAATATCGATGGTGTCAGGTGGTAATACGAGAACATAATTCAAGGCAGCTCTCAGACCTTCCTGAGAAATCTCTAAAACTTTCTGAGCAAGAAGGGGATTATCGCTATACCAGTGCGCTCGAAAGACACCATCTGATGATGTCTGCCATTCGAAGCGGTTATCTTCGTAGTAAAATCCAAATTCTGGGCTGGTAACAGAGCTGCCATCCTCAAGGCTTATCTGGTACCAATAGGCAACATTAGAGAAGACTCGCATGGGAGCTTTATTTGTATCATAAATTGATATTACCCTACCCTGCGAGTAAAGATTTGCTTGACCAACTTCAGTCACTGGTTCACCTTCAACCTGATAGAAGAGGGTAACCTGTTCTACTGGTGTTTGCGAATTTATTCTGGCGCTAAAAGTAATTTGTCCACCAAAGATGTATTCAACTTCAGGATCAATTACCTCAATTGTGGCAGCAGAATGGGCAATAACCTGAACAAAAGAGTTGAGAAAGAATAGTATAGTGAAAAAAAGGAAGGCGCGCAGCCAGGCACGCATGTCAGGCTCCTAAGTAAGCCAGTAAGGGGGTAAGCGTAAACGGGCTGAGCAGGGTGGTGGTAAAGACTGTCATGGTGACGAAAGCTGGTTCGACATCGTATTCGGTAGCCAGGATAATGGAAATAATGGCTGTGGGCATAGATGCCTCGAGGATGCCAGCCTGGCGAGCAAAACCTTGTAAACCGAATGGAACACTGATTAAGATAGCCAGGAGAGGCGCCACAACCAGTCTCATGGAGCTGGTTGCGGCTAGTGCAAGTTTTTGTCCATCGAAACTGGATTTGGCTAACTGGATGCCCATCAGAATCATTAAGACGGGAATGGCAGCATCCCCAAGGATACCCACAGTTCGGTCCAAAGGTAAGGGTAGTTGCCAGCTAAAACGGCTGAACAGCAAACCCAAAATAACCGCGTACACCACTGGTATCTTTAACAATCCCAACAAAGCATCTTTCAAATTGAACGCACCTAATGAGGCGACGACGACGCCTACGGTGTACATCAAGATGGCAGAAACGACGAAGTAGATACTGGCGTGAGCCAGAGCTATTTCACCAAATGCGAAAAGGTTCAAAGACAAGCCATAATTCCCAGCGTTTACGAACATGCTTGAAAGGAGCAGGGCTATTAAGAGTCTTCGTTCCAGGCGTATCAGGCGACCAACAATCCATGCCAGGATACCAATAATCAGGATATTGGTTAAGGCAAAGCTGGCCATACGGAGGACATCGTCACCTCCTAGCTGGCTGTTTGTTATCAGAGAGAATATAAGACAGGGGCTGAAGATAAAAAAAGAAATCTTAGAAACGGAACGGGCATTCACTCGCCAGTATTTGGCAGCCAGGTAACCCGTCCCGGCTGCCAAGAAAATGGGTAAGATGTTGTTGGAAAATAGGAGCGCCAGGTTATTCAATCAAGATTGTCCTCTTCGTTGTCTCCAATATCTTGAAACTCATCCACATCATCCAACATGTCCAAATCGAAATCGCCTAATCCATTTTCGGGGAACTCGAAAAGGGTAAAGAGTTCAGCATTTTGGTTGAATTCCAGGTTATCGATGGCAGCTTCCAGCAGGTCAATGTCGGCTTCTTCTTCTGCTAGTTCCCAGAGCTCTTCGAGAACTTCTCTTACACCTTCGCCGCTGATCTGCGAGAGCGACCAGATGGCGGCGTTACGGACATTGTCATTGCTGTCCTCCGAAAGTTCGATCAGTTGTGGCAGCGCGGCTGAGATTTCGAGTTCGCCAGCAGCTCTGGCCGCTTCAGCCCTGAGAGCAGGGTTCCTGTTATTCAGAAAATGCAAAACGTCGTCTTTCCAACGCTTATCAATTGAGCGACCAATGGCAAAGAGAGCGGCCTTGATCCATTCCTTATCTCCGGAAGCCAGGGCGGACTCAATCAATGGGGGGACTTCTGGCCGGCTGGAATAACCGATAGCTTCCAGCGAACGGCATTTGACCAGGTCAGATTCACCATGGTGGATGACGTTTAACAAGCAATCTTCGATGCGCTGAAGCGTGGTTTGTGAGATTTCATCTAATTCACCAAGGTAAACGAAACGACCCAGAGCTGATGCTGAAGCTGAACGAACCCCTTCGTTGGGGTCTTTTTCGAGTAAGTTTATGAATTTGGGGATCAAGTCAACCGATTCAAAGCCGCGCAAGATTTGGACCGCCAGGGTACGGACATGTGGATCTTCGTCGGTGATGGCAAATCGCCCAATTGCCTCATAAGAAAGGAGTAAGTTATCTTCACCCAGCTTTAGTAAATCAGCTAAAACAGTTTGACGGCGCATGACTGGAATCGTCCCCCAAGCTTCTTCGAGTAAAGCCAACTCCTTGTCGTCAAGATCCGACAGGCGGTAAAGGTAACGCCGGTAAAGATCGACTTCCTCATTACTTAATGCGTCAACTAATAGTTCAAAGGGTATTACTTCAGGTTGTGTGGACATATAGCAGGTAAATGATGCCTGTTTCCATGGTCTTCATCATCTGGGTATCTCTACGGGGTTAATGAAATCCTGAAGATTTACATAAAGTAGCAATAATATGAGCAGCGCGAAGCTAACCAGGTTGATGACATTCTCGTAATGTGGAGGTATACGCTTTCTCAGGATTATCTCCGGGAGGGTAAAGAGAATCCGGCCTCCATCAAGAGCAGGGATTGGCAGCAGGTTTAAAAGGCCTAAGGAGATGGTGATGGTGGTGAAGAAGAGCATAACGCTTACCAGCACCGGAATAGCAGGCATGACTTCACCGGTACGGATTTCGGAATAAATGTCATACATGCCCTTGAAGCCGACAACCCGACCTTCTTCAGGGCTCAGTTCGCCCCTGATGATCTTGCCAGGGAATGAGAGGATGGTGATACTGTGATCGTAAACAGCCACAAATCCCATTGGTAATGCAGATGGAAACGAGATTGGTTGGGTGGGGTGACCCATCATAATACCAATCGCCCCTTCGCCTTCAGGGGGGTTGCTGCGGGGAACCAGGGTGGTTTCGATGTTCTCACCATTTCGTTCGAGGACAATCAGAGTAGTTTCGTCAAGGCTGGCACGGATTTCTCTTTCCAGAGCTGTGGTGCTGTTGATTTGTTGATCATTGACCTGAAGGATCAAATCGCCGGGACGTAAACCAGCCATTTGGGCGGGAGAATTTTCCGCCACATCTGCAACCAGGACTTTGTTGGAAATTGGAGAACCCAGGTTGGTAAACACGATGGCATATAGGATAACCCCCGTCATCAGGTTAGCAAATGGACCGGCAAAGAGGACTGCCAGGCGAACCCAGGGACTGGCAGCTGCTAACCCTCCAGGAACGTCTGGATCATTCTCGCCCTTAGGGCGTACAAAACCACCTAAAGGGATCCAGTTTAAAGTGAATTTCGTACCTCCAGCTTCGAAAAGGGTAGCTGCGCGGGGAGGAAAACCCAGTCCAAATTCTTCAATTTCGACTTTGAAGAATTTGGCTACCAGGAAATGTCCAAGCTCATGAATGATGATCAAGGCTGCCAGGGCAGCTACAAATTGTAAGACTCCCATAATTATTTTCTTCCATTTACAGTTTTCTATTTATGGTATCTACCATACTCTTATCATCTTGCTGAGTAGATACCTTTTGTCTGATTTTCACAATGATCATTATATCTTGTCATGATAAATCAATCCAGACAAATGACAACAAAGGAGACTATTCTAACAGAATTTTAACAGGAAACGGGAGCTTAGAAAGTTATAGAGTTAAGGTTTATGTATTGCGAGAGCGAGTGGGATTGTTTTTGATAGAAATATGGGTCAATTAGCTAATTATGTTATTTAGATAAGAACTTTTACAGACCCACCGGGTGGAGAAATGAGCACTTTCTTGACATTGTGAATCTGGCTTAGCCGTTGGGATACTTTGGTAACACTGCTGGAGGGACACAAAACATGCACGTTTGGGCCAGCGTCAATGGTATAGAAAACGGGAGTACCTCCTTTTCGCCAAGTCTGGACTGCCTGCATGATTTCCAATGTGGCGGGCTGCCAGTAGAGCAGGGGTGGTGAGGAAGTGATCATGACTGAATGCATCAGGTTGCTGTCCAGTTCACAGACATTTGCCATGGCATCGAAATCACGTTGGAGGATCGCCTTACGGCAGATCTCCAAACGGCGAGGCGTATCAGCCAGGCGCGAGGGTTGTAAAGGGCTGGTGGTAGCTAAGGCGTGCCCTTCAGTAGAACCAGTGGGTTTAAGGCTTTGGCTGACAATGGCGATGCAGTCTACCAGGTCCCAATGATCGGATGGAGCGATGGAGAAGGCAAAGGAAGAATGGTGGTCTTCACCTGCCTGCCACTCAACAAAGCCGTCTGGTACTGAGCGACAGGCTGATCCGGAACCAGTGCGTGCAAGGCTTGATAGCTCCTGCTCTGACAGCTCTAATCCGGCAGCAGATGAAGCCGCCAATGCCAGGGCAGCAAATGCTGAGGCAGATGAGGCAATTCCAGCAGCAGTAGGGAAGTTGTTGACGCTGTCAATTTCAGCAAAGCAATCCAATTGAGCAATCTTCCTGACCTGATCAAGAAAACTGCTCACCCTGGCAAGGGCTGGCCCGGTGATTGTTCGTTCGTTGAGAACGAAACGGTCAGTGGGGAAAGCCGGATCAAAGGTGACTCGGGTGATGGTATGCAAAGCATCCAGGTTCATGGAAATAGAACCGTTAGCTGGTATGCGCAGACGGGAGTCGCGATCCCCCCAATATTTAATAAATGCAATGTTGGGGCTGGCTTTAGCGATTGCAGAGCGATCTTTCATGGAAAAAACCTTTAGATAGAACTGGATCCCAGCTTACTGAAACAAAGATTCCCAGGCTGGATTGGCGTGTAAGGGTACCAGATCGGGCTCCTGGCGGAATTGTTCTAAATCATCAAAACCTCGTTTGATTGCCTGGAGTAAGTGGTCAAAAGCTTTTTTGCTTTCTCCCATCAAAGCCAGGCACCTGGCAGTGTTGAAAAATACCCAACCGGGTGCAGTGTCGATTGAAATTGCTTTTTCATACCAGGTCATTGCTTCCTGATATGCCCCAACTGAGCGGTGATCATCCCCATGCAGGGCAAACTGGATCGCCAGGTTTAGAGCGCAAAGATAGATTGAGTAGTCTTGAACCTCGTTGAAACCTGTTCGTAAAGCCAGGGCGACTGAGGGGATATTGCGTTTCCAAGAGTGCCAACCAACGCGGTGGTAACCATGAGAGAAGGCGTGTTCTAAGAGAGCCAGAGTGGTCACCGTGCCTAACCCCTGGCGTTGGTAGGTATCGACAGTAGCAACCCCAACTTCACAACGATCACCCGTGTTATATTCTGAGAGACACCATCCAGCCAGTTGTTCGTCTTGAATGACACAAAAGCCAAAACTCTTTTGGAGGAAATCATCAATGGTGGGGCGTTCGGAGCAAAGTTCTTCCTTCAAATAGTCCATATTCTCAAGATGAGACTGGGATAGGAGTTTCGAATTCACTGGGCGAAGACTGAATTCTGGATTTAGCAAATCACGCCAATCCTGAGAATGCTGGGTACACTCAAGGTAGGCGCGTTGGCGGATTACTGGATACCAACCAGATAGGATGTCATCGATGTGGGGATGCCAGGAGTCGGAACTGACATGCAGGAAGAATACATCTCTGCCTGCATCAGCAAATTTTGGCAGGATTGTTCTACCAATGAAGCGATTAAGAACCTGGTTGAAAGTGCCATCTCCTGGCGAACCAGCCAAGAACAGGTGGTGGTTGTAACACAACAGGGCAACCTCCGGTGTTTCAAGGTTGTCTGTGTAGGCCTCACCAGGGGTTAATCCAGCGATTATCGAAGCGATTGCCAGGTTGTAGTCGAGAGGTTCAAAAAAGGAACCGACTCTATCGGGCGCGATTGGTTTCACTTTAGAAGAGTTCCAAGCCCACCGACTCAAGGATCTGTCGATATGTGGCGGTTGGATCGCCTTTATGGGGTTTATAGCCACGCACGACGAAATTCTCCGGGTCGAAATCAACTTCGCCAATGTCAGGATTGGTCCAGCGGCGACCATCAGGAAGAATTATGGTGGCGCTCCTTTCCACATTAAGATCATACCAGCCTAAGTGACTTTCAGTGATTACCAGACCTTTGTGACGACCATGGTCCCAATCATCTTTGAACCAATCCATATCCAGAAGACCTTCAGAGGCGACTTCCTGTGCAATCTCAAATAGCTCGTGACGGAGGGACATATTCCGATTTTCAGCAAAGAATGCGTGGCGTAATGCCCAACTCATGGAAAAAGCAGCGATATCTCCTTGAGCCTGAGCGCAAGCCAGGGCTTCTAAGGCGGGCAGGAAAGTGACCGGCCAGTCCCAATCCGGTCGCGACCAATATTTCCAGGGGAGATCAGGCTCAATCTGTTGGAATAGTTGGTGTTCGGCTTCATAGAGTGGTTTAGGATAACTGCGCTTGTTCATGTACTCTAATGAGAGTGCACGCCAGACAATACGTGCTCTGCCGGCGTAGTCCGGCCAGATTTGGCGTAACCGGTATGTGGCGAGATAAGCGTAGGGGCATTCGATACTTGAATAAATCTCAATGCTGGGCATAGATATCTCCTTATAATATTTTGAATAATTGTCCTTGATTTATTGCGGAAATCGCTATTACATAACCTGGTGGACGATATGGTCTGTATAAATGGATGCACCTTGCCACCATTGCGAATCCTAAAAGTCAATAGAGTTAATGATAACATCAACCAGATATGGAAGGGAGGAAATTGACCTTCTTTCGATAATGTCTGGTTGCCTGATGTGCCTGGGTACCCAATCCCAATCAATACCAACCCATTACAAAAAAATTATCCTAACCTAAGGGGTGGACGTTGCTTGGTAAGACCACAAACCCAAATTATTTTCACGAGCCGATCTTTCAGCTACTACAAAGATAGACTGACAGGCAACATCCGGAGGATATGTGATTGCCTGGGCATATCCCTGGATGACCAATTCATAGTTTACAAACATGTCATCCACCAAAACGTAGCGGAGCAGCCGGCCGAATCGGTCAGTCTCGGACACATCTTTTACCAGGGTGACGATTCTTCCATCCACCAATTCCTTGTTTTTAACCGTAGATTGCTGATAGAAAATCTCATCCCGTTCAGGGGCATCTATACCAATATACCGTAAGCGGTAGATTTTTTTGTTATCCAACCGAATATCGATGGTGTCTCCGTCAATAACATTTACAACCTCGCCTGTCTGCCAGAGGGCAGTCTGGGGCAAGCACTCAAATTGGTGATGTTTTGGGATTGGGGAGAACTGAAGTATTGGTGTTGGCTGATTTTCTGGGATTAGACCTGGATCGCGGGTCTCGCCAGACAAGTAAGGGAGCAAGATCCGGCCAATACAGAAAAAAGCTATGATGATTATCGAAACAATGGTTACTTTTGGTCTTGTCGGACTCTTCAAATGC
>Ga0114946_10003646_pt1 | contig 10334 bp, 11 predicted proteins | sample WalLakDeSediment_FD_88676 | JGI IMG/M metagenome (GOLD analysis project Ga0114946, IMG submission 88676) | Lake sediment microbial communities from Walker lake, Nevada to study Microbial Dark Matter (Phase II) - Walker Lake 11/02/13 Deep Sediment | ecosystem: Environmental > Aquatic >...
GACGAGTACGGCGGCAAGCCCACCGACAAGATAGACCGCGTCTGGCGCCTGGACGACTACCCGGAGCTGGCCGCGCAGGTGGAAGCGAACGACGCTAGCACAGAAGACATCCCCTTCTAGAGCACGCGGGGGCGGGGCCTAGTGTCCCGCCCCGCTCCATCTGACACTAAAGGAGGGCCGCGCGTGATAGTCCAAAGCCAAGACCAACTCCGGCAGGTCATCGAGGCCAGCCGACGCAACCCAATCGCTTCGGTCGATTTAGAAAGCACCGGGCTGCTCCCGTACCAGGGGGACCGATTAATCGGCATGGCCATCCGGTTCATGCCAGAGGACCTGAGCTTCTATTTGCCTTTCAGACACCGGGTGGGCGCGTGCCTGGACCCGTCGGACCTGCGCTACCTGGCGCCGTGGTTCGCCAACCCAGCACACACCGCGGTGGGACACAACCTATCCGGATTTGACTATCACTTCCTGGAGGCCGACGGCGTCCGGGTTAACTGCGCTATGCACGACACGCTACTGATGGCGCATCTAAACGACGAGAACGAGCCGAGCCGCGCGCTGAAGGCGCTCGCTGCTAAATACGTGGACAAGGACGCAGGGGCCGAGGAAGCGCGCCTGCGCGACGAGCTGGTCAAGAGGAAACTAGGCAAGAACCAGATGGACCAGCTCGCCCCGGAGGTGGTGGCGCCGTACGCCGAGAAGGACGCGGAGCTGGCCTGGCTGTTGTACGGGAACCTACTCAAGCGCCTGGACGCGCAGGGGCTGTCCGAGCTGACCAAGGAAACGCACGAATATGCCGCGGCGCTGGCCGACATCCGGCGCCAGGGTCTGCTGATTGACGTGGTCCTCTGCGAACAGCGCCACAACGGGGCGCTCAACGAAGCCACGCGGGTTTTGGGCGAGCTGGTCCGGGACGGGCTGGCAGACCATACGTTCAACCCGAACAGCAGCAAGCAGGTGCAAAGGGCGCTGGGTACGCCCAAGGCCGACGAAGCTACACTGGAGCCGCTGTCGCGCGAAGACACCAAGGCGGGGCGGCTGGCCAAGGGCGTGTTGGAGTATCGCAACTGGAACAAAGTCGCCACGTCCTTCTACGGGCCGCTGTTGGAGAGCGCCGACGCCTACAGCATCCTACACCCGGAGCTGAACGTCACCGGGACAGTGACCGGGCGTCTGTCCTGTACCAACCCGAACATGCAGGCACTACCCCGGACCAGCGGCGCCACCTACCGAGTGCGGGACGCCATCATCGCGCCGCGTGGTCACACGCTGGTGTCCCTGGACTATGCTCAAGTCGAGATGCGCCTGGCTACCTACTACGCGCAAGAGCAGGGCATGCTGAGCATCTTCCAGAAGGGCGCGGATATCCACGGGGAAACCGGGCGCATGGCGGGCATCGAGCGCCAAGACGCCAAGGCAGTGAATTTCGGGACCATCTACGGCATTGGGGCCAGGGCGCTGGCCGAGAACCTAAGCCGGGCATCGGGAAAGCCGCGGTCCGAGAGCGAAGCCGCGGCCATCCTGAGCAGGTACCATGCGCAGTTCCCTGGCTTTCGGAAGCTGATGCGACGGGCCGAGTCCCAGGCCAAGAGCCGAGGGTACATCGCGCTCTGGACCGGGCGCCGCAGGCACTACAACGAAGAAACCGAAACGCACAAGGCCATGAGCAACCTCATTCAGGGCGGGGTCGGTGAGATAGTCCGGGTGGCTATGACCCGACTTCATCGGGTGCTGCGCGGGACGGGCGCCCGCATGATACTGCAGGTGCACGACGACATCCTGTTCTACGTGCCGACGAGCCAGGTGGACGAGTTTGTCCCAATGGCCAGAGGCATCATGACCGACTTCGTCTTTGGCAGCGTGCCGATTGTGTGCGACGCCAAGGCGGGGCCTAGTTGGGGGGCGCTGACCGAGTGGCATCCAAGTCGCCTGTTTTGACCACGCGGGTGCTCGCATTGGACCCCGGCAAGACCACCGGGGCGTGCTGGCTGTCAGTGACCAAAGACGGGCCGGACGTGGTCCTGGACCACAAGACCGACGAATGGACCATGGGCGAGCTATGGGGCTTCGTTGATTGCGCGCGGGGAGAGGGGAGCCTGCCACTGGACGTGATAGTGGCCGAGGCGTTCCTGCTCTATCCGTGGATGGCTTCCAAACAGGCATTTCGCACGATGGAGGCTCCGCGCGCGCTTGGATTGATTGAGTACGCTGCAGACCGGGCGGGGGTTCCCCTGGTCCAAATCAACGCGGGGACCTACAAGCCGCGCACCAAGGACCTGGAGCTGGGTCGCATGAGCGCCCACAAGAAAGACGCGCTCCGACTGGGCCTGTTCTATTTAGCGACACGGGAGGTGATATCATGGCAAGACCTGGTATAGCCGACTTTCCGCTCCGATGCGCCCACTGCGCGCACTTCCTGGTGAGCACAGAGGGCGTCTACTGCGCCCGGAAAGGCGGCAAGGAGGCCGGACCCAAAGCGGCAGTGACGGCCTACGAGCAGGGCGAAGGGCATCCGTGTGTGGAGTTTGAGGTGCACGCCGACTACGCGCCTTACATCCACGAGGACACCAAGAGGCAAATAAATCAATGGATTAAGAAACACCGCATGAGCGAAAACACACCAAAGGGGATGTTGGCAAAATGAGCAAACTCCAAACGCCTGGCAGACCAGGCACCGTGGACGTGGTCTACGGCGGGCAGTTCGGGGACGAGGGCAAGGGCGCGGTGATGGCCGCTTTGGGGGGCCTGTATAACTTCGGGGTGCGGGTCGGTGGGCAAAACGCCGAACATCGCTTCGAGTGGAGTGGCACGGTGTACACGGGCCGCATCCTGCCCTGCAGCGCGGTCCATTCCCACCAGACACTCTATCTGGGGGCGGGTCACATCATCGACCCCGACGAGCTGGTCCTGGAGTGCCTGGCCTACGCGGGGAACAGCATCGATTACGCGCACCGCATAGCCGCCCGCGTGGTCATTGACGAGAACACGGGCGTGGTCACGGACGAACACCGCCAAGAGAGCAAGAGCCGGAAGAAGGCGGGCGGGTCCACGTGGCGCGGCGTAGGCACGGCGGCTGCGCACAAGGTCCGGCGTGACGGCACCTTCACCACGGTGGGCATGCTGGCCGAGCGCGAGCGCCTGAACGTGGAGCACCATGGCAGGTTCTTTAGCTTCCGGGTGGGCCGGGTGGCGAGTGAAATCGCGGTTGAGCTAGACACGGGCCGCCGCGGTTGCGCCGAAGGCAGCCAGGGGGCGCTCCTGAGCGTGGACCACGGATACTATCCCTACTGCACGGCAAAGAACGTGACCCCGGCGGGCCTGTTCGCCGAGGCCGGGGTTCCCCTAAGCCGGGCCGGGGTTTGCATTGGGGTTTACAGGCTCCTACCAATGCGCGTGCCAGGAGCCAGTGGGCCAACCGGGGGCCGGGAGGTTCACTGGCACGAGCTGGAAGACCGTCTGGGCAAGGAGCTTCCCGCAAGCAGGAAGGTGCAAACCGACTCGCCGACTGGCGAAGAGGAGCGCATTTTCGAATGGAGCTGGGACGACTTCAGGTGGAGCTACGACCTGACCCGCCCGGATTACGTGGTGCTGACGTTCGCCGACTACGAACACCCGGAGAACACGGGCGTGCGGGAGTGGAGTAAGCTACATAGCAAAACCCGGCGCATGGTAATGTCCGTGGCTGAAGCGGCTCCCGTGCTGATGGTCCGCACAGGGCCGGGGCAAAATGACTTCGTCCTGGGGCCGTTCGGCAGTCAGGGGCCAATGCAGGAATCGCTACTAGGGCGGGACCTATGGGGGCTTAGCAAGAGAGGATAAACAGAAGCGGGGGCCTGTGCGTGACTTCCTTGATGCAGGCCGCTGTTGACTACCTAGCTCGTGGCTGGTCGGTGGTCCCGGCTCACACCGTGGACCCGCAGGGTGCTTGTTCGTGCGGCGTAGTTCAATGCGACCGCCCCGGCAAGCACCCGCGGGTCCGGTGGGCCGAATATCAGAAACGCAGGCCAACGACCCAGCAGGTCGAAGCATGGTGGTCCCAGTGGCCGGATTCCAATATCGCTATAATAACCGGGGCGGCCAGCGGGCTGGTCGTGGTTGACCTAGACGGACCAGAAGCGAGCGCGTCACTGGCGACGCTGGGCCTGCCCGAAACCGCGGTTCGTGCGACTACGGGCAAGGGCGAGCATCTGTATTTTGCCCACCCAGGCGGGCAGGTGCCGAACCGGGTCCGGCTGGCTCCCGGCGTGGACGTGCGGGCCGATGGCGGGTACGTCATAGCCCCACCTAGCCGCCACCAGAGCGGGCGGGCCTATGCGTGGAGCGGGGCGGGTAGCGGGGCGCACGAGAAGCCACCTTCCTTGCCCCCTGCGGTGGCGGCGCGGCTAGCGGGCCGGGCCACCACGGTGGCGCCCACCGGGGCAAGCAAAGAGCCACAAGCAGCACCACAAGCCGACGCCTGGGTAGTGCACTACCTGCAGGGGGTCCCGGAGTCCGGGGGCGAGGGCCTGCCTGGACGGAACGAAGCGGCGGCGCGCTTGGCCGGACACTACCTGCGCCACCTGGACGCCAGAGAAACATATCAGCTCCTGAGCTTATGGAACATGCGCAACAGCCCACCAATGGATGACTACGAGCTGCGCCGAACCATAGCCAGCATAGCCAACCGGGAAGGGCCGAAGAAGAACCAACCCCGGCAGGACCAGCTCCGTGAGCTGAACGTCCAGACCCTGGAGGAGCTGATGGTCCTAGACGAGGAGGTCCGGTGGCTAGTAAAGGACGTGTGGGTCAAGTCGAACGTCGGCTGGGTAGCCGGGCCGCCGAAGCTGGGGAAGACATGGCTCGTTCTGGACTTGGCCGTGAGCGTGGCCACGGGCTTGCCTTTCCTGGGGCAGTTCGAAGTAGAAACGCGCGGGCCTGTTCTGCTGGTGCTGGAAGAGGACACGGCGCCGCAACTCAAAAACCGACTGGGCAAGATACTGGAGGCGCGCGGGCTGGCCGGGACCGACGAGCTGGAGCGTGACCACGCGCGGGACTTCCAGGTGGTGTTCCAGGCAGCGCCCAAGACGGACCTGCACTTCGCCATCCACCAGGGATTTACCTTCAGCCCGGAGTCGCTGGCCCTGCTAGAAGAGCACGTCAAGACCCTGCGCCCGCAGTTGGTCATCATGGACCCGTTTTACCGCATGACCAGGGGCTTCGACGAGTACAAGGCGAGCGAGGCCATGGCCGAGGTCCTGGGGCCGTTGGCCGACCTGCGCTACAAATACGGGTGCGCGGTGGCCATAGTCCACCACACCACCAAGAACACCAAAGCCACGCGGGGCGGCGAGCGCATGTACGGGTCCATGGCGTTTCATGCGTGGTCCGAGAGCGCGCTGCACCTGACCAGCGCAGGCGGGTCTAGAATCGTCCTAGAGAGGGAGTTCAAGAGCGCCGCAGGCGGGGCCAAGCTCCTGGTTGACTTTGGGGACATGGAGTCCGGGTGGAACCCGACAGTGGAGCGGGCTGCAGAGTCCGAATTCGAAGACGGCGCCGAAGCCGAGCACCTGGTCATCCTGCGGGCGCTAGGGGCCGGGGAAGCTACTTCGGACGACCTGGCTCTGCTGTTGGACCTGCCCAAGAGGACCCTGCAGCGGCGCCTCAAGGAGCTGGCCGACGCGGGCCGGGTGACGAGCCGACGCGCAGGTAACAGCATGAAGTACAAAGCCCAAACCGAACCACCGACACTGACTTAGAGGAGGAGAAACGAAGTGCAAACGAGCGGAAAGAAGCTAACCACAAAGCAGTTCAACCACCTGGTGCAGCAGCTCCGTAGTGATATGGACAGGACCATGGAGCGCAAGGGACGAGAGTACGCCACCGACGAAGTCCGGCTGCTGAACCTCCACGCGCACGCGCTGATGGAGAGGCGCGCGGCGCATCTGGTCGCATTGACGTTTCTGAACAAGCACGTGGTTGCATTGAACCAGCTCCTGGCACGCGGGGACACCGTGCTCCGCATGTACGACGAACACGGAGGCGAGAAGGTGCTGAGTCGGCTGGTGGACATCCTGGCCTGGACCCACCTGCTCCACGGGACCCTGGTGGAAGCAGCGCCTGACACCGGGCCGAAAAGGCCCTGGTTACCACGAAGGAAGTCGCTAAATACCCACCTAACGACGAGGGCGGGTTTGCTAGGGAGCCGGAACCATGCACAAAATGAGGGTCTACCTGATAGGCAGCGGCAGACAGTGGCAGGCAATAGAGGCCCTGCGAGAGCGCCTGGACCGGGAACCGGGAATAAGGTGCGGGTCTTTCACCGCCTGGGGAGATATGAACAATGCCCAATCGCTTATGGCACGTCACGTCGATGGCTGGCTTAACATCGCCGAAATCAAGCGGGCCGACGTGATAGTCTGGGTAAAGCCAGCGGGCAACGCAAGCCACTTCGAGGCGGGGTTTGCCACGGGGTTGGGAAAGCAGGTCATATGCTACTTTGGCATGATGACAGAGGATAAGGCATTAAAAATCCTTAATTCAGAGGAATATGCGCTTTCGGGTCTGGCGGTACACAGCGAGAGGGCGCTGCTGCAGGTTCTACAGGCGCTCCGAGAGCAGGTCGGGGGGTAGTTTACATGATACAAGACAGTGGCGCACGGTGGCGCGCCGTGGCGCGCCGCGGTGTGCCACGTGTCGGCCCATGATAGGTTACATGGGAGTGAGCGAACGCACGGCGCGCCACACGCCAAAGGCGTGGCGCGTCGTTCGTTCTCCTATGTAATCTGGGTGCACCTAGGACATGGGACACCAGCGGAAGGCCGCGGAGCGGGCCTGGAGCCGTCTGGGGTTGTCTGTTTGGTTTTTCGGGCGCAGAGGGGTCGGGGCTTGTGCCGCGAGCCGCGCCCGTGGTATACTGGGGGTAGGAGCCACCACCAAACACCAGCGGAGGGATTTCAATGCAAACACCGGAGGAGGGGCTGCGCTGCGTGAAGTGCGGGACAGCGGCGGGGTTGGACGAGTACAGCGCCCAAAAGACACTGGGGGACTGGCCGTGGTGCACTTTGTGCCTGGTGGAGTTCGCCGTGCTCCGCATAACCAAAAGGCGCGGGCGACTTCAAGCCGCCAGACCAGCCCGGACTTCAGCCGCGGTTCAACGGCGCGCCGAGCGCCTGGACACCATCGAGCGCATTTTGGCCGACAGCAGCGAGCGCCTGGGGGCAGGCGAAGTACACGAGCGCCTGGGGGTGGCGGGGTTTTTTGCGCCGCGGAGCACGCTGCACAGGGACCTGGCTTCGCTGGTGGCAGAGGGTCGGGTGCATGCCTGGGGCAAGCCGACGCGATATCGCTACGGACTGCCCGGCTTCGAGCCGCAGGAAGCGCAGATGCGGGACCACGTTGCGCGGGTCGTGGGGCGCCTGGTCAATGCGAAGGGCGGGGCCATACCGCGCGACAGGCTCTTGCAGGGCGCGCTGATGGCCGCGCGGTGGCTTGACAACCAGGTAAACAAGGGGGCCGTGGGAGTGACTTCGCACGGTCTTTACCTAGAGGAATGGAGGAACCCAGAATGGAAATAAAGGAGAGGGCCTGTACCAAGTGCGGCGCTACCCGCGGCGTGGTGATAGAGCCGGAGTTTGACGGCGCGCCGTGGTGCGAGGCGTGTTTGATTGACCTAGGCAAGAGGGTCTTGGCACGCAGACGGCGCAAGCAACGCGGCGAAATGAGCACCTACGTGCAGGAAGCGGAGTCCGCGCGTGAGTACGACCGAGAGCGCATCCTGGAGGCGTTTTTGGTGGCGCCTGGCCTGGTGGCGTTTACGCGAAAGGACCTAGAGGCGTTCGTGGGGGGTACCAGCCCGCGGACGTTCCAGAGGCGCTTGTCGGAGCTGGTGGAGTCGGGGGCCGTGGTTCAACACGGCGCGGGCGCTAGAGTCGTCTACGTGCACGCGGAGCGCCTGCAGCAGGCAGAGCGGGCCGCCGTTCAAGCCACGAAGTCGGACGGTGTTGTGTACGTCCCGTGGATGGAGCGCGTGATGCCCGCGGTGGAGTCACTGCGGGTGCTGGAGCGCCTGGGGTTGGCGGTCTGTGAACAAGACGACCAGCACCGCGGGACCTGGAGAATCAATGCGAAATGAGTCGGAGGTGCTAGGCAGTGTCCAACATCAAGATATACAAAAACAACCCCACCGGGGGCGGGACCGACGGCACGCTGGTATCCAGCGGGACCGGATTGGAGCCAATCGAGTCGGGTAGTATCCTAATCCCGGCGTCGGGGTACACGGAGGGGTCCTGGGTCAAGCTGGCCATCAGGTGTGATTCGGGCTATGAAACAGAGGAGGCCAGCAGCCGCCACGCGCGGGTGTCCATCGAGGACAGCACCCACGTGGACAAATGGCAGCTAGCTCCGGACGATTCCGGGTCACCGGGTACGCCAGAGGCTTTTGGCGACCCGCTGGACTTCCTGAGCCAAATCGCGGCGACCAACGTCCTCTTTTGGGCGCGGGCTAGGGCGGCTCACACCGAGTCCCCGGTCAACGACACCAGCGTAGACATCCAGGTGGCAGCGCGGGTGGCGGCAGCATAGGAGCGGGGAGGCTCCGGCCTCCCCTGTGCGGTAGCGGAGGGGGAGTGTGAGTGGGTGAAGTGAAGAATGGGGCTGGCTGGTCGGCAGACGGCTGGGCCGAAGTTGTTGCCAAGCGTGGCCTGCACAGCAAGACGTACAAAGACCCTGGCAGCGGCACCCACCGCTTCATCGCCAACACGAAGGGCGCTCCCCGGCACTATCGTGCTGATGGTGTGCGGGGTACGGGTGCGCTGACCGATATAGACCTGACCAACCCCGACAACATCCAGACGTTCTACCTGCTGGAGCGGTTGGCGGGTACGGCGATTGGCTACCAATACACGCCAAGGGACAAGACAGACCTGACTATCATCATTCGGCTAGAGGGCTACACAGGCACAGGAGAGGCTGACGAACAGGGGCAGGTCTGGTATCGTGACATCGCGACCGACCTGGACATCTACTCCAAGCCCTTGCCTTACCGCTACGGCATATTCAAGGTGCTGAAAGGTCCAAGCGCACCGACCAGCTTTGTGTTCAACGGCTCCGCGACGGGCGAACCGGAGGTTATCAACGATGCCTTTGGCGGTTCGTGGACTATGAAGCAACTTCAGCAGTTGGGCAAGATAGAGGACATCAACGCCATCGTTTGGGATGCCAACGGCGCGGAGGTGCTTATCCCTGCGCGGGTGGCGTGGGATGGCAACGGCGAACCTGTGCAGGTCAAGGTTACGGCAGAGTATGTGCCAAGCACAAAGTCCATCAAGCTGACTGAGCAAGTAGTGCTGGGCGATAATCCGGTCTGGCCGATAACGGTGGACACGGATGTTAGCTACAACAGTACGACAGATGACGGCCACATATACGGGCGTAATGCGACTTATTCAACTGCCCGAACTGTGGGCCACGTCGTAGCCGCAACTCTTGAAAACTTTGTCATAGGACAAATACCTCCAGGGACCTACTACTTTGTTTATCGCGCCGCAGTCTTTTTTCCCACGGGGGAAATCGCAGAGTCTTCCGTGGTTTTGGCAGCGGATATTGTTCTAAGGGGAGTCTCCGACAATTCCGCAGATGATTTCACACTTTCTGTTGTGGCGTATACGGGGAGTAGCACGCTTGCTACCAGCGAGTTTAATGAGTTTGGTTCAACCAGTTATGGCGATTGGGACTCCGCAGATTACGCCACCGTAAACACCATTACTCTCAACGCTACGGGCAGGGCGGCAATTAACAAAACGGGTGATACACCGTTTGGGCTACGCAGCCAAGAGGATATTAACGCCTCTGCTCCTACTGCGAATGAGTACGTGTATTTCAGGTCTGCCGAAAGCACCGACGTCCCCAAGATTGACATCACTTATGAGCCGTCCGTAACCCTATCAGCCGAACAGGTCGGCGCAATCCACCGAATCACCATCACCAGGTAAGGGGGCAGAGCTATGGCCACGAAGGTCCTACTCACCAGCGGCTCTAGCTGGTCTGTCCCTGCTGGTGTCAGCAAGGTCAAGGCGCGGCTTATCGGCGGTGGCGGTGGCGGTGCCTCCACTACGGGCAATAACCAGTATGGCGGTGGTGGCGGTGGCGGCGAGTGGTCGGAAGTCATTGACCTGGCCGTATCGGGCAGCAGCGTCAGCTACCAGATTGGGTCGGGCGGGGCTGCGGATGCTGCTGGTGGTGATACCTGGTTCAAGAGTACCTCCGATGCTCTAGCCAAGGGCGGCTCCAGAGGCACTATCAGTCCAGGCATAGGCGGGGCTGGCGGTACGGGCGGCGTTGGTGACACCAAGTAC
>Ga0114946_10003647_pt1 | contig 10329 bp, 11 predicted proteins | sample WalLakDeSediment_FD_88676 | JGI IMG/M metagenome (GOLD analysis project Ga0114946, IMG submission 88676) | Lake sediment microbial communities from Walker lake, Nevada to study Microbial Dark Matter (Phase II) - Walker Lake 11/02/13 Deep Sediment | ecosystem: Environmental > Aquatic >...
CCGAGCAAGAAGTAGAAGGTAAGGATGTAGGGCAGACCGATTCCGAGAGCGGCCTCGATGCCCGAGTCCAGGCCCCACAGGAGCGTCTCGCCGAGAACCCCTTCTCCGAAGATCGCGCCCACGACCGACTGGATGACCGGTGAGACGAACGTCGCCCAGAAGGAGGAGAAGATCCCCGCGAGGAACTCGCCGATGAAGAAGAGCAGGAGGAAGATCGAGCCGAGCGCGGCTATGAGCATCGGGATGCCGGTGAGCGGGGCGGTTGCCAGCCGCTCCCAGGGGATCCCCCGCTGGACGCTCTCCTGCGAGATGCACGAGAGCGCGACGTCTGACGCCAGCGTGTGACGCTCGCGATGCAGGACGAACGAGGGACGCCCACCTGATAGATGAGCGAGTGCCGACCTCGCTTCGGATGCCACGCGAATCAGCCCCGAGTCGCCTTGCTCCTCCAGTGCGGCGGTCACGTCTTCCCGCTCTTCCAGGAGTTGCAGTGCGAGCGAGCGCCCCTCCAGGCACAGAGCGGTGCTCCCACGACGCTCGACCGTGGTGACCAGAGGGGCTGCAGAGTCCTCCACTCCGGTCGAGTACCGGTGGAGCGGGGTCGGCAAGGGCCGGGGCTCCTCGGCGACTTCGAGCGCAGCAGTCATCAGATCGCTGATACCCTCGCCCGTGATCGCGACCGTCTCCACGACGCGAGCCCCCGTCGCAGCCGCGAGGCAGGCGGAGTCGATGCTGATACCCGTGCGTCCTGCCACATCGACGAGGTTGACCGCGAGCACCACCGGCAGCCCGAGGTCGAGCACCTCGAAGGCGAGCGCAAGGTTGCGGGCGAGATTCGATGCATCGAGAACGACGATCGTCGCATCCGGTCGCAGATCGAGAAGCGCACGACGCGTGGTGCGCGAGACCTCGGATGCGTCGTCCAGCCCGTAGGTGCCCGGAAGGTCGATGACGCTCACGACCTTGCCGCCGATCTCGGTGCGCCCAACGTTCACGTCGACGGTCTTGCCGGCATAGTGAGCGGTGACGACGCCCTGACCGGTCACGCTGTTGAAGAGCGTGGACTTCCCGACGTTGGGGCTTCCCGCAAACGCTATCAAGCGCGGTGGACGGCCCTCGGGGAAGAGATGCGAGGGTACGGGACCGTGACACGTGGACATCGGTGGCAGCTCAGTCAGTCGCGGTCTGCGGCGGCGACAAGGATGCGCTCTGCAACCTCGCGACCCAGAGCGTACGTCGTGCCGTTCACCTCGATCAGTAGCGGTCCCTTGAAGGGAGCGACTTCGCAGACGCGCACCGGGGTGCCGGGGTACATCCCGAGTGAGCCGAGGTAGGTGAGCATGGCTTCATCGTCCTCGGAGACCTGGAGGATCTCGGAGGTCTGACCGCTGCCGATGTCACAGAGCGGGACACCCGCTACGGGCACTATCTCTCCCTCTGCACTGGGTATCGGATGCCCGTGCGGACACACCTCGGGGCTCTTCAGGTACTCCTCGAGAGCCTCCATGACCCGCGGCGAGAGCGCGTGCTCGAGCCGGCAGGCGTCTTCGTGGGCGTCCTCCCACGCCAGGCCGAGAACATCCACCAGAAGGCGCTCGGCAAGACGATGGCGCCTGATGATGTCGATCGCCAGCACTCTGCCTGAATCGGTAAGGACGACATCCCCGTCCTGGCGGGTGATGAGATCGCGCGACTCCAGTCGCTTGAGCGTAGCTGTCACCGTCGGACCGGAGACTCCCAATGCCTCGGCGATCGGAGTGGGGCGCACCGGCCCGCGCTCGGAGAGCTTGTAGATCGTCTCGAGGTACTCCTCAAGGGTCTCAGAGGGCATGAGCAACCTCCATCGCCGCAGTAAGATTCGGGTTCGCACTTGACTTAGACTACCCTAACCCGCCGACTGTCACAAGACGATGCAGCGGGCTATGTGAGAATGAGGTCAAGAACGCACAGCAACCGTTAAGCTCCTGGAACCTACCTTCCGGCGCGAGTCCGGTACCGCTGGTCAGGTATTCTGGATTTCTGCGAAAAGGCGCTTGACGGCCCCTCAAGGTGCCTGTAACGTAACAGTTGTCCCGAGAAGTCGGACCTGGCGAGTACCGAAAGGTTGCGTACCAGTAGCCGCCGGCGGATGAACGTGAGAGTGGGCATAACGCGAGTTGGCCTGTTCGAGCGGGACTCCAATGGAGGGAAATGGGAAGCAGCGGATTAGGAACCACGCGGACGAGGTTTCTCGGGACACTTCTATGCCCGCTACCCTATCCCAGCTGACGAGATCGCGCTGGAACGGGCTATCCCCGGTAGACGATCCTCGCGATCGGTGACTCCCATACGGCCACCTCGGCAACGGCGACTTCGGCCCCCACTCTCTCCCCGACTTCCTCGAAAACGACGCGCGCAAGGTTCTCCGCTGTCGGGTTGAGCGAATCGAAGGGAGGCACCTCGTTCAGGTACGCATGATCGTACCGGTCGAGGACAGCTGCCAGGTCCTGCTTGAGGCGCTTGAAGTCGTAGACGATTCCCACGGAATCCAGGTCTTCGCCGCGCACCGTCACCTCGATATCCCACGTGTGGCCATGCAGCTCCCGGCACTCCCCCGGATACCCGTGAAGGGCGTGGGCTGCGTCGAAGTGGCCTTTCACCGTCAACTCGTACACTGACGTCCTCCTCAGAAGAGCGTGCCCTGCGCTTCCGCGTCACCACACACGTCATCCCTGTCGCCGACGGGACCGCGAGCGTCCATGGCTTCGTTAGCGAGCTTGTCGGCCTCGGTGTTCTCCTCCCGGGGCACGTGCATGAAGCGCACGCGATCCACCCGAGCCGCAAGGGCCTTGGCATGGGCGAACGGCTCCTTGAGACCTTCGTTCTTGACCCGGTAGCGGCCGGTCATCTGACGTACGATGAGTTCGCTGTCCATCCGGACCTCGAGACTGCGGCAACCGCGCGATACGGCACTGCTCAACCCTCGCACCAGCCCGTCGTACTCGGCCCGGTTATTCGTCGCCTCGCCGATGAAGTGGCCGGCGGCACAGACTCTCGCACCCGAGGAGTCGAAAAGCACGAACCCAGAGCCCGCAGGGCCCGGGTTGCCGCGCGAGCCGCCGTCCGTGTAGAGGACCCACGTCGATTCACTACTCGGCAGCATCTGCCCCCCGGACCACGAGCAGACGCCGGCAGTTCGGACACAACCCGATGTCCGGGCCTTCCCTCAGCTCCCGGAGGCGTTCGGCCGGCAGTTCCACCCGGCATGCCGAACAGGCGACGTCGAGGAGTTTCGCCGCTCCGATGCCACCCTTGGCCGTGGCCGTGCTCTCATAGCGTGCGAGCAGGTCGTCCCCGAGTGATGCGGCCAGCTCGATGCGCTGGCTCTTGTGGGCATCGAGATCGTTCTGGACCGCTCCACCCTTGGTCTGGTACGCGACGATAAGCTCCTTCTCGCGGCCGGCGAGACGCTCCAAAGCGGTGTCGACCTTGGCCACCTGTTCCCGGGCGTGCTCGAGGCGCTCCATGAGTGCGATCGTGTCGTTGTCGACCTTGTCCTCGCGGCGTTTGAGCGCATCCATCTCACGGGAGAGGTTGTGCACCTCTTTGGGGTTGGTCACCTGCCCGCTATCAAGAGTCTTCTGGACGCCGGCGATCTTCTCGTCGACTGCGGCAACCTCATCGGTGTTCGCAGCTATGGCACGCTCCAGGCGATGGACGACCTCTTCAGCCTTACCCTTGAGCTGGCGAACCTCTTCGGCCTTGTGACGGGTCTCGAGGATCGCGCGCTTCTCGGGTAGCTCATCGAGCAGCTTCGTCGCTCTCCGAATCTCGAGATCGCACTTCTGCAGGGCGAGCAGTGCGGCGGGCACGTCCATCAGTCACTCCTCTGCGGGGTCCACCAGCCGGCGGCAGGCGGATCGACCAGAATCGATTCTCCATTCAAGCCCGGGACGCGGGCGACCGCGTCGGCAAGAACCGGGACAAGCGGCCACTCCGAGACGTCGTGGCCGATCTCCACCACGCACAGGCCGGCTGCGGCGGCAGCCTGCGCGTCATGATAGCGCACCTCTCCCGCAACGAGGACGTCAGCGCCGGAGCGGAGTGCGGCCGGCACGAGGGATCCGGCAGAACCCGTCGCGGTGGCAACCCTGTGCACACTCGTGCTCAGTGAGCCCCAGACCCTCGGGGTCACCTCGAGCACCGCGGTTAGACGCTTCGCGAAGACCTCCAGTGTCACGGGCTCCGAGAGCTCCGAGACACGACCCATCCGGGCGTCCCCTCGCGCGATGCTCACTTCTGTGACCGTGATCAGAGGCTCCTCATACGGATGATTCTCACGTGCCGCGGACACGACCGCGGTCGCCCTCTCGCGGGGTGCGAGCATCTCCACTCGGGACTCATCGGTCGAGCTGGTGCTCCCGGCCGTCCCCACACTGAGTGCGGAGTGCTCGGACGGGGTGAACGTCGCCGTCCCGGCGCCGGCGAATGAGCAGCCTGTGTACTCCCCTATCCTCCCCGCCCCTGCGGCTGCCATCGCGCTTGCGACGGCGCGCTGATCAGCCTCGGGCACGAACACGGTGACCATGCACATCGGGAGACGTGCGTCTTCGAGCGGGCGGCCCGGAGCCAGGCCCAGTAGATGCGGCAGCGCGGCGGCCCCGGCCGGCGCCCTGTCGAGATTCGTGTGCGCAGCGATGAGTGCGATCCCCTCGCGAACCGCAGCGAAGGAGACTCCAGCACCATGAGGGGTCAGGCTCTGGACAGGCTCCAGGAAGGGCGGATGATGCGTCACGAGCACCTGCGCCCTGTGGTGGCGTGCGCGCACCAGCGCCTCGAGAGAGGGGTCGAGCGAGACAAGGACCCGTGAGACCGGCGCCTCGGGATCACCGGCAACAAGCCCGATCCTGTCCCAGGGCTCTGCCCACTCAGGCGGAAACGCGTCGTGGACCGCGTCGACGATGTCTGCAACCCGGATACTCACAGTGGCACCTCCCGCATCTCGCGTGCCTCGAAGTAGACGATGCTGCCGTAACCCGCGCGCGCAACGGCCGCCCTGACCTTCGCGAGCCCGCTGCCGACCTCCTGGGGGGTGTGGGCATCAGACGCAGTGGTCGCCGGTACGCCTGCTCTGCAGAACGCCGCCAGCAGGGCGTCCGAAGGGTAGATCTCCCTGCAGGGCTTGCGCAGCCCGGCCGAGGAGACCTCCACCGCCACGCCGGCGTCAGCGACAGCGGCAGCTACATCGTCGTAGAGCGCGCTCAGATCGCCAGGGGGCACATGCCCGAACTTCTTGACGAGATCGGGATGGGCCATCACGTCGAAGAGGCCGCTAGCGGCAGCGTGCGTGAAGATCTCGAAGTACTCGTCCCAGGCGCCCGCGACGTCTCTTAGAGACCACTCATCTATCAGCCTCGGATCATCGAAAGCCCACTCGCCGAGGAAGTGAACGGAGCCGAGCACGACGTCGAAGGGGTGCGACGCGATGGCGCGCACGGTCTGCGCGCGATGCGGCGGCACCCAATCCGCCTCGATACCCAGCAGGACCCGCGGCGACTGCCTCGAGAGGCGCTGAGCTTCACGGACCTCCGCGACGTAGTCGCCGAGCTCCCAGGGGCGCATAGCATACTCACCGCCAGGGTCGTAGCCATCGGGTAGAGCGAGGTGATCGGTGAAGGCGATGACCTCTAGACCCGCACGACGCGCCGCAGTCACGTACTCCGACGGAGCCCCTGCTGCGTGGCCGCAGCGCGGTGTGTGCATGTGAAGGTCGATCATCATAGTGTGCCCCTCACGACTCCCCCGCCCACGACCCGGTCACCCACGTAGCATACGACAGCCTGACCGGGAGCGACGCCTGCAACCGGCTCATCGAGCTCTACGACGACGCCGGCGGGCGCAGGGCGTACCGACGCGGGGATCGGCGTCGCACGGTACCGCACCACAGCTCCGACACGCTCGGGGGTGCCGACACGCCACACCACATCCTCGAGCTCCAGCATGCTGACAGGTGCCGGTGCCCCGTGCGAGACGACTATCTCGTTCTCCCCGGCACGTATCTCGGATACAAACCAAGGCCCACCGGGGATTCCCAGACCTTTGCGCTGTCCGATCGTGTAGCGGGCGATGCCCAGATGAGTGCCCAGATGAGTCCCGCGTTCGTCGAGGATCGAGCCGGGTTCACCCGCCGCGCTCCACCGGGACACCACGAAGGAGCCGGCGTCTTGCGGTGCGAAGCATATCTCCTGGCTCTCTTCCCGCTCGGCGGTCGGCAGACCGAGTGTTCGCGCCTCGGTACGCACCTGGACCTTGGTCGCATCTCCGAGCGGGAAGGACACGTGACCGATCGCGGGCTCACCGAGCCGGTACAGGAAGTAGGACTGGTCCTTCTCAGGATCACGCCCGCGATGAAGCCAGGGGGTCCCGTCCTCTCCCTGCACGATCCGTGCGTAGTGCCCGGTCGCGAGAAGCTCCGCGCCGTGGGTGCGCGCCCGGGACAGCAGATGCGCGAACTTCAGCCGGTCATTGCAGACGATGCACGGGTTCGGTGTGAGACCACCGGCATAAGTGCGTACGAATGGCTCGACGACCTCGCTCTGGAACAGGTCGCGCATGTTGAACGTGTAGTGATCTATCCCGAGCAGGTCACACACACGTCGCGCCGCCCGGACGGCGTCGGTAGAACAGCACGTGCCGGGGTCCTCACCCTCGGGCAGCAGCTGCATCGTAACGCCGGTGACGTGGTGGCCCTGCTCGACGAGACGCGCGGCAGCGACCGAGGAGTCCACTCCGCCGCTCATAGCCACCCATACAGCCTTCACGGGGCCACGCTACGCCTCGGTGACGTCACACGCGTCGTCATGCTCCTCGGCGTGCGGGTCGAAGTCAGGGTCGTCGTGCGCGATCGTCCCCACAGCGATGGGCTCGCGCCCGTGCGTGACGAGGTAGTCGTCGACGGCCTTCTTGAGCCCGTCGGTCGCCAGCACGCTGCAGTGCATCTTCGCCGGCGGCAGCCCCCCGAGCTCATCGGCCACCTGGCGCTTCGTGATCGAGACCGCCCCTTCGAGGGACATCCCACGTGCCATCTCTGTCACGATGGAGCTGGTCGCTATGGCGGCACCGCACCCGAGGGTCTGGAAGCGGATGTCGTCGATCTTGTCGTCGGTGACCTTGATGGAGATCTTCATGACGTCGCCACAAACGGGGTTGCCGACCTCGCCGATGCCGTCGGCGTTCTCGAGGACACCGACGTTGCGCGGGTTATTGAAGTGATCCATGACCTTGTCGCTGTAGAGCACGGGAGGTCCTTCCTCGCATGCGGGCATCGCCCTGGTGACGGACAGCTACTTGCTTACCGAGCCGAACATCTTGTCGTAAAGGGGTGACATCGCCCTCAGGCGCTCTACTATCGGTGGAAAGACCTCGAGGAAGTACTCGACGTCCTCGGCGCTGGTGAAGCGTCCGACCGAGGCGCGCACCGAGCCATGTGCCAGCTCGGCGGGGCACCCGATCGACAGCAGCACGTGACTGGGCTCCAGGCTGCCCGAGGAGCACGCCGATCCCGTTGACACGGCGATGCCCCTCGCGTCCAGCTGGAGCAGCATGGCCTCGCCCTCGACTCCCTTTATGATCATGTGCGCGATGTTCGGAAGCCGCTCCGGGTACGTGGCGCTCTCGACCGTGTTCTCGATGGCCCCGGTCACCCCGCTGATTATCCGGTCCCTGAGCCCTGCGAGTCGCTCGCTCTCGGCGGGCATCTCAGCAAGAGCCAGGTCGAGCGCCGTGGCGAAACCGACGACTCCCGCCACGTTCTGGGTTCCGGAGCGCTTCTTGAACTCCTGGCCGCCACCGCGAACCATGGGCGCGAACGGCGTGCCTCGCTTGAGGTAGAGCGCGCCCACACCCTTCGGCCCGTAGATCTTGTGACCTGAGAACGAAGCCGCATCCACCCCGAACTCGGCCACGTTGAACGGGACCTTGCCGAGCGTCTGCGCCGCATCGGTGTGGAAGAGCGCGCCGCGCTCATGTGCGACCTCGGCCAGCGTGCGTACAGGCTGGAGCGTGCTGATCTCGTTGTTGCCATGCATCACCGAGACGAGAACGGTGTCATCCTGCAGAGCCGCCCGCAGGTCTTCCGGATCTATGTTCCCCTCGGGACGCGGAGCCAGGTAGGTGACCTCATACCCCGCCTTCTCAAGGAAGTGTGCGGGCTCTAGAACGGCATGATGCTCGAAGGCCGAAACGATGACGTGCCCGCCATCCGGCTTCGCCCTTGTCACGATACCGATAAGAGCAGCGTTGTCCGCCTCCGTCCCGCCCGCGGTGAAGATGACCTCGTTAGGGTGGGAGGCGCCGATCGCGGTGACGACCCGCTCGCGGGCTGCCTCAAGCGCTGTGTAAGCCTCACGACCCCGGCGATACAGGCTGTTCGGGTTGCCCCAGACCTCGGTGTAGTACGGCATCATGGCCTCGACGACGCGCTCGTCAACAGGGGTCGTCGCAGCGTAGTCGAGATACACGTCGCGGGCTTCCATCAAGCTCCTACCTCTCAACTGGGTGCTGGGCAGCACCCGACTCATCAAGCATTTCCTGTGCACGTGCAAGGGAGGCAAGCGTGGTCGACTCCAGAACGTCTCGAACGGCGCTCGTGGCCCGGTCCCACACGCTGGCTGCCGCACACACGTCACCGCGTCCACAGGCAGCAGCCTTGCTGCCATCACACACCGTCGGACGTAGAGAACCCTCAAGAGCTTCGACGACGTCCAGGACTGTGATCTGTGTGGCCGGGCGCTGAAGCGCGAAGCCGCCGTGAGCACCTCGCACGGCTCCAACCAGACCAGCCTTTCGAAGCCCGACGAAGAGCTGTTCGAGGTATTTCGCCGGTATACCCTGGCGGTCCGAGATCTCACGAGCGCTCACGGGACCCCGATCGACCCTGCACGCCAAATCGATCATTGCAAGCAGCCCGTACTCGCTCTTGGCGGTGAGACGCATCCGGCGTCGGCTCCTCGGCTGTAATCCTTACCAAAACAGTATGATTTCAGCACGATAGTCCCCGGCCGAGGGCGATGTCAAGCGGTCCGGGCAAACACACGAGGAAGCACTCCGGGTGCCGGGCGTGTGCCTATCCCAAGAGGGATATGGCAGCACTGGCGTTCACCGCTGCCTGGGGCGAGAGAAGTGCGAGGAACGCGGAGTGGTCGGCGTCACCAGCCTCGGAGACAGCACGTAGCCGCTCGAGATCATCCATCCTGGCCACGCGAAGCACCGCATGCGCTCCCCGCTCCCTGACAGCGTGGGCAAACGCATCGCTGACCGCACTCGAACGCGTGATCAAGAGGACCGACTCCCCGTCGGGGCGGGAGTCCATGAGTGCTACGAGTTTGCCGACCATGTCGGCCGCGCCCGCCGCAGAGACCGGGCGTGACACGATCCGAGTGTGCAGCGTGAGACCCGACGGCGAGTGCCACCTGCCGCCCTGCGCGACGACGAAGCCGAGTGATCCGGCGATGGCCTCGAGACGCTGTCGCAGCTCCGCTCTGAGCCGTGCCTCGGCCTCATCATCCTCGTTCGGTGCCGATAGTGCGGCGTACGGAACAGCCTCTGCGACCACGTCTGATGAGATCGCATCAGCTTGCGCACGATCAGGTGCCTTGCTCTCGAAACCGAGTGCCTCGGCGGCGTCCATCGAGAGTATCTCCGCAAGCCGGCGGTTCCTGACGGAGAGCTTGATGCCGAAGACTTCGACGACAGTACCGCGGTCATCCGCGCCCGTCGGGTCGGGAGTCTCGTTGGCCGTCATGAACGCTCCTCCGGGTCGGGTCTGGTGAGCGGGATGTGTCCGTCTATTCTATCGGACCGAACGGCGTCCGCGTACTGCCATTCAACCGGCGGCGCATACCGCTCGTCAAATCGAACGTACCTTCTCTTGTTGCGGACATGACCGTCTGATACCGTGTGACACCCGCCTTCCGGGGCGGCAAGGGAACCAACGGTCCACGGCTGACAGCCACAGGGTGGCGAGAGCCCACTGGACGCAGAGGAAGCCCCGACCACGCGGCCGGGGCTTCCTGGTTTCCTGAAGCGGTTCTTGCTCTAGCGGAGCGTCTTTGCGAGGTTCGCCATCTCGATGGCACCCAGGGCCGCGTCCCAGCCCTTGTTCCCCGCCTTGGTCCCCGCACGCTCGACCGCCTGCTCGATCGTGTCGGCTGTGATCACTCCGAACATCACCGGAACGCCCGAATCGAGCGATGCCTTGGCTACGCCCTTGGCCACCTCCGATGCCACGTACTCGAAGTGAGGCGTCCCACCGCGGATGACCACCCCGAGCGCCAGCACGGCATCATAGCG
>Ga0114946_10003648_pt1 | contig 10327 bp, 20 predicted proteins | sample WalLakDeSediment_FD_88676 | JGI IMG/M metagenome (GOLD analysis project Ga0114946, IMG submission 88676) | Lake sediment microbial communities from Walker lake, Nevada to study Microbial Dark Matter (Phase II) - Walker Lake 11/02/13 Deep Sediment | ecosystem: Environmental > Aquatic >...
GCACAGGGAATATGTGCGAGTGATAACGGCTCCGCTCACAGAAAAGCCCCACCTGTGCCTGCCCGAGGAGGTGGCCGCCGAGATTGAGCGGATCATAGCCCTGTGCAACGCCAACGCAGATGAGCGGGACGAGGCGCGCGCACGGATCGCCGAAGCCCAGGCAGCGCTAGCGGGGCCGGAGACGGAACGATGACTGCTACGAAAAGGAAGCCGGTGTCAAAAGGCAGGAAGAAATCGACAGCCTCAGCCTCAAGAGTGAAGAAGGGGAGGCCTATCCCCGACGAGGCATTTCTTCCCCACAACGCTGTTCCCTGGTGTAGAGCCTTACCAGGTATGTTACAATGCCTGATCTGTGGCAGCAGCATCAGGATCGGAGGGACAATGGTCGTGGACGGTGTGGAGAAGAAACGAGCCTACGCCCCACATCGTTGGCTCAACAAGCATAGGACGGAATGTGCAAAAGTTGGGGAGGAGACGAAGTAATGTCGGATCAAGACTTGAATCGTGGCGACTGGATGCAGACCTACAGCGGTGGCGTCTTCTGGCCGCTCGAACCGCAGCCGGAAGATGTAGAGATCTTGGACATCGCTCACGCACTATCCAATCTCTGCCGGTACGCCGGGCATACTCGATGTTTCTACTCCGTGGCTCATCACAGCGTGCTCGTGAGTCGGATCGTTCCGCCGAAGGACGCGGTGTGGGGCCTGATGCACGATGCGGCAGAGGCTTACTGTATCGACCTTCCCCGACCGATCAAACACAGCCCCGAAGCCGAGGGGTATCGAAACATCGAAAACCGGATCATGGCTGCGATCTGTCGCCGCTTCGAAATGGATCCGAGGCAGCCGGACTCGGTGGAAGAGGCGGATCTCGTGATGCTGGCAACGGAGCGAAGAGACTTGATGGCGCCCCCTCCTCGCCCGTGGCGGCGCGACGGAACGCCCCTGGTCGAACGCATCGAGCCATGGTCCCCACTTCAGGCCGAGATCGCGTTTTTGAGCCGGGCCATGGAGCTTGGAATCGGATCTGTTGAGCCGAAAGGAGATCTGAGCTTTCGACTATCTGAGTATCAAAGAGTCGGAGGAGGTGAGCGATGAGATGGGAAAATGTCAGCCCGAGAGACTTTGGTTGCCAGCGGGAAGATACGAGGTATACGATACGTGGCGAGGTTTTCAGCATCACCGTCTATCATCCACCGTACGGAGATGCCTGGTATCTCAACTGCAACCACGTCGACGCTACCCTGGTTCGACTCCAGGCAAAGGATTCGAGAAGCGCTAGGATCGAAGCTGTGGAGACCGTTGCGAGGCGGCTCGAGTCGGCGCTCGCCCAGGTCAACGCGATGAAACTGGTGGAACCGTGAAGGAGACGGAACTAGCTCAGATCATCCTCGAACATCTGCAGGCCGAGGGCTGGGAGACGTGGCAAGAAGTCACGCTGCCACTGGGTCGCGCCGACATCGTGGCGAAAAGCGGTCCCCTGGTCTGGGTCGTCGAGACCAAGCTCAGTCTGAGTCTCGACCTGATCGAGCAGGCGTTCTGCCGCTTGCCCTACGCCCACCTCGTCAGTATCGCCGTGCCGGAACGGAAAAACGGACTCCGAAACTTCACCCGTCGTCTGCTGACGGATGCAGGTATCGGCCTTTTCGAGGTGACGGTTTACGTTGGTGGCGGCTCTTTTGTCCGCGACCGCTCCCCCTCGCTACACCGCAAGGTGAACCTCGACTGGACCCGGACGCTGTGTGACGGCCATAAGACGGCCCTTGCCGCAGGGTCGAAGGCGGGCGGGCAGTGGACGCCGTTTCGGCAGACCTGCGCCGAGGCGCTCCGCTTCGTCACGGCCAACCCCGGCTGCGATCCGAAGCAACTCATTGAAGGAATCAAGCATCACTACTACAACAACGTGTCGGCTCGAACCTCGCTCATCCGCCGGATCGACGAGGGTATTATCCCGGGTCTGGAGCTGCGGCGCGAGGGTAGGCGTATCAAGATCTTTCCGAAGGGAGGCGGGGATGGGTAGTTCAAAACGGGGGCTACGAAAGCGCTGTCCACGCTGCAAAAAACTTCGTGGGTTCCGGGAGCCAGCGGACAGTGCCGGAGGCGCGGATCATCCCCATCGCAAGCCATGGCTGAAGATTGATGGTAGGTGGGTCTGCGGCTGGTGCTCCCAGACTCAGGTAGGCCAGCCGGGGCGAGGCACGGTTCCGTGTGACGACGAGGTTCTTTTTCCGAAGAACGGAGATGGTCAATGAACAGGTTCTGGATGGTTTGGAACGAAAGCGGTGGGCCGCCGAGCGTCAAGCATAGTGCCGAAAGCACTGCTGTTCATGAAGCGGAACGGTTGGCAAGGCTCAGTCCTGACAGTCGGTTCTTCGTGCTCAGAGCAGAGCTGATGGTTCAGAAGCGAGAGGTAGACATCGTTCGGCTCGACGAGGACGATGATGGGGTTCCGTTCTAGGAGGCAGGCGATGAAGATCGAGAGGACTACTTGTGCCTGGCCAATACATGGCTGTAAGCGCCAGCGCTTTCCGTACATTCTCACCGACCAGTGCCCGCTCTGCGAGAGGGTAAACACCGTGGACTTGCGAAAGGAGCACTTGGACTCTCCTGAGTTCGGCGTACCCACAAAGGTGTACTTTATCTGCGAGTGCGGGACGGACTGGGTGCGGTATGTGCTCCCCGAGTTGAGGCTGGAGGTTTGCGATGGATAGGAACAAATACCCAGTCGATGTAACGCTAATGGTCGGTGAGAACGATGAGAAGTGGATGGCAGAGGTTGAGCGTCTGAAGAAGCTTTTGGAGGAAAAAGACAAAGATCTATCGATCTGCCTTCGCTCCCTGCACAGTCTTCAGGAAAAATTGCGGAAGAGGGTTACGATGATTCAAGATCTCAAGAGGTCGGATAGACTACACAAGGCGCTGATTCGACAGAAAGACTTCGAGATAGCTAGGTGCAACAAAACACTAGACTCTCTCCGGGTTCAGAAACAGAGACTGATCCGTAGTTCGCAAAACGCTGCGGATATGCTGGATAAATACGCAGACGAATTGGAGGCGAAGCGGTGGATTCAGTAGCCATAGTCGATACGGAAACGACGGGTCTCGACCCCAAGCTCGGGACCTGCATCGAGGTTGCGGTGGTTCGCTACAGCGTCTCGAGCCAGGCTATGATCGACTGCTTCTCCACTCTCATCACCGCCGACGGCAACCCGATTGAGCAGATCAATCACATCCCGGGTCAGATGCTGCGTAGGTACGGCATGGAGCCGAGCCATGCCTGGGAACAGGTCGCCGACATCTGCCAGCTCTGCGACGTCGTGTTGGCGCACAACGCCGACTTCGACCGGCAATGGCTGCCCCCGGGCTTCCCCGAGACCCCGCCCTGGATCGACACGTGCCAAGGCATTAGATGGCCGATGGAGTCGAAGCCGGGATCGAACCTCATCAGCCTCTGCCTCGACCATGGGATCGGCGTCATCGACCCGCACCGCGCCTTGAACGACTGTCTGATGCTGTCTCGGCTCCTGACCCGCGTCGCGCAGCTCGGCTTCGACCTGACGGAACTGCTCGAGATGGGCCTGCGACCCATGGCCCTGTTCCAAGCCGTTGTCAGCTACGCCGACAGGAAGATAGCGAAGGAGCACGGCTTCAAGTGGGAAGAGGCGCCGCTGAAGCGATGGGTCCGAAAACTGGCGATAGAAGATGCGAAACTGCTGCCGTTCAAAACGGTTCGAGTTGTGGGGTAAGGAGACAGTGATGGCAAAGTGGAAACTGAAGTGGCGAGGCGATGAAAGTCCGCAACCAGACCCGGCGCCAGACGCAGCGTTTCATGCCTGCGGTAAAGACATTTGGTGGTGATGGACGGCACGACATACGCTGCTGTTGTGACCTCCGATACGCCCGAGGAGGCGTGGGCGAAGATTGAGGCTCGTTGCAAGGTCGGACACCGCATTGCGGGCGTGAAGCAGATGCCGGACGATTGGAAGCCCCGATTCGCCATCGGGTTCAAAGGGTTTCGAATCAGATCTGCGTAACGTATTGAATCTGTTCGTTGAATTTTTTGCATGGACCTCGATCATTATCTTGACGAAACTTCTGCGATGAGCTAAGGGTTGAGGTAACCCGTAAGGAGGGTAGGCGAGGATCGAAAGGGGGAGGGTTCAGGGTGGTACGTCGTGGCAGATAAGACCCAGGAAGGTTGATTGGGATGGAGAAGGAACCTGAACTGATGAGCTACGAGGAGGCAGCAGCCTATCTCGGCTTACTGAAAGGGACTTTATATGCTTTGGTGCATAAACGTCAGGTGCCGCATGTCCGTTTGGGTCCACGGTTCGTGAGGTTCCGTAGGTCTGACTTGGATCGTTGGCTGCTAGACAGAAGTGTCCCAGAACTCCCGGTGCAGAGGCGAGGGAAGCGATGAGAGATAGGGTCGATTGCACGACCCAAAGGCGAGGCGTCGTCCTCGCCAACCTTTACCAATGGGTGCAAGGCGTCCCAGTGCCCACGAAAGCGTCAACGGGTGCAAGTTTTGAAGGTTCCTGAGAAACCCAATGGGTGCAAGTGCAGCGTCTTCCGTGGTGGTCGACAATAGGGCCGATTGCACGGCCCAGAGGTAGAGACTAGTTCTCACCAACCGTCAAAGGGTGCAAGGTGTGCAGCACGCTGGTATCAGAAAGGAAGGTCAAACATGAAGAAATCGGCTTTTGCAGGAACATTGAAGGTTGAGATCATCAAGCCCGTGACCGATACGTGGGATCATGTCGGCCCTCGTCTGCGAGCGCTTCGGCGTACGGTTGGACCAGCGCTCAACCTTACCATGCGAGGGCTGTACTGTGAAGGAGTTGATCTTGTCAACTCAGCCCCAGAAGATGTGAATTTGAACTCGACCATCTTCAAGTTCAGCGTCGAAAAGCCGCTACACTCGAACTGGAACAAGATCCTTGAGCGAGAGGCAGACATCAACGCGAATAGGGAAAAGCAATGGCAAGTTCCACCAGATGCGCTAGCCCACGTTCCCTCGTACTGGGCAGGCGAGACGCGACACAACATCGCCTCCAGGTTTGCTGGCGAGCATTTGAAGGACCTTATTGCGAACCGAGCCAGTTTCCCTTCCTGGCACAGGTCTGCCGCGTTCTATGCACGTTCCGACAAATGCAGAGTGGAAGGCCCATCGTCGAAAGCCGTTCTTACCCTGCCGCTTTGGGGCAACGGGAAGAAAGCAACCCGTCTCGTAGTCGCCCCTTGTGGAAACAGCGCCGAAGCGATATGGCGCAGACTCGTCGCGGGCGAGTTGAAACTGGGTCGAATCGGAGTGACTTACAGTGAGCGTAAGCGGAAGTGGTACGCGCTAGTATCGTGGTCTAGCGCCGAGGTCCCGGCCCTTACCGGAAAAAAGATGGCAGCCGCTCACATCGGCATCACGCGGTTCGTCCAGATCGTTGCGGCTGACGGCACGGAACACAACGTGAGCGGGGAAGATATCCTCGTGACGCGCCAGCGCTTTGCTCATCGCCGAGCATCGATCCAACGATGTCTCAACGATATGGGTAGCGGCTCGAAGGGTCGCGGAGTGAAGCGGCGCATGCGTCCGATCACAAGACTCGAGGACGCCGAGTCACGGTTCGTCACGACCCGCATCAGGCAGGTCGCACACGGAATCATCACGTGGTGCATGGCTCATGACATTGGGCTTCTCCTATGGCCCGATATGACCGGCTCGCGTGAAGGTTTCGAGCACAAGACCGGCGGCGAGGCTCATGAAGATGTGCGTCGAATGATCCATGAGTTCCCGTTCTACGAGCTGCAATGCGCCGTTGTGCGAGACGGCAAGGAACGAGGCGTTCGTGTCGATGTGCATTCGGTCGCATACGACTCGCAGACATGCCCGGAATGCGGCCACGCGTCGCTTGGTAACTTGAAGGACAAGCCTCAACGAGTCGAGGTGATTGACTATCACGGCAGGCGATTCGAGCGAAAGGAGATACTCAAGCGTTTCAAGTGCGAGAAGTGTGGGCACAAGTCGCACCGCGACATCGTGGCGTGCGTGAACGCTCTTGCTCGCAATGGTCAGGAAGGCGCGAAGGACAAGGTTCGAAAGCGCGTTCGCGCAGCGGTCAAGACACAACTAGAGGTGACAGAATGACGAAGAGCACGAAGTACAAGACGGCACTGGAGCAGGTCCGAAAACTGTTGTCGAAGTGGCAGTCGAGCGGGGTGGACGTGTTCCTGAAGCTGCGGGAGATCGATATCGAGGGAACGTGGAAGCTCGGGGCCCATGTATCGTTCCAAGACTTCTTGAAGGCCGAGTTTCCAAACGTGATCGGCATCGAGAGGTACAACAACGTCATAAGCATGATCGAGGAATACGGGTCGGACTTCATGAGGAGTGTTGGGCCAACTGTGCCTCGGGAAATTATGAGGCGAGAGATCATCGGCAGTCCAGAGCGAAAGGCTGAAGTCGTCGCGGCGGTTACGGCTCATATTCGAGACGAGGGGTGCGCGCCAGGTGATCAGAAGTTCCGTGACATCGCAAGGTCCGTGGCTCCCGAGATCCGCAAGCCGTGTCGAGAAGTGGCGTCCATCCGCAGGGAGAAAAATGACTTCATCGAGATCGTCAAACTCCGCAACCGTACCCGCGAACTGGAGAAGGAGAACAAGTCGCTGAAGCGCGAGATTGTTAGGCTCAACAAGCTCCTGGAAGGAATCAAGGCAGCCTAATGAGACTTAGGAGGGCAGATTGCACGGCCCAAAGGCGAGGCGTCGTCCTCGCCAACCGTCAACGGGTGCAAGCCGACGCCAAGTCGAGCCGGAGGCGCGAGCTGCGGGTCCAGTGTTTGAAGGGTCGATTGCGCGGCCCAGGGGCGAGACATCGTTCTCGCCAACCGTTGGGTTTTCGTCAACGGATACAAGTATGGGGTCGTTGGGCAGATTGCACGGCCCAGAGGTAGAGACTAGTTCTCACCAACCGCTGGGTTTTCGTCAACGGGTGCAAGCAGTGAACTACGAGAACGTCAACGGGTGCAAGCTTGCTGATGGAGCTGTCAGATGGGCAGATTGCACGGCCCAAAGGCGAGGCGTCGTCCTCGCCAACCGTCAAAGGGTGCAAGTGCAAGGTGTGCGATCCTCATGCGCCGGGCATCAACGGATCCAAGGATGGATGCAAGCCTGAAGAGTGTGGCTGTTGCAATGCGTCACGAGATGGCAACGGATGCAAGGTGCTCTCCTGGACCACGAGAACGTTAACGGGTGCAAGTCGACAAGAACTGCGACGCCGACAAGCGTTGCAAGTCGCAATGGACTGCGAGAACGTCAATGCTGCAAGGATGCAAGGTCTCCCAGATAGATGGTTCCTTCAGCGGACGTTTGAGGGGCCGATTGCACGGCCCAGAGGTAGAGACCAGTTCTCACCAACCGTCAACGGGTGCAAGTTTGGATTTTGGACCGAACCCCCTAGCCGTCGCAATGGACTACGCAACGGGTGCAAGCAGGATGGTGTGCGGGCCGATTGCACGGCCCAGAGGCGAGGCGTCGTCCTCGCCAACGGATGCAAGACCTGGTGCAACGCGAGCGGGTCTGGACGCTGCTTCGCCGCTTGAGAGACGCCATGATCCGGTAGGCGAAGCTATCCCACATGTGTGCAAAAGTTACTCGTCATAACTAAGCTTTTCAGCCGTAACTGCCTCAAAGGTGAAAGGGGACGGTGATGGACACGAATGAGTTGGAGCAGCAGCTCTGGTGGTCACCCTGGGAAGAGACCGAACCTATCGGGGACCAACCTGCGGGGGATGATCCGGGAGGAGAGAAAGAAATGAAGACCATCGAAGATCTGATTCGCAGTTTCAACAGCAAGATGCAAACCGAAGACAAGGCGTCGCGAGAAGCTCGGATCCGAGCGGAGGTTTGGGGAGAAGCGTTGTCGCTGGTACAGGACCTGGCGGATGCGACGAAGCCCAAACCCAGGCCCAAGGTTGACCTTGGATGAGGTTGCGCGATGGACACGAGTTGGGACTCGCCGAGGGAGAAAAGGATCCGGGAAAGCGCCAGGAGGCTTCACGGATACTTCGGGAGCTATGCCCGGGGTTGGTGTGATGGTCGAGACGGGCTGAGTCCGGGCAGGGGTCGACGACGCGGAGACTGTTCCGGCTACGACACGGGATGGCTCGAGGGCGCGGCGGAAAGGGAACGGTGGTTGACTCGGGAAGGGATCCTGTGAACGTCGGCTCCGAGCCGGGCACACGAGCGATTGGGTGGCTGCTCGTGGGTCCCACTCGCAACCGAAGCCAAGGAGGTGCAGACATGCGTCGCCCGGGGAAAGCCCGGACCAGCACCAGGACCATTGCTGGTGGACGAAAGCGAGACGACCAGAGACCGACGAGCGGGACCGCCCGCACTGCTCCCACAGGGAGATTCTGCCCCCGCCCGGTGTGATAGCCGACGGGGGCGCCAAAGGAGGGACGGATGAGTGGACTTGACCCTGGGATCGCACAGTTCGCTCACCGAGCGGCAAAGGATCCGCCAAGCGCATTCCCGGCCAAAGCAAAGGAGAAGTAGCATGCCGATTTGTCTCATGTACTCCACCCAAGGCCGCAACGTCTGTGGAGTGATCACCGGATACTCGTCGTCCGTTGAAGGTCCGTTCCCGCAGTTTCCATTCCCTCACTGGCCATTTGCGCCCCTGCACTGGCCGAGGAAGGGGAGGCGGCGGTACGAGCGCATCGTGGATGTTGCGAACCTCAAGATGGGATGGAAGCGGGGGCAAGGTCCACACCCCGAGTGCTCCAGCAGCGGAGTGTGGTATGAATGGGAGGAGGAGAAGTGATGGACTGGACAAATTACATTTTGGGAGTGCAGGCGTCGGCGTTGGTCCTGCTCGCTTTTTCCTTCTGGTCTCTCAACCGTTCCGTGGAGCGGCTGGAGCGACAAATGCAAGAACTGGCACACGACATGTCTTGGCTGGAAGAGGAGTTGGATCGGGAGCCCGAGTAATGGAAGACCTCACGACGACGACCCAGGCCCAGACCGAAATTGTGGTGCGGGAGGACAGACCGAACCCGGCCTCGGTCTACCTCGCCTCGCTCCAGAGTCCGGCCTCGCGCGAGACGATGCGCTACGCCCTCGAACGGGTTCTCCGCATCCTCTCGGCTCAGGTCCCGGTCGACCAGTTTCCGTGGCAGCAGCTCCGGCACGAACACGTCGCTGCGATCCGGGCCCAGCTCGCGGAGCGCTGCTCCCCCTCCACGGCGAACCAGAGCCTGGCAGCGCTCAGAGGCACGCTGAAAGCGGCTTGGCGCATGGAACTGATGGACAGCGAGCACTACCACCGGGCCTGCGACGTCGGGTCGATTCGAGGTCACAGAGAGCCGAAGGGGCGGCACGTCAGCCCTGGCGATATCCGGCAACTGTTCCGGGCCTGCGCCCAGGCCAACGATAAATGGCTCGGGGCGAGAAACGCAGCTGTCGTCGCAATTCTTTTCGGCGCGGGTCTTCGCCGGGCCGAGGCGGTTTCGCTGAACATTGACAGCATCGACCTGGAATCGGGCCGACTCAGTGTGATCGGCAAGGGAAATAAGGAGCGCATGACCTTCCTTCCCCCCGGCAGCCTCGACGCGATCAGAAAATGGCTCGAGGTCAGAGAGACGGCTGGAAACAGCAGGGTCCGGGGCAGGAAGACAACCGCAATTGCTCCCACCACGCCAGCCCTGCTCCTGAGCGGAAAACACGGCTGCAACCACACCAGGATGACCCCGGGCGGCATCTTGTTCGCCCTGAACACGGCGGCGCGCAGGGCCGGGATCAAGCCGTTCACGCCCCACGACTTGAGGCGAACCTTCATCGGCGAACTGCTCGATGCCGGGGCCGACCTCACCTCGATCCAGAAAATGGTCGGGCACGCCAGCCCGAACACCACGAGCCGGTACGACCGGAGAGGCGAAAGGGCGAAGCAGAAATCTGCATCGCTTCTGCACGTTCCCTACGTGGAGGAGAAGGAGGAGGAATGAAATTCCCCAAGAAGCTTCAAATTCGAAGTGGGCTTTCTCGCAAGGGATACATAAAAATCATCAATAGCATAGATGGAGGATGGTTGGTTGATTGGGATGCACAAATTGTCGGACGTGAGGGCCAGGAAGAGAGTTACGTCATGGACAGGTCCGTCCTCACGACGAAACAAATCCTGGATTGGACCGGCATGGAGATAAAACAATGATCAGGTGTGAGAGAGCTGGCAACTTGGTCCTGATTCACTGGCCGGATCGATACATCTTCGCCGTTCGATCAATCATTGGTCTCAGCTTCAAGCGATGCTTGAAAGAGGCAATTTTCCTTGACGA
>Ga0114946_10003649_pt1 | contig 10327 bp, 4 predicted proteins | sample WalLakDeSediment_FD_88676 | JGI IMG/M metagenome (GOLD analysis project Ga0114946, IMG submission 88676) | Lake sediment microbial communities from Walker lake, Nevada to study Microbial Dark Matter (Phase II) - Walker Lake 11/02/13 Deep Sediment | ecosystem: Environmental > Aquatic > Freshwater...
GGGCTGGCGCGCGAGCTGACCGACCTGGCCAACCGCGCCCGCGCCAGGCAGTTGGTGCCGGACGACGTGCAGGGCGGCACGTTCACCATCACCAACTACGGCACGCTGGGCAGCCTCATCGGCACGCCGGTCATCAACCAGCCGCAGGCGGCCATATTGGGCACCGGCGCCATCCGCAAGCAGGTCGTGGTGTTGGAAGGGCCCGACGGCGACAGCATAGGCATCCGGCCGCTCATGTTCCTGTCGCTCACGTTCGACCACCGCATCCTGGACGGCGGCACCGCCGACCCGTTCGTGCGCACGATCGTGCGCCGGCTGGAGGGCGTGGGCGGTTGACGCGGCGCGGCTTCGCGCGCCGGCTTCACGTCCCGGGTCTCCGGCGCCGGCCGGGCGCCGGGGACGCCGCGCAGGCCGCGGGGCTGGCCCTGGCGCTGGGGCTGCTGCTGGCCATGGTGCCGGCCAAGGCGCAGCCCGCCGACTCCGGCGAGCTGCAGTGGGTGGCGACCGAGCTCGGGGTGGCGCATCCACCCGGCTATCCGCTCTACACCATGGCCGCGCACCTCTTTGGGCGGCTGGTGGACAGCCCGCCGGGCCGGGCCGCGACCGCGACGGCCGTGACCGGTCTGGGCGCCGTGCTGGCACCGCTCGGTTGGCCGCTGGGCCTGCGCTACGGGGCAGGGGACCTGGCGGCGCCGGGCGGCGGATGGTGGGCCTTTGCCACCAACGCATTCAGTGCCGTGCTGGCGGCGATGGCGCTGTGGCTGGCGTTCCGCCTGGCGTTGCGGCTGACCGGCGCGTGGCCGGCCGGGCTGCTTGCCGCCACGGCCCTGGCGCTGTCGCCCACCTTCCTGGCCCAGTCCGTGGTGGCCAACGTGCGCATGCCCACCACGCTGCTGGCGCTGTTGGTGCTCTGCCTGGCGGCACGCGCCCTCGGCGCGGACGGCACCGCTCGAGCCGGCGCCCGGCAGGCCGATGCCCGGCGCGCCGACGCCGGAAACCCGGTCGGCGCGGCCTCCGTGCGGCCCGTGGCGGCCGTGGCCCTGGCCGCGGGGCTGGCCGCGGGTCACCATCCTTCGCTCGCGGTGTATGCCGTGCCGGCGGTGGCGCTGGCCTGGTTGCGGGTTCAACGCGCCGGGCGCGGCGGGCGCGCCCTGGCGGCCGCGGCGGCGGCGCTGGCGTTCTCGCTTCTGCCCCTGGCCTACCTGCCGCTGCGCGACGGCGCCGGGGCGGTCCTGGCGCCGGGTAGCCTGGGCACGGCCCGCGGGCTCTACGAGCACGTGACCGCCTACGGCTTCCGCGGCGACATGCTGGCCTTCACCGCCGCCACGGACCTGGCCGACCGCGCGGTGGTGCTGGGCAACATCCTGCTGCTGCAGCTGGGACCGGTGCTGCCGTTCCTGGCCGTCGCCGGCCTGGTCTGGCTCGCGCGCCGCAACCGGTCCATGGCGGCGCTGCTGGCCTCCGGCACCGCGCTCACGGGCTTGCTGGCCCTCACGTATCGCGCGCCGCAGACCATGGAGTACGTGCTGCCGGCAACCGCCGTGCTGGCCGTGCTGGCCGGCACCGGGGCCCATGCCCTGGCGGCCGGCCTGGTCGCGGCTGCCGGCGGCAGCAGGATCTCGCGCGGGGCGCCGGGGCGCCTGGCGACCGGCGCGGCCGCGCTGCTGCCCCTGGCGCTGGCCCTGACGGTGGTCGGGGCCCGGCGCCAGCTGCCGGCGGACGTGGCGGGCGCGCTGCCGCGGCCAGAGCCGGTGGTGGCGGTGCTGCGCTGCGCGCCGGAGGACGCGCTCGTGCTCGCCGGCTGGCACCACGCCACGGCGCTCTGGTTTGCCGCCTCCCGCTCCCCCGCGCCAACGCCGACGGTGGCCTACGTGCACCCCGAGGGCGCCGAGCCCATCGGCCAGACGTGGCGCCGGCGGCTGGGCGAGAGCGCCGGCGCCGTCGTGGTCACGCAGCGCAGCGCCCAGATGGGCGGTCTTGACGCCGCGCTGTGGCCCCTGGCGGGCACGGCCTTCTTCACCACCGAGCCCACGGCGCCTGGCGCGTGCGTGGACGCGGCGGGCAGCCCGGCCCGGCTGCTGTCGTTCGGCAACGACCTGGCCGCCTTGGGCGCGGCGCTGGCACTGCGGGCGGTCCACGTGGAGATCGCGCCGTGGGCGCCGCCCACGGCCTACGTGACGGTGGCCGCCGCGGCACCCGTCACCGAGACCCTGGCCCTGTTCGCCCAGCTGGTCGACCCCCGCGACGGGCGCGTCCTGGCGCAGGCGGACCGATCGGTGGGCGCCGACCGCTGGCTGGACCCGCGCGCCCTGACGCTGCGGCTGCCCCTGTGGACGTTCCGCGAGCCGTTGCCGCCGGCGCTGGATCTGCTGGTGGGCGCGTACCGGAGCGGGCCGGACGGCGTCCAGCGCCTGCCCGTCGCCGCCTTGGCCGGCGGGGCCCAACCGCGCCCGGCGGGGGCCGGTGCGCCCGGGGGGCCGCCGGGAGCCTACGCCGACGCCTTCGCGGCCGGGTCGCTGCCGGTCGCGCCGGGCCCGGCGGCGCCGGCCGCCCGACCGGGCGCCGTGCCGTACGCCCACGCCATGCAGTTGCTGCGCGCCGATGTTCGCCACCGCGGCGAGGAACTGGTCGCGGACCTGACCTGGTTGGCGGAGGCGGGGGCGTCGCTGTCCGACTACACGGTGTCGGTACAGGCGCGCGGTGATGGCTGGGCGGCGCAGCACGACGGCACGCCGGCCCTGGGCATGATCCCCACGCTCAAGTGGCTGCCGGGCATGGTGATCCGGGACCGCCACCGGCTGACGCTGCCGCCAGGTCTGGACGAAGACGCCGACTACGAGGTCACCGTGGGGGTGTACGACGCGTTCTCGCTGGAGCCGCTCGCGGTGACGGACGGGGAGCGGGTGGCGGCGGGTCAGGGCCTGGCGGCACGGATCCGCGCCCGGGCCCACGCGCGGTAGCGGGCGCGGTGCCGCGTCTGAGGCGCCGAGATGGGCCCCCTCAGCCGCCGGCCTCCACCTTGACCCCACCCACCTGGCCCATGCCGAGCACCTCGTCGGTGGCCTCGTCGTAGACCACGACCTCGATGCGGTAGTCCTCCGCCGACGGCAACTCCGGCGGCACGTCCAGCCAGCGTCGGTCCATGATCTGCTCGCCGGGCGGCCAGGCCGTGGTCGGCAGGAAGCCGTACAAGGGCATCTTGTCGTCCTGGGCCCGCGTCTCGCCGGCGTCGTCCAGGAGCCTGAGCGAGACCTTGTAGTCGCGCGTCAGCAGCCGCTCCGCCTCCCAGAACAACGTGACCTCCATGGCGCTGCCGGCGTCCGCGGCCTGCACCGCGTGCAGCACCAGCGGGCCCATGCGCGCCACCGGCCGCGCCGGCCGCTCGCGGAACTCGCCCTGCCCCGAGACGCGCACCGGTCCCAGGTAGACGGCGCCCAGTTCGTAGCCCTCGGCGCTGGTGGCCACAAGCGGCCGCCCGCGCGTGGAGACGCTCAGGCGCACGAAGTAGACACCGCCGGGAACCTCGGCCGGCACCGCCAGCCGCAGCGGCACCGGGTCGGTCTGGATCTGCTCGGCGCGCGAGCGCACGTCGGGCACGCGGAACACCGGTTCGGCCGGCGTGACCAGCGCCGCCTCCACCGCGTGCCCGGCCACGGAGTTCTCCCAGCCCAGCTCCAGGGCCAGGTCCTCGCCCGCCCGCACGCGGTCGCGCGTCAGTTGCGCCCGCACCAGCCGCGACGTGCCGAACTGGACCCCGAGCTGGTGGTGGCGCGGGTACGGCGAGCGCAGCTGGTCCATCAGCTTGGGCCCGGACGCCTCTCCGCGCGGCATGGCGCGCGCGGCAAGCGAAAGGAGCGCCACCAAGACGACCAGCCACACCGCCCCCCGCAGCAGCCGTCGGCGGCGATCGGCCAGCATGGCCGCCGCCAGCACGGCCAGCGCAAGCAGCGACACGCCCTCGGCCGCCGCCCTGACGCCGTCGCGGCCCAGCTCGAGCTCCACCACGTGGCTGCCGGGTGTCAGCTCCACCGCCACCCACCCACTGCCGGGCACGGTCGTCACCGGCGGCAGCGGGTCCGCGAGCCGGGCTGCAACGGGCTGTGCGTGCGTGACGTCGCGCGGTCCCAGGCGCGCCGTCCAGCCCGGGAAGGACAGTGTGGGGAAGGCCACCGGCACGACGCCGTCGCCGGACACCGTCAACTGCCACGCCTGGCCGGCGGGGCCGCGACGCAGCAACGTGGCCTGGTCCACCACGTCGGCCTCCTCCAGCGCCCTCGGCCCCACCTCGCGCCCCTGCACGAGCTGCGGCGAGGCGTAGGGCCGCGGGGCAACGCCCCGCGGCAGGTACTCCGCCCGCACGGTGGAGCCCACGTTGCCGCTGAACAGCTCGAACGCCTGGACGTCGGCGCTGGTCACATCGCGGACGCCCAACGTCTCCACGCGCAGCGACACGAGCACGGATGCGGCCAACGCCAGCGTGGCCAGCGCGGCCCACACGCGACCCAGGCGCACGGCGCCCAGAGGCGCCGCGAGCATGGCCAGGGCCAACGCCTGCACGGACAGCCAGCGCCAGGGGAACTGGACGTACGAAAGCAGCGGCACGGCCTCCCAGACCGGCTGTGAGGCGGCGGTCATGAGCCAGGTGGCCGCGGCCGCTGCGCCGAGCCAGAACAGCACGGCCGCGCGCCGCCGCGTCAGGAGCACGCCGGCCACGGCGCCCAGCAGCGCCACCGTGACCTGCACCAGTCCCGCCTTCCAGGGTGCCCGATCGGCATCGACCGCGTAGTCGAACACCAAGCCGGCCTGTACGAGGTCGCGCGGCGCCACGAAGTGGCCGCGGTAGTCGAAGTAGCCGCTCAGGTTGGCTTCCAGCTGGACCAGATCGCGGCCCAACAGCGCGGGCGCCCAGTACCACGCCGCCAGGCCGGCACCCAGCGCCACACCCGCGGCAGCCAGCGCCAGCCGGGCGCCGGGCAGAGGCCGCAAGCGCCAGGTGCGGTGCTCCAGCCACGCCTGCGCCCCAGCCACGAACGCCGGCAGCCTGCCCCAACCGAGCCCGCCTGCCGAGCCGGTCCGCACCGGTGCCGCGGGCGGCCGCCCGCCGGCCTGCTCGCGCGGGCCCATGGCCGCGCTTGGGGCGTCGTCCAGGCGCCCGGCCGGCGACAGGCGCCACAGCAGGTACGCCGCCGCCAGCGGAACGCTCATGAGGGCCAGGATGTTGTGCGACAGCAGCACCAGTGCCACGGCAACGGCCAGCAGCACGGCCCCGCCGCGGCGGCGGCCGGTGCGGTCCACGGCCACCAGCAGCCACGGCAGCAGGCCGTACGCCACCAGCTCGGACAGCGCGTCGCCGCGCACGTAGAGGTTGACCATGTGATACGGCGCCGCCGAGTAGGCCACCGCGGCCACCACCGCCGCCGCGGCACGCCGCCACTGCGCCCAGGCCAAGGCATACGCGCCGGCGGCCGCCACGGCGAACGCGAGCAGCGTGGTCACCTTGAGCCCGCCCACAACGCCGCCGCCAAGCAGCGCCAGGGTGGCGGCCGCCACGTACGCCAGCGGGGCGTAGTACACCCAGAAGGGATAGCCCAGGCCGTAGGCCGCCTCCGCCATCCACCGCGCCGGCCAGTGCCCGCCGGCCAGCGCCGCGGACATCTCGTGAGCCCGCTGCAGCAGGAACGGGCTGTCGCCGCCGGCGTGGGTGGCAACCAGCCCCTTCACGGCCAGAGCGGGCAATACGAGGGCCAAGACCACCGCCGCCACAACCGCCGGCCCGGCCTGCCGCTCCAGCGCCCGGCGCCCGCGCCCCAAGCGATTCGTCACGCCTCGCCTCCGTCGGTGCGCGAACGGACCCGCCTCGCGCCGAGAAGCAGGCCGCCAAACAGCGCGGCCAGCCCCAGGAAGAGCATGCCGGCACGGTCCGCCAGCGCCGCCCGGACCAGCTCGGCGCGCCGCGGGACCGGCACGTCACCCGACCACGGATCGGCCGCCGCGTCGCCCCACTCGGGACGGAACACGCCCGGCTCCACCGCAGGCGCTGCTTCCGGCGCTCCGGCCAAGCCAGGCGCGCCCGGAAGACCTGGCGGCGCAGGCGTGGCCGGCGCGGCCGCGACCGCCGCGGCGGCCGCCGAGGTGGAGGCGGCGTCCACGAACAAGCCCACGTCCAACGCCGACCGCGTGGCGTCGTCGGCCGTGGCGGAGGCCGTGGGCACCGCGGTGGGGGTGCCCGGCAGGACGCCGCGCGCGGCCGGCGGCCGCGTGGCCGTGGGCAGCGGCTCGTCCACCGAGCCCAACACGCGCACGCAGGCCGCGTCCCAGCGCGACACGTTGTGGCGCAGGGGCAACAGCGGCTGGCCACGCAGGAACAACGTGGCCGCGTCGCCGTGCACCGGCAGCTCAAGCGACAGCGGCACCCAAGAGTCGGTGACGCTCACGGGCGCGGTCCAGGTCACGGAGGCCGCGTTGGGGTCCACGCCCCCACCAGCGTCCAGCCCCAACAACGACACGTAGGTGCCCGGCGGCTCGGAGCGCGCGGGGTCGTCGGCGTTGGAGGCCCAGCCGTAGACCAGCACGCGCGCGGACACCACGCTCCCGGGAGGCACGGCCACCCGCTGCCACAGGCCGGCGGTGTGGGTGGCGTCGCGCGTGGCCATCTGCTGGCTCCACATCCCCTCCGCCGCCAGCGGGCTGCCGGGCAGGCCGCGCGCGGGCTCGAAGTCGGGCACGTAGTTGATGCCGTCCCGCCCCGGGAAGCGCTCGTACCACGCGCTCCAGCCGAGGCCCACGGTCTCGGCCAGGCGCCCGCGGCCGCCGAACCCACCCTCGAAGCCACCGTTGACGAGGAGGTTGTCGGGGCACGCGAGCTGGGCCTGCAGCGTCAAGGCGCCCGGCAGCGCGGCCGCGGCCGCAGCCGCCACGGCCAACGCCAATCCCAACGCCGCCACGTGCCCCAACACGGCGCGACCGCGCCTTGACCCGTGGGGCGCCGGGGCTAAGCTTCCGGCCGATGACGGCACGCGCGGCACTGCTCCTCCTGACAATGGCCGGGTTCGGCTTGCGCATGCACGCTCTCGGTGACGTGCCGTTGCGCTGGGACGAGGGCTGGAGCATAGCGCTGGCGACCGTGCCCGTGCGAGAGGCGCTGCGCCTGACGGCGCTGGACGTCCACCCGCCACTCTACTACCTGCTCCTCGCTCCCTGGATGGCGTTGGCCCGCTCCCCCGAGTTGTGGCCGCGGTTGCCGTCGGCGATGGCGGGGACCTTGGCCGTGCCCCTGGCCGCCGCCGCCGCCAGCGCCTGGTGGCGGCGCGAAGGGCGCGGCCACGCCACGCAGACCGTGCCCATCGCCGCCGCCGCGGCCACCGCGCTGGCGCCGGCGTTCGTCTACTACGCCGGTGTCACGCGCATGTACGCCCTCACCACGCCCTTGCTGCTCCTGGCCACCTTCGGCCTGGCGCGCATGGGCGCGGCGCGCGCGCGCCGCACGCGTTGTCCGGCACCGGGCCCGGCGGCAGCGGCCGCGCTGGGCACGGCCGCTGCCCTGTACACGTTCTATTATACGGCTTTCGCCCTGGCGGGCCTGTACGCGGCGGCCCTGGTGGCCTGGCCGCGCGCGTGGCGCCGCTACGTCGCGACCGGGCTTGGCGCTGCGTTGGCGTACCTGCCGTGGCTGGCCGTGGCGGGTCCGGCGATGGCAACCCGCGTGGCCCAGCGCACGGAGCCGGCGGCGGCCCTGGATCCCGCCGCCGTCGCCGCCCTGCTGGACGACGGGCTCTTCGCCGCCTTCTTCGCGTACCGCGCCGGCTGGCCGGCGGTGGCGGTGGCGACGGCCGTGATGGCCGCGGCCCTTCTGCTGGCGCGCCCGCGCCAGGCCGGCAGGCTGGCGGTGGTGGCCCTGCCCACCGCCTTGGTGCTGGTGGGCGCCGCCGCCGGCAGTCAAGCGCACATGTTCGCGCCGCGCTACACCATTGTCGCCACCCCGTTCCTGGCGCTGGGCCTGGGCTGGGCCGCGGCGCGCCTCTTCGAGCGCCGGCGGGCGCTGGGCGTCCTGGCCGCCGCGGCGCTGGTGGCCGGGGCCTGGCCCACCCTGAGCGGGTACGCCTACACGCGCGAGGCCGAGGTTTCGGACGCGTACGACCCCACCGAGCTGGCGCGCGCCATGCAGGACAGGGCCGCTCCGGCCGACCTGGTGGCGTTCAACGTACTGAGCCTGGCCGGCGCGTACGAGCTGCACCGCCAACCGGACGCTCCGGCGTGGACGTACGGCCAGGTGTGGGACCCGGTGCGCGAGCCGCCCGCGGCGGCCATCGACCGCGTGGCCGCCGCCACCCGCGACCACGGCCGGCTGTGGCTGGTGCTGTACAGGGGCACGGCCAGCCCCGGCAGCGCGGCCCTCAAGGCGTGGGCCGACGGCTCCCTGTTCCCGGCCGACGGCTGGTGGACGGCCGACACCCTGGTCATGTCGTATGTCAACGCGCCGGCCGGGTCGCCGTGGCCGGTCGGCGCCCGCTTCGCCGACGGCGCTCGGCTGGTGGCGGCGTGGTGGAGCCCCGCGGCGCGCCCGGGCGAGGGCATCGGCGTGCTCCTGCGCTGGCGGGCCGCGCGGCCCATCGCGCGCGACGGCAGGGTGTTCGTCCACGCCTACGACGCTGCCGGCAGCCTGGTGGCGCAGCATGACGCCTACCCCGTGGCCGACTCCCGGCCACCGGGCACGTGGCCGCCCGGAGAGACGCTGGAGGACCGCCACGGGCTCGTGGTGCCCGCCAGCGCGCGCGGCGCCCTGCGCCTGGTCGTGGGGCTCTACGAGCCGGACGGCGGGGCGCGCTGGGCGTTGGAGGACGGCGCGGACGCGGTGCCGCTGGGCACGGTCATGGTGACGCCCTGACGCGGCTGTTCCTCAGGGCTGCAGGCGCAGCGTCACCTGCCCCGCCCGGCTGCCGTCCTCCAGGCGCGCCGGCACCCGCTCCACCGACGGCCACTCGTACAGGCCGACGATGATGTCGTGACGCGCGGGATCGTAGCCGCCGGGCACGTCCAGGGCGCGGCGCTCCACCAGCCGATCGCCGATCCGCCACAGGGGCACCGGCAGCCAACCGTCGCCGAGCGGCGCGTCACGGCCGTCAAGCAGCGAGCCGCCGTCCAAGACCTGGACGAAGGCGGTGACGTCGCGGTCGACGGCCCTGTCGAGGGCCCACTCGGTCTCCACCCACACCCGGTTCGCCCCGGTGGCCGCGACGCCGGCGTCGGTGTCCAGCGCGGCACGTGACAAGAGCAACCCGTTGTCAAAGGCGGCCAACGGCCGGGTCACGGGGACGGTGGGCTGCGCCTCCACCGCGCGGTAGAGCAGGCGCGGCGCCGTCTCCAGGTCGCCCCGCTCCAGGCTGCCGTCGCGCACCCTGAAGCACAGGCCCGGCGCGCGCGCCGACCACACCCGGGGCAGATCCAACGCGTGCGGCCACAGATACGCGGTGCCGGGCCCGGTGGTAAACACCGGATCGTACGGGTCGGTGAGGGTCACTCGCTCGGTGGGCACCAGGTACGGCACGGACGGCCAGCCGTCGCGCAGGCGGCGGTCCAGCCACACGCCGCCGGGCGCGCCGGTGACCGCGGACTCGTCGGTGGCGTCCTCCACCGCCCAGCCCCCGCGCCAGCCCCGGCCCAGGACCTGGTTGACGTCGGCCGCCAGCGCAACCGCCCCCGCCTCGAAGTCGTAGTACAGCCGCTCCGCGGCGTCGCCCTCGGCCGCAGCCTCGAAGTGACCCAACGTGGCGCGCAACTCGGTGCCCACGGCCGCCAGGGCCAGCGCCAGCACGACCGCGCGCGCGACCGCGGAGCGGCGGCCGGCAAGGGCGGCCAGCCAGGCCGCGGCCACCGCCGCCGGCAGCACGGCCGCCGGCAGCAGCCCGGCCGCGCGCAGGAAGTGCGGCGCGTCCTCGGCCAGCACGGTGGGCAACAGCATGGCCGCCAGCCACGACAGCGTCACGACCGACCCGGCCCGCCGGCGCGCCGAGGCGACCAGCAACACCAGGCCCAGCGCCCACAGCAGAGCGGACGGAGGGCCGAACAGGGGCCGGCCCGGCACGTTGTGGCGCGCGATGCGGTCGCCTTGCCGGGTAAACAGCCCGACCGCGGCGCCCGCGTTCCGCGCCAGCTCGGCGCCCATGCCGTCCGCGTCCGGTTGGGCGCCCGGCGCTCGGCCGGCGGCGCCGAGCGGCCATGCCGTGGCCACCTGTGTCACGCGCGTCAACGCCGCGCCGGGATCGCGCGCGTAGACCACCAGAAGCGGCAGCGCGGCGGTGAGCGCCGCCGCCCCCAACAACGCCACCCC
>Ga0114946_10003650_pt1 | contig 10326 bp, 9 predicted proteins | sample WalLakDeSediment_FD_88676 | JGI IMG/M metagenome (GOLD analysis project Ga0114946, IMG submission 88676) | Lake sediment microbial communities from Walker lake, Nevada to study Microbial Dark Matter (Phase II) - Walker Lake 11/02/13 Deep Sediment | ecosystem: Environmental > Aquatic > Freshwater...
TCACAGCCCAGGTGGCCGGCGACCGCTTCGAGGCCGCGACCCGCAAGGCCGTCAGGGCGGCGTGGAAGAAGGTGGGACTGTAGCGTGGGGGCCGCTCGGCAGCGACGCGATCCGGGCAATCAGTGTGGCGGGAAAGAGGACTCCGCACAGCGCCTCAAGCGTGCACAGGGTGCTGGCCCAGCGGCCCACGGAAACTAGTTCGCCGTAGCCGGCGGTGGTGAGCGTCGCGAAGCTCAGCCACACGAAGTCGATCCAGCGGGGCGGACGGCCGCCCGCGAGATCGGCCGGCAAGACATAGGCTCCCGGCGAAGTCAACCCCAGGAGTGTGTGGAGCGCGGCGAATACGAATCCGAGCATGATGTAGCCAGCCGCGCCGCACAGGATCCGCTGGGCGGCCACAATTTCGGTGGAGAAGGCGTGTCGCACGCAGAGCGACGAGCCCCAGATGTAGGCGACGACGAGCACGATCGTGCCCGGCAATCGCATTTCGAGCAATTGACCGCGGAGGAGCAGCCCGACTACGGCCAGTCCGCAGAACGCGGCCAGCACAATCGCCGGGCCGCGGTGACCGAGAAGCAAGACCGTCATCGCCGAGACTGCGATCGCCCCGACAAACATCTCGACGGGCGTGTGAACCTCGCCCTGATCGACAAGCGGCACGAGGAGCACAAGCAGGATCTGTCCGAAAAAAATGATGCCGCCGTGCTGGATGAGCGGGTGGCGGGCGAGGAACGATTTCATGGTGAGCAGCTGCCGCAGGCCCTGCGGAATCCGACTTAGCCCGGGGACGGCTCGGAGAGGATCGGCTCGATCGTGGCCACGTGGAAGAGCGGGCAGATCCGAAACTCGGAGGCCAAGCCGTCGTCCTCGATGTCGATGCCGACCAGGAGGTCGTTCTTGAGGAGCAATGCCACCTCAGGGTGGCGGACATCGTAGGCCTCCCCACTCGACATGATCACACGAAACGGCTTGAAGGGCCGAGTGTTCAACAGATGACGAAAGTTCTCAGTTGTCATGCGACCAGGCTCCCGGAGAACGAACACGGAAAGTGTACAAACGTTTCGTATTTGGTCAAGGGACCGCCGCGGCGCCCGCCAGAAAGCGGCGGCGGGGTTGCGGGAGGAGCGGGGCTATCATGGGCGGGTCTCGGCTTATACTCGGGCAGGTTGGGACAGACGCACGGCCCGCCCCGTGTTTTTTAGCGACAGATCTGAGCGGCGGGTCGCAGGGTGCAACCCTGTGAACATTTTCTTCAAACCCGTGCGGCGAGGCCAGTGATCATGAAGGTGGAACGTGTGAAGTATGTCATCTGGGCCGCCGACATGGAGCGGGCGGCCCGGTTTTACTGCGGCGTGTTCGGTGGGCGGATCATCCGCGAGAACCCGGCCATCACGGAGGTGGGCATTCTCGACGCCGTGATCGGGATCCATTCGGGCGGCGAGGGGAAGCGAACCTGGACGGGGCTGAGCTTCCAGGTGGCCGACGTTATCGTGGCGGCCAGGGAGGTGGTGGCGGCGGGCGGCCAGCTGAGCCGGGAGCCCGAGCCCGAGAACGGTGAGCCGCCCCATCTGGCGATGTGTGTCGACACCGATGGCAACGAGTTCATGCTCACGCGGAAGCGGGGCGGGTGAACGGCCGCCCATGCCGGAGGCTATCATCCGCTTGATGACCAACAAAAAACCACCGCAGGCGGCGGCTCGCCCGAAAGCTGAGCCGGCCCGGCAGCGGCACAAGGCTGCCTCCGAAGAGACCTACCACGGCCTGCGGGCCTGCGAGGCACTCTTTGCCCGACGGCCCGAGGAGATTGTTCGCGTGTACCTCACGGCGGGGCGGAAGCGGCACTTCGCGCGGCTTCTGGCGTGGTGTGCCGAGCACCGGCGGGGCTTCCAGGTCGTTGAGGAGGAGAACCTCCGCCGAATCTCCGGGGCCACGCACCACGAAGGGGTTGCGATCCTTGCCAAGGCGATCCGACGGTGGGGGCTCGAGAATCTGCTCACGGAAGTTGCAGCGGGACGGGCCACGAGTCCGATTCTCTATCTCGACGGGGTCGAGAACCCGCACAACCTCGGTTCGATCCTCCGCACAGCTGCCCACTTCGGCGTGACCGCGGTAGCTGGGCGGGCCGGCGAACTGCCACCCCTCTCGCCGGCGGCGGTCCGCGTGGCCGAGGGAGCGGCTGAGACCGTGCCGGTGTGCGATCTGGCCGATCCGGCGGCCGCCCTGCGGCGGCTCGCGGCTGCGGGGTTCGCGATCATTGCGGCGTCGAGCCACAAGGGCGTGTCGCCCGAGGATGTGCGGCTCGGCGGAAGGTGTGTGCTCGTGCTCGGCAGCGAGGGAAAGGGAGTGTCGCCGGCGATCGAACGCGTCGCGACCACGCGGGTGCGAATCCCCGGAACTGGGGCCGTCGAGAGCCTCAATGTCTCGGTGGCCTGCGGAGTACTCTTGGCCGAGGCCTCGCGGCAACGGTTGGCGGCGGTCAGCGGAACGCGTCGCCGGGAATGACCACCCCGTCACCGCGGTTCGAGAGGCTGCGATGAACAGCCGGGTCGATCTCGTAGCGGATCCAACGGAGAGCGCCGTCGGCGAAGGCCATCGAGAACGAGGCCACGCGGGGGCCGCCGAAGATCACTGTCTACCGGAGCGGCGGCCAGGGGAGGTCTACGCCGTCGATGCTCACTACCTGGAAATGATGCACCGCGGGCACATCCGCAGTCCACGTCCAGACGACCTGCTTCTCCGGTGTCACCTCCAACAGCCGCACGCCCTCTTTGCCGATGTGGTAGCTGGCGATCATCGTGTTGCCGTTCGGCAGCCGCTGGATGCCGCAGGCGTCGGCGATCGCACCGTCCACGTCGGCCGTCGTGATCTCCCAGCGGAGCTTCCCGTCGGGGGCATACTCCGCCACGCGGTTGCCGTTGGTGAGCCCGGCGAGAATCCCGCCGTCGGCCAGGGCGATCGCCGTGAACGGCCAGGAGTTGACCTTCGGCTCGCCGGGCACACGGGTGTCGATCGTGGCGAGCACCTTGCCCGTGCTGTCATACCGCTTGATCGCGAAGTCGAGCAGGTGGGGCACGAGATACGTTCCATCGGGCTGCTTCCGGGCCATCCGCGTCTGCATGTGGGCGTTTGGCTTTTGGCACTCGAGCGGGATCTCAGCCTTGACCGCCCCGTCGGCCGCGATCTCCAAGAGCCGCGGGTTCGGCCCCGCTTCGCTGAGCAGATACGTTTCTTGCGGGGTCTTCTGGATGCTGTTGACTTCGTCCTGTGTGCCGACGTGACGCCACACGACTTCGTCTGGTTTGCCATCGCTGCCCCGCTTGATTTCAACAGCGCCGCCGCGGGGCGTGTCGCCCCCCTTCGAGAGTGCGAGCAGCACGTTGCCGTTGGGCAGCACCCAGCCCTCGCGGGTATTCGCCGGATGACTCCATTCGACGCGGCCGGCCGGGTGCTCGGGCGTGAATTCGACAATCGCCGTCCGCTTGCCGCAGGTGAGGATCCGCCGCGCGGCCGGCTCGGCGGCAGGGGCTGGGCTTGCCAGGCACGCGAAGAGCGTGAGCAGGGGGGCAAGGAACTGACTCGGGCGGGTCAGGAGAGCGAGGCGACGCGAACTGGGCACGGGGGAGGTCTCCGAAGGGCGGCAACCGAATTCGCCAGCATAGGCCGTCGCGGCCGCGGGCGATTGCCGTGGCGGGCCGAATCGTTGCCGGAATCGATCGGGCGAGTCGATTGCCTCGTTTCACGGGGGGCTACCTCGCGGCGGTGGGCGGCCGCGTCGCGGGCGGGCGGGTATGATCGGTTGCATGAGCACGGCGCCGCGGGTTCGCACCGAATACACCGTCGAGGATTACCTTCGCTGGGAAGGACGGTGGGAGTTGTGGGAGGGCGTGGCGGTGGCCATGGCCCCGAGCCCGTTCGGGCCCCATGCAAAACTGCTGGCCCGGACGGTGGCCGCCCTCCAGTCGGCCGTGGACGCTGCTGGCTGCGATGCGACGGTGCTCGTAGAGATTGATTGGATCGTGGCCCGCGACACGGTGCTGCGGCCCGACGCCCTGGTCGTCTGCGGCTCGGAGCCGACGCGGCACGTGGAGCGGCCGCCGGCGGTGGTGGTCGAGGTGCTTTCGGAAACCACCCGCGATCGTGACCTCTCGGGCAAGCGGGAGATCTACCGCGAGCAGGGCGTGGCATGGTATCTCGTGGTCGATCCCGAGCGTGGGCAGCTGCGGGCGTTCGTGAGCGACGCAGCCGGCCGGAGCGTGGAGCAGGAACTCGACGAACGACCGGTGGCGATCGAGATCTGTGGGAGTTGCCGATTCACGATCGACCCGGCGGCGATCTTCAGGCGGTGAGCCGCAGGGCCGCGGGGGAAGGTTCCCGCCGCGACCGAAAAAAATAGACCACGGCAGGCCACGAGCGAGTTGCGGTTCAATCCATCAACGGTGCTCGTTCCTGGTCAGTTCCTGTCACCATGCGAAATCCTGCATTTCAATCCGCCTGGGCGAAGGGGTTTTGGGATGTGTCTCGGCAGACATGCCCGCCATCAGGCACAATTCACAGATGGTTTCCCGCCCCCTCCGCTGTGCCGGCCCCGCCCCGTCTGCTATCGCCGGGCCCCGGGAGGTGGCGCTTGTGATTGAGACCTCGAAGGCCTACGGCCGGGGGGTGCTCAAGGGAATTTCCACTTGGCTCCACCAGCGGCGTGACTGGACGATCGCGATCGACGAGCGGGGCCTCGACGACCCGGCCCCCGTCTGGCTGGCCCGGTGGGGCGGCCAGGGCGTGATCACGCGGCTCGAAGAGGCGGCCTTGCCACCGCAGTGGCAGGGGGCGGAGCGGCCAGTCGTGTTTCTCAGGCGGGTGTTCGCCGCGGATCCGCTGCCGGGCGTCTATACCGACGACGATGCCGTGATGCGACTGGCTGTCGAACACCTCGTTGACCGTGGCTTCCGCGAACTCGCCTTCTGTCCCGTGGCGACCGACTGGTCAGCCGCCCGCTGCGAGGCCTTCCTGCGACATGCTGAACGGGCCGGCTTCGGGGTTCATGTGTTCGAGGATGGGGCCGGAGCGAGCAAGCGCACAAGCGGTCAGAGGCAAGCCACCATCCTGCCCCGTGGCGCGGAGGACGACCGAAACCAGCTGGGCGACTGGCTCGAGAGCCTGCCCAAGCCCGTGGGAATTGTGGCGGCCTACGACGTGCGGGGAGTGCAGCTGCTCGAGGTCTGCCGGGAGCGGGCGATCTCCGTGCCCGAGGACGTGGCCGTGGTGGGAGTGGACGACGACGACGTGCTCTGCGAAATCGCCACGCCCGCCCTCACGAGCGTGGCCCATAATCTGGCCCGGATCGGCTTCGAGGCCTGCCGGCTGCTCGACGAGCGAGTGAGCAGGACTGGCCGGGGCGATGATGTGGTCGTGGTGCCGCCGCTGGGCGTCTCGATCCGCCAGAGCAGCGACACGCTGGCGATCGCCGACATCGGCATCCGCCGGGCCCTGCGGCTGATCCGCGTGCGGGCCTGCGACGCGCTGGTACCCGACGACGTGGCCGCCGTCGCGGGGGTGAGCCGGCGGCTGCTCGACAAAAAGTTTCAGAAGCATCTCGGCCGTACGATCCACGATGAGATCATGCGAACGCGGCTCGCGGAGGCCCGCCGGCTGCTCGTGGAGACCGACCACAAGCTCCTGGTGGTGGCGACGCGGTCGGGCTTCGCCCACGCGGCGCAGCTCTGCAACCTCTTCAAGGCGGCCCACGGGATGTCGCCCATGCAATACCGCAAGGCAGCCCGGCCCTGGGAGGGCTAGGCAGAGATGCGGGCTTGCACGGTCAGCCGAGCGTGTTTCGCCAGCGGAGCCCGGAAAAGCCGCGGGACCGCTGAGCCCACACGCAGCGGTGCACCTGGCACTGTTGCGGGACCGTGTGGTGGGAGGGAATTGTTCTTGTTGCCGCTGGTGTATGGTGGTCGTCTTCGGGCGGCTTGGGGGCTGCCGATATTCGGGAGAACTGCTCATGGAACGACGCGTGGATCGATTCGGGTGGGGTGCTTTCGGTCTGGTGGCCATCCTGCTCTTGGCGGCTGCGGGAGCCGGGGCAGGGGAGCCGGGAAAGATCGGCCCTCCGGCAGCTCGCCGTCCGAATATCCTGTTTTGCATCGCCGACGACTGGGGCTGGCCGGATGCCGGGGCCTACGGCGACCCGGTCGTGAAGACACCCGCTTTTGATCGCGTGGCCCGCGAGGGGGTGCTGTTTGAAAACGCGTTTGTGACGAGCCCGTCGTGTACGCCCTCGCGGAACTCAATCCTTACCGGCCAGTTCCACTGGCGGCTCGGGGCTGGGGCAAACCTCTGGAGTTCGCTCGCCCCCGAGCACCCGGTCTACCCGCTCCTGCTCGAAGACGCGGGCTACCATGTGGGCCACTGGCGAAAGGCCTGGGGCCCCGGCGACTGGCAGGCCCTCGGCCGGGACCGGCACCCGGCGGGCGAACCGGTCAAGAAAGGCTTTCGGGATTTTCTCGCCCGCCGGCCGGCCGGGATGCCGTTTTGTTTCTGGCTCGGCGCGACCGATCCGCATCGGCCCTACGACGCGGGGAGCGGGGCGAAGGCGGGGATCGACCCGGCGAAGGTTCGCGTGCCGGGAGATCTTCCCGACTGCGACGTTGTTCGCGGCGACCTGGCCGATTATCTCTTCGAAGTGCAGCGGTTTGATAGCGACGTGGCTGAGGCGCTACGGCTCCTCGACGATACAGGCGAGGCGGCCAACACGATCGTGGTGATCACTGGTGACCACGGGATGCCTTTCCCGCGGCACAAATGCCACCTCTACGACTCTGGGGTCCATGTGCCGCTGGCGATCCGCTGGCCGGCTGTCGTGAAGCCCGGCCGGACGGCGTCCGACTTCGTGTCGCTGGCCGACCTTGCCCCCACCTTTCTCGAGGCCGCGGGGCTCGCCAGACCTCCGGCGATGACGGGGCGATCGCTCGAGCCGCTGCTCGGCGCCGCAGGCTCAGGACGGATCGACCCGGCCCGCGATCACGTGCTCACCGGCCGCGAGCGGCACACGCCCGCCCAGGAGGCTCCGAGCACCGCCGGCTACCCGATGCGGGCGATCCGCACGGATGACTACCTCTATATAAGGAACCACGGGCCCGATCGCTGGCCGAGCGGCTCGCCCGCCGGCTCGACCAAGGGCTGGGACTACGCCGACTGCGACGATAGCCCCACGAAGCGGTATCTCGTGGAGCGGCAGACCGATCCGGCCGTGAAGCCGTTCTCAGACCTGGCCTTCGCCAAGCGGCCGGCTGAAGAGCTTTATGACCTGGCGGCCGATCCTGAACAGCTCGTGAACGTGGCGGCCGATCCAGGCCACGCCGGCGTGAAGGCCGCACTGGCGAAGCAGCTTGATGAGGAGCTTGCCGCCACGGCCGATCCGCGCGCGGCCGGCCGCGGTGACGACCTCGAGTCGCATCCGTATCTCGGGCAGACCCAGCCCCGCTCGCCGGAGGCGAACCCCGCGACGGCGCCGTAAGCGTGTGGCGTGTGCCGCCGGCGTTCGCCGATGAAAAGGGGCCATCAGGATCTTCCGTGGGCCACGTCGAGTGGGCCGGGGGTTGCCCGTGGCAATCGCGCTCGCCTGGCAAGCGAGCGAGAGGCAAGGATCTCGATCCTGTTGAGCGCGGCGTGTGCGGCAGAGAAGCCCCCAGCGCGAGCTGGGGGACTGTGACGTGCCGCACCGCTCGGCGACGCCAGGCCGAACCGCGGCGCCGACTCTGGGCGGGGTGGCAAGCGGTGAAGGAGATGGCGGGGTGGCTTTCATTCCCGCAGTCCCCGGGCTCGCGCCCTGGGGCTTTTATGAGTTTTCAATTTTCTCTGCCGAACAGGGTTGCCAGGATGCCAAACTGCCCCAGATTGCGAATGCGGTAGGATCCTGGACCGACACCCTGGCGAACTCTCGCATGCCTCTGCACCGCTCCCGCCACCACACAGCCCGCCACCGTCAGCTGCCCCCGGCGTCACCGTCGCCTGAAGCCGCGCCGGAATTTCTGCTCACGGCCGCCCTGCCGCGAGACCATTTTCCCGCCACCGGCGGACCGGCCCAGGTGATCCACCAGGTGATCGCCGAGGAACTACTCCTTGATGGCAACTCCAAGCAAAACCTGGCCACGTTTTGCCAGACCTGGGAGGCCCCCGAGGTCCACTCGCTGATGGATCTCGCAATCGACAAGAATCTTGTTGACAAAGATGAGTATCCGCAGACCGCCGAGATCGAGAGCCGTTGCGTGAGCATGATGGCCGACCTCTGGAACGCGCCCGGTGAGGCCGTGGGCTGTTCCACGATCGGTTCAAGCGAGGCAGCGATGCTCGGCGGGATGGCGGCCAAGTGGCGGTGGCGGGAGCGGCGCCGCCAGGCGGGCAAGCCAGTCGATCAGCCGAATATGGTCTGCGGAGCTGTTCAGATCTGTTGGCACAAGTTTGCCAAATACTGGGACGTCGAGATCCGCGAGGTGGGGATGCGGCCGGGGAGGATGTGTCTCGATCCCGCCGACGTGCTCGCCCGCGTGGACGAAAATACGATCTTCGTCGTGCCCACGATGGGGGTCACCTATCACGGCCTCTACGAAGACGTGCCGGCGATCGCCGCGGCTCTCGACGAGCTCGAAAACCGGACCGGCCTCGACGTGCCGATCCACGTCGATGCCGCCAGCGGTGGCTTTCTGGTGCCATTCACCGATCCGGGCCGCGAGCCCTGGGATTTCCGGCTCCCCCGCGTGAAGAGCATCAACGCCTCGGGACACAAGTTTGGCCTGGCGCCCCTGGGTGTGGGCTGGGTCATGTGGCGGGAGCCGGCCGACCTGCCCGACGACCTCGTCTTCCACGTGACCTATCTCGGCGGCGATATGCCCACCTTCCAAATCAACTTCTCCCGGCCGGCCGGGCAGGTGATCGCGCAGTATTACGACTTCGTGCGGCTGGGTCGGGCAGGCTACGCGGCGATCCACGGCCAGGCCCATGCGGTGGCCCAGCACTGCGCGGCCGACCTGGCGGGCTGCGGCTGCTTCGAGATCGTCCACGACGGCGATCCATCCGGGGGCATCCCGGCAGTCGTGTGGACGCTCCGCGCGGGCGTGAATCCGGGCTTCACGCTCTATGACCTGGCCGACCGGCTGCGAATGCGGGGCTGGCAGGTGCCGGCCTACCCGTTTACCGGCGAGCTGGCCGGCACGGCTTTCCAGCGGATCATCGTGAGACGAGATTTCAATGTCGAGATGGCAGACCTCCTGCTGCGAGACATCCGCGGCGCGATCGCACACTTCGCGGCCCATCCGGCCCCACCGAGCGAGCCGACTCGGGGCTACTCTCACACGTGAGGAGAGCCGACGGAGGGGCAAGGCAAACCAATGCCCGGCGAGCCGATCTTCCCTGGGCTGCCCCGAGGCACCACAGAGCGATCCTGTTGGGCACGGCGTGCGCGGCATAAAAGCCCCCGGCGCAAGCCGGGGGACTGTGACGTAACGCACGGCTCGGCGACGCCAGGCCGAACCGCGGCGCCGACTCTGGGCGGGGTGGCAGGCGGTGGAGTAGATGGCGGGGTGGCTTTCATTCCCGCAGTCCCCGGGCTCGCGGCCTGGGGCTTTTATGTGACGCTGGGCAGCGCTCCGCAGTCCTTCAACCTACCCCATGGTGGATCGAGGCCACACGATTGGACCCCATGGCCGATAAGCCTTACGATCTATGGATGGTGAACGAGACCGATCACAGCGGCGAGCGGGGCGACCTGGTCGTCGTCGCGAACCGGCTGCCGGTGCACCGCACCGACGACGGCTGGGAGACGAGCCCCGGCGGGCTGGTCTCGGCGCTGATGCCGATGCTCCAGCGGAGGCAGGGCGTGTGGGTGGGCTGGCCCGGCTCCGGGGCGGGCGACCTGGCGCCATTCATCCACGACGGCCTCCACAACGTGCCCGTGCCGCTGTCGGACAACGAGATCCGCGACTATTACGAGGGCTTTTCCAACAGCACGCTCTGGCCGCTCTACCACGACGCCTGCCAGCAACCGCAGTTTCATCGGCACTGGTGGCGGCCCTACGTGGAGGTCAACGAGCGGTTTGCGGAAGTGGCCGCCCGCGAGGCCAGCCCCGGGGCCAGCGTGCTCGTGCAGGACTACCACCTCCAACTCGTCCCGGGGATGCTGCGGCAGATCCGGCCCGACCTCAAGATCGGGTTTTTTCTCCACATCCCCTTCCCCCCGGTCGAACTCTTTGCCCAGTTGCCGTGGCGGCAGCGGATCCTCGAGGGCCTCCTCGGCGCCGACGTGGTGGGATTCCAGACAAAAGCCGGAGCCCA
>Ga0114946_10003651_pt1 | contig 10326 bp, 6 predicted proteins | sample WalLakDeSediment_FD_88676 | JGI IMG/M metagenome (GOLD analysis project Ga0114946, IMG submission 88676) | Lake sediment microbial communities from Walker lake, Nevada to study Microbial Dark Matter (Phase II) - Walker Lake 11/02/13 Deep Sediment | ecosystem: Environmental > Aquatic > Freshwater...
ATTTCTTCGACCCCGACGTGATGCGTGCCTACCGCCCCGACTACGTGGCGGCTGCCACGCTCGAAAAGTCGATCGCGGCCAACCGGGCCAAGCAGGCGCTCGTGAACGCGGCGAAGATGTCCGCGCTCAGTCCCATGGAATCGCCGAAGCGGACCTTTCCCCGCGAAGACGACGGCAAGCTGGCGCTGCTCTTCAGTGAGGCCCAGAAAGGGTCGGCTCAGTTGCAGCCGAAGATCGACATGCTCCACACGGCCCTCGCGGCAGGGGAGCCTGATCGCCCCAGAATTCAGGAACGTCGCTGGCAGGCGGGATACGACCTGGCCATGGGGCGGGTGCTGGCCTTCAAGGTGCGAAACTTCGGCTACAACCAGATGCTCGGCAACGCCAAGTCGGGCAAGAAGTTCGAGAATCCCAAGAACGACACCTGGGAACTGGTGCCGAGCGACGACCTGACGGGCCTCGATTCACCCACGAAGAAGCAGGCCGAGCAGGCGAAGACCTATCTCCAGCGGGTCGCCCAGGACCATCCCGGAACGCCCTGGGCTCTGATCGCCGAGCAGGAGCTGCGCACGCCGCTGGGGCATGCCTGGCGGGAGACGTTCACCGGCGTCAATTCCCGGCAGATGGATGGCAACGGGGGCAACGCGATGCCGTCGGACGACGCCCGTCGCAACCTCGCCCCGCCCAAGCCGTCACGGCCGCTCAAGAATCTCTGACGCGGCCCGGCGGGCTTTGTGTTTGCATGTGTGGGTCGGTGTCTCCGACACCGACAGTGCGGGCTCATAGGCCGGAACACTCGGTCGATCAGTCGATTGAGTTCGTGTTGATGGCGAGTCGGTGGGAATCGAGGATCAAAGGGGGTCGTGGTGACCGGTTGATGCAGTCGCGCGGACGCACCCCCGGACTTCCGTCCGGGGCTTCTATGATCTGCGAGAAGACAGCGAGGGGCTGCCCATCCCCTCGAGCCGGCGTAGACGGCAAGCGCAGGCAGGATGCCGAAGCGCAGACGTCTCCGAGCGAGCGAAGGACAGGATGTCCGCAGCGAGCGTCCGGCGAGAGGGTGTGGGCAGCCCCGAGCCTAGAACATCAGGCCGTCTTCGGCGAAGTACTCGCGGCTTTCGTAGGCATGGAAACTGCGGGAGATCTGCCGGGCGAGCATGCTGAGAAACATCGCGCGAAACTCGATCTCGGAGCGGTCGGTCGTGGGAATCGCGCTCGAGGCGGGAAACGCGTAGTCGTCGATCCGCTTCTCGAACACCCGCTCTCCCTTGGCGACGTCGTACACCTGCACGACGGTGCTGGCCCGCCCGCGATAGAGCGTGGATCCTTCGTGGAGCCGGAACTGCTCGAGATCGATGCCGATCACATAGTCGGCTTCGAGGGCCTTGCCGACCGTCGCGTAGTCGACCCAGGAGTGCTCGTCGATCCAGCGGGCCACCTCCTGCTGGGGAACGATTTTGATCCGGCGGATCTGCTGTTTCAGTTGCCCGTCGACCAGGGTGGCGAGTTCGCGGGCCGACCCGGCGTCGCTGAATTCGAGTTCCACGATCGGGCGGCAGACGACGGCCACCGTCTTGCCCTTGAGGCCGGCGAACTCCGCCGGCACGTCGTTGGGTCGAACGAGATAGGCCACGGTGAGCAGCGTCGAGCAGCCCGACACCGGGGCCAGAAGCAGCAGGGCCGCAATACACAGACGCAGGATGGGCATGGCCATGGGAAGTCCTCGAGGGGGCGGGAGCCTAGCGAGGTCCGGCAAATGGCTCAATGCCGGCTCGACGGTGGCCTGTCCGCACCGACAGGTCTCGCGGGCGGGCCGATTTCCGGCCCCGGCTCCCCTGTGGCAGACTCGGGGGATGGAGACGGAATCGACCCCATTTCTGACGGCGGTGGCGGCTGGCCTGCCTCCCGCCGGGTTCTGGGCGCATCCGGTACTCGTCGGCGTGTCGGGGGGCGGAGATAGCGTCGCCCTCCTCCTAACGCTTGTGCGGCTCGCGCCGGCGGCGGCTACCGATCGAGTCGTCGTGGTGCATGCCGATCACGACCTGCGGCCCACGGCGGCCCGTGACCGGGCGTTCACGGAGCGGCTCGCCGCATCCCTGCGGCTGCCGGTCGTCTGTCGCCGCCTCGCCGTCCAGGCCGCCGCCGATCCGCGGGGCGAAGGGCTCGAGGCCCGGGCGCGCCGGCTGCGGTACGCATTCTTCACCGACGTGGCCGCCGACATCGGCGCTCGGCATGTCGCGGTCGCCCACACCGCCGACGACCAGGCCGAGACGATCCTGCACCGATTGCTCCGCGGCACGGGGCTGCGCGGCCTGGCCGGCATGGCGGCGGCGCGGCAGTTCGCTCCCGGTGTGTCGCTCGTGCGGCCGCTCCTGGCACTGCCCCGCCGTGAGGTGCGCGAGTTTCTTGCCGCCACGGGGCAGGACTGGTGCGAGGACGAGACGAATGCCGACACGGCACGGGCCCGCAATTTCCTGCGGCACGAGATCCTCGCCCGCTGCGAGCAGGCGCACTATCCGGCGGCGACCGCGAGTATCGCGCGGCTCGCCGGCCAGGCGGCCCGGACCGCGGCAGTGCTCGCCGATGCGGCCGACCATCTGCTCGCTGCCCATTCGTCACGGGCCGCGGACGGAACCGTCGTGCTCCAGGCCGCGGCCTTCGCCGGTCGCTCGCCCGACCTGCTCTCTGAGGTGTGCGCGGCCCTCTGGCGGCAGGAGGGCTGGCCCGAGCGTGACATGACCGCCCGCCACTATCGGCGCATCGCGCACTTGGTCGCGACGGCCGCGGCCGGAGGCTCCGGCCCGGCGCTGGCCGTCGACTTCCCGGGCGGCCTTCACGTCGCGGCAGGCCCGGGGCGAACCCTCGAGTTTCGCCCGCCGGGTCAGCGGTGGCCGCTGCCGTGCATCTCGACGCGTCGATAGCCGCCTATGCTGGCGAAGTACACCAGGAAGCCGAGGTAGATCACGGCCATCGTCGCCGGGATGAACGAGTCGATGGCGAGCGTCTGCCGGTCGCCGGCCTGATCGGCCTGGAGAGCGAGTTGCTGCTCGGGGGTGGCCTGGGGACCGGCCGCGCGGGCCGCCGCGATCTTCTGGCCGTCGAGTCCGAACGCCTCCGTGCTCGGCAGATCAAGGAAACGGCTCGGCTGCTCTGACTTGTATTCGGCGTAGACCGCCGGGTCGGCCTGCCGGAGCGCCTCGCCGGCGAACCGGTCTTTGGAGTAGCCGAGCCCAGGGCCTCCGATGAGGCCGGCGGAGAGCATCCCGATGCCCCCCATGATCGACATCGCGACCGCCCCGGTCTGCGGGAAGCGGTCGCCCACGACGGCGAGCATCGTCGGCCAGAAGAAGGTCTTGCCGACCGCGTAGATACCGAGCGCCGCGAGCGCCGCGGTGAAGGTCGTCATGCCGCTGGCGAACCGTAGGCCCACGAAGGCCAGGATCGACGAGACCAAGAGCAGGCCGATCGGCGAGAGCCGCAGCCGGGTCTCGATGAAATGCGCACAGAATCGCAGGAAGAACATGATCGTCGAGGTCCAGATGAAGAGCGCCTTGCCCTGCTGGGAGGAGAACAGGTTGCCCGTGATGTTCTGGATCCAGCTGTCGGTGCCCAGTTCGACGGCCCCGACGAGGGCATGGGTCACGAACAGGATGAACAGCATCAGCGAGCCGATCGAGAACTTCGTCATCATCGCCACGGCCAGGAGCAGGAGCCCGCCGAGGGCATACCCGGCGACCGCTGCCTGCTCGGGAATGAACGCCCGGAGAATGTCGCCGAAGAAAAGGGCGAGCAGGTAGCAGGCGACCGCCGACCCCAGGATGCCCACGCTGCGGAACATGTCGACGAAGCTGGCCCCCTTCTCGGCGGCCTCGGAGCGGGGGAACTTCTGGCCGAGGAACATGAGTGCGTAGAGCGCGGTAGGGATGAGGTAGAGGGCGAGCTGCCATTTCCAGTGGATGCCCAGCCGGTCGTCGAGGAACCAGCCGACCATCGCCCCGAGCACCATGCCGGCCGGCCAGCTGGCGTGCAGGATGTTGAGATAGTGGGTGCGGTTGTGGGGGAAGACCGTGGCCACGAGCGGATTGGCGACCGCCTCGAGCGTGCCGTTGGCGAAGGCGAAGATGAAGGAGCCCCAGAACAGGAACTGGTAGGCCGTGTCGGTCGACGAGGCGCTGAGGGTGACGACCGCCGAGAGGATGTGGCCGAGGAGCGCCAAGGCCACCAGCTTGCCGTAGCCGATCTTGTCGACGATCAGGCCGCCGAGAATGATCCCGAAACAGAACCCGGTCAGGCCGCCGCCGGTGATCTGGCCGACCTCGAGCGCGCTGAAGCCGAACTCCTCCCGCCAGTTGTCGAGGATGCCGCCGCGGATGGCGAACCCGACCCCCGCGGCGAGGATCGCCATGAAGCCGGCCCACAGAAGCCGATGGGCGTTGGGCGTGGTGCCGGCAAGGTCGGACGAATGGCTCGAGTTGGTCGCGTGCATGCGTGCTCCCCGAAGGATGGGCGAATCGCCCGTGGAACGGTGAGTCGGGACTATAGCAAGGCCCGGCAGACCACGGAAACGGCGGTATGTCCGGGCCCGGGACGCGGCGGGGCGGCTTGACCCTCGAGGCCGGCACCCCCTACTGTCCCGCCCCCGCGCGGCCCCCCCGCGCGGGAGGGCCGCGCCGACCGCGCGGTCATCGGAGTTCCGCCGCGCGCCCGGTCCGCCATCGCCGTGAAATCCCTCACCGACTCCTTGTGGACGCTCGTTCGCTGGACGCTGCCGCTGACCGCGGCCGGCGTGATCGCGGCGCTCGCGGTCGGCGCGAACCGCCTCGGTGAGGAAGTGCGGGTGCGGGCGGAGGCCCGGCTGGCGCGGCTCTTTCCGGCGCTCGTCGTCAACGTGCGGTCGGCGGCCATCGTGGAGGGGGAAGGCATCACGCTGCGGGGAGTCTCGCTCGTCGACCCATCCCTGCCGCCCCAGCACCGACAGCTCATGTGGATCGACGAGGTCAACCTCGCCTGCGTGACGGCGCTCACCGAGCTGGCGGCGGGACCGCCGGAGATCACGGGCGTGCGGCTGCGCCGACCGACGCTCCACGTCGTCTGCAGCGCCGACGGTCGCTGGAACGTCGCCCGGCTGCTCGAAGGCCGAGAATCCGGAGGACGCGTCGCTCCGGTGTCGGTGGAGGACGCCACGCTCCTCGTCGACGACGCCCGGCTGCAGAAACGGATCACGGTGCGACACGTGGGGATCGACCTCCGGCCGACGGGTGACGGCGCCGTTGTCATCCGCGGCAGTGGGGCCGGGGATCTCTTCGAGCGGGCCAGCGTCGCCGGGCGTGTCAGCCTCGCCGACGGCAGTGTCGATCTGGCCGGCAGTGTCGAGGCGGTCGAAGTCGCCCCACAGATGCACGGGCTTTCGACCACGACGAACGGGGCGGCCGGCTGGCTGGCCGGGCTGCGGGGCCGCCTCGGTCTCGAATGGCGGCTAGCAGGAACGCTCTCGCGCCCCGACGACCTGGCGGTGTCGGCGGCCGGTCGGTTCGAGGCGGGCCACTTCCAGCATCCCGCGCTCCCCTTCGTGCTCAGCAACGTCACCGCCCTGGTGCGGGCCGATCGAACCGGCATCCATTGCGAGCGGCTCGACGCGCAGGCGGGGGCCACGGCCGTCCGCGGCGCGGGCCGGCTGCACGGCTGGCAGAACGACGCCGATTTCGACCTGGCGATCGACGCCGAGCGGCTACTCGTGGGTCGCCACTGGGAGGGCCACCTGCCGGAGCCCCTCGCCACGCAGTGGAGCAAGCTTCTGCCTTCCGGCGAGGTGGACGTGCAGGCGCGGCTCGCCCGCCGGGGGGGCCGCCTGGCTCCCGACGTGTCGATCCGGTGCCGCAATCTGTCGCTCACCCACTACCGGTTTCCCTATCGGCTCGATCGGGCGGCCGGCACCGTCACCTACAAGGACGACACGCTGGGCCTGCACCTCACCGGCCAGGCCGGCGGCCACCCCGTGCAGGTGAACGGCACGATTCGCACCGCCACGGCACCGGGCGTGGGTTTCATCGAGGTCCGCGGTCAGGGCATGCAGATCGACGCCGCGCTCCTCGCCGCCCTGCCGCCCCGCAGCGCCGACATCGTCCGCAGCCTGCGCGGCAGCGGCAACTTCGACTTCGCCTTTCGGCACGACCGCGGCCCGCAGTTCAGCCCGGGCTTCGCGAATCGCCTCGAGATCCGTCTCGCCCGGTGCACCCTCTCGTACGCCGGCTTTCCCTACCCCCTCTCGAACGTCAGCGGCAGCATCCGCATGGATCAGGGGCGCTGGACGATCCACGACGTCACCGGCTCCAACGACACCGGCGTGGTCCGCTGTTCGGGATCACTCGAGCCGGCCGGGAACGACGACGGTGAGCTCGTACTCACGCTCGCCGGGCGTGGGGTGGTGCTCGAGCCCGAACTCCGCGACAGCCTGCCGCCTGGCATGCGCCGGATCTGGGACGACATCGACCCCCGGGGCACCGCCGAGTTCTCCGCGACGGTGCGGCACCACGTGCGGGCTCGCCGCACCGAGGTCGAGTTGGAGGCGACGCCCGAAGGAGACAGCGTGTCGATCGAGCCGGCGTGGTTTCCCTATCGGCTTGAGCAGCTTCGCGGCCGGATCGTCTGGCGGGATGGCTGCCTGCGGTTCGAGCAGATCCGCGGCGTACATGCCCGCACGACGGTGACCACCGAGGGGCTCTGCCGGTTCACGCCCGACGGTGGCTGGCACGTGTCGTTCGAGAAACTGGCGGCGGATCGGTTTCGCGTCGATCACGATCTGCTGCAGGCGCTGCCGGCCGGCCTGCGGGAGGCCGTGGCCGGAGTCGCGCTACGGGGGCTCCTCTCGCTCGACGGCACGCTCGACATCTATTCGACGGCGGGTGTCGACACCGTGGCCGGCCCGGGGGGCCGCATCTTCACCGTGCCGGGGCCTCCCGCCGCCTCCTGGGACGTGCATCTCGACATGGAGCAGGCGGCGCTCGACATCGGTGTGCCGCTCGAGCACGTGCACGGCGGCATCCACCTCACCGGGCAGAGCGACGGCCGCTCATGGCGAGCGCAGGGCGACGTGGCGCTCGACAGCGGAATGGTGCGCGGTGTGCAGTTGACGGCGGTGCAGGGGCCGCTCGTGTTCGATGCGGAGGGCGTCCGCTTCGGGGCGGCGGCCGCCTCGGCGACCGGTGCCGCCCGTCGGCTGACGGCCCGGGTGGCCGGTGGCACGCTCCTCGTCGATGGCAGCGTACAGACCTCCGGCGCCGCCGGCTTCGGCGTGACAGCATCCGTGCACGACGCCGATCTGGGACGGCTCATGGCCGAGTCGACCGGCGCCTTCCAGCGGTACAAGGGCCGCCTCAACGCCGGCCTCGAACTCCGCGGATCCCGGGCCGGCAGCCATTCGCTCGCGGGGCGGGGCAACGTGCGGCTGCGCGATGCCGACCTCTACGAACTGTCGGTGATCATGGCGCTCCTCAAGATCCTCCGCATCAAGGCTCCCGACCGCAATGCGTTCACGAGCAGCCTGGTCGACTTCCGCATCGAGGGGCCGCGGGCCTATCTCGACAACATCGAACTCTCCGGGGATGCCATCAGCCTCGTGGGTGCCGGGGAAGTCGACTTCGACGGCAACCTGCAGATGGCCTTCCGTTCGATCATGGGCGACTCGCAGACCCAACTGCCGGTGATGAAGCGACTGCTCGGCGGGGCGAGCGGACAGTTCATGCTCGTGCATGTCGGCGGCACGCTCACCGACCCGGTCACGTCGACCGAGGCATTCCCCTCGTTGGCCGCGGCCGTGCAGAAACTGCAGGCCCGGCGCGACCAGCCGACGGTGCAGCGATGACCGCCGGAGTGGTAGAGTGCGGCCGACCATCTCCGAGCCTCGAGGATCCGCGACGCGCATGAGCCAGCCCCCCGTCCACTTCGTGAAGATGCATGGCGCCGCCAATGACTATGTCTACATCGACTGTTTCGTGGAGCCGACGCCGGCCGATCCGGCGACGCTCGCGGTGCGGATCGCGGACCGCCACCGGGGTGTCGGCGGCGATGGGTTGATCCTCGTCGAGCCGTCGAGCCGGGCGGCCGCCCGGATGCGGATGTTCAACGCCGACGGCAGTGAGTCGGAGATGTGCGGCAACGGCGTGCGCTGCGTGGCCCATCTCGTGGTGGCCCGGGGGCGGGCCCCGGCTGGTGCGGTGACGATCGAAACCGGCCGGGGGGTGCTCACCGTCGTGGTCACGCCGACCGGCCCGCGATCCTCGCAGGTGCGGGTCGACATGGGCGCACCCGTGCTCGGGGCCGCCGACATTCCGGTCGCCGTGGCCGGGAATCAACCGGATGGCCGCGTCGTCGCCGCCGCCTGTCCGGCGCTGGCCGGCCGGGAGGAGTGGTGGGACGCGGCCGGTCTCGATCCCCGGATGACCTGCGTCTCGATGGGCAATCCACACGTCGTCTTCTATTGTCGCGACGTCGCCGCCGTGCCCTTGGAGGTCGTCGGTCCACGGCTGGAGACGGCCCCGATCTTTCCCCGGCGGGTCAACGTGCACTTCGTGGAGGTGCTCGCCCCCGATCATGTGCGGATGCGCACGTGGGAGCGGGGCAGCGGCATCACGATGGCCTGCGGCACCGGTGCGTCGGCGGTGTGCGTGGCCGGCGTGCTCACCGGCCACACGGCCGCTGCGATCGCGGCCGATCTGCCCGGGGGCACCCTCGCCCTGGAGTGGCCGGGAACCGGCAGCGTGTTCATGACCGGACCGGCCGAGGAGGTGTTCGAGGGCACGTGGTGGGGCGACGCGGCATGAAGCTCACGAGTCCTTTCGCGATCGGCGGTCTCGCGCTTCTGTCGACGGCCAGCATCCGGCAGTGGATGGGCACGCTCGACGTGAAGGTCGACTTTGGCGATCCCACGGTCGATCCCGTGCACCGCGACTACCGCGGCGCGAAGATCTACGTGTTCTGGCACGAGAACATCCTGCTGCCGCTCGCGCTGCGCGGCCACTCGAACATCTCGATGCTGCTCTCGCGGCATTGGGACGCTGACGTTCTGGCCCGCGTCGCCCACATGAACGGCTTCGGCACCGTGCGTGGCAGCACGTTTCGGGGTGGTTCCGCGGCCCTTCGCGAACTGGCGGAGCGGGCCGCCGAGGGCAATCTCACGATCACGCCGGACGGGCCGCGCGGGCCGCGCCGCTCGCTGGCGGCCGGCTGTGTTTTCCTGGCCAGCACGCTGAACATCCCTCTCGTCGCCATGGGCGTCGGCTATGCGCGTCCCTGGCGCGTCTCCACCTGGGACCGCTTCGCGATCCCGCGACCGTTCTCCCGGGCCCGGTGCATCGTGAGCCGGGCGATCGCCATTCCGCCGACGCTCGACCGCGACGGCATCGAGTGGCACCGAACAGGAGTGGAGCGGCTGCTCGTGCACCTGAGCGACGAGGCCGAGGCCTGGGCCACGGCTGGCAATCGCCGCCCCGGAGAACGGCCGGCTCGCCGCGAGCCCTCCCGTGTGGCCCGCTGGGCCGCCCGGCTCCCCGGTCGCCCCGGCGTATCGCTGGAGGATGAATTGACCCGCGTCGGTGCCACTCCGACGTGCGTCCGGGGTGTCTAGGCGGTTTCAGCGTCGCAGCGTCGGACGGAGGTTTTCCAGCCGGCGCTCGAGTCGTTCGAGCCGTTGCCGGAGACCACGGACTTCGTCGAGGACCGTGGCCTGCTCACTCTCGCCCGACACGCGTTCGACCCGCTGGGGCACGGGGCCGGGTTCGAGCGTGGGAACGGTCGTCGTCGTGGGCTCACCGGTGAGGGCCTGCTCGAGCGGCGCGGACAACGGCTGGAGCACCACGTCAGCCCGCTTCGACTCACCCCCAGGCAGAATGAACTGGACCGTCACGGGACGACCAATGGGGCTCGACGTGACGAGCTGCGTGAGCTCCACCGGCGAACGCACCGGGCGATCATTGATCGCCACGATGACGCTTCCCGGCGGCACTCCAGCCCGCGAGGCCGGCAGATCCTGCACCACGCCGATCACGTACGCGCCGACCGGTTCCGGAAGGCTAAAACGGGCCTGCAGGGCCGGGTCGATCGGCACGGTGCGGACGCCGAGCGCCGTGCGGCCACCCCGTGGTTCCTCGAGCGTCGGCGCTCCCCGAACAGACGGTGCGTCGGAAAGAAAGCGTCCTGGCGGCAGACGCTCGGGCTCGCGACTCTCACCCACTGATTGCCAGGCAGGGGGAACGGGTTGCTGGGGGGCGGGCTGCACGAGTGACTGCGGGGCGGGCTGCGCGAGTGACTGCGGGGCGGGCTGCGCGAGTG
>Ga0114946_10003653_pt1 | contig 10322 bp, 13 predicted proteins | sample WalLakDeSediment_FD_88676 | JGI IMG/M metagenome (GOLD analysis project Ga0114946, IMG submission 88676) | Lake sediment microbial communities from Walker lake, Nevada to study Microbial Dark Matter (Phase II) - Walker Lake 11/02/13 Deep Sediment | ecosystem: Environmental > Aquatic >...
GATCATCATCAACTCACAGGAAGCCATCCGCGCCGTGCCAGGCTCTATGCGTCAGGCCAGCCTCGCTTTAGGCGCCACCCGCTGGCAAACCGTCTGGTATCATGTGCTGCCCAGCGCTTTGCCCGGCATCCTCACCGGCACTATTCTGGCCGTTTCGCGCGCTTTGGGCGAAACGGCGCCGCTGGTGGTGGTCGGCGCCTCAACCTTCATCACCTTTGACCCCAGCGGGCCGTTTTCCAAGTTCACCACCCTGCCCATTCAAATTTACCAATGGACATCCCGGCCGCAGGCCGAATTCCGCAACATCGCCGCCGCCGCCATTGTCGTGCTGCTAACCATGCTGTTAAGCCTGAACGCCACCGCCATCATCCTGCGTAACCGATACACTACCAGGAGTTGAGTCTTGCAATGGAGTAATTAGTAATTAGTTGGCGATTAACAAAATAATACAGGCATCGTAGGGGCAACCCTTGTGGTTGCCCCAGAGGGCTGGCACAAGGCCAGCCCCTACAGCAGTACCCGTGTTTATTTGTAAACTTCCAAGTAATTACCAGTTACCAATTACTCCATTACAGATAGCTACAACAAAGTGGAGAAAATAATATGAGTACCGATTTATCAATGACCGATAATGGCAAATACGCCATTGAAGCTCGCAACATGCACGTCTATTACGGCTCATTTCGCGCCGTCAAGGACATCGCCCTGCAATGTCCGCGCAACCATATCACCGCCCTCATTGGGCCGTCCGGCTGCGGCAAAAGCACCGTGCTGCGCTCCTTTAACCGGATGAACGACCTGATCCAAACCGCCCGCACCGAAGGGGAGATTATCTACCAGGGAAACAACATTTACGCCCCCCACGTTGACCCGGTGGAAGTGCGGCGGCGCATCGGCATGGTCTTCCAAAAGCCCAATCCCTTCCCCAAGAGCATCTACGAAAATGTGGCCTGGGGCGCCCGGATCAACGGCATGAAGGGGAATATGGATGAACTGGTGGAAAGCGCCCTGCGCCAGGCCGCCCTCTGGGACGAGGTGAAGGATAAGCTGCAACAGAGCGGCTACTCTCTCTCCGGCGGGCAGCAGCAGCGGCTCTGCATCGCCCGCACCATCGCCGTCAAGCCGGACATCATCCTCATGGATGAGCCGACTTCGGCCCTCGACCCGGTGGCCACGCTGCGGATAGAGGAGCTGATCCAGGAACTCAAGAAAAACTACACCATTATCATCGTCACCCACAATATGCAGCAGGCCGCCCGCGCTTCTGACCACACCGCTTTCTTCAATATGGATTCCGACCGGGCTGGTTATCTGGTAGAATATGGGAACACCAACGACCTGTTCACCAATCCGAAGAATGAGTTGACGGAGCAGTACATTACCGGCCGTTTCGGTTAAAAAATTTGAGGCGTGAGGCGTGAGGAATCACGCCTCACGCCTCAAAAAAGGAACACAAGATGAATATTCGCGAAAGTTTTGACCGTGATTTGCAGGCGCTTCAGGATGATATTTTGGAAGTGGGCAGTCTGGTGCAGGAGAATTTGGTTAAGGTAACGGCCGCGCTCGCCCGACGAGATTTTGAACAGTCGCGCCAGTTGGTGAAGCAGGATAAATGGGTCAACAAACGACGCATTGCCATTGGCATGGAGGCGTTTAGCCTGATCGCCCGGCAGCAGCCAATGGCCGGGGATATGCGCTTGATTGCGGCCGTGCTGGAGATTATCGGCGAGTTGGAGCGCATTCACGATTATGTTAAAGGCATTGGCAACATCAACATCATGATCGGCGAAGAGGAAATTCCGGCTAATCTGCTGGAACTGCTGCCGGAAATGGCCGAATTAGCGGCTGAAATGCTCGAAGGGGCGCTCGACGCCTTCACCAAGCGGAACAGCGAACTGGCCTTGAATGTGGCTAAGCGGGACGACGGCGTGGACAAGCTGTACAACAAAACGTACAAACGGGTGATGCGCTACATGAACGACAATCCCAGCGAAGCCTCATTTGAAATGGCCCACCGGGTGGAATGGGCCGCGCACAATCTGGAGCGGGCGGCCGACCGGGTGACGAACATCTGCGAATGGATCGTCTACTTAGTCACCGGCCAATACAAAGAAGTGCAGCACGAGCATTACGGCAAAGGGTAAGCTGAACCAGAGCTGACTGGTCTGATAGACCAGTCAGCTCTGAAATTACTCATTGGCCGGCGCACTGCCCGTGGCAAATTGCCAGGTGTAATTAAAGAGAACGCCATCATAGCTGCCCTGGACGCTGATGGTGAAAAGGGTATTGTTCGGCAGGGCGTTGGTGGGGATGATCTGAATGCCTTTGTGATTGACTGGTAAGCTGGTGTTGGCGGCATGGGGAATGGGCGAGCCGCCGGCCGTTGTCCAGGAAACCGAGGTAAGGGTTGGTGTGGAACCAAAATAGCGCCAATTCAGGGTAACGGGAAAAGTGGTTGCCGGGACACCGGACTGACCCGGCGCCGGGTAGCGGACGGGCCAGTGGGGATAGCCGGTGTCAGCCCCAAAACTAGCCGTGGACAGAACGTCCAGCGCGGCCGCCGAACGGTTGCCCGCGTTAATCGTGTAGAAGCCGTAACCAACCGTAGGCGTGGTGGGGTAGAGCAGCCACAGGCGGTGGCCGACTGAACGCATCCAGCCATCAATGGTATGGAATGGCGTCCACGAACTACCATAGCCTATCCAGGCGTTGCCTTTTTGGGCGCAAATTTGCCCGGCCGGTGAAGCATAGGGTAAATCGGGGTTCTGGTTGTGGGTCAGATGGTTATTTTCGGCCATGTAGCGGGCGTGCTGCCAGCAGTTGTCGTTTAAGGTGGCGTTGAAGGAGACGGGCGGCGATCCGGCCGTCTGGCGGTAGACGTTCACATACTGCTCGACATTTGCCGGTGGGGGCGTAGGCGTAGGTGACGGCTCAACCGGTTTAACCACAAGGGGCAAGAATACGTCCATCTCCTGTCGGCCTTCAGCCACCAGGGCCCGGCTCACAAGGGCGGCAATGAACACAGCCAGAATAGTGGCTAAGGGCAAGACCTTGACAGTTAACTGTAGCTTTTTCATGATTTCCCCTCCAATTCGGTTACTGCTTTTTCAGCTAAGGTTGCGAACAAACGGCTTGACTATTCGGCTAACGGCAGCGTAAATGAAAAATCGCTCCCTTTCCCCTCTTTACTTTTCACCCAAACGCGCCCACCGTGCGCCTGGACAATGTGCTTGACAATGGCCAAACCCAACCCCGTCCCGCCGCCGCTCCGCGCCCGATCTGTCTTGTAAAATCGCTCGAAAATGCGCGTCAAATCGCCGGGCGGTACGCCCACGCCTGTGTCGCTGACAGTGACGACAATTTCATGACCATCTCGGTGAGCGCTGATCTGGATACGGCCGTCAACCGGCGTAAATTTTATAGCGTTATGCACCAAATTCGTCACCACCTGCTGCGCCCGCAGCGCGTCGGCCATCACCGGCGGCAAATCGTCTGGCAGCTTGACCGACAATTTCAGCCTGGCCCGCTCCGCCTGCGGCTGCAGCCGCTCCACCGGCGAAAGCACGATGTCGCTGAGCGGCGTCGGCTGCATCCGCAGCGGCACTTTACCCGACTCGATGCGGGTCAATTCCAGCAACTCCTGCACCATTTGCGTCAGTGCGTCCACCTCAACCTCAATCCGATCCAGGAAACGGGCCGCCGCCGGGGGATCGTCCAACGCGCCGTCCCGCAGCGTCTCCACCAGAGCGCGCAACCCGGCCAACGGCGTACGCAATTCATGGGAAATGTTGCTGATGAAGTCGCGCCGCACCGTCTCCAGGCGACGAATTTGGGTCAAGTCCTGCAAAATCACCAGGTAGCTGCGCCGCCCCATTTCCTGGATGGGGGTAACAATAGCTTGCAGGAATAACCGCTGCCGCTCTACCTCCACCAGTTCGATTTGCTCCCGACCTGTTTCCCGGCAGCGCTGCCACAGCTCGATCAGCTGATGGTGACGCATGACTTCGGCCAGGGAGCGGCGCAGCGCCCCTTCCCGGCTGATTTGCAGCAGCCGCATGGCGGCGGGATTCAATAGCAGCGTTCGACCCTGCTCGTCGGTGATTAGCACGCCGTCAGCCATGTAGGTCAAAATCGTCGTTAACCGGCTGCGTTCCTCCCCCAGACTGTTGACCTTGTCCGCAAGCTGTTCGGTCATCTCGTTAAAGGCGCGAGTCAGGCGGCCCACTTCGTCCTGGCTGTTGGAGAAAAGGCGAACGTTCAAATCCCCCTCGGCCATCTGCGTAGCGACTTCGGTTAAGCGCTCCAGCGGCCGGGCCGTGCGCGTCCCCAACACCCAGGCCACAACGAGAGCCAAGCCGGCGCTAACCAGAGCGGCTGTAAGAATGGTCCAGCGCAATTGGGCGATGTGGGCATCCAGTTGACGCAGCGGCGCGGCCAGCCGGGCGACGCCGATAACCTGTCCGTCATGGGTGATGGCGACGGCCGTATAAACCATCTCCTCCCCCGTGGTTTGGCTGAACCGGACGCTTTGCCCGCTGCCGGAGGCGAGCGCTTGCTGCACTTCCGGGCGGGTCAGGTAGCTGGTTGTTTGCAGCTCGGCCCTGTGCGATTCGGCCAGAACCACACCCTCACCGTCTACAATGGTCACCCGCGCTGCGAGTAAGCTAGAGGTTGTGACGGCCGTTTCTGCCAATGGCGGGCCGTCGTAATCGGGCAGCAGCGCCGGGGTGACGCTGGCGGCGACCAGCCGGGTTTCAGCCATCAGCTGTCCTTGCAGTTGCGCCAGATATTCGCGCCGTAAAAAATTGGAGAGGTATAGGCTCAACCCCGTCATCACCACTAGAAACAGGGCAATGTAGGAAAAGGCGATGCGCCAACGAATAGAAGAGAACACGGCAAAGAGCGAGGAGTGAGAAGTAAGAAGCAAGAAGTGAGGATTCACTTCTCACTTCTTGCTTCTCACTCAGGGATGTGCTTCATGCAAATCGAGTTGATGCAGTAACGCATTCCGGTAGGGGGCGGGCCGTCGGGAAAGACGTGTCCCAGGTGACTGTCGCAGCGAGCGCAAAGAACTTCCACCCGCGCCATGCCATAGGAGCGATCCTCATGATTTATGACTGCTTCGGCGGAAATTGGTTGCGTGAAAGAGGGCCAACCCGTGCCTGACTCAAACTTTTCGCCCGACTTAAAAAGGGGATTGCCGCAGGCGGCGCAAACATAAACGCCCGGCTCCTTTGTACCTACAAAACAACCTTCCCACGGCCGTTCTGTCCCGTGCTGGCGCAACACCTGGTACTCCTCCGGCGACAACCGCCGCCGCCATTCTTCGTCGCTCAGCTGCAACTTCTCAATCATGCCAATTGCTCCTTTAGCTGACCAACGACGAACGACCAACGACCAACATTCGCCATTGATCGTTCGTCCTTCGTCGTTCGTCCTTACCCTTCAAACCGATAGCCAATGCTGCGCACAGTAGCAATACGCTTGGGATTAGCCGGATCAGGCTCGATTTTTTCACGCAGCCAACGAATATGCACATCCACCGTGCGGCTGTTGCTATCATAAGCCCAATCCCACACCCGCTCCAGAATCAAGTCGCGGGAAAGAGCGATGCCCCGGTTGCGGGCCAGGAAGACGAGCAAATCATACTCTTTAGGCTTGAGGTGCAGCGGTTGACCTTGCAAAATCGCTTCGCGGCGGCTCAAATCGATAATTAAATCACCAAAGATCATCCGCTCATGGGCGGCTTCCCCTTCGCTGTTATCCGTTTCGGCGGCAATCTCTTCACGAATTAATCGCACCCGGCGCAGCAGCGCCTTAACCCGCGCCATTAGTTCGCGGATGCTGAACGGCTTGGTCATATAATCATCCGCGCCCACTTCCAGCCCCACCACCTTATCCACCTCATCGTCGCGGGCGGTAAGCATGAGAATGGGGACGCTCATCTCCTTGCGGAGAATGCGGCATACTTCCAGGCCATCCATACCGGGCAGCATAATATCCAGGATGATTAAGGCGGGGAGTTCGCGGCGGGCAATTTCCAGAGCGGTACGGCCGTTGGCGGCCGTAAAGGTCTGATAACCCTGGCGCTTAAAGTTGTATTCCAGCGTCTCTAAGAGAATCGCTTCATCTTCCACAATCAGGATTTTTTCGCTCATAGGCTCATATTGTACAGGAGCGCTTAGCATTTAGCTATTAGCCGTTAGCTGGTAACAAAAAAGCCACTCTGCACAGAGTGGCTTTTTCGTTGTCAAGAAGAACTACTTAATTTCAACAACCGCGCCGACTTCTTCCAGCTTGGTTTTCGCGTCGGCGGCAGCTTCCTTGCTCACCGCTTCCATGATGGCGCTGGGCGCACCGTCAACCACATCTTTCGCTTCCTTCAGGCCCAGGCCGGTCAGGGCGCGAACTTCCTTAATGACGTTGATTTTCTTAGCGCCAACATCTTTCAAGATGACAGTGAACTCAGTCTGTTCTTCCTCTTCTTCAACGGCGGCGGCAGCCATGGGCATCATCCCCATCGCCATCGGCGCAGCGGCGCTAACGCCCCATTTTTCTTCCAACATTTTCGTCAGTTCAGCGGCCTCCAATAGAGTCAGGCTGCTCAAATCTTCAACAATTTTGGCTAAATCGGCCATGATAGAAATCCTCCAGATTTTTTGTAATTAGTGATTAAGTAATTTGAGAGCTGTTAGCTGTTAGCCATTAGCTAATAGCTAACCGCTAACAGCTTCTTCCTTCTTCGCGTAAGCGTCCAGAACATTAACGACCTGGCGGACGCCGCTGGCGATGGTGCCGGCGATATTGCGGGCCGGGGCGCTGATCAGGCCAATGATTTGACCGCGCAGTTCGTCCAGGCTCGGCAGCGAAGCCAATGATTGCACCTGGGCGGGCGATAAGAGCTTTTGACCTAAAATACCGCCTTTGAGGTTAAGCTTTTCCTCTTTCTTGGCATAATCAGCCATTACCTTCGCCAGGGTAGGCACTTCACTCAGAGCAAAGCCGGTCGCTATTTGTCCCGCGAGCAGATCCTCGGGCACCGGCAAGCCGGCTTCACGCAGGGCGTTTACCAGCAAGGTGTTCTTGGTCACATGGATCGCCCCACCTGATTTGCGCACCTCTTCACGCAGCGCTTCGAACTGCTTAACCGATAAACCGGTATATTCAGCCAGGAAGACGGCGCCGCTTTGATTGAGCAAATTAACATACTGGGCCACTAGCTCTTCTTTGCGTTCTCTTGAAATTGCCAATTTGTATTCACCTCCTTCTCAGAAAATAAAAAATCCTCACGCCAGCCGGCGTGAGGATTAACAATCACATAAACAGACATTGGCCTAACGGCCGTCGCCCATCTCTCTTTTTGCTAATCGTCGCCTCGGCTGGCAAAGTTTAAGCCGCTTGCGCAGCACCAACTGTCTCCGGTTCAGACAACATTGTTCGGCGATTTGCTAAATCGCCTGGGAAGTTTACATCAAGGCCTCGTTAACGTCCACCCGAATTCCAGGCCCCATCGTGTTGGCCAGGGTGATCCTGCGAACATAGGCTCCCTTGACGGCCGCCGGTCGGGCGCGCTTGATGGCATCCAGCAGCGTTTTCAGGTTATCCATCAACTGATCTTCAGAAAAACTGGCCCGGCCAATGGGGGCGTGAATATTGGCAGTACGGTCTACGCGGAACTCCACGCGACCCGCTTTCGCCTCTTGAATAAGACGGGGCAGATCTTCACCCGGGGCGACCGTACCGGCGCGGGGATTGGGCATCAACCCGCGCGGGCCTAAGACACGACCCAAACGGCCGACCTTACCCATCATGGCCGGCACGGCAATGGCCACGTCAAAGTCGGTCCAGCCATCCTGAATGCGCTTGATCATCTCGTCGTCAGCCACGTAGTCGGCGCCGGCGTCCTGGGCAATCTTGGCATCTTCACCTTCGGCAAAAACCAAAACCCGCACCGTTTTGCCCAGCCCATGGGGCAGCACCACCACATCGCGGACCTGCTGATCAGCGTGGCGAGGATCAACCCCTAGACGGAGATGGATTTCAACGGTAGGATCAAATTTGGTGACGGCCGTTTCCTTAATCAACTTCAGGGCCTCGGCCCGGCTGTAATATTTCTGGCGGTCAACTTTCGCGGCCGCTTCTTGATATTTACGTCCTCTTTTCGGCATGTTTACTCCTCGTGGTACAGGCGGCTCGGCATCGAGCCTCCCACATAATCATCCTCACGCAAGAATGCCCCGGCTTTTGCCGTGCGGGCATCTTTGCCAGTCAGTTGAAACTAGTCAGTAATGGTGATGCCCATGCTGCGGGCCGTACCGGCGATAATCTGCATAGCCCCGTCTACATCCAGCGCGTTCAAATCTTTCAGCTTGATCTCAGCAATCTCACGAAGCTGCTGCTGGCTGATGCTGCCCACCTTATCCCGGTTGGGCACAGACGAACCAGACTTGATTGCCGCTGCCTTTTTGATCAAATCGGCCGCAGGCGGGGTTTTCAGAATAAACGTGAAGCTGCCATCCTGAAAGACAGTGACTTCAACCGGTACAACCTGGCCAACCTGGGCCGAGGTCTTGGCATTGTACTCTTTGCAAAACTGCATTAAGTTAATACCGTGGGGGCCAAGCGCCGTACCTACCGGCGGCGCTGGGCTGGCTTTCCCCCCCTGAATTTGAATCTTAACAACTGCTTTTACTTTCTTCGCCATTATATTCTCCTGGAGTCCAAGCGCCGTTAAAGGCTCCTCCTGTTAAAAGGATTTTTTCTGCAACGTGTTGGCCAGTATAGGCCCACGCTCAGTTACACTTTCTCAACGTGTAGGAAATCTAGTTCAACCGGGGTTTCGCGTCCAAAGAAGGAAACCAATACCCGCACCTTGGCCCGATCTACGTCAATCTCTTGTACGGTACCGATAAAGTCGCTAAATGGCCCTGAACCAATGCGCACTTTTTCATTAACCTGGAAATTGACTTTCACCGTCGGCGCTTCCGCTTCCATCCGGTTCATGATCTTAGCCACTTCATCAGGGCGTAGGGGTGTTGGGTCCGCCCCCATCCGGACGAAATCAGTGACGCCCGGCGTGTTACGGACAACATACCAGGAATCTTCATCCATGATAAGCTGCACCAAAATGTAGCCAGGGAATACCCGCCGCTCGACGGTACGCCGCTTGCCGTCCTTGATCTCGATTTCATCTTCCGTGGGCACCACAACATCAAAGATCTTGTGCTGCATATTCATGGTTTCGATGCGCTGCTCAATGCTGCGGCGCACCTTGTTCTCGTACCCTGAATAGCAGTGCACGACATACCAGGCGCGGCCGTCATCCGGTAACTGTCGTTTTTCCTTGTCATCCGACAATCCCGCATCCTCTGCCTCCAAGTCATCCACGTTTAGCAGGCTAGGGATTGTTTCTTCCATTTCGTCACTCATTGTGGGACACCACTTAATCGTAAACCGCTGGACTCAACGGCGTAGCCATCAAACCAACTTTTACCAGCTAGATCAGCAAATTAACCAGAGCTTGCACCGCCCGCGAAAAACCGAAGTCTAGCAAACCCAAGAAGATAGCCATAGCAATGGTCACAGCAATGACGATGAGCGTTAATCGCTGTGAATCTTCGCGAGTCGGCCAGGTGACTTTGCGCATTTCGCCGCGCGTTTCGCGCAAATATTTGGCTAACGCGTTTGGCTGCTTTTCTTTCTTATCCGACGCAGCTTTCTTGACAGAGCCGCTGCGCTTTTCAATTTTTTCTTCTTCTGCCAACTTTTACTTTGCCTCAAAAGGGAAGGTACGCCCCTTGCGGCGTACCTTCGTCAAATCAATACAGGGGGTGCAGGACTTGAACCCGCAACCTACGGTTTTGGAGACCGTTGCTCTGCCAATTGAGCTAACCCCCTATCCAGGCCCGACTATAAAGGTAAGGCGTCAAGACCGGGTCAATCTGCTAACATATTAGCCCGAATTGGGTCGCAATGCAAGCAAAAACAGCCTAGCGAGTCTCGCGGTGCAGACGGTGCGTGCGGCAGCGGGGGCAAAATTTGTTGATTTCCATCCGCCCCGGATCATTACGTCGGTTTTTTTCACTAATGTAGTTCCGTTCTTTACACTCGGTACAGGCCAGCGTAATGTGGGAACGTATCGCTTTCTTAGCCATGAATTCCTCTTAATCCAACAGAGGATGAGGTGCACCACTGCCGGTACACCTCACCCCGTTATTCGCCTGGTTGTTAATCCAAAATCTTGGTGATAACGCCGGCGCCGACGGTCAAACCACCTTCACGAATAGCAAAGCGGCTGCCTTCTTCCAAGGCTACCGGCACAA
>Ga0114946_10003654_pt1 | contig 10319 bp, 5 predicted proteins | sample WalLakDeSediment_FD_88676 | JGI IMG/M metagenome (GOLD analysis project Ga0114946, IMG submission 88676) | Lake sediment microbial communities from Walker lake, Nevada to study Microbial Dark Matter (Phase II) - Walker Lake 11/02/13 Deep Sediment | ecosystem: Environmental > Aquatic > Freshwater...
TAAAGGGAAATTTTCAGTTTTTAATTCATCGAAATACTGATTCCATCGCTCGCAGTGATGGAATCAGTAAACTCATAACCTGTTTTTCTTTATCTTCTGCCTGTAACAGCTCCATAATAATTTCATCCAGAGCCACCGGCTGTTTTTTATCATCGATTTCAATAATGACGAAATAACCATCCTCAACACCCACAGAAAAAAATGCCTTCATTAAAGCCAATTGGTCGCTGACAAGGCATGTTCCGTCAATTCCGGACCAGATCTCTTTTGCCGTGAGGCAACCCAGGGAAGGCGTATTGGGATAGAATGGCAGTCCCCGATAAAATTCCGGATCGATCGTCGTGCCATGAGCGATGATCTCTGTCCGTTCCGCTTTTCCCGCATAAAACGCCTCATACATCGGCTGATAATTTCGCCAGCGCTCCGGGAGAAGATTTTCATAATATTTTTTAGACCAGGTTGTATCGTGCATGTTCGGCTGGTGAAAATATTTGCCAGGAGCAACTTCAAATGGCATCACCAATTGCAGATTCGGCGTGGCGCCGATAAAAACATTTTTTGATACCTCGCTTCCCTGAATGGAAAAAATTCCCTGGGGCGTGTTGCCATTCGTGATATAGCCGGGCAAATTCGAGGCAGAACGCGCCAGGTGGGGAATCGAAAAAATTGCGCCGTCAGCGCTCCGCATAAATTTTCCATCTGGCTTTTTGATGATGGTCAATCCTGGGTAATCGCGATCATTTCTTTGCAAGCAATAAATAATAACTTTTCCCTTTTCAAACGGATGCGTTAAAATGTCGAATAACGCCGGACGATTTTTGAATTTTTCAATCGCATTGGTTTGCAGGTCAAGCGATAGCAGGTAAAGAATCGGGTGGATCTGCCAGTCGGAAAACTTTTGTTGCAGCAACTTCAGATAGACTGGTTTTTCATTTTCATCGATGCGGCAAAGGTAATGAATCGCCATGGCAAACAATTTAGGATGATCAGTCGCCTCAGCCACTCGCTTCATTTCTTGCGCAAACTCAGTTGAATAGAGACCATAAATCGCTTCGATAAATGCTCGCTGAAACGATGGCGATCGCTCAAAAAAATTATTGAACGCATTTTTCAAAATAATTAAAATCGAATCGGAACGGTAAAATGCCAATTCCATCCCCCAGAATGCGCCCTGCCATTGCGCTTCATTCTCTGCTGTAAGGTCGGAAGCGAGATTTTTGAAAATTGTCGTTTCGATCAAATCCTTTTTGAATTTTTCTCTTTCTGAAGATGTGGCATGAATTGCTTTTAAATTGGAGAGATGCAATTTTGGTCTTTGAGGTTCGCAAGTGAATAAGTTGATCGCGATGAAGATTAAAACAGCGAGTCTAATGTTTTTCCTGAGTATCATTCCAACTTTCCTCGGCTACGTTCATTAACCCTTGCGAAGGTTCATAACAGCAACCCTTTCAAAGGTTCCAATCCTTTGAAAGGGTGACAGTTTTGAACCTTCGGACGGATTAAAATTTCTATAACGGTTTCACCGGCACACAAATATCCACAATGTGCTTATGCTCCAGATGCTCTTTGTGATTATTATGATAGATTTCAAAGCACGGCCCATCTACTGGCTGATACCCGCTATCCGGAAGCCAACCGCCGCACACTGCATCCCAGGCATCCTGGAATTGATCAGCAGCAATCTCAAACCGGGCGATGGCATACCTGCTGCCAGCGATGATCATCTTGCCAATTTCGCCTTCAACCGGCGTGTCTTTTGGAATTGAGATGCAGGCGCTGGTGCGCAGCTTGTCTTCGTCCGTGATCTCCGGGTTATCATGATACACGACTAAACACTGCGTCTCGGGAAACCGCAACAGTTCCCTCGGACCCGCCCATTTCATCAGCTTGTTAAACAGATTTTCAAACAGCTTTTCATTTCCCTTGTAGGGACCGACATGACGAACATAGGCGACTGCCATTTCTGGAATGTTTTTGACTTCGATGTTCGCCTGTAATTGATTGTTGTTTTGCATACGAATCCTCCATGTTTGGTTTATGATGTCGCCATCAATATAATAAGCGGATTCATCATACGCTTCCTGTTTCTTGCTCACTGCTTGATGATCGTTGCTTTTCAGTTTGCCGATCTTGCTTTCGAATTGGCGCCCATTGTGACGCCACTGGCTGGCGCTGATGTGAAAGAAATCTTTGAATGCTCGTGCGAATGTTGCCGAGCTTGAAAAACCGCAATCCAGCGCCACTTCGGTGATGGATCGGTTTGGATTGCCCACTAAAAGTCCCGCCGCTTTTTCGACCCGCAATCGCAGGATGAATTGATTCAGCGTTTCTCCCACGATCGCCTTAAATATCCGGTGAAAATGAAACGGCGAAAAGGTCGCGACTTTTGCCAGCGCTTGCAAGGAAAGCTCCTCATCCAGATGCATTTCAATATAATCGAGCACCCGATTGATGCGGGAAATATATTCAGCTCTGGATTGCGATTGAAGTATGACAGGGGATTCTTTCTCGTTCATAACGATGGCTTTCCCATTATTATCAATTTTCTGTTGCGAAAAAATGCAAAAGCTGCCCTTTCAAAGGTTACAAGCCTAACTGATTCCATCCGCCGAGGCGGATGGAATCAGTAGTAAACGAATGTCGTGCATCACACGCCGGACAACTGCCTGGCGGGCACAGAAGTAGATGCGGATGCTTCCGAAAATATTCCAACCCTTCATTGAGTATCAGCTTGACAGGAAAGAAGCACGACGATAACTCCGCCTGTTTGAAAGGTCGGATCAATCCCCGGCGGATCAATTCCGCTTCAAAATTGACAAATGCCTTCGCGCAGCCGGGAATTTCCCGCAAGGGCTGCCTGCCCTTTTTTGAAACGCCAACTTTTTTAACGTGCATGTAATCCCAGGGCGAATAATCAGCCCAGGGCGCTGGCGCTTTGATTTCAAGATAGTGACAGAAGGACATGGCGCTAAAATTGACACCCAGCAATAAAATAAAACTCGACGAATTTTTTGCCAGCCAATCGAGAACGCTTCCTTCTCCGAGCGGACTTTCGGGAGAATTATTGGCATCGATCGCTTCAGTCACTTTGCCCCACAGCGAAAATGAGTGCGTTGGTGAGGCGGTGCGAACGACGCCAGGCATGTTCCGAAATGCTTCGGAAACCGCGCCGACGTTGCTGGGTGAATTTTGCTGGTCGAAAATTTCATGGTCGCCAGTTGATTTTTCAAAGCAATAGGTGAATGCCGGCATGATGAGCGAGCCGTTCGGCGTGATGATTTCCTGCATCGCTTCAATGAGCTTCTCAATTGAAATTCCCGGAAAAGCCGAGCGAATTTTTCGAAACGAGCTGTGGAGCAGGACATGTTGCACCGGCTGAAGTCCCAACCAGGAGAGATATTTGCTAAATTCAGCGATCATTTTTTTCCGTTATATCCAGATCTTTTCTCCCCACCCTTTCAAAGGTTCTTAACCTTTGAAAGGGTTATTCATCGCCGAGGTGCAGAGATGGAGTCCACCTCCCAGGTGGACTCCATCTCGCCTCACAGACAAACCTTATTAGCTTATTATTCTGCCAGAACCAAAAGGACGGATTTGACGGATAAGGTAATAAGGTTGAAGTGTTTCGTGACTATCAAAAGCTACTAAGGTTTTCGAAACTATCTTTCCTCTGCGTCTCAGCGTCTTTGCGGTGAAAAATTATTTCGTCTCCCGCACCGCTGCCAGCACTTGCTCCAGGAACTGGGCTATTTCATTTGGCAAGCCCGCGGGCACGCCGGGCAGCTCGCCAGCCGACAGGCGACGGCAGAAACCTGCCAGATCCGATAACGGAGCAGGCAGGGCTGCCATTTGCGACAGAGCAGCCTCTACTCCCGGATCCAATTCTCTTTGCTCGACTCCTGCCTGGGCGCAGGCGAGGGCGATGCCATGAATGGCTTGCAGCAGTTGCGCCGGCAAACCGCCCGGTCCTTGTGCCCGACGATCCAATTCCTCCAGCAGCTGATCCCGCTTGCGCTCCCACTTGGCTGCCTGGGCCGAATTACCACGGGCTCGGGCGATGTCGGCCATGATCTGGTAATCGCTCGGCAGTTCACGAATGATGTTAAGGTTTTCATCGATCTGAAGACAATTTTTGGCATGGCGCTCCGCATCGTCCAATTCGCCGAGGAGCAGGTGCACCTGAGCGAGCTGGCCCCATGCTGTTGCTTCAAACGGTTTTTTTCCCAATTGTTGCTTCAAGCGAAGGCTTTCCTGGAGAGATCGTTTCGCCTCTTCAAACCGCTGGCGGGCGGCTGGCTCGTTTCTCTGGCGCCGGGCGGCTTCGCCCTCCTGCTGGCAGACGATGCCGATGTTCTGCGCCGCTTGTGAAAGTTCAGCACTTGCTCCAAGCTGTTGGGCGAGCTCACGGGAACGCTCGTACCAGGTGCGGGCTTCAGCCAATCTGCCCTGCTCCTGCTCGACCACGCCCAACAGGTTGCAGGTGCGCATGATTTCACCTTCATGGTTCATCTCCTGGAACAGCTTCAGCGCCCGCTGGTAGAGGTCTGTTGCACGGTCGTATTGCTGCTGGTCGTCAGCTAGACCGCCTTGATGCACTAGTATCTTGCCCTCCAAATCCCTGTCGCCAGCGCACTGGGCAGCGGCGATGGCGTCGTCGTAGCGGGCATCGGCTTCGGCGTAGCGACCCTGTTCCATGAAGATTTGAGCGCTCCTGGTAAGTCCAGCAGCAACTTCTCGATCATGACCAAGCTCACGGCGAATGCCCAGTGCACGATCGGATTTTACAAGCGCCTCGTCGAGCCGCCCGGCAGCCCGGAGCGCATTTGCCAGGTCGCCCAGCGTGGCTGATAGGTTGCCCCGTTCGTTTTCTGCGTGATCCGCCCCGGCATGTGTCACCAGCGTCTCCCATTGTTGAACGGCTGCTTCCAATACCGGAATCGCCTGCTCGCTCAGTCCGCAGTGATCAAGAATCCTGCCCAGCCATGCTTGTGTCAAAGCCAGTTGAAACGCGGGATCGAAATCCGTGGTTTCCCGCAACTGCTGGAGCAGGTCGTGCAGCCGGCGGATGGCTTCCTCTCCCTTGCCCTGGGTGAATAGTGTCCAGGCTTCATTCCGTTCATAAATGGCAACATCTTCTGTGAATCCGCCCTTACGCACCTCTGCTGCTAGCCAGGCGACCCAGGCGTCCCGCTCTCGCAGCCTGCCGGATCGTTGCAGATAATCTTTAAACGTAGTGCCCATATCTGAGGCAACGGCATACTGCTTTTCCGCCGCTGCCCAGCGGACCGCGGTGCGGTAGTTCGCCTCCTCGTGCGCCAATAGCTCCATGCCCATTTTGGGATTTTTGCCGAACAGTGCCTTGTATGCGGTAGCACGCACAGAGCGGTAAACTTCGATGAAGCGCTGGCGGACAACCCCCTCACCCCGGCCCTCTCCCCCTTGAGCGGGGGAGAGGGAGAATGCGGTTACGGCATACGCCAGCGTGGGATGGAAGCGGAGATAGGGTCGGTCGCCCAACGTCAAATCACTTTCAACCCGAATGAGGGCGGTGGCTTCCAATTCCGCCCGCACGGCTTCCCACTGTTTTGGGTTCATTCCACTTACATCTAACAGGTTCACTTCAAACACGCCGCCGCTGAACAGTCCAAGCCAGGGCATGGCGACCTGCGCGGCAGCGCTCAAGCGGCGGGTCGAGAACGCCAGCGAGGCGAGCAGGGATTCGTTCCGCTCCACGCCGGCGCCCCGTTTAAACTCCGCCAGCAGCGTGCCAAAATCGGCAATGATCTCCTCCGGCGTCAGCTTCTTGAGATGCGGACCCACCAGCTCGATGGAGAGCGGGTGATCGGCTAACAGATCGAGCAGCTTGTTCAGCCGGTCACGGCTCAGCCGTTTATCGTCCAGATCCACGCCCGCGGTTTCCAGCACCCGCACCAGCAGCCACAGGCTATCGGGTCGCGCCAGTCCGTGCAGCTCGTGCTGGCGCGCCCCGTGCAATCCCGCTTCAGCCGGGCGGCAGGTGATCAGCAGCCGGCCGTTGCCGTCGCCTCCGGTCCAGTCACGGAACAGGTCGAAGATGCGGGAGCGCTCCTCATCGGAATAAACCGAATTCGGATTTCGGATTTCGGATTTCGGAATGGAATCGTCAGCATCCTGTTGAAAAGCAGGGAGCATACTTTCAAAATTATCCCACACCAGCAGCACCTTTTTTTCATGGAACAGCTTCCTCGCTCGTTTCCGCTGCTCCTCCGCGGACAGGGCATTGAAATTCGTGCCTTCGAGATACGTGCCCAGCAGTTGGATTACCCGCTCGGCGCTGGCGAACTGCTCGAAGCTGAGGAAGCAGGCGCCGTCCGGGAACAGCCCGGTGCGGGTCCACCAGTGCGCGGCTTCAGATGCCAGCGTGGTTTTGCCCATGCCGCCCATGGCGTGCAGCAGGATGGCGCGGTGGGAGCGGAACTGGCGCTCCAGCTCGTACAGCTCGTGCGCCCGGCCGTGAAAGCCGTAGATCGGCGCGGGCGGGAATGCGCCGTCCTGCTCTTTATCCCTCGTGGCTTGGTGGAAGCGAGCGGGCTTTTCTGCCGAGCGATCTTCACCAGCTTCTGTCCCGATCAACGCCATGATCTCTGCCGCGTTTTCCATGTCCCTGGCTGGATTGGTCATATCTACCCACCGTAGCGACTGTAAGTCTGGAGGCAAATGTACTTTTTCGAATACCAACGGAAGGATGTGCCAGCCTTGCGGATCGTACGCCCGTGCCCAGTTCTGTTCAGCAGCCACCCATTTAGAATCCAGCGCAGCTTGAGAAATCGCCAGCAGAGTAAACCGGCTTTGCATCACGCCATCACGGCACTGATCATGCAATGGCCCAGGACCTACTTCCCATTTATCCAACCATACCCGAAGACCATGTCGATTTTTAAGTTGCAGGGCGATGCGCTCGACCCGTTCTGAATCAGCATGATTGTGACTCAGAAAAACATCGAACGGTTTGGTAGCTGGACTGTCTGATTCGGCTTTGCTTGTCAGCGGAGTCTGGGCGAGGTTTTTAGGGACAAGCAGCAAATCCTGCCCTCGCTGGTAAAGATTGGGCAAATGCCAGTCCTTTAGCTCAATCGTCCTGCCGCCGGGTCCCAATTCGATCCAGCGATGGGGATTGGCGATGAGCGCTGCCCGACCCTGTTCCAGCGCCTGTCCCACGCTGATGCCGGTGACCAGCTCCCGATAGAAGCGCTGCAGCATGATGCGGGCGGCTTCCACGTGCACGGCATGGCTCATGGAGATCACGCTGCCCACACCGGCTTCAATGAGCCGGGGAGCAACCGAGCGGAATACCGCCACTTTTGCTGCGGCGCCGCTGCGACAGGCTTCCAGGATGACCAGCGGAATTTCGTAGCGGGCGAGCAGGTCGCCCAGGCGGTCGGCGCGGACAAAATCAGTTTTTGATTCGCTGAGAACGACATGGCTGTCAGCCCGCTCGAAGCAGAGCGCGCCCAGCTCGATGTCGGGCAGGAACGTACCATGTCCATCGAAATGGACGATGTGATATGGCTCGTTCCGGCGTCGTGCCTCGTTCAGCATTTCTTCGAGGCGAGTCAGCGTCGGCGGACGGCAGAAGTCAAGGCACACATCATTGCCCAGCGTATCCAGGGCGTCGAGCATGTAGCGGGAGCTGAGCCGGGGATCGATGAAGCCGAGGTCGCCGGGCCGGCTGACGATGAGCAGGATGCGCAGCGGCAGCCCGACCTGGTACTGAATGGGCGCACGGGCAGTCTCCAGTTGCCGCCGGATGGTGATGTCCTGGCGGAACAGCGGACCACGGGAGTCAGCCATCAGCTCCCACGGCAGGCGCAACGGCTGTGGATCACGGGTGGCAATGGTGAGCAGTCGTGGCGCCTTCTGCTGCAGCAGGTGATGGAGCAGCTCACGGTTATCGCCGCTTTTGAAAATGGCGTCGTACAGCTTTTTGCCCCATTTTTCCAGATTGCTCTCGATGCGCCGGGCACGGACAATGGAGCCGCCGTCGGGCAAATCCATGAACTCTTCCAGATACCAGCGCTGGTCTTCAAAATCATCCTCGGTCAGCGTGAAATGAAACGGCAGGGATTCGCTGGCGTTGCCGCCCCAGTTGTTGTCCAGGCGCACGGTGTACGTTTTATCGTTCTCTTTGTTGAATAGCAGTCGTAGCTCGTTCATTGTGGGAGTCTCCTTGTGGCTTAAGTTTTCAAACCTTTCAAAGGCTGCGAGCCTTTGAAAGGGTTAGCTTCGTACAAACCCTTGCGAAGGTATTTGAATATCCTTTCAAAGGCTTAGAGCCTTTGAAAGGATTAGCTTCGTACAAACCCTCTCGAAGGTATTTGAACATCCTTTCAAAGGCTTAGAGCCTTTGAAAGGATTCTTTTAATCCAGATAATACTTTGCTAATTTCTCTGCCAGATCCTTCTCTATCGCATACGATTCCATAAAATCACGATAATCACCTGGCTGAGGAAAATAATTTCTAATAAAATCCTGATCAATCAAAGTCCCTTTGCGCTTGCCGATCCATTCCAGATAATTGGAATATTGCCATTTTTCTGGCTTTTTGACAAGATTGCCATCAACAGGATTGTAATGAATATAGCGAGCCAGATGAACCAGATAAGCGTCATTGTCGATCAAAATATGTTTGGCACGTCCCTGGAAAAGCGTGCCGCTGCGGTTCAACTGTTTATTGATTGCCTGAACGTAGCCATTGAACAGCCATTGAATCCAGGAAGAAAGCGGCTGGTCTGTTTCCTGTCGTAATAGAAAATGATAATGATTTGGCATGAGGCAATAAGCGATAATTGTCACACCGTATTTTAAAATGGAATCTTTGATTTTTTTCAAGAGATAGATATAATTGCCATCGTTAAAAAAGATAGCTTGTTTGTTCCAGCCTCGGTTAAAGATATGGTAATAGTTACCTTTGAAGAAAGGTTCGTGCATGATTGTTCCCCTTTTTTAAACCATTACCCTTTCAAAGGTTTTTATCCTTTGAAAGGGTTGGTTTAGCTTTCGCAAGGGTTATTTGAAAATTCTATTGTATTTTTTCAAATAATTTACTAACTTCAAGCGACGGTAGTAAATATAAAAAATTAATTTTAAATTCCAAGAGTTTTTGTGGGATTAATAAAAAAAGAAACGCTTGCGAAGATTTTACCTTCGGAAGAGTCTGGTGCTGCAGACCCTTTCAAAGGCTGCGAGCCTTTGAAAGGGTTGGTGTTATCCAAACCCTTGCGAACGTTTACAACCATAAATCCTTCCGAAGGTTCAGAACCTTCGGAAGGATGAATGTAGAAAGGTAAATTTTATGAAACCAATAGCCACAATAGAAAAAATCCTTCCGAAGGTTTGTAACCTTCGGAAGGGTCTGGTGATTATCATCTTTTTATTGCTATTCAATCCAGCTTTTTCACAAGAAGTTTCTGAATTGACCGAGCTCCGCGGCGTCTGGCTCACCAATGTGGATAGCGAGGTGCTCGATAGTCGGGAAGGGATCAGCGAGGCGATGCAGTTCCTGGCAGATCACAATTTTAACGTCGTCTTTCCAGTGGTGTGGAATGCTGCCAGGACGATCTATGTCAGCCAGGTGATGGACAGCGCCTTTGGCTATCCGATTGACGAGCGATTTGCTGGCAGAGATCCATTGGCAGAGGTGATCGAGGAAGCGCACCAGCGGAATATCGCCGTGATCCCCTGGTTCGAATATGGTTTTGCCGCAGCTCACAAGAAAAAGCCTCGCACGGTTTTCAAAGTGAAGCCTCACTGGGCGGCTCGTGATCATCGAGGAAAAATCTTGACCAAGAATGGATTCCAGTGGATGAATGCGTTTCATCCCGAGGTGCAGGAGTTTATGCTGGCGCTGGTCAAAGAGGTCGTGGCAAAATACAATGTCGATGGCATCCAGGGCGATGATCGTCTGCCTGCGATTCCCATCGAGGGGGATTATTCCCGCTACACCGATAGCCTCTATCGAGCCGAGCACAATGGCAAGCGTCCGCCGAAAAATTTCCGTGATCCAGATTGGCAGCGCTGGCGAGCCGATAAATTGAACGCATTTGGCAAACAGCTCTATCAAGAAGTGAAGGCGCTCAAGCCGAACCTGATCGTTTCCTGGGCGCCGAGCATTTTTCCCTGGGCGTACGACGAATATCTGCAGGATTGGCCCTCATGGCTGGATGGCGGCTATGCTGATCAGGTGATTCCGCAATGCTATCGCTATGATTTGGCAGAGTACAAATCCACATTGGATGAGATGATTCCCGATTTCTTGAAAATTGCGCCGTCGGATAAAATCA
>Ga0114946_10003655_pt1 | contig 10318 bp, 11 predicted proteins | sample WalLakDeSediment_FD_88676 | JGI IMG/M metagenome (GOLD analysis project Ga0114946, IMG submission 88676) | Lake sediment microbial communities from Walker lake, Nevada to study Microbial Dark Matter (Phase II) - Walker Lake 11/02/13 Deep Sediment | ecosystem: Environmental > Aquatic >...
CGCTGGGCGAGCGGCTCGGAGCCCCCCGGGAGGCCATCGACTCCCTCCTGGCCATCACTTCGGAGGTGGACGCCCGCTACCGGGAAGAGCTGGGTCCGCTGACTCAGCGAGCCCTGGTCTCCCACCATGACGGCCTCGGGTGGCTGGCCCGCCGCTACGACCTGGAAGTCCTGGCGGTGCTCCGCCCCGAGGGGCTGGTGGAGACCCGGCCTTCCGACGTACGCCGGGCAACGGAAGCCATCCAGGGGCGCGGACTCGGCGCCCTGTTCATCGAGCCCCAGTTCGGGGACCGGGCCGCCCTCCGGATCCGGGATCTGACCGGTGTGGAGCTTGTGACGCTGGACCCCGTGGGGACGATGGACTGGCCCGCCACCATGCGATCCAACCTGGAACAGCTCCGGCGTGGCCTTTCGGCGTCTCCTCCCCCACCCGACCGGCAGGGTCCGTGACCCCCCCCGCGATTCGCCTCCGCGACGTGACCTTCGGGTGGCCCGGGCAGCCACCGGCGGTGGAGAACGTCAGCCTGGAGGTACGACGGGGAGAGCGCCTGGCCATCATCGGCCCCAATGGGGGCGGCAAGTCCACCCTTCTCCGGCTGATCCTGGGCGAACTCCGACCGAACCGCGGGTCCGTGGAGGTTCTCGGAATGCCACCTTCGCAGGCTCGGAGGGAAGGACGCATCGGCTACCTCCCCCAGCGGAGCGCAGCCGACCGGGGCTTTCCGCTGAGCGTCCGCCAGGTGGTGGAGATGGGAGCCTCCACGGGCCTCCGCCCCTGGACAAGGTTGCCGGAAGACCGCAGACAACGCGTCGACAAGGCGCTGGAGCAGGTGGCCATGGCGGAGCTGTCGGACCGCCCCGTGGGTGCCCTCAGCGGGGGTCAGTTCCAGCGCACCCTTCTGGCGCGGGCGCTGGCCGTGGACCCCGACATCCTGGTTCTCGACGAACCCACCTCCGCCCTTGATGCCGGAGCCCAGGAGCAGCTGGCCCGGGTACTGGCCTCCCTCCAGGCCGAGGGGGACCTCACCATGGTGATCGTGAGCCACGACATCCGGGCGCTGGCCGCGCCTCGGGGCGAAGGCGAGATCCCGGCCGGGTCCTTCTGCGACCGGGTCGCCTGCCTCCGTCGAACCCTCCACTTCCACGCATCCCCCGAGGGAATCACGCCGCAGGTCCTGGCCCACGTCTTCGAGCATGACCTGAGCTCCGTCTTCGGCCAGGTCCAGGTGGAGGCCCGGTCGCGCGCCGGCGACTGACCCCATGGAGACGCTGGACTTCCTTTTCGGGCCTGGAGCCACCATGCGGCCGGCGGCCATGGCCGCCCTGGCCGTGGCCCTTCTGTGCGGGCTGCTGAGCCCCCTGGTGGTGCTCCGCCGCCTGGCCTTCGTGGGCCAGGGCGTCTCTCACGCCGCCTTCGGGGGGGTCGGCGTGGCCGCCGTCCTGGGGCTCTTCGCCGCCGGAGGAGGCACGGCCTCCCTCCTGGGAGCCTGGGGGGTGGTGGCCCTCTTCTGCGTGGCCGCGGCACTGGGGATGGGCGCCCTCAGCCGCCGGACCGGTGTGTCGGAGGACACGGCCATCGGGGTTCTCCTCGTCGCCTCCATGGCGCTGGGCTTTCTGCTGCTCCAGCTCCAGCGGGGGCGGGCCGGGTCCCAGGCCGTCAGCGTGGAGGGCTTCCTCTTCGGACAGGTCGCCACCATCGGGACGCTGGAAGCGACCATGGCCTGGACGGTGCTGGCCGTCTCCTTCGTCACCCTCTGGGCCGCCCGCCGGCCGCTTCTGTTCTGGGCCTTCGATGAGCCCATGGCCGAGTCGGTGGGGGTCAGGGTGGGCGGGATCCAGGCCCTCCTGATGGTGCTCCTGGCCGTGGCCGTGGTGGTGACCATGCAGCTGGCCGGCGTGATTCTGGCCACGGCCATGCTGGTGCTCCCCGGAGCCACCGCCCTCCAGCTCACCCGCCGGTGGGGGACGACCCTGGTCCTCTCCGTGGGGGTGGGGGTCCTGGGGGTGACGCTGGGGCTCGTGGCGAGCTTCGAGACCGACTGGCAGCCCGGCCCGAACATCGCCCTGGCCTACGTGGCGCTCTTCGCCCTCGCCCGTGGGTGGAACCACCTCCGCCATCGGGGAAGCGGCTCCGCCGTCAGTTCGTGACGGCGCCCAGGACCTGGTCCAGGTCGTCGGGCCCGTTGCCTCCACCGAAGATGTGCTCGGAGTTGAGGCGGTGCATCCCCCGGATGTGGCGGATGGAGCCCGAGCCGGCCCGGATCACCAGCGACTCGGTGGAGACACCGAGCCCCCGCTCGTAGCGCACGCCCCGGAGAAAGGGACTTCCCGTGATGGCCGTGGCCGAGAAGAAGGCGTCGTCGGAGGTAATGAGATCGTCGACACCCAGCACCCGGTCCAGCTCCACTCCCTGGTCCAGGAGCTTCTGGCGCTCCGCGTCCGACTGGGGGTCCCGCCGAACCTGCATCCCCCCACCCAGCGCCTTCACCGCCGCCGCCGCGATGACGGCCTCCGGCGTGCCCCCGGTCCCCATGAGGAGGTCCACCCCCGTGTCCGGGTAGGCGGCCAGGAGGGCGCCCATGACGTCGCCGTCGGTGTGGAGCGTCACCCGGGCCCCGGCAGCCCGGATCTCGCGCACGAGCTCCTCGTGCCTGGGTTTGTCCAGCACGAAGACCGTGAGGCGCTCCACCGGTCGACCCAGGGCCTCGGCAGCCCGCCGCAGGTTCTCGGTCGGAGGAAGCCGGAGATCCACGGCGTTCCGGGCCGGGGCTTCGACCACCAGCTTCTCGGCGTAGAAGGAGGCGCCCGGGCTCCACATGCTCCCCGACGCCGACGCGGCAATGACGGCGATGGCATTGGGGCGACCCAGCGCAAGCAACCGGGTCCCCTCCACCGGATCCACGGCCAGGTCCAGGGCCGGCGCTTCCCCGCTCCCCACCACTTCGCCATTGAAGAGCATGGGAGCGTCGTCCTTCTCGCCCTCGCCGATCACCACGGTCCCGGTCATCCGCACCGTGCGGAGGACTGCCCGCATGGCGTTCACCGCCGCCTGGTCCCCGGCCTTTCCATCGCCCCGCCCCATGAAGGGGGCCGCGGAAAGGGCGGCCGCCTCCGTGACCCGAACCAGCTCCATCCCCAGGTTCCGGTCCACCCGTTCCGGGCGATCGGCCCAGGCCGCCATGCTCTCGGCCGGGGCCGACATCAGGACAGCTTCTCCCGCACCTCGTCCAGCACGCCCGCCGACTGGAGCTTCTCCGACTTGTGCTCGATGAACCTGGCGTACTCCTCGACGAAGATCTTCCCCGGCTTCCGGAAGTCGAATCCGGAGGGCTCATCGCGGAAGAACTCCCGGTGCACCCGGGTCCAGACCAGCCGGCCGTCGGTGTCGATGTTCACCTTGGTCACCCCCAGCGGAATCGCCCGGGCGAAGTGCTCCACGTCCACCCCCTTTGCCGTGGGATCCAGCTCACCCCCCGCCGCGTTGATCCGCTCCACCTCCTCCCGGGGCACGGAGCTCGATCCGTGCATGACCAGGGGGAATCCCGGAAGTAGACGCTGGATTTCCTCCACCCGCCCGAAATGGATCCCCTGCCCGCCGGAGAACTTGTAGGCTCCGTGGCTCGTCCCGATGGCCACCGCCAGGGCATCGCACCCGCTCTGCTCCACGAAGGCCTTGGCCTCGTCCGGGTCGGTGAGCTTGGCGTTCTTCTCGTCGACGGCAATGTCCTCCTCCACGCCGCCCAGCATTCCGAGCTCCGCCTCCACGCTGATCCCCCGGGCATGCGCCCGCTCCACCACCCGGCGGGTCGCCGCGACGTTCTCCTCGAAGGGGTCGTGGGATGCGTCGATCATCACCGACGAGTAGAATCCCGAGTCGATGGCGTCGTAGCAGGTGGCTTCGTCGCCGTGATCGAGGTGGACTGCGAAGACCGCGTCGGGATACCGAACCTCCGCCGCCCGCAGGATGGCTTCCAGCATCCGGCTGCCTGCGTAGGACCGGGCACCCTTTGACAACTGCACGATGAAGGGGGCCTTCGCGCGGACGTGCCCCTCGAAAAGTCCGAGGGCCTGCTCCATGTTGTTGATGTTGTATGCCCCCACGGCAAAGCGGCCATAGGCGAGGTCAAAGAGTTGCCTGGTCGTCACAATCATGGCACCGGCCTCCGGTCGGGTGGAGAAAACAAGGTTTCCTAAGATGCCAATTCTCGAGCCCGGGGCCAATCGCGGTCCCGTTTCGGTCCGCCAGACCCGGCCGTCCACATGACCATCTGGACGGGAGCCCTGGCCCTGGCGCTGCTCTCGGTGCTGGCAGCGGCCGGGTGGATGCTCCTGGGCCCGCGACCCTCTGCGGACCGGAACTGGACGGAGGAACACCGGGTGGCACCGGAGTTCGTCGTGGAGGGCGACCGTCTCACCGTTCACGGGGTCCGGAACTTCGCCTGGGCCAGCGCCTCCACCTTCGAGCCCCTCTGGGAGACCCGAAGCTACGACCTGAACGCCGTGCGCCGGGTCTGGTACATCCTCACCCCCTTCTCCCGCGCATGGCGAGGGCCGGCCCATGCCCTGGTCAGCTTCGAATTCGACGACGACGAGTTCCTGGCCATCTCGGTGGAGGCCCGGCGCGAGGAAGGGGAGCGCTACGGGCTCCTGAAGGGGATGCTCCGGAACTTCGAGCTCATCTACGTGGCTGGCGACGAGCGGGACCTGGTGGGGATGCGCGCCCTTCACCGCGGGGACTCGGTCTACACCTACCCCGCCCGGGCCAGCCCCGAGGGCGCCCGGGAGCTGCTCCTGGACATGGCGACCGAGGCCAATCTCCTGCGAACCCGCCCCGCCTTCTACCACACCCTGTTCGACAACTGCACCACACGCATCGTGGACCATGTGAACAGGGTCACCGACACTCCGGTGGGGAAGAGCTGGCGGGTCCTGCTCCCGGGCTATTCCGACGCCCTGGCCCACGAACTGGGCCTCCTGGACTGGGAAGGGTCGATTCAGGAGGTCCGGGAACGCTGGTTCGTCAACGAACGGGCCCGGACATGGGACGGGGCCGAGGACTTCGCGGCCCGGATCCGTGATGAAAGCTGAGTCCCTTCCCCTCCTGGAACGGCTGGGGCTCCACCGCCCGGAGCTCCGGGGGTGGGCCATGTACGAGTGGGCCACCACGGGGATGTGGGCGGTCATCGTCTCCACCATCTTCCCCATCTATTTCTACGACGTGGTGGCGGCGGACCTCTCGAACAGCGGGGCGACCCGCCTCTTCGCGCTGGCCACAACCCTGGGGATCGTGCTGGTGGCGGTGGTGGCTCCGCTCCTGGGGGCCATCACCGACCGCTCGGCGGTGAAGAAGCGTTTTCTCGCGGCCTTCGCCGGTCTGGGGATCGCGGGGGCGGCGCTCCTCTTCTTCGTCCAGGCAGGGGACTGGCAGATCGGGCTCGTCTTCTTCGTGATGGTGAACCTGGGGGCGAACGGAAGCGTGGTCTTCTACGACGCGCTCCTCCCCCACGTGGCCCGCCCCGGGGAGGAGGACCGGGTCTCCACCGGCGCCTTTGCGGTCGGGTACCTGGGGGCCGGGATGCTGCTGGCCTTCTGCCTCTTCATGATCCAGCGCCCCGACCTCCTCGGGCTCCCCGAGGGGACCCTTCCGGTGCGCCTCTCCTTTCTCCTGGTGGCGGTCTGGTGGGCCGTCTTCACCCTCCCCCTCCTCTGGAAGGTGCCCGAGCCTCCCCCCGAAGTGGTCCTGGACGACGCCCCGGGCGAAGGCGTTGTCCGCTTCGCCCTGAACCGCATCCGGACCACCTTTTCCGAACTCCGCTCCTACCGGAATGCCTTTCTCTTCCTGGCGGCCTACCTCGTCTATGGTGACGGGATCGGGACCATCATCCGGATGGCCGCCATCTACGGGGCCGATCTGGGCATCGACCGGGGGCACATGATCGGGGCCATCGTCATGGTCCAGTTCATCGGTGTCCCCTTCAGCTTCCTCTTTGGTGGGCTGGCCGGCCGCATCGGGACGAAGAAGGCCCTTTTCGTGGGGCTCACCGTGTACCTGGGCGTGACCGTTCTTGGTTTCTTCATGACCTCGGCGCTCCACTTCTGGATCCTGGCGGGCCTCATCGGAACGGTGCAGGGGGGGACCCAGGCCCTTTCCCGATCCCTCTACTCGAGCATGATCCCGGCCTACAAGTCCGGAGAGCTCTTCGGCTTCTACGGCGTCATGGACAAGTTTGCCGGGATGGTGGGACCCACGGTCTTTGCCGGGGTCCTCGCCGCCACGGGGTCGAGCCGGTCCGCCATCCTTTCCATTGCCGTCTTCTTCGTGGTGGGAGCCGTCCTCCTCGCCTTCGTGAACGTGGACGAGGGCCGCCGCGTGGCCCGGGAGGAGCAGGCCCGGGCCCGCCCTCTCGCGTCGACCTGAGCAGCAGCCCCTGGCATGATCCCGGGCGGCCGTTGACCCGGGTTCGGCGCGGGGCGAATCTTCTCCCTCCTTCCCCGTCCATGCCGGAGCCTCTTCCATGACCCGAATCCGCCGCGAGACCCGAGAGACCCGCATCCTTCTCGAGGTGAGCCGCACGTCGGTTGCCGACGCCCCCCCGGAGATCCGGACCGGAGACGACTTCCTCGACCACATGCTGGTCACCCTGGCCCGCTACGCCGGCCTGGGGCTCATGGTGGAGGCCACGGGCGACCTCCGGCACCACCTGGTGGAGGACGTGGCCATTGCCCTGGGCACGGCGCTCCGCGAAGAGATCCCGGCCCGGGCCGAACGCTTCGGGTCGGCCCTCGTTCCCATGGACGAGGCCCTGGTGCAGGCAGCCATCGACGTGGGCGGGCGTCCCTACTGGGTGGGGCGCCTCCCCTCGAACCTCTACGAGCACTTCCTGCAGTCCTTCGCCGTGAACCTGGGGGCTACACTCCACGTCAGGGTGATCCGCGGTCGGGACCGTCACCACGTGGTGGAGGCGGCGGTGAAGGCCACGGGGCTGGCCCTGCGCCAGGCCCTCCGCGAGGGCGACGGCGTCTTCAGCACCAAGGGCGCCGTCTCCCTGACCCTGGACGAGGAGAGCTGACGCATGCTCCGACCGCGCGTCATCGTCTGCCTGGACGTGCAGAACGGCCGAGTGGTGAAGGGCACGAACTTCCGCGGCCTGCGCGACGTGGGGGATCCGGTGGAGCTCGCCGCCCGCTACGAGGCCGAGGGCGCCGACGAAATCGTGTTCCTCGACATCTCCGCATCCCACGAGGGGCGGGGCACTCTCCTGGACACGGTGCGCCGCACCGCCGAGGTGCTCTTCATCCCCCTCACCGTGGGGGGAGGGGTGCGCAGCGAGCATGACATGAATTCCCTGCTCCGGGCCGGCGCCGACAAGGTCAGCGTGAACTCGGGCGCGGTTCGGGACCCGGAAGTCCTGACCCGGGGCGCCGACCTCTTCGGGAGCCAGTGCGTCGTGGCCTCCATCGATGCGCTTCGCGTCGAGGCCGGGACCCCGCTGGGGGATGCCACCGATGCCCCTCGGGCGCCCCGGGCCGGCTGGTACCACCACACCCACGGGGGACGCACGGCCACCCCGCTGGAGGTTGTGGCCTGGGCGCGGCGGTGCGCCGAACTCGGGGCGGGCGAGATCCTCCTCACCTCCATGGACCGGGACGGGGTCCGCACGGGCTATGACCTGGAACTGACCCGGGCCGTGGCCGAGGCGGTGGACGTTCCGGTCATCGCCTCCGGCGGTGCGGGGCGGGCGGAGCACCTCCGCGACGGGTTCACCGAGGGGAAGGCCGCAGCCGTGCTGGTGGCCGGGATCCTCCACGACGGCCTCACCACGGTGGGGGCGCTCAAGTCGGCGCTGGCCGGGTGGGGAATCCCGGTGCGCCCGGTTGGCATCGCCGCCCCCGGCTCGGAGGCGGCGTGACGAACCGCGCGCTGACCGACGTCGAGGCCCTGGAGGCTCTTCGCTTCGACGACCGGGGGCTGGTCCCCGTGGTGGCGCAGGACGCCCGAACGGGCGAGGTCCTCATGGTGGCCTGGGCCAACCTCGACGCCCTCCGAAGGACGCTCGCATCCGGATTCATGCACTACTGGTCGCGGTCCCGGTCTTCGCTCTGGAAGAAGGGGGAAACCTCGGGGAACCTCCAGGCGGTGGTCTCGCTTCATGCCGACTGCGACGGAGACACGGTCCTGGCCCGGGTCACCATGGATGGCCCGGCCTGCCACACCGGCGACGCGACCTGCTTCGGCGATCTGGGGTCGGAAGCGGCCAGTACGCCCCACAGGGCCGGTGCGGCAGTGGCAACCGAGGCCTCCGGTGGCCCGCGGACCACGTCCGTCCTCGACGACCTCTGGGCAGTGCTCGAGGACCGGGACCGGGAGCGACCGGAAGGAAGCTGGACCACGCGCCTCCTGGCCGACGAGAATCTCCGCCTGAAGAAGCTGGGCGAGGAGACGGTGGAGCTGGTCACGGCCCTGGTTCGGGGAGACGAACGCGCCTCCGAGGAGGCCGCGGACCTCCTCTACCACGTCCTCGTGGCCCTAAAGGGGGCGGGGCGAAGCTGGTCCGAGGTCGAGGCGGAACTGCTTCGCCGACGGGGGTCCTGATGTCGGGCAGGCGCGCCTCCGGCGGGCCACATCCAGGGGGCTGATCCGCATCGAGGTTCAGCCCGCGCGCACCGCCGGGCTCAGCCCGCGCGCACCGCCGGGCTCAGTCCGCGCGCACCGCCAGGCTCAGTCCGCGCACGCCGCCAGGTTCGCCACCAGATTCAGTCCATGCGCTCAGCCCGGCTCCAGCGTCTGCACGGCACTCCCGTTCACAAGCATCCTCAGGTTGTTGCTCTTCGGATCCACGGGCGTGAGGAAGTAGAAGGGGGTGATGGGGGGATACCGGATGGTGAGCCCCACAATCTCTTCTCCGTCGGCGAACCGGGCCGTGACGAGGCGGGCCCCCCGGGCACGGGGATCCCCCGGATCCAGCGTCCTTGCCTCCTCGTGAGCCGGGTTTCCCTCCAGGGACCGGACGAAGAAGAGGGCCTTGAGATCGGCCAGGGCCACGTCTTCCACCGCCCCGCCACCCTCCGGCCGGAGGTGAAAACGGGGCCGGTTGGCGGCCACGTCCATGCTCGTGCCCTTCAGGACACGCCCGTCGAGAAACCGTGCCACTACCTGCTGGGCCATTGCGTCACCTCACCGTTCCGTAAAGGGGAACCCCGCCCCGGAGCACCCATCGCACCCGCTCCATGGCCGCGATGTTGGCCCGGGGATCTCCGTCGATCAGGACCAGATCCGCCACCATCCCGGGTTCCACCTCCCCCCGGTCGCTGTAGCCGAACCGCAGCACGGGCTCGGTGGTGAGGCTGGCCAGGAGCGCGGAGAACCCGATCCCGCTCTCGTCCATGAGCTCCATTTCCAGGATCGGATCCTGGGTGGTCCCCCACCCGAAGCCGCTCCCGTAGGCCACCCTGCCCCCAGTGGCCACGAAGGCCCGGAGGCGACCCTGGGCCCGGGCCAGCTCCTGCAGCGCGGCGTTGATCTGCACATCGGACGCGTCACCCGGGGGCAGAAGGAGGGAAAGGGCCGGCACCAGCGTCGTTTCCTCCACCAGGAGCTCTGCGGCCATCTCTTCGGTCCAGGCGGCCGCGTCGGAGCCGGCTACAAGAACCCCCTGGAGAGTGGCCCCGCCCGTGGGAAGGATCTGGGGGCCACGGATCCCCTCGAGCCGCATCCGGTCCGCCAGGGGCTGGAGATCCGCCGGGGAGGTTCCCGTGTCCACCACCCCGGTGAACCCGAACCCGGTGAGGTTCTCCTGGAACCACGCCTCCAGCTCCGCGGCGGGCGTGGACGGATCCGCCGCGGCCTCCAGCAGCACGGGGTCAAGCCGGAAATGGCTGTCCCAGAATCCCGCCAGGAGGGAAGCACCGGCACCGCTCACGCGCCGCGCCGTCTGGGGAATGAAGACTTCCCCCTGCGCCCCCACCGCCTCGATCCACCCGTCGGCCACGAGCACCACCCCGTCGGGAATGGGATCCGCCAGGGGCGAGGTGAAGACCAGGGCTCCCTCGATGGCGAGAATCCCCAAGCCATCCCATCCGGAAAATCCCAGGGCGGCCCCGGGCCCCTCGCTGCCCCCTTCCCCGCCGCCGCATCCCCCGAACAGGAGGGATGAGGCGACGAGGAGGGCGGCGACGAGGCCTGACCTCACCCGCGGGCCTGGAGAAGGTCGCGGATCTCGCCCAGGAGCTTCTCTTCCGCCGAAGGCTCGGGCGGAGCCTCGGGCTTGGCCTCTTCCTTCCGCTTGAGCTTGTTGAAGCTCCGGACGATCATGAAGACC
>Ga0114946_10003656_pt1 | contig 10317 bp, 6 predicted proteins | sample WalLakDeSediment_FD_88676 | JGI IMG/M metagenome (GOLD analysis project Ga0114946, IMG submission 88676) | Lake sediment microbial communities from Walker lake, Nevada to study Microbial Dark Matter (Phase II) - Walker Lake 11/02/13 Deep Sediment | ecosystem: Environmental > Aquatic > Freshwater...
GAAATCAGCATTGAAAGAGATGTTCTTGAAAAAATCAAGACAAAACCCATACCTGAAATATTTGAAAAGACTTCCCCTTTTTCTATACGCCTGCGTTCATATAATCAGGAGCTTGTTAAGTATGCCGCAATATTTATCATCGGCCTGTTGCTTGGCTCTGCTTTGACTTTCCTCTTACTTCCTGAGATTTCGCCTTTAAGCAAAAGAGAGATTGGGGCAACAGTTTCTGCCCGGTCAGGTCAAACACTGACAATTTCGAAAGACTCCTGGCAAATACAATTACAGCCAGTTATTATTTCAGATATCGTGGTATTGGTATTAAATTCAAGAACCACCGATTCCCTGCAAGTGAATCTTTATTTCAACCACCAGGTTTACCATCTGGAAAGCACTCAAATACTCGGTTTTGAATTTTTCCCTGATGTGGTTTCCCAACCCGGTGGGGTGGAATTTATATTTTACGGCAGCCTTACGGCTCAGGTAATCCTGAAGCAGATTGCAATTAAAAGGTCAGCCATTGTTTTAGAAGTTGTTCAGAATGCCAGAATCGTTTACAAAAAAGAAGTTTTGCTTCCATAAACCAACTTTTATTGCTGGCTGAAGTAATTTTAAAAGACAGTTATCACACTTTAAAACACTTTAATAAACAAAAACCCAAAAGAAATGAAAACAAATCAAAAAGTAGCCGTAACCATTATTGTATTGGTTGGCTTTGTAGTAGGCCTGGTAATCGGTGTTTCGCTGACAAACCCGGGCATGAGCGTGTTTGAAGCTGCAGGTTCTATCGGAAAAGTAGACAAGTACCGCAACGTTAAGATCACTGAGGATGATATTGAACTCCGCAATACTCTTCTCACTGATGAATCTCTCAGGGAAGCCTACAGGGAATACCTGATTTTTGAATACACTGCCCATGCAAAAATGGCTGAAGATATTCAATACTCTCTCGATGCTGCCCGCGAAATCGCGCCATTCAGAGCTGCAAATGCCGAAATAATTATGCAACTGGAAAGCTATTCATCTTTAATCGACAATGCCCGGGTAAATATACTGGAAGGCATTGCTGCATTAAGCATGCTTCCTGATATGAATCGAATAGCTATTCAAAGTATACTTAACGATGTTAGCAATGCTTTGGCGCAAGCAAGTTTTCGAAACAACATATTGTTCGATTACATTGATGTGGTAGAACTTTTCATAGAGGGCGGCCCAAGGGGTGAGTTTTCAAGACTTGAGAAAGCTCATGACCTTATTTTTGTCAATCTTTTGTCATCAAGCATAATTAACGACAACAAATTTTCCGTCAGATACCTGATGTTTGATAAAGAACTATTGACAAGATTTGAAAATCTTGCCATGAACTTTGATGTCCTTCAAGAAAGAATAGCTTTGGACATGAGGTATCCTGCGGGAGTTTTAGTTGCTTTTGATCAAGAAAAACTTGGGGTTAATGAAGCGGGAAGAATTGGCGTTTTCTGGGCAGGCAGGGAATATATGAATTTTACTGCCGAGCATATGGAATCGATATTCGGCTTGCGAGAAATCAGGGCTTTTAATGTGGAACAAATGCATGACTTTATCAGGAACGAGCACTTCAGAACTTTTGATTTTGGGCAGGTGGAATTTGCACTTGATACTGAAGTACTTCAAGACCTCATCCAGGCAAGAGAATTGTTTGATGTTTATGCTTTAAGTCACCTGCATTAGCCATTCTTCATGGGTGTAAAAAAAAACTTTATGGTGATATTGTTTTTTTGTAAAAAAAGCCTCTTGAAAGCATTGCGTACCCTGCTGATTGGAATACTACTGCTGGCTGCAACAGGGATTCAGCAGCGCTTATGGGCACAAAAAATTTTCCAACTGGATTCTGACCGGATCCAGTTGGTTTATTTGGGAAAGCGTTACACCTATCTGACTCCGCATGTGTTACGCAGCTTTGAAAATGCCATAGATTTTCACCAGGAACTCTGGAATTATGAGCCCGGCAAGATTTATGTCTTGCTAAACGATTTCCAGGATTATGGCACAGGCGGAGCCATTTCAATACCCTTAAATCAGGTTCTGTTGGGCATAGGGCCCTACAGTTTTGCATTCAGCATAATTCCATCGAGTGAGCGTTTCCAGTGGCTTTTTAACCATGAGCTTACTCATATTGTTATGACTGATAAAACCAACAGCCGCGATGAGTTTTGGCGAAAAGCCTTTTTAGGCAAGGTGGTACGCGAAGAACAAAAACCTTTATCAGCCCTTTGGAGCTATGCCACCGTTCCGCGGTGGTATGCCCCACGCTGGTACCAGGAAGGCATCGCCTGTTTTATGGAAACTTGGATGTCGGGCGGTCTGGGCAGGGCAATGGGCTATTATGATGAGATGTATTTCCGCAGCCTTGTTAATGAAAATAAACCAATTCATTCGGTTGTAGGTCTTGAAACAGAAGGTACTTCTGAAGATTTCCAGGTTGGGGCAAATTCGTATCTGTATGGAACCCGGTTTGTGACTTACCTTGCCAGGGAGTACGGTATTGACAAGCTGCGCGATTTTTACCTGCGTTCTGAAAACAGCAAGGCTTTTTTTGGAAGTCAGTTTTCTCAGGTTTACGAAAAACCGCTTGGACAGGCCTGGGCTGAATGGATTGAATTTGAGAGGAAGTTTCAGAATGAAAATATTAATCGGATCAAAGAATACCCGCTTACCCATTTTAGCCCGATTACAAAGGAACCATTGGGCAGTGTGTCAACTTTCCGCTACAATCATGAAACCGGAAAAATATATGCTGCCATTAACTACCCAGGGGTAATTTCTCAAATCGCCGAAATAGATGTCAGCACGGGTAGCATCCGCAAAATTGCCGATCTTGATGCCCCGGCCCTTTATTATTCAACACACTTGGCTTATGATAAGGAAAACAATTGGGTTTTTATAAGCGAACAAAACAATAAATATCGCAGCCTTGTAAAAATTGATGTTGCAACCGGGAAAAAAGAAACTCTTTTGCCATTTACCCGAACCGGCGATCTGGTATTCAATCCGGTCGACCGGAGCATTTGGGGAGTAAGGTTCGATAACGGATATTCCATGCTTGTCAAGATTCCTGAGCCCTACAATGAAATTCAACTCATGTATTTTGCCCCTTTTGGAAAAACCATATTCGACATCGACATATCTTCTGATGGAAAATTCCTTTCAGCTTCTTTGTCGGGGATCAGGGGTGAGCAAGAACTTGTGCTTTTCGATATCAATGCATTAGAGGTAGGGGCAAAAACTTACCGCAGTATTCTGAAACTTGATGACAACACCCTGACCCAATTCAAATTCTCAACCGACAACCAATCACTTATCGGCACTTCATATTACACCGGAGTTTCAAATATATGGAAGGTGAAAATTGATGACGGTTCTTTTGAGCTACTCTCCAATACTGAAACAGGCTATTTCATGCCCCTTCCCTACAGGCCAGATTCAATTTTCGTGCTTCGGTTTTATCGCGATGGAATGCTTCCCGGTCGTATTCCCCATGATGTGCTTCATGAAGCAAATGCCATCGAATTCTTGGGCAACCAAGTGGTGCAGCGTCATCCGCTAATTGAAGATTGGTCATTGCCTCCATCAATGGCCCTGGATACTGCCAGTATCTTTGAGGGGCCATACAAGCCCTTAAAGGAAATGATCCTTGCCAATGCCTGGCCCGATTTGGCGGGATACAGAAACACAGTGGCCGCTGGCTATCGCCTTTTCTGGAGAGACCCCCTTAGCCTGAGCCAAATTGAATTGTTTTTAGCCGGCTCACCCTGGAGCCCCTACGAAGACAAACGAAAAATACATGCCCATCTTGACTGGAATTATTGGAACTGGAAGTTTAGTGCCTCATGGAACAAATCTGATTTCTATGATCTTTTTGGCCCGACAAAACGAAGCCGCGCCGGTTACACCGTTGGCCTTTCTTACGAAAATTCCTACACACTGAGAGATCCATTCCGGTGGTCGTATAATTTGGGAGTATCGACCTATGGCGACCTCGAAGTTTTACCACAATACCAAAATATTGCCACCCCCATTCGAAATTTTCAGGCCGCCTCAGCAGGTTTTGGCATATCAAGGTTACGACACACCCTGGGAGGAGTTGATTTTGAAAAGGGATATCGTTGGTCAATCTCAGGTAATTCTTATTATGCCAGGCAAAGTCTTCATCCAACCATTATCTCAAACCTTGACTTGGGGTTCCTGATTCCTTTTGCAAGAAACACCAGCTTTTGGATACGGAATAGCACGGGGCAATCTTTTGGGAACAAGGGCTCTGCATTGTCATATTTTTACCTGGGAGGCTTCCGCAATAATTATGTCGACTGGCGTAATGCGCGGCAATATCGCACAAGCATTGCTTTTCCGGGTGCTGAGATCGATGAAGTAAGCGCCTACCGTTATGTGCGGACCATGGCAGAACTTAACACCAGACCTATCCGAACTCGAAACTTTGGGGTTACATGGCTGTACCCTACTTTTATTTACACATCATTCTTCGGTTCACATTTGGCTGTAAATCCTTTTTACGAAAGTGGCAACAAAAATCTTTTTAACCTGGGTTTCCAAACTGATGTAGAAGTGGTGCTCCTTTCATATATGAAAACAACCTGGTCGGCCGGTTATGCGCATATGTTTGAGAAAGGCAGTCAGGATAAGGGACAATGGATGTTTTCGTTGAAGCTGCTCGGTCGGTAGTAACAGAGCCAGAGCAGGCTATTGATGTTATAACGACAATTTTTAATGACCCTTGTAGGTAATGGCCAATAGGGTAATATCATCAGATTGAGGAATACCGGCAGAAAATTCATTCACTTCTTCCAACACCTCATCGACAATTGTTTCAACTGATTTGCCAAACTTCCTTGACAGGGAGTTTAAAAGCCGTTCTTCCCCAAACACTTCATTTTGCCAATTAAAAGCTTCGGTAACACCGTCTGAAAAGAGAAAAAGCTGCTCTACTGGGTTTAGCCTTATGATTTTCGATGTAAATTCAAAATCCTCTAAAACTCCAAGTGCCAGGCCACTTGTCAATTCAAGGCTTTTTATTCCTGACTCAGAAATAACATAAGGTGGGGAATGCCCTGCATTAACATATTCAACATACCCTTGCTTGATATTTAAAATACCATAAAAAACAGTTACGAACATGCCAGAAGCACTTTCCTTGCACAAAAGCCTGTTTACCGTGGAAATGCATTGAACGGCTGAAGCCCCCCTAATACCTGATGCCCTGATTAAGGTTCGGGTAATGGCCATAAAAATAGCAGCCGGAACCCCTTTGCCTGATACGTCGCCTACCACGAAACCCAAACGGTTGGCATCTATTAAAAAGAAATCAAAAAAATCACCACCAACTTCTTTGGCAGAAACCATGGATGCAAAAATATCAAAGCTATAAATGTCAGGAAAAGGTGGAAAAGATTTTGGCAGGATGGCCTGTTGTATTTCCCGGGCGGTATTCAAATCTTGTTGAATTGAAATTAATTTCTCCTGCACTTCTATAGAATGGCGCATCAGAATAACTTCTTCTATGGTCTTATCGATGGTAATCTCAAGGTCAGTAAAGTTTATCGGTTTGGTAATGAAATCAAAAGCTCCCCGGTTCATCGCTTCCCTGATATTATCCATATCGCCGTATGCTGACACAATGACTGTTTTCAGCCGGGTATTTTTCAATTCCTTTAACCTTGCCAGCAGAGTAAGACCGTCCATTTCGGGCATGTTTATATCCGAAAGCACTATCCCTATTTCAGGAAATTCAATAATTCTAGCCAAGGCCTCTACACCGTTTAAGGCAAAAACAAAATCGTATTTCCCCTCACGGATTTGCTTACGAAACTTTTGCCTAACTAAGGACTCTAAATCAACTTCATCGTCAACAACCAGAATCTTAAAGTCATTTATGCCATTCATATAGTTGTGGGCTTTGTGTTTCAACGAACTTTAAAGGTATTTAAAAAATCCTAATTATTTCCTTCGCTGATTAATTATTCTAAAGACAATTCATGGTTAAGTCTCGATTACAACTAAAAAACGTTTATCCTTCACCTAAGAAATTGAATCCTTTCTAACTTGGTGAAAATAATATAATTCACAGATTAAATTGAATGCCAATTAATTATTAAATTTAACAAGTATTTTTTGGTACTTCTTAATCAAAAACAATTCAAATTTTCTTTTAAAAACAAAGAAGGGTTTTGAAGCAAATGATAAAAACATGGACCCCAAAACCGACCCATTGATACCACATGAAAAAATTCTCGGGTACCTTAGCCTGATTGGAAAGAGAATATCTTCATGTTTATCAGCAAACAATATCATTGAAGAAATTAATGATAATATTAATGATATTTTGGATGCTGATGTATTTTCCATTGGTTTTCATAAAGAAGATAATAACTCGATTGAATTTACTTCAACCATTGAAAAAGGGAAAAAATTACCCCCTCATTTTATTTCACTTTCCAACAAGAATCATTATGCTGTTTTGTGCTTTATTCAACAGGAGAAAATTATTATTAATGACTTTGATCTGGATTTTAATAAATACTGTGGAGATCTGCAAATCCAAACGATGGAAAAAACTGAATCTGCGATCTTCCTTCCTTTGATAAACAGGGAAAAGCCAATTGGAGTCATAACTGTCCAAAGTTTCAAAAAAAATGCCTATAACGATTATCAGGTTGAAATTTTTCGGAATCTTGCCAATTATTGTTCGTTGGCCTTGCAAAACATTGATTCACATTGGCGCCTTGAAAGTGTAAATGAGGAATTAAAAAATGTGCAAGACAAGCTGATCATTCAGTCGAAATTGGCAGGCCTTGGCGAGATAACTGCTGGTATTGCCCATGAAATACAGAACCCATTGAATTTTGTCAATAATTTTTCTGAGGTCAGTCAGGAACTTCTCGAAGAAATGAAAGAAGAATTGCTTAAGGGAGAATATAGACAAGCCGTTGCCATTTTCGATGACATAAAACAAAACCTTGATAAGATAAATGCCCAGGGTAAACGCGCCGACAGTATTGTAAAAGGCATGTTACAGCATTCAAGAGGAATCCCCGGCCAAAAGGAACCAACCGACATTAATGCACTTGCTGAGGAATACTTAAGGCTTGCCTATCATGGTTTAAGGGCAAAGGATAAATCATTCAGTGCAACTTTAAAAACAGATTTTGATGAAAGCATTGGAAAAATTGAAGTGGTTCCGCAAGATATTGGAAGGGTAATTCTGAATTTATTAACCAATGCATTTTATGCCGTTAACGAAAAAAGAAAACTTTGGGTTCAAAATTACGTCCCAACAGTAACAATAAAAACGAAAAAAAATAAAGATAGGGTTGAGATAATAGTTGGTGACAACGGCAATGGAATTCCGCAGAACGTCATTGATAAAATTTTTCAACCTTTTTTTTCCACTAAGCCATCAGGGCAAGGAACAGGTCTTGGCTTAACCCTTAGTTATGAAATTATTACCCAGGGTCATGACGGGGAATTAAAAGTTGATACACGAGAAGGTGAAGGATCGGCTTTTAAAATATACTTGCCTTTATGATTTTATAGGGCAGTTTTTATTTACAGGTCACTTCGTAAAACGCAAAAAAAAGCGCGGAGCATTTAACTCCGCGCTGGTTGTATATTATGGTTGGAAATGGTGTTTTACCTTCCTGCAGGCCGGCTGCTGCCCGTTTCTCTGGAACTGCTGCTTTTTGCAGGTGCGCTGTTGCTGCGGGTAGCCGATCCGGAACTTCTTTCATTGCTGCTGCTTTTTACCGCAGATCCACTGTTTTTTGAGCTTCTGCTCTCTGACGAGCGGGTTGTTGAAGCTGGCCGGCTTTCGGACCTTGAAGGCCTTGAGCTTTCAACGGCTGCCGGTCTTGAAGAAGTCCTGTTGGAAGAAGCAGGGGCAGTGGTAGCTGCAGGCCGGTGTCGTTCGCTCGAGACGTTGCGGTTTTCTGTCCTTGGCGCAGCAGGAGCTGTTTCACGACGGGGGGCGTTGTTTACCTGACCACTTGGGGTGCGGCTTTCGTTCCTTGCGGGTGCTGCCGAAGTTTCCCTGCGCGGGGTGCCGGCAACCTGCCCCGAGCTAGAGCGGGGCTCGGTCCTGGCGGGCGAAGCGGTGGCTTCCCTGCGGGTACCTGCGCTGGCAGGTGCTGTGGTGGTCCTGGTGGGGCGACTTTCAGCTGCGGGGGTACCTTCCCTGCGAACGTTTTCAGACTGGGTGCGGGTTACGGCATCACCACGCGAAGTGGCTCCTGAATTGGTGTTTCGGGGTGCAGTAACCGAACGGGTGCCGGCATCGCGGGTTTCTGGACCTGCGCTGTTGCGCCCAGTGACTTCACTTCTGCCGGTGCCTGAAGGTACTCTGCCTGAACTGGAGTTTCTCTTGGCATACAGGGCCTCACCTTCGCGGCGGGTTTCGGGCCGGCTATAAGTAGTTTTGTAAACACCTCTGTTAACGTTTACTACAACAACCGGTGAATAACGCCTTACACTGGTATAGTAGTAGTTGTGGTAGAATCCGCAACGGTAGTAACTCCATGGGCGATAGTAAGTGTAATAGTGAGCGTGCCAGTGGTAGTGGTAGCCGTAGTAATAGTGCCAGTAGTAGGCGGTCCAGGGAGACCAGTAGCTTGGGTAGTAACCCCAGTACCAAACTGAGCGCCAGGGCCTGTAAATCGGACGCGAGATATAAACGATTACCGGCCAGGTGGCTACTTCATAGTAGGTTACGGTACGAACCACCGTGGTGGTCTGCGGCCTTACTACGTTACCACGGTATCCGGGATTGGGCGTTTCGGCATAGTTAGGTTCGATTATATAATTTGGGCCGTATAAGGCTTCGTCGCCAATAAGTTGAACAGAAACAGACCCGTTGCGGAATTTCTCTACAACGAAAACGGCAACGTCTTGGTATTCATTTTGGTTCAGGGCAACCCTGAGGACAATATTATGAACATTTTCATAAACATAGTCATTTACAAATATATAATCAACGTAGCCGTCGCCATTCAGATCAAGGTTGTTGATCAGTTTTTCAGGATCATTCAGGCTTCTTTCAAAACCTTCAAGGGTTTCAGATTCCTGAAAGAGGTTCATAACGGCATAAAGGTTCAGGTTGTCACCAGGCAATCCGAGGTAATCATCCTGCCAGGCCTGAGCCTTCAGCATGCTGCTGCCTGCAAGCAGGAGCGCAACGATCGAAGTGTAAATTAACTTTTTCATGACTGTATTTTTTGGTGAAGGATAATTCCTTCGGCCTTGAAAAATCATAAACCGTGCCAAAAATCGTTAAAAAAAATAATTGCTTGATTATTAAACTATTAAATCACTTTTAAATTATTTAAACACCGACAATCTCTGCCTGGTAAATAAAATATTGCATATTTCTTTTTGAAATTTAGTTCAATTAAATTTTAAAGTGAATATTCTTTCATGTTAACGCTGATTTTTCCACATCAGGGTAAAATAATGAATTTATGCATTAATATTAATACATGGATTTAATTATACAAAAAACAAAAACCTTGCTTCTGAAAATAATTTTTTTATGATAAAAATTTGTTTTTTATGAATATTTTGTAACTTTCTGATCAATTGTTGAATAATTTCTACCGTTCATCTTCCGGCAAGTAAGAGTAGACCAATAAATTGAGGATCAGCCTTCCGTGACCCCAAATTTTTCATTTTAACTAAACTGAAATGAACAAAATCCTGGTTTCCGCTCTTCTCTTGTCCGGCGTGCTTTTCCGATTAATTTCAATAGCACAGGAAGTTCCCTATGTTTCACCAACTGATCCAATCAGGGTAACCAAACTCACCCAGCCCATAATTTTTGACGGAATACCTGATGAAGATGCCTGGCAGGAAATCCCATCCCTGCCCATGGTAACTATTATACCCGCTTTCGGTAAAGAACCAGGCGAAACATCTTTAATTAAGATTGCCCATGATGACGAATATTTTTATGTTTCCGGAATACTGAACTATAATGATATACGTAACCTGAGGGCCGTTGGGAAGAAAAGGGATTACGGCGACAGGTCTAGCAGCTGGTTTGGTTTCATCCTTGATACCTTCAATGACCGGGAAAATGCAGTTGCCTTTTTGACAAACCCTAATGGAATCAGATCGGATGGGAGTATTAAAAACGATTGCGAAAATGAAAGCAGGGATTTTAACGGAAGCTGGAACACATTCTGGGATGTAAAAACAGCCATCACCGATGAAGGCTGGACAGTTGAAATGCGGGTTCCATTTTCCAGCCTCCGGTTCCAGGTAAGCAACGGTAAAACC